>Ga0207705_10000055_pt1 | contig 160436 bp, 149 predicted proteins | sample KBSC13metaG_FD_184314 | JGI IMG/M metagenome (GOLD analysis project Ga0207705, IMG submission 184314) | Corn rhizosphere microbial communities from Kellogg Biological Station, Michigan, USA - KBS C1-3 metaG (SPAdes) (version 2) | ecosystem: Host-associated > Plants > Roots > Rhizosphere >... | reverse complement strand
TCGTCCGCATAGCCCCGCTCCACGACGCCGGCATCACCATGAGGCATAAGCTTCATGCTGAGATCTGTACTCTTTGGGCGAAGTTACACTCTCATGCATGCCGAGGAGCTTCGCGCCGGTCATGTCCCCTGACCTAAGTCAGCGAACGTATCATGCGTACACGGTTTGTTCCGGTTTGTCAAGTCCATCCTCCCGGTGGATGCCGACCGAGTTCAGCATGACGGCGGGAGAGGCCGGTCTTCTACACCGGATCGGAAACGGGGGGTGCCTGTACCGGCCGGTGTGTGGCCGCAGGAGCGGAGGCGCGCAGCAGGGGCAGCAACTGGTCGCCCTGGCGCCGGATCTCGTTCAGATAGGGGGTGTCGGACAGCACGAATTGGGTGATGCCGAGATCGCGATATTTGCGGAGCGAGGCGGCGACATCCTCGGCCGAGCCGACAAGCCAGGTGGTACCGGCGCCGCCGCCGCCGTAGCGGCCGGGGGCGGTATAGAGATTGTCATCGAGCACGTCGCCCTGGGCCTGGAGGTCGAGCAGCCGCTGCTGGCCGACGGCGGGTGCGCGGCGATGTTCGTCGATCCGGGTGCGCGTCTTCATCGCCTCGACCTTGGCCTCGGCCTCGGCCCAGGCCTGCTCAGTCGTGTCGCGGACGAAGGTGGTGATGCGCAGCCCGAATTCGAGCGGTGGAAGATCGCGGTCGAGGCTCTTGCTCAGCGCCTTGAGGCGAGCGATGCGTTCGGCGATGCCGTCGCGCGGCTCGCCCCAGAAGAGCTGCACATCGGCTTCAGTCGCAGCGACGCGCTCGGCCGCCTCGGACGCGCCGCCGAAATAGAGGCGGGGATGGGCGCGAGTGCCGCGGATCGCGATGCGCGGCTGAACGGTCGAGCAGGCGACCTGGAAATGCTCGCCTTCGAAGGTGACGTCGGTCTCCGTCCACAGGCGCCGCACCAGGCGCATGAATTCCCTGGTGCGGCCGTAGCGATGCGCCTGATCGCTCTCGCTGTCGCCATAGGCGGCGAGATTGTCCTGGCCGGAGACGATGTTGATCCGCACACGGCCCCCGCTCAGACGGTCGAGCGTGGCCGCGGCCGAGGCGAAATTGGCCGGGCGCCAATAGCCCGGGCGGATCGCGATCAGCGGTTCGAACGCGCGGGTGCGCGCGGTGAGCGCGGTCGCCACCGTGAAGGTGTCGGGCCGGCCCCAGCCGGTGCCGATCAGCGCGCCCTGCCAGCCATGCTCCTCCAGGGCGATGGCGTGCTCGGTGAGCGTGTCGAGACTGTTATGATCGGGCGTCTGGGGATCGCCGCGATGGCCGCCCTCGATCTCGTTGGGGATGTACCAAAGGAATTCGGTGCTGCTCATGCGATCGGTCCCGCCTGCGTGATGAAGCGGCCGCTGAGCTAATTCCTATATTTCCTATCTGGAAACTATGGAATTTATGGGCGAGGCAATTTTTTGTGTGTCGATTTCGGGGACGCGCACAGGTCGAATGGGGCGGAGACCCTGTTGCTAGGAGAGCCCGATGACCCAGGCCGAGATTGCCCGCAGCGCGGAGGAGCGGGGCGACGCGCGGCGCGCCTTGCGCCTCGCCGAACGCTATCGCGACGTGCTGGACCTTCCTGGCGCGTGGAACGAGACGCTGGACGTGCTGCTGGGGCACCGGTCGGTGCGCGCTTTCCTGCCCGACGCGGTGCCGGCGGACACTGTCGAGTTGCTGGTGGCGGCGGCGCAATCGGCGGCATCATCGTCCAACCTGCAGCCGTGGAGCGTGGTCGCGGTCGAGGAGCCCGAGCGCAAGGCGCGGCTTGCGGTGCTGGCGGGCGACCAGAAGCATATCGTGCGCGCGCCCCTGTTCCTGGTGTGGCTGATCGACCTCTATCGGCTGGAGCGGATCGGCCAGGCGCGGGGCACGACCACCGGCGGGCTGGACTATCTGGAAACCTTGCTGCTGGGATCGGTCGACACCGCGATCGCGGCCCAGAACGCGGTGGTGGCGCTCGAATCGCTCGGCCTGGGCGCGGTCTATATCGGCGGGATCCGCAACAAGCCCGCCGAGGTGGCGCGCGAGCTGGGGCTGCCGCCGCACGTGATGGCGCTGGTCGGGCTGTCGGTGGGCTATCCCGACGCCGACGCGCCGGCATCGGTCAAGCCGCGGCTGCCGCAGCGCGCGGTGCTGTTTCGCGAGCAATATCGGCAGGGTCCCGACGCCGACGCGATCGCCGCCTATGACAGGCGGCTGCGGAGCTTCCAGCGCGAGCAGGGCATGACCGAACGCGACTGGAGCGAGCAGGCGACGACGCGGGTGCGCGATGCCGCGGCGCTTAGCGGACGGCACGTGTTGCACGAGACTTTGCGGGGGCTGGGTTTCGGGCTGAAGTAATTGCGGGGCCGCCCTCGAGCCCCGGAGGCCGGCCCCACAATCGTCGTCACGGGCATCGCCCGGGGCGACGCTTACTCAGAGCGATCGATCGGCGTAGATCGCCATCGCTTCGGCGATGAACTCGGCGGTACCGGGCCCGGCGCCGTCCTCATAGGTGCCGCGAAATTCGGGGTTTTCGACGTAGAAGCGGCCGAGACCCTTGAAAGCGGCCGCATCGGGCGTCCAGCTGTGCGAGACCCAGGCATAATGCCGCGCGGTGACCGCCTGCGCCGCATCCGAGCCCGGCGCCGCGCCTTCCGCGAACAGCCGCTGGAAATCGGCGCGGATCGTTTCCATCTCGGACTTGATCGCGGCGATCTTTTCCTTGGAGAAGGAGCGCGCTTTGGCCTGGGCGGCGCGAACCCTGTCCTCGCCCCAGAAACCTATCGCCTCGCGTTCCCAGCGCGCGCGCGTTTCGGGCGCAATCCCGGCGTAATAATCATTGTCTTCCATGGCTTCATCCTTTTCGAGCGACGCGATCGTGCGGTCGATCGTGCGGATGAGGTCGCGATACCGGTCGATCCGCGAAGCCAGCGCCTGGCGATGGTCGCGGAGCGCCGCCAGCGGATCGAAAGCCGGATCGTCGAGGATCGACCGGATATCGCCCAAGGGCAGGCCCAATTCGCGGTAGAACAGGATTTGCTGAAGCTTCAGCAGGTCCGCCTGGCTATAATAACGATAGCCGTTGGCCCCGATATGCTCCGGCTTCAGCAGGCCGATCGTGTCATAATGGTGCAGCGTGCGGACACTGATGCCCGCCGCCTTCGCCACCTGCCGAACCGTTCGCATACCAGTCCCTCATCCTCACGCGAATCGTCCTATCGGGGATGACGTAGCGTGAGGGTCAAGCGGTTCCACCCGGCAAGGGAGAGAGGTCGGCCTCCTCCCCGATCGGCCACGCCCATTTTCATCATGGATATTGATTTTTACATGCGAAAATTTTTGTTGTTTGACCCGATATCGACGGATATCGGAAGCTGTCGTGCAATGACGAAGAGCGTTCCGCAAAGGAGCGCCGAGAACAACAAAATCATAAAGGGGTTAGGCGCGTGAAGGTTGCGAGACGTCAACTGCTGGCTTCGACTATGGCACTGGCCGTCACCGGCTGCGGAGGCGGCGGAGGCGGTTCGAGCCCGTCGCCCACGCCGACGCCCCCGGCACCCACGCCCACCCCTACACCGACGCCTACGCCCACGCCGGCCAGCCCCTATCCGAGCTACAATACGAGCCCGCTTCCGGCCGATCCGTCCGGGATGGGCACCGCCAAGGATATTGCTGGCCGCATCAAGCTGGGCCTGAATATCGGCAACACGCTCGAAGCGATCGGCGGGGAAACCGCCTGGGGCAACCCGATGATCACCCAGGGCTTCGTCGACAAGGCCAAGGCCGTGGGCTTCGATGCGATCCGGCTACCCTGCTCGTGGGATCAATATTCGGATCCTGCGACGGCGAAGATCAAGGCATCCTGGCTCGATCGGGTCAAGGAAGTGGTGCAATATTGCATCAACAACGACATGCCGGTCCTCCTCAATATCCATTGGGATGGCGGCTGGCTGGAAAACAATGTGACGCCGGCCAAGAAGGATGCCGTCGTCGCCAAGCAGCGGGCCTTCTGGGAGCAGATCGCGACGCATCTGCGCGATTTCGATCAGCGCCTGATGTTCGCCAGCGCGAACGAGCCGAATGCGGATGACGCGACCGAGATGGACGTGCTCTACGCCTACCACCAGACGTTCATCGACGCGGTCCGCTCGACCGGCGGCAAGAATTCCCACCGCGTGCTGGTGCTGCAATTACCGAACGTGAACATGGATTTGTCCAAGACGTTGTGGACGCGCATGCCCACCGATACGGTCTCCGACCGGCTCATGGTCGAGCCCCATTTCTACACGCCGCCCAATTTCTGCATCCTGACCGAGGACGCGAGCTGGGGGAAAATGTTCTATTATTGGGGGAAGGACTTCCATTCGACGATCGAGCCGGATCGCAACGCCACCTGGGGCGAGGAGGATGTGGTCGATGCGCATATGCAGCTGGGCAACCAGCTGTTCTGGAGCAAAGGTGTGCCGATGCTGCTGGGCGAATATGGTGCGCCGCGGCGCACCACCCCACTCGACCTGCCCAAGCACCTGGCCTCGCGCGCGCACTGGATGAAATATGTGACGCAGACCTCGCTGCCGAACGGACTGCTTCCGTTCCTGTGGGACACGGGCGACCTGATCGATCGCAAGACCTATGCGGTCAAGGATCAGCAGGGCCTGGACGCGCTGCTGGAGGGCGCGGGCAAGAAGTGACCGGCGCCGCCCGCGTGGGCGGCGCGCTCAGCGTGACGCTGCAAGCGGGGCGACCCGCGCCAGGACATGCGCGGTGAAGCTCCGGAGCGGACATCCGGAGCCCGTATCGACGCATCCGGGCAGGCGGAGGGTGGCAATGGCGGGCGGCTGACCGGCGCTTAGCGGGGCCATGTATCGCAGCTGATCCAGCGTCTGTGCGGTATAAAGCAGCCGCACATAGGGCTCGCCGCGCGCGCCATGGCGCCAGAGTTCGAAGACGAGCGCGCCGCCGGGCGCGGCCTCGCCGGCGGCATAGCCGGGCAAATGCCAGTTCAGGCCGAGCAGGCCGGCAAGCATGGTAATCGTGCCGTCATGACCGGCGAGCAGCACGATCTTTTCGTCATTGCCGACCGGGTCGGCCAGCACGAGCTCGCGCGCGCCCCGCTGCAGCGTCGCGAGCAGGCGCATTGCGAGATAGCTGCTCGACTGGCGCCCGATTTCGGGCGTGCGCGTGCTGAGATCGAGCGCGGCGCCATAGACGGGAAGGACCGATCCGATCGTCTTGCTGTCGATCCCGCGCCAGCCGGCGAAGTCGCGGCCGTCGGCATAGGCCATGACCAGGCTTTCGGCGAGACTGCCGACCGCGAGCGCGGGCGAGGCGAGCAGGACCCCGCCTTTCGCGTCGAGGCGGAGCGCGACCGGCGTTTCATCCAGCCGCCGCGCGACGCGCGCGCGCTCCTCCGCCCGGCACGGCATTTGCGCGCATTGCAGGAGGAGCGCTTCCAGCCGGTCGAGAGCGGGCCGTTGCCGCGCGTCCCACGCCGCCAGATTTCCCTGCACGCGGGCGGACAAAGCGGCGAGCAGGCGCGCCGGGTCCGGCGGCGCAAGCGGCGTGAGCGGCGCGTCGAACAGCGGGTCGGGCGCCTGCGCGGATTGGTGCACGGGCAGGGCGCAGCCGGGCGCGATTCCGTCGGCGAGCGCGCGGGCCGTCGCCTCCGTCCGCTGCGTGTGATTGGCCCAGAGATAGACCGAGCAATCGTCCGTCCCGAGCAGGCCCGCCGCCTGATATCGGCCGCGATACCAGCGTCCCATGATCGTCATGAGCGCCGCGCCGCGCGCGGTGAGGATGCCCGGCGGCGCGGAGAAACGGGGCCAGGCCAGTTTCGTATATCGGCCAAGCTCCTCCGGAGTGGACATGGGACCGCGAACGCCGTGTCGGGAGAGGATCACGACGCGCTCGAGCCGGTCGGGCGGGGAGTGCGGGGCGGCGGCGGCGCCGAAGACGGGCAGCAGCGCCGCGAGCAGGCCTGTCAGAAAGATCGGCCACCTTGCCTGGCCCGTCCGCGTCGTCATGCCGAAGCGCTTGCCACATCGGGCGTGGGATGACGAGGGAGAGGGCAGGCGGGCCGGATCGATGCCGTTCCGCGCGTCGAATGGTCTCCAGTTCGCGTATATAAAATACCAGTTTCATACTTGATATCGGCCGTTATGATCGCGAGCGGAGAGAAAAGGCCGCGGTCCGGCTTGCGGAACGGCACAGAGAGGGAAGGGGACGGCATATGGCGAAGATGAGCAGGCGGGCTGTGCTGGGCGCGCCGCTTTGGACGGCGATGGCGGCCGAGGTGGCCGCGCAGGCGCCGTCCGCGGTGACGCGCGCGCCGATCGCATCCGGCCCGTTCCAGCCGACCGCCGAATCCCTGAAGAGCTATCACACGCCGGATTGGTTTCGCGACGCCAAGTTCGGCATCTGGGCGCATTGGGGCCCGCAGGCCGTTCCGCGGAAGGGCGACTGGTATGCGCGGATGATGTATATCCCCGGGCAGCCGATCTACGACCATCACGTCAAGACCTACGGGCATCCGTCCGAGTTCGGCTACAAGGACATCATCCCGCTGTGGACGGCGGAGAAGTTCGACCCCGAAGCGCTGATGGATCTCTACGCGGCGGCGGGCGCGAAATATTTCGTGAGCATGGGCGTGCATCACGACAATTTCGACCTGTGGAATTCGCGCCATCATCGCTGGAATGCCGCCGTGATGGGGCCCAAGCGCGATATCGTCGGCGCCTGGCGCGACGCGGCGCGGCGGCGCGGCCTGCGCTTCGGCGTGTCGGAGCATCTCGGCGCCAGCCACAACTGGTACTATCCGAGCCACCTTTACGATCAGTTCTGGCCCAAGATCGGCGTCGATTATGACGGCGCCAATCCGAAATATCAGGACCTGTACCATCCCCCGCACAACGAGCCGTACAAGGGCGGCTCGGATACCTGGTACACCAAGGACCCGGCCTATCATCAGATCTGGTACAACCGCATCCGCGACCTGGTCGACAGCTACCAGCCCGACCTGCTCTACTCGGATGGCGGGCTTCCGTTCGGCGAAGTCGGCCGGTCGATTGTCGCGCATCTCTACAATCGCAGCGTCGACCGGCACGGGAAGGTGCAGGCGGTCTATAATTGCAAGGCGGTCGGCTCCGGCGAATTCCATCCGGAGGCCTGCGTCCTCGACGTCGAACGGGGCGTGCAGGACGGGATCAACCCGCTGCCCTGGCAGACCGATACGTCGAACGGCGACTGGTTCTATTCGGACGGATTCACCTACAAGACCGCGCCCGAGGTGATCGGGATGCTGGCCGATATCGTCAGCAAGAACGGCAATCTGCTGATGAATATCGTGCTCTATCCCGACGGCAGCCTGCCGCCTGAATCCCAGACGCTGCTGGCGGAGCTGGCCAAATGGATGGCGGTCAATGGCGAGGCGATCCATGGCACGCGCCCCTGGCACCTGTTCGGCGAAGGGCCGACCCAGACCAAGGGCGGATCGTTCAACGAAAGCGGCCGCTATACGGCAAAGGACATCCGCTTCACCGCGAAGGGCAAGACGCTTTACGCGATCACGCTGGGCGAACCGCGCGGGCGGGTGACGATCGCGTCCCTCGGGCGGAAAGCCGGCCCAGACGCGCGCGCGGTGCGGAGCGTGCGGCTGCTCGGCGCGAAGCAGCCGCTGCACTTCCAGCAGACCGATGCGATGCTGAGCTTCGACGTGCCGGATCGGCTGCCGACGCAACACGCCAGCGCCTTCAGGATCGACTTCGCGTAGGGAAGCGGCGGGGGCCGGGCGCGGCACCGCCATCACAACCTGCTGTTAACGAGCGCGCGCTAGCCTTCGCGAAGGCGGAGGGCGCGCGCGATGGATTGCAGCGGGGAACATGGCGAACTCCGGCGAATGATGGACGATTTCGCCGCGCTCATGACCAGGTCGGCGGAGCGGGGCGCCGCCGCGCTCCCGCAGGCGCGGCTCCACTTCTCGCGGCGTTTCGCAAGCCATATGGCCGACGAAGCCGAATATCTGCGTGCGCTGGTGGCGTCCCCCGAGGGTGCGCGGCTTCAGCCGGCCTTCCGCGAATATGAGGATCGGGTGCGCGATTTGCGGACCGATTATAGCGCGCATGTACGGAGATGGACTCCGCAGACTATCGACCGGGCCTGGCCGGACTATGTGTCCGCGGTGCTCGCGCTTCAAGACAGGTTCCGCGCCCTGATGGACTGGGAAGAACGCAACCTCGCGGTGTGAGGCTAGCGCGCGAGAGATCGGCGCCTCGGACCCGCCGGCGTCGGGGCAAATAGAATTCCATGAAGGAAGTGCTGCGGCACCGCCGAGCGCGCGCTCGGCGACGGCACACTGCGCCTTTCCGCGCGCGGTCATTATTAGCTCTGGTTTTCACTAGTAAAATATGATTTAATATTTGCTGTACGATCGACAGAAGGCAAAAATAGGGGAGGTTCGATGATTTTCGGCGGGTGGGCGCGGTGGCGCGGGATGCTGGCCGTCGCGGTCGCGTTGAGCTTGAGCGCGTGCGGTGGTGGCGGCAGCGGCAGTGGTGGTGGAGGGACGCCAACGCCGACGCCAGCTCCCACGCCAACCCCGACTCCGACCCCAACCCCAGCGGCTTTGCCGCCGCTTGGCACGCCCGCCCAGGTCGTCCAGTTGATGGCGCCGGGCATCAACCTCGGCAATACGCTCGAATCGCTGGATACGTGGGAAACGGCGCCGTTCAGCGTTTCGAAGGAAACGGTCTGGGGCAATCCCGCCGCGACCCAGGCGATTTTCGACGCTTACGCCAAGGCCGGCTTCAAGAGCGTGCGCATCCCGGTATCGTGGGTCCAATATTCGGACGCGCAGGGCACGATCGCGCCATTCTGGCTGGCGCGGGTCAAGGAGGTCGTCGACTATGCGCTCAAGGCCGGCCTGATTGCGATCATCAACATCCACCACGATTCCTTCGTGATCCCCGACAACGCCCACAAGGCGGATGCCGATGCCAAGATGAAGAATTACTGGAAGCAGATCGCCACCTACTTCGCGGATTACGACAACCGGCTGCTGTTCGCGGGCACCAATGAAGTGCACATGCCCGATGTCTATTCGGCGCCCACGATCGAGAATTGCACCGTGCAGGCGGGCTTCAACCAGGACTTCGTCGACGCGGTGCGCGCTACCGGCGGCAACAATGCGTCGCGGACCCTGATCATCCAGCATTATGCCACCAACATCGACTGGGGCCTGGACATCTGCCACTCGGCAACGCTGCCGAACGATAGCATCGCCAATCGATTGATGGTGGAGGTCCACTTTTACTCGCCGTTCGACTTTGTCGACAGCGGCCCGACCTGGGACACCCACTGGCAATGGGGCGCGCTTGCGACCAATACCGATCCGTCGACGCTCAATCCCTGTTGCCAGGAATCCTATGTCCGCGACCAGATGGAGCGGATGAGGACGGCCTATATCAGCAAGGGAGTGCCTGTGATCATGGGCGAATATGGCGCCGCGATGAAGAACACCGGGCCGGGCAAGGGCATCGACACCTACGTCAACTACTGGGATGGCTATGTCACCTATGCGGCGATCCAGCATGGTGTCGTGCCGATGTATTGGGACATCGGCGAACTGATCGATCGGAATACCGGCGCAACCAAGAATCCCGGCGTGCTCAACGCGATCATGTCCGGCATGACGAAAGATCCGGAGCCTGCGAGTTCGGTCGGCGTGAACGGCCACTAAAGGTCACCGGTTGCGAATGTGCCGCCGTCGGCAGACCATTGCCTGCGCGTGGCGGCACCAGGTCCGGCAAAAAGGGGAGTGATGACGATGAAGAGGCTTCTGGCGATCGCGCTGAGCCTGGCCTGCTGCGTTTCGGCGGGGGCGGGGACGAAATGGCCGAACGGCGCCAAGGCGGCGGTGGTGCTGACCTATGACGATGCGCTGGACTCGCAGCTCGACCATGCGGTGCCGGTGCTGGACGCGGCCGGGTTCAAGGGAACCTTCTTCCTCACCGGGATCAAGCTAGCGGCGCTTCCGCGGTGGCGCGCGGCCGGTGCCGAGGGCCACGAGCTCGCCAACCACACGATCTTCCATCCCTGTCCCGCTTCGATCAACACGTCGGATCGCCGCTACACGTCCGAGGCCTATACGCCTGCCAACCTGCTGAGGGAGATCGAGCAGCAGAACGTCCTGCTGACCGCGCTGGACGGAAAGCCGACGCACGGCTTTGCGACGCCCTGCGGTTACACGATGGCGGGCGGCCAGGATTATATCGAGCCGCTCCGGGCGGCGAAGCTGGTGACCTATGTGCGGGGCGTCTACACCTCGCCCGAGGATCTGCGCGCCGATGTCGGCCGGATCGATCCGATGCACGTGCCGTCGCGCGGGTTTCCGGAAGGGGTCACGGGCGCGCAACTGATCGACTTTGCCAAGGAGGCCGAGGCCGGCGGCGGCATGGCGGTTTATCTGTTCCATGGCGTGGGCGGCGATTATCTGCAGGTGTCCGACGCCGCGCATCGCGAGCTGATCGCTTGGCTCGCCGCGCACCGCGGCGAGGTCTGGGTGACCACGCTGCAGGGCGCGCTCGACTGGGCCAAGGCGCACCCGAATCCGAAATAAGAAGGCCGAGTGCGGGAGGGCGCGGGGCTTCCACTCCCATCCGGGGGATGTCTTGTATATTGGGCGGGTTTCACAACCCCGGCGCCCGCCGCAATCCGTTGCGCCGATCAGGAGGTCGACCATGCCGAAGACGATGAAGGCCTCCGCCATGGCCGCGCTGCTGCTGGCGACGCCCACCCTGGCGGGCGCTGCGGATCAGCGAACCTGGTTGAACCCTACGCTCAGCGCGGAGGAACGCGCCAAGGCGGTGCTGGCGGCGATGACGACCGACGAGAAGCTGCGGCTCATCTTCGGATTCACGTCACCCAAGGCCGAGGATCTGGCGAAGATCCCCGACGACATCGTCTCGCCCGAGCTCAAATCCTATGTCCTGGCGCACGAGATCAAGGGTGCCGCCGGCTTCGTGCCGGGGGTCCCGCGGTTGGGGATTCCCGATCAGACGCAGACCGACGCCTCGATGGGCGTGCGCGATGCCGAAATCCCGAGCACGGCGCTGCCCTCATCGCTGGCGACCGCTGCCAGCTTCGATCCGGCGGTGACCGAAGCGGGCGGCGCGATGATCGGGGCGGAGGCGAAAGCCACCGGATTCAACACCTTCCTCGCGGGTGGCGTAAATCTTGCGCGCGAACCGCGTAACGGGCGCAATTTCGAATATACCGGCGAAGATCCCCTGCTGGCAGGAACCATGGCGGGCGGCCTGATCCGCGGCATCCAGTCCGCGCACATGATCTCCACCGTCAAGCATTTCGCGGTGAACGACCAGGAGAGCCAGCGCACCACAGTCGATGTGACGATCGCCCCGGAAGCGATGCGGGTATCGGATCTGCTCGCCTTCGAATTCGCCTATGAGCGCGGCCGCCCCGCTTCGGTCATGTGCGCCTATAATCTGGTGAACGGGCGCTGGGCCTGCGAGAATGACTATCTGCTCAACAAGGTGCTGAAGCAGGACTGGGGCTTCAAAGGCTTCGTCATGAGCGACTGGGGCGCGGTGCATTCCACCGCCGACGCGGCCAATAACGGGCTCGACCAGTTCACCGGCTTTCCCTGTTGCGACACCAACCGCGCCGAGTTCGCGCCAAAGAATTTCAAGGCCGCGATGGCCGCCGGCCTGATCCCCGCGGCGCGGCTGGACGATATGGTCCAGCGCCAGCTCTGGGCACTCTTCTCGACCGGCGCCATCGACAATCCGCCGAAGGCCGCCAAAATCGACTATGCCGCGCATGCCGCGATCGCCCAGAAGGCGGCCGAGGACTCGCTTGTTCTGCTGAAGAACGAGGGCGGCCTGCTGCCGTTGAAGGGCGTCCGCACGCTGGCGGTGATCGGCGGCCATGCGGACAAGGCGGTCCTGTCTGGCGGCGGATCTTCAGCGGTGACGCCGGTCGGCGGCAACCCGCTTCCGCATGAAGAACCGCAGCATTGGCCGGGCCCGGTGATGTACCTGCCGTCTTCGCCGGTCGCCGCTCTCAGGGAAGAGCTGCCGCACGCGAAGGTCGCTTTTGACAGCGGCCAGGATATCGCCGCGGCGGCCGCGCTGGCCCGGCAATCGGACGTCGCTGTCGTGTTCGTCACCAAGTGGAATGGCGAAGGGTTCGACGCGAAGCTGGAGCTGGACGGGAACCAGGATGCGCTGGTCGAAGCGGTTGCCGCCGCGAACCCGCGAACGATCGTGGTCGTCGAGAGCGGCGGCGCGATCCTGATGCCGTGGGCCGGACGGACCCCGGCCATCCTGGAAGCCTTCTATCCGGGCATCCGCGGCGGCAATGCGATCGCGCGCATCCTGACCGGAAAGGTCAACCCGTCAGGTCATCTTCCGATCAGCTTCCCAGCCTCGAACGAGCAGCTGGCGCATGCGACCATCCCCGGCTTCGGCAAACCCGATGGAATGCCGGTGCACATCACCTACGACGAGGGCGGGGCGATCGGCTACAAATGGTATGACGTGAAAGCCACGCGGCCGCTGTTCGCATTCGGCCATGGCCTGAGCTACACCAGCTTCGCCTTGTCGGCCCCGGCCGCACGCCTCGACGGCAAGGCACTGAAGGTCGGTGTCTCGCTCCGCAACAGCGGCAAGCTGGCCGGCAAGGGCGTCGTCCAGGCCTATGTCGCCCCGGCCGACTGGCAATCGGTCGGCTGGGAGGCCCCCAAGCGCCTGGGGGCGTTCATCAAGGTCGAGCTCAAGCCCGGCGAAGCACGCAGCGTCGAGATGACGGTCGATCCGCGCCTGCTCGCCACCTGGGAGGCGGCGAGCAATGCCTGGACCATTCACGCCGGGACGTATCACGTCCTGTTCGGACAGGCATCGGACGAGCTGCCTTTAGCCGTGGACATTGCACTGCCCGAAGCACGCTGGAGCGCAAGCGCGCCGGAACGGTGACTGGCGACCGGCGCCGGGGGAGCGGGGGATGCCGCTCTCATCCCAAGCGCGGGCCCTGTCAATTTTCGGTCAAAACCGGGGTGTTGCCTCTTCAGGCCATCGGCAGCGCCTTCGTATGCTGAAAGGCTTGACGGCGCCGATGGCCTGACCTTGCGCGATCACCTTTCCATCAACGCAGCCTCACCCCACGTCACGGGCAGGCGCATATTGTCCGCGCCGGGGCTGCGCGCGACCAGCTCGACCAATTTCACGCCCGCGACCGGAACGGACAAGGTCTTCGCGGCCTCGCCCCATTTGATCGCGGCGCTGGTGGCGAGCAGCTTGCCGTCGCCATAGACGGCGAAGGTCACCGGATGGGTCTTGTCGGTGGCGCTGTCGTCGATGCCGACCGTGGCGGTGAAGCGCTGGGCGCCCCGGCTGTTGCGGACCTCCAGCCGGCTGTTGGCGAGAATGCCGATCCCCGCGGTGAATTGCTTGCCCGCGACCTGGAGCAGCAGGCCATAAGGCGTGCTGTCGGGCCGCGCGCCGCCCCAGCCGGCATAGGTCGGGCGGTCGCCCGCACCGTTGGTGCCGGCCCAGCCGGCGGCGGTGCGGAAGATGGTGGGATCGACCGTGGGGCGGAGCACGCCGTCGACCGCGGGATTCACGCTGCCAGTCTGTTCGGACAGATAATAGCCGCCCTGGAGCGCGCGCGTGCCGTGCGCGCGGAAGATCAGCGTCTCGCGCGGCGCGACATGCAGCTTCGTCCGGCTGGTGAAGCGGGTCTTTTCCCTGGTCCACAGATCGGTGAGCTCGATCGGCGCGGTGTCGCTGAACTTGAGGTGCGCGGCGTGGAAATCCACGTCATAGGCGCCCGAGCCGCGGTTGAAGATGGCGACCGCCTTGTCGCCCGAGGCGAGCGTCTTGACCAGGATGTGCAGATCGTTGGAATCGTAAGCGAGCACCGCCTGGTTGCCGGCGGGATCCTGATCGAGCGCGATGATGTCGGCGTTGCCGAAGATGTCCATCAGCGCCTGCGGCGTTTTGCGCAGATCGGCGCCGATGATCAGCGGCGCGTTGAGCATCGCCCAGAGCGCGAAATGCGATTTGGCCTCGGTCAGGTGGTTCGCATCGAAATCGCCCGCGCCGATGAACAGCATGTCGGGGTCGTTCCACGAGCCCGGATGCGCATAGAGCGAGCGCGTGACCGAACTGTCATAATTGACGAGCAGGCGGCCCCAGGCGGGCGTGATATCGTCGCTGGTGCGCGACACGCCGCCATAATCCTTGCCCCACGCACGCACGTTGGCGGCACCCCAGATGCAGAGCGACAGGATGTAATCGCCATCGGGATTGTTGAGGAGCAGCGCCTGGTTGATCTGGCGGAACATCGCCTGGATCGCGGGAATGTTGGCGCGCGTCACCTCGGTGGAATCCATGATCGGTTCCAGCGGTCCGAACTTGCCCGAGGTCACGCGCGGGCTGCGCGGTCCATAATCGCGCAGGCCGCAGCCATCGACCTTGATATAGTCGAAGCCCCATTCCTTGAAATAGACCGCGATATCCTGGTCGATATGGCCGTAAAGCCCGACCTCGCGTTCCGGGATGGTGCCCTTGGGAAGATCGGTCTCGGTCGGGTTATAGGCCTGGGAGCAGGTGTTGCGGCCCAGATCCGAGTAGATGCCGGCCTTCAGCCCCATCGCGTGCAATTTGTCAGTGAACGGCTTGAACGTCGGCGTATCGCCGCCGACGCGGGCCGAGGGGAATTTGTCGGCGCGCATCATCATGTGCCCGTCGGGCTGGCGGCGCCTCAGCGCCCAGCCGTCATCGAGGTTGATGTAGCGATAGCCCTTCGCGGCGAGGCCCATGTCCACGATCTTCTGCGCGGAGCCGAGGATCTTCTCCTCGTCGATGTCGGTCCCGAACGCGTTCCAGCTGTTCCACCCCATCGGCGGCGTTGCCGCGCGGCCGGCGGTATAAGCCGACCAGCGTGCCGTGGGCGCGAGCGGGTCGACCGGTGCGGCGGCAAGCGAAGGCGCGCAGAGCGCCGTGATCAACCAAGCGGCAAGCCTTTTGCGCATGTCCATCCCCTGTCGTTTCCGTGAAGCGCCCAGGCTCGGTCGGCCTGTTCGCGTCTCGCTACCAACTCGTCCCGGCAGCAGCAAGGAAGGAGAGGGCAGCGCGCCGGCCTGATTCCCGCAAAGGGCGCGCGATTGCAGTTCGCACAACCCTGACCGGCCCGCGATTGCACGCGGCGCGGGTTAGAAGCCGGTGCGGCCTCCGACCGTGCGGTGATCTGTGCCTTGATCGAGGTTAACCACGTTTGAGTGGGGAACCATTTGTAAATTTATGTCCCTATGTTGGCCTCTCAACGTAGCGGGTGGTGGCGTAAGCTTATGAATATTGGGATGAATTTGAGCGCGGTCTCCTATTGGGGGACCGAGGAACCTTTTGTCGACCGGTTCCATACGGCGGGAAACTGGCTGGCCAAGGACGCGACGGGGAAGGACGTCAGTTCAACGTTGGCGCTGGACGCCAATGGCTATCCGACCAAGCTGGCGGGGGTCGCCACGCTCAACGTCATGATCGGGATGGACCCGCAATCTGCAGCGCCGACCGACGAATATGTGCTCACCTATAGCGGTACGGCCGGCAAGATATCGATCAGCAACGCGCACATCGTCAGCCAGACGGCGGGCAAGGTCGTGTTCGACTTCACCGGCGGCGACTACAAGCCCGCGGCGGGGATCACCTTCTCGTCGCTCGACGCCGCCAATCCTATCTCCGACGTCCACGTCGTGCGCGCGGACCAGCAGGCGCTGTTCGACGCGGGCGAGCTGTTCAATCCGACCTTCGTGTCCAAGCTCTCGCAATGGGGCGAGGCGCGTTTCATGGAATGGGAATATACTAACGCGTCGCCGACGGTGAGCTGGGCCGGCCGCAGCACGCTCGCCAGCGGATCCTGGTCGGGCGTGGGCGGCGGCAACAACCAGGGCGTGCCGCTCGAGGTGATGGTCAAGCTCGCCAACGAAGCGCATGTCGACATGTGGTACAATGTGCCGACCAAGGCGGATAACAGCTACGTCACCAACGCGCTGACCTATATCCGCGACAATCTCGATCCGTCGCTCAAGGTCCATGTCGAATGGTCCAACGAGGTCTGGAATACCGGCTTCGCGGCGAACGGCTATGCGCAGGGACAGGCGAACAGCCTGTGGGGCAATGGCGGCACCGTCGCGCACGGCGCCAATATCTATTACGGCTATCGCTCGGCGCAGATCGCGGACATCGCGCACCAGGTCTTCACCGGCACGCATGCCGGGCAGGCGATCGACGTGCTGGCCGGGCAGGCGGCTTATTCGGGCCTGATGCCTTATATGCTGGACGGGGTCGCGAAAGCCGGTCTGGGTTCGGCGGCGAGCCTGTTCCAAGCCTATGCGGTCGCACCCTATTTCGGCGGCGAGATGGGCCTTGCGGGCAGCAACAGCACGGACGCGGCCAAGGTGCTGAGCTGGGCGCGCGGGGGCGCGGCGGGAATGGACGCCGCGTTCCACGAACTGGAATATGGCGGTTCGCTACACAGCGACTGGAGCCTGGCGGTGGTGCATAACTGGCTCACCAGCTCCGCCGCCGCGGCCAAGTCGGCGGGTCTCGCCATGGTCGCCTATGAGGGCGGCGCGTCGCTGGAGGTGACGCGCTATTCCACCTCGGTGCAGGCGGAGGTGCAGAGCTTCTTCGCCAAGATGATGAACGATCCGCGGATGGGCGACCTCTACACCAAGCTGGTCGCCGACTTCAAAGCGACGGGCGGAACAGAATTCGTCGCCTATGCCGACGTGTCGGGCAGTTCGACCTACGGCTATTACGGCGTGCTCGACTCGATCTATTCGACCGGCAGCGCGCGTTACGACGCGCTGCTTGCCGCGCGGACGGACACGGCCGCGGCCCCGGCCGATCAGGCGGTAACGCCGACCGCGGGGGCCGACAATATCACGGGAGCCGCCGCAGGCCAGACGATCCACGCGCTTGCCGGGAACGACACCGTCACGGGCGGAACCGGCAACGACGTTTTCTATGGCGAGGCGGGCAATGACAGCCTCGTCGGCAACGGCGGCGCCGACTGGCTGATCGGCGGCGACGGCAACGACACTCAGTCGGGCGGCATCGGGGACGATACCCTGCAGGGCGGATCGGGCAACGATGTGCTGAACGGGGGCGACGGCAATGACCGGCTGCAGGCCGATGGTGGGTATGACACGATAACGGGCGGCGCGGGGGCCGACCGGTTCGTCACGCCCGCCGGCTGCGCTACCTTCACGACCACGGGCAGCTCCGCCTATGCGACCGAGGAGATCACCGACTTCACCACCGGGGTCGACAAGCTGGCGCTGGGCTTCCATCCCGTGGCGCTGCTGAACGGAACCGCGGCGAGCGTGAGCGCGGCGGCGACCTGGGCCTCGCAGACGCTGCAGGCGCATGCCGGAACCGCCGACATCGCGGCGGTCGTGGTCGGGAGCGACACCTATCTGTTCTACGACGATCACGGCGCGGGCGGGGCGATGGATGCCGCGATCAAGCTGGACCATATCGTCGCGGGCGGGTTGCAGCTCACCGACTTCGCCTGACGTCGGCAGGCGTCGCGCAAGGGCCGCCGGGTGTAATGCCCGGCGGCCTTTTTGCGTCGGGACGTCCGCGCCACGCGAAAGCGGAGCCTATGCGCTCAGCGCCGCCGCTGAAGAAACCCCGCCATCCCGGCGGCGAGCAGCAGGAGCGGAAGCGCGATAAGCAGGATCTTGTGCAAGTCAGCCATGCACCTGCCATCGCGTATCGCCCGGTGCGCGTCGCTAAACCGGGTTAGGCAGAGGAAGCCCCAACCCGATCGCGCAAATTATTCCGGCTGTTCGAACTTTTCGATCACCCAGCTTTCCCGGTGCGCGGCGTCCATCCATTCCTTGACGAAAGGATGCGTCTGGACGCGGCGGCAATAATCGGCGGCGAAATCGGGGACGGGCAGGCTGTAGGTGGTGAAACGCGTGGTGACGGGCGCGTACATGATGTCGGCGGCCGAGAAGTCGCCGAACAGGAAGCCGCCATTGCCCGAGCCGCCGCCGAAGCGCGTCAGCGCCTCGCTCCAGAGGTGGACGATGCGGTCGACATTGGCGCGCGCCGCCGCGCTGATCTCCCTGGTCGGGAAAGTCTTGCGGAATACCGTCGGGCATTCGCTGCGCAGATCCGCGAAACCGGCATGCATTTCGCTCGCGATCGAGCGGGCGAAGCCGCGCGCCGCGCCGTCGGCCGGCCAGAAACGGTCGGCACCGACCCTGTCCGCCAGATAATCGATGATGGCGAGGCTTTCCCACACCGCGACATCGCCATCCCACAGGATCGGCACCTTGCCGCCGGACGGCGCGATGTCCGGCTGCTGACGGCGCGTGGCCCAGGCATCGTCATAGAGCGAGACCACCTCTTCGGTGAAAGGCAGGCCCGATTGCTTGAGCGCGAGCCAGCCGCGCAGCGACCAGGACGAATAAGCCTTGTTGCCGACGATGATCTTCATGCGAGCCTCCCATTGCCTGCCCTTCTCCCGGCCCGGCAGCAGGGAGAGCCCGGCTATAGATGCCGCACCTCAGCCGGGGCATTCCACCAATTGTTGTTGGCGCCATCCATGAACTTTACCGGCGCCTCGGCCAGATCGGATTCGGCATTTTCCAGCGTCGCGAGGCTGATCGAATAGAAGGCCCCACCCACCTCCTCGATGAAGCCGTGGCCGAACGTGGGGGTGCCGCACGCCTTGCAGAAGCGATGGTGCACGCTGTTGCTGTTGAACTGATAGTCGCCCAGCGCATCCTCGCCGTCGAGCAGGCGGAATTGCTCGGGCCGCAGCGTGGTGCCCCAGAACCGCCGCTTCGCGCAGATCGAGCAATTGCAGCGGCCGGTTCCCTCCTCAAGATCGATATCCGCCTCGTAGCGCACCGCTCCGCAGTGGCAGCTTCCCTGATAGGTCTTGAGCATTGCCTGTCTCCCTGGCTGGCCTGGAAAGTGGACTTAGTGCCATGCTGCTGCCACCCTGCTGTCAGCAGCATGCGGCTAGGGGGCAAATGCCCGGCGGCCCGCCGGGCCCCAGAACCAGGATGCCACGATGCGACGCGCCGACCGCCTTTTTCAGATCATCCAGATCCTGCGCCGATCCTCGCGCCCCGTGACGGCGGACGCGATCGCGGCCGAGCTGGAGACGTCGAAGCGCTCCGTCTATCGCGACATTGCGGCGCTGATCGGCCAGCGCGTGCCGATCCGGGGCGAGGCGGGCGTCGGCTATGTGCTCGAACGCGGCTTCGACCTGCCGCCGCTGATGCTGACCGCGGACGAGCTGGAGGCAGCGGTGCTGGGCGCGCAATGGGTGGAGGGCCATGGCGATCCCGGCCTCGCCCGGGCTGCGAAGGACCTGATCGCCAAGATCGGAGCGTCGGTGCCGCCGCACCTGCGGCCATTGCTGCTCGATGCGGCGGCGCGGGCGGTGCCGGGCTGGCCGATCCCGCCCGACAAGCTGGACGCGGGGCTGGCACGGGCGTGGATCCGATCGGGGCGGAAAATGGCGATCGCCTACAAGGATGCGGAAGATCGCGAGACCCAGCGCGTGATCTGGCCGATCGCGATCGGCTATCTCAACAGCGCCCGGCTGCTGATCGGCTGGTGCGAGCTGCGCAACGATTTCCGCCATTTCCGGCTCGATCGCGTGGCGGACGCGCAATATCTGGACGAACGCTTTCCGGAGCGGCCGGCGGTATTGCGCGCGAAGTGGCTCAAAACGCTGGAGGCGCCTTGTTAGGAAGGTTGTGGCGGGGCACTTTCGAAGAGTAGAGGCGGAACATGGATTTCGACGACCTGCTCATCCGCTTCTTCGGCACCGCCGACATCGACACGCTGCCGCCCGAGCGGCTGGTCAAGGGCGTGGAGCTGCTGCAGCTCCAGTTCGGGATGGAGCGTGATAAGGAGCGCCGCTTCGCTCTCTGGTGCCTGATGTACATGCTGGGGGTCGCGCCGGACGTCGAGGACGCGTTCGAGGACGAGGACGAGCGCGAGGATGCGCGTGACTTCATGGAAGAGGCCGATCGCGAGATCGACGAAGAGGGCGAGTAAGCGCCTCCGCGTGACGAGAACGAAGAAGCGGGACCCCGGGTCCAGCCCGGGGTGACGGGGTCAGGCCAGGACGGCTTCCAGCACAGCGGCGCGGAGCTCGGGGATGCCGCCGCCTTTTTCGCTTGAGGTGGCGATAATCTCGGGATGGGCGGCGGGATGCTTGCGCGCCTCCGCCTCGGTGCGTTCGCGGACGGCGGCGAGTTCGCTTGCCTTGATCTTGTCGGACTTGGTGAGGACGAGGCGATAGGAGACAGCGGCCTTGTCGAGCATCTCCATCACCTCGAGATCGACCGGCTTGATGCCGTGGCGGCTGTCGATCAGCACCAGCGCGCGCTTGAGCTTCGCGCGGCCGCGGAGATAATCGTTCACCAGGTGGCGCCACTTGCGCACGACGTCCTTGGGCGCCTCGGCGAAGCCGTAGCCCGGCATATCGACGAGACGCAGCCTGAGCGGGTCGCCGACGTCGAAGAAGTTCAGCTCCTGCGTGCGGCCGGGCGTGTTCGAGGTGCGCGCGAGGCCATTGCGATTGGCGAGCGCGTTGAGCAGCGATGATTTGCCGACGTTGGAACGGCCGGCAAACGCCACTTCGGGCACGTCGTCGGGCGGCAGGAATTGCAGCCCCGGCGCGGATTTGAGGAAGGCGACCGGACCGGCGAAAAGCTTTCGCGCGGCCTCGATCAGCGCATCCTTTTCCGCATCGTCCTCGGTCACGCCTTGGGCTCGTCGTTGAGCCCGGTGCGTGCGTAGAGCATCTGCTGCTGGAGCAGGGTGAGCAGGTTGTTCATGACATAATAAAGCTGCAGCCCGGCCGCGAGCGGCGCGAAGAACAGCATCATCATCCACGGCATGAACTGCATCACCTGCTGCTGCGTGGGGTCCATCTGCTGGGGAGACAGTTTCATCGTCGCCCACATCGTGACGCCGAGCAGGATAGCGAGGACGCCGAGATGCAGCATCGGCGGCGGGTTGAAGGGCAGCAGCCCGAACAGATTGACGGGCGTCAGCGGGTCCGACGCCGACAGATCGCGGATCCACAGCACGAACGGCTGATGGCGCATCTCGATCGAGAGCGAGAGCACCTTGTATAGCGCGATGAAGATCGGGAACTGGATGAAGATCGGCAGGCAGCCGCCGAGCGGATTGATCTTCTCTTCCTGATAGAGCTTCATCATCTCCTGCTGAAGGCGCGGCTTGTCCTCCTTGTGGCGTTCCTGGAGCGCCTTCATCTTGGGCTGCACCTTGCGCATCGCCGCCATCGAGGCGAACTGGCGCTGCGCGACGGGGAAGAGGATCGCCCGAACAATGATCGTCAGGCAGATGATCGCGACGCCGAAATTGCCGATATGGTGGAACAGCCAGTCGAGCAGATAGAAGATCGGCTGTTCGAACCAGATGAACCAGCCCCAGTCGATCGCATGATCGAACTGCGGCACGCCTGCTTTCTTGTAGGCGTCGAGCACCGCCACTTCCTTGGCACCCGCGAACAGGCGGATGGTGGACGTGTTCGCGGCGCCTGGCGCGACGATCTGCGACGCGCCCGCGACATCGGCCTGGTAGACATTGCCGTCGCCGCCGCGGAACCCGGCGTCGACCGCCGCATCCTGCGCGGGAACGAGCGCGGTCTGCCAATATTTGTCGCCGAAGCCGATCCAGCCGCCGGTGGTGGTGAAGCGTTCACCCGCCGCACCGGCCTTGTCGAGATCCTTGAAATCCACGGAATAATTGGTCTTGCCGTCGAACGTGCCGATCGGGCCGGTGTGCATGTTCCAGGCGGAGGCATCCTTCGACACGCCGACCCGGCTGACCAGGCCGTAAGGCTTGACCGCGATCGCGCCCGGCCCCGCATTCTGGACGCTCTGCTGGACCGAGAACATGTAGTTCTTGTCGATCGAGACGGTGATGCGGAAAAGCTGGCCCTTATTGTTATTCCAGCTCAGCGTGACCGGGCGATCGGGCGTGAGCTGATTGCCGTCGGCGGTCCAGACGGTATTGGCGTCGGGAAGCTGCGCGCCGGAGCCGCTCCAGCCGAACTGCGCGAAATAAGCGTCCTGCGTGCCGCCGGGCGAGAGCAGGCGCACCGGGGGTGAATCCTTGGCGACCGTCTCGCGATGATCGAGCAGCACGAGATCGTCGATCCGCGCGCCCTTGAGGTTGATCGAGCCGGCGAGGCGGGGCGTCGCTATCTGAACGCGCGGCGTCTCGCGCAGCACGATCATGCGGTTGCGGACCCGGGCAGGCTGGTTCGCCGCCGATTCGGGCGTCGGCAGCGGTACCGATTTGCCGTTCACGATCTTCGTCGAAGGCGGGTTCGCCACCGGGAAGAAGCGCGCGGACAGGAAGGTCCAGCCCAGGAAGACCAGGCAGGACAGGACCACGGCCAGGATCAGGTTGCGCTGATTTTGCACGAGTGACGGCTACCTTAGGGTCTTGGGAGGAACGGGATCGACGCCGCACCCGCCCCAGGGGTGGCATCGCAATATACGTTTCAAGGCCAGCCACGAGCCGGCGAAGGCCCCATAGCGCGACCATGCCTCGATCGCATAGGCCGAGCATGACGGCGTATAACGGCAGGTGGAAGGAATCACGCGCGACGGGCCGATCTGCCACAGGCGCGCGAGCCAAATGAGCGGCTTTGCGATCACCGGACCGCCTTGGCGAGCGCCTTGCGCAGCTCGCTGCCGAGCAGGCCGTAGTCGCGTTCCAGGCCACCGGAGCGGCCGATCAGCACATGATCCGCGCCGGCGACGCCGGCTTCGGGCAGGATTTCGCGGGCAAGCGCCCGGAAACGCCGCTTCATGCGATTGCGCACAACCGCGTTGCCGATCTTCTTGGTGACGGTGAAACCCATGCCCATCGCAGGGTCATCATCCTCACGCGCACGGACAAGCAGCACGAAGCCCGGCATGGGCACGCGCTTACCTGCGTTCGCGGCGACGAATTCCGAACGCCGCACGAGACGGCGCAAGGATGCTATGCTGTGCAAGGCGGTTCCAGCCCGCTCCCCCGCCCAGCCTCCCGATCCAGCATCATCCTGTTGGGAGGCTGGGCGGGGGAGCGGGCTGGAGCCGTCCTCAGAAAGCGCGGATTCGCGCTTTCTCAAGCGATGGCTCAGGCCGAAAGCTTGGCGCGACCGCGCGCACGACGAGCGGCGAGCACCTTGCGGCCGCCAACCGTCGCGCTGCGGGCACGGAAACCGTGACGACGCTTGCGCACGAGCTTGCTCGGCTGATAGGTCCGCTTCATCTTTTCTGCCTCTGTATTCGTAACGGAAAAGGCCGCCGAGCGCGCGGCGGCCGTCAAGGCCTGCGCCCCTATGCGAATCCGTGCGGCTAGTCAATCGCCTGGACCGGCTTTTTACCCCGGCGCAGGCCCTTGTCGGCCACCCGGCCAAGCTTTGGCCAGCGTCGCTTCATCCAGACATAGCGCCGCTTGGCCCAGGTCGAGTTGCGGATCAGCAGCGTCACGCCCGCCGCGAATACGATTATGCCACCGGGGCCGGGGATGGGCCCGACCAGCGGGGTCAGCGCGATCAGCAGCCAGCCAAGCGCCATCCAGCACAACCGCCAGCGCGACGAGGGTTTCCTTTGCATCGCGCTGAGATGAGGACGGTGTGTTACGTGTGCAAGACCCTTATGCGGTCAATGGAGGCGGATCGCGACGCCCCGCTTGACCGCGATGCGCGCCAAACCCGCGACATTCACGCGAATTTCCACGAGGTCGACCGGGTCGGTCAGGGTGAATTCGATATCGACCGGATCGAACCATTGATCCGCAAGAATGAGCGGCCGCACCGACTGGACGGCATGGATTTTCTGGCTACCGCCGCTGCAGACGTCGATCGTGATCGACCCTGGGCGCTTGGCGCGCGCTGCGGTCCGCGCGCGCAGCCACAGCGTGGCGCGATACCGGCCCGCGGGCAGCGCGCAATAAGGGCCGAACAGAATATTGCCTTGCTGGTGATCGCCCACGATCAGTTCGCAGCCATCCTCAACCACAGTGCGGACATGCGGCGGGACCGAGCCCTTCAGGATCACACCCACACGCAGCCGGTCGCGGAAGCGCAGTTGGCCATGATCATAGACACGCCGGTCGAGCCGGGTCGCGCGGTCGAGGCATTCGGCGGTCTCGTCGTCCAGCGCGGATTCGGTCAGCGGCTCGAACCGGTCAGGCTCGTCCGTGACCTTGTTGGCGGTCACGTTGAGACGCATCCCGTCATAATGGTTGGGCAGACCGAGATCCTCCGCGATCTGCTGGAAGGACAGATGAGGATATTCGGTGATCCCGACCGAGGCGAGGTTTTCGAGATTGGCGAGCGCCGTATCGAGCAGCTCGTTTTCGTCGCGCCAGGCGCGTCCGGCAGGACTGAGAAAGAGATCGCCGGCGAGACGCTGCGCGTGCAGGTTCCAGAAATCCGGCGTGGCAGCCAACGGCGCAGGGGCGAGCAGATCCTTCAAGGGCATCTGCTTGACGTAGCGGATGTGATCCCAATGCTCCTGTTCGATCACCTCGTCGCGGATCGAGCGCCAGAAATTATAGTGGGACAAGAGGCGCGCGACCGGCTCCCGCAGGAAGGTCACCACCTTTTTCGGGCCGGGAATGGGGCTGATCACCCGCGAGGAGGCGTGAAACGAGAAGAAACGATAGCGGGCGAGCCGTGCCGGCTCCCAAAGCGAGATAACGTTGCCGAAGCGCGCCGGGCAGACCTGATCCTCCGGGAAATGGGCGGCCAGGACATGGTGAGCGGTGGTGCCGGCGGTCTTTTCGATGTGGAGAAAGACGAGGCTGTCCTCAGGCAGCAAGGGGCCGGGGCTGGGCAGGATGCGCTGGTAGGAGAAATCAGGATGAATTCCCGCGGATGGCTCGTCCGTACGGCCGAACAAGCGGGCAGGGGCGAACAGGCCGCGCAACGCCGCGAGCGGATGCCCGGCCAGCCCGGGCCTGTGTCTTGGGAACCTGCCTTTGGTCATGCGGCGCGCATTCGTCTCCGGCTCGCAGGAAAAATTGGTACGCCACACACACAAAAGCCGATGCGGGATCGGGCCGACCGCACCGTCTTAACGTCGGGTGGGGTTCAATCCGTCGCCATGCCCCGAAAATATATGGAAAATCTTGTCATATGTTGGTTTGCGCTGTTTTCCCGGTGAAGTGTCGCGACTGCGCTGCAATTGCGCCGTGAAGCTGCGGGCGGCCTATTGGTAGGTTGTTGTAGGGAGGTATCCGCGTGAGTGGTCGTTCTCGGAGCCAGCAATGTACTGGCCGCATACTGTAGATCGGCGAATTGTTACGCGGCGGCGACTGATTGCGGAGTCGCGGAGGAAGGGTGCTCCCGGCGCAGCTGAGCCTCTACGGCCGTAAGTCGACCGCCATCTAAACGCAGAATTCGATCCGCGGCGCGGATCGTCTCTGGGCGATGGGCTACGATGACCCTGGTTACGCCCAACTGCTGCAGCGACTCGTTCACCCGCTTCTCCGTCTCGACATCAAGGTGCGCGGTACCCTCATCGATCACAAGAAGCTGTGGTTGGTGATAGATCGCGCGGGCAAGGAGGACCCGTTGTTTTTGGCCGCCAGAAAGGGCCGCACCCATATCGCCCACCAATGTGTCAAAACCCATCGGCAGTCGCTCAATATCGTCGCTAATCATGGCCGCTTTAGCAGCACCTCGCACGCGGTCCATGTCGAACGCCGCATCAAAAAACGCAATATTCTGCGCCAAGGATCCTGCAAAAAGAGTATCGTCCTGCATAACTGCCGCCATCTCCCGCCTGTATCCACCGATGGTGCTACGGTTGAAGGGGCGTCCGTCGACCAGGATGGTGCCGGCGCTAGGCTCCAAAAGGCCGAGCAATAACCGAAGAATCGTGGTTTTGCCGCAGCCGGAGGGGCCAACGATCGCCAAGGATTCTCCAGGTTCCACCACGAAACTCGCGCCCGCCAGAACTGCGGGTTCTCCCATCCCATATGAGAAATGCACGTCCTTGAACTCGATCTTCCCAAATGAGGGTCGAGCGTCGAAATCCTGTATGACAGAAAGGTCTGAAGGGCTCATTGCGATGTCTGCTATTCGATTGAGTTGAACATCGAGCATCCTGTAGTCGATAGCTCGACCAACGACGTTCAGTGCAGCCGAAATGAACTGCTGTTTATATGCAACGAATGCAGTAATCATTCCGATCGTGAACTTTCCGTCGAGATTCATGCGAACGGCAAAGTAAACAAAGGCAATATTCTCAAGTGCGAGTATTAGATTGTTGGCTGCGGAAAATCCACCTTGCATCCGGGCGATGCCAACCTGGGTGTTGACGACGGCGACGCGCCGATTTTGCCATAGGTGAAGTCTGTCCCGCTCCCTGCCGAAGATCCGGATCGGAGTGATGCCTCGAATCGTTTCAATCAGCACGGCCTGTTCCCGAGCCTGCGCCTGCAAGACGCTTAAGTTTTTTGCCCGAAGTGTTCCAAAATAAGCAAGCCGCATAGCAACATAAAGTACTAGGGCAGCGCCAGCTAACGCGCTTAGAAGCGGCGAGTATGCCAGCATCAGGGCGCCTGTTACCAACGCCATCACGCCGTCCACAAAGGCTGGCACGATCCCATTTCCTAGGAGGTCGGTTATTGACTGCGAAGCATTGAACCGGGTGATGACATCGCCGACAGATCTCTTCTGAAACCAGTCGCCTGGCAGCCGTACCAAGCGACGGAAAAGGTTCGACACCATGCGGTATCCAAGCTCTCCCGAAAGATTCGAGATTGCCCACACTCGGATAAATTGAGCCAACTGATTGAATATGGCGGCTATGGCGAACCCGATCCCCAAGGCCGCCAATAACGACAAATCGTGTGACGGTGCCACAGAATCGATGGCGATTTGGAGATAAAACGGCGCAGCAAGCGTCAGCAACTGCACGACGACAGACAAAACTAAAATGCGCGCAACGGCGCTACCAAGACCTACCGCTTTGCCCCAAATGTCGAGGGCGGAGAGCTTCGACCGCTCGCGTCGTGGCCTGAAGGAAACCGTAGGTGCAAGCTCAACGGCGACCCCGGTAAAGTGAAGTGAGAGCTCGGCGATGTCCATGATGGTCGATCCCCGCGCGGGGTCATTTATGCAGAAGCGGACGCTGCTGTGCGAACGGCGGACACCGGTTAGAACGACGAAGTGATTGAAATCCCAATGCAGTATAGCTGGTGATCTTACTTCGGTTAGCTCGGCAGGTTCGATACGTAGCGCTCGCGCGTCCAGGTCAAGTGCTTCGGCTGCATGCATAAGACTCCTTAGTGACATGCCTTTCAGCGTCACGCCGAAGCGCGCCCGCAGGCTGAGGATATCGAGCGATGCACCAAAGAACGCGCTCACCATTGCTAAGCAGGCGAGACCGCATTCCGCAGCTTCGTCTTGCTGGACGAAAGGGACCTTACGCCGCGCGGAAAGCCGAATCTGCGTGTTCTCGCTCATCCGTGCCTCCGCAAACTTTGAAGGGGTTCGAGAATCCAGCTGAGGAATGAACGACGCTCCACCACGATATCAGCAGTAAGTGTCATACCGGGCCTGAGACTTGCGGAAGTTCCACTGATGTCCCGATCCAAGGTAATGCGTACCTCGTACGCAGCTTCCTCAAGCTTGAGTGGGGCGTCGACTTCGGATGGGCTTAGAATAGTGTGCGAGATAGATCGTACGTGCCCGCTGAAGCTTCCAAACTTCGAGTAGGGAAATGCGTCGTAGAGTAGTCGAACAGGATCTCCCACGTGAGCCAGTCCGATGGCCCGCGTCGGCGCATAAACTACGGCCGCCATGCCCACATTGTTCGGCACGATCGAGAGTAAGGGTAGGTGACCGTCGCTACTTTTCCCGACGTCGGTTTGGACCGCGGTGACCCGACCGGAAACCGGAGCAAGAATGGCATAGCCTCTCGACCCTTCGGCTTCTATCGTTCGCTGTTGCAGGTCACTCAAAGCGCTCTTCAGAGCCGCCAATTTGTCGGCATGATCGATTGGGGTTTTTGCTAATTCGGACTCCGCCTCAGTGACGCGCTGTTCTAGTTCACCTTGCTGTTGCCGGAAGGACTGAAGCTGAGCAGCGGAGCCTAGCCATGCTTGCCTCCGCTGCTCGTAATCCGAATGGGAGACAAATCCTCTTGAAAGCAGTGGTGTTAACGCATCAAATGATGATTTGGTCGATGCAACTGCTTCGCGCTGTATTTCAATTTGCTTTTGGATGTCGTCCATCTGTCCTTTAAGGTTGACCAATAATTTAAGAAGGCGTGATCGCTCTAAGTTGCTGCGCTTTTCCTCATAGTGAAACTCCGACACAGTTATGTTTTTCTGCTCTTCAAGTGCATAGAGTCTTTTACCGCTGGGTGAGCCTCCTTCTTCCAAAGCCTGCTCGCTCTGGAGTGTTGCGATCCGCTGCCCACGAATAACGGTGTCTCCTTCGTGAACTCCCAGCCATACTAGTCTTCCTGGCCGATCAGCGTACACTTTCGAAACGAGGCCGTCTGGTACGATGACGCCAGCCACCGTCTGAGTGCTCGCGTACTTTCCAAAAGAAATCCAAGCCGCCAGGGCGCAAGTGGCGGACGCTAGGAAGGCAGTAATAACCCATAGCGGTACCGACCCCGTCAGGACCACGTCCTCATCGAGGCGATCTCTGCGATAGCCAATGGCTTCTTCACGAAACATGCGAGTTACACCTCGACCGGACGATCAGAGAGTGAAGCCCAGACACTGAATGCTTCTTGGGCGTAGCCTATAAATGCGGGCAGGTCGTTGAAGTAAAGCGCCCGACGAAGGTTCACCAGAAAAGCTCCAATCGTTTTCATCATAAAACCATAGAGCGGAATAAAGCCAAGAGGGGTGTCGCTGTTGAGAAGAATATTGACGAGAATGCGAGAGCATCTGCCATTTCCGTCGTCGAACGGATGCGCATGAATTACGCCAAGGTATGCAGCTATTGCCGCGAGAGAAGGGCTACGTGCGCGAAGCGTTTCGTGCGCACAGTCCATCGCCGCGAGAAGCATCGGGACTAACTCATGCGGAGGGAATTTCACATTATTCCCCCTGAAGTCGTTCACTATCCAGATGGGGCCATGCCGGTATCCGGCGTGAAGCCCGAGCCTCCGCCTGATCTCGAGGAGTAATTCGCTTGGAGGAAGGCCTGCGCGTACCTCATCGGCAAAGCTATAACTTAACGAGCGCGCAGCGGTGTATTCCTCCGAAGATTTTTTGAGTAATCGGTCATAACTAACTTTTGATGGCGGGATGAGTTTGCCGAGCTCTTCATTCAAATAAGGATATCGTAGATCATCGAGGTTGAGTGACATCAACATCCGAATGCGGTTTTCAAGATCAGCCTTCGAGTCAACGATACACCGCTTGAAGACCTCGTCCATCAATCGGCCGCGCATCACGGCCATTGAGTTATCCGCCAGCCCCGTAAATTCGATGTGGTGTTTTACGAAGCTCGTATGGCCGTGAGGAATTTGGGGGTGCGAGGTTCTAGCGAACATCTGTCCCTCTTGTGCTTGAATTTGGGAACGATTTGTTAGCAAGCCACGAAGTAACCGCGGCCCAGGTGTCATCGGAACCGGTTATGAATTCGTGCGAGGCAAACACCTTTGCTGAGGCCGCCCGGCCCGTCGAGACGGACGCGAGGTCCTCCGGCGGCGAAATCTTGTCTCTGGTTCCTGACACGACGAGCGTCATCTTGGGATCTAGGGCCCCGAAGGTTTCGTCCAGGCGACGCTGGAAGGCATTGGCGAGAATTGGGGATCCCAGATTCAGTGCGGTCGCCTCAAACGTGCGTTGATAGGCTTCTGCAATAGGATTGGAGAGCCAGACGGACGGGTCGCGGTGCCTCAAAAAGGGCGCGATGAGTACAAGCCTGGTGCCAGGGATACGGTTCGCCAACAGCGCCGCGGGAATGGCACCAAAGCTTTCGCCCGCTATGATTGTGTCTCGGCCCAAGGTGAGGCGGGTCCAATTGTTTGCTAAAACTTCGGCATCCCTTGCCAAAGCAGTCAAAGGGTCTGGCACGAGACGGTTGCTTATGCGTCGGCCGTCTAAGCCGCTGCCGCTATAGTCGACTGCGACTATCCTGTATCCAGCTGCCAAAAAGTGTCGTGCTGACGAATGTTCAAATATCTGATCGATGCCCTCACCGGGTCCCCCGGGAAAAATAACTGCCGTCCCGATCGAGTGCGGGGGTGAGGCAATGGTGAGGACGATGGGCCATCGGCGCTCACCAAGTATATGTCGCTCAATGTTTGCGGGGATCGCGGCAGAATCGGCCTCGCAATCGAAATGGTTAGACCACTTGCCAATGGTTATTCGGGCGGACCGGGTTCCATTCGTCGCTTGAAACAGAGCTGCTGATACAGCGCCGTCCCGTGTCGACGCTGCGTCTAGCGTTTGAGCACCGGCATCAGGAGTGAAGAGTTGCCTTCGACCATCCTGACGGCCGCGCAGATCCGCCCATTGTCCGAGGTCGTTCCGGACTCCTAGTAGCTTTCCGGTGGCCGCGTCCGCCACTGCGATTTGATGAGGTAGCGGAGGCCTAGACAGCGGGCGGACAGATGCCAAATCGCCAGAGATGGCGAGCGCCGGCGAACCAAATATGCTGACGATCGAAGCGTCGTGCGAAGACGGACCGTAGAAGGGAGAGTTCAGGAGGATCTTCCTGCGGTCGGCGACCGACAGCCTAAGAGTAGTCTGGTTCTCAATTATCGCGACGTTTTTGGAGTCGTGCGCTGTAATAGCTCGAACGCTGTATCCTCTTTTTTCCCACCGAAGAAGATATCCCCGGGCCTTAATGCGGGCGGCCTCTTCATTTGCTGTGCTGGAACTCGTTCTCCATGTTTTTGCCTGCAATCGACCGACGGCAGGTGGAATTAGTGACTCGGAAAGCACAAGCGGCGAGGAAGGGTTTTTGAGGCTAACTTGAAGCAACTCGCTACCGCCGACCAGTAGGAATAGCGAGGAGCCGTCTGTGCCCTGTGCAACGACGTGAAGTCCTTCCGGTGAGGAAAAAGTTGATCCACACCCGGACAACGCTCGGCTCGAGCGATAGCATTGGAGGCTCAGAATTCCCAAAGAGGTCGAATTCTCGGCGAACGAACCGCGCCAGTGGGATTTGGACGAAAATATAAGATAGTCGCCGTTTGGCGTGAGACGAACTGCGCTCGACCGGCACAGCGTCGGCTGCCCAAGGGTAAACGCTAAGAATGGGAGTGTGAGTGCCCCACTCCCGCGCAACACAGAAGGGCGCTCAAACACTTCCGATGCGACAGGTTCGCTGCTGACGCCCAAGGCGCCAGCAGCGAGCAGTATCGACATGCGCGTGAAGGTCACTTTTTTCTCATTTTTCTGCGCGCTTAAAACGCTGATCAGCCGTGGGAGCCGGCCTCGTACCAACCTTCACCGGTGTTAACCCAAAGGTTACCGCCCGCATCCGTCTTGGCTTCCATGTCCACGATGCCATCGCCGCTAACGTCGAGGAATGCCTCGCCGTTAGTCATGGCATATCCATGGAACACTTTTCCGTCAGGAGCGGTGGTCCAGAATTGGGAAAGAACGTTGGACGGATCGAATTTGGCGGCCACCTTCTCCTGGTTTTCCGACGCCTTGTTGATAAGAGTCTCGATGGCTCCAACGAACTCGTGCAGTACGTCGCCAATTGAATGGTCGCCGCCTGCCGTCTGGTCGCCACCGCCACCGCCACCGCCACCCTCCGGGTCTTGCGGGTCGGTATAATCCCCGCCGCCGCCTCCCGAGTCGCCGCCACCACCTCCAACCGTGACGACGCCGCTTCCTGCCGTCACGGTCACGGTGCTGTCGCTGCCGGAACCTCCCGCCACCAATTCGATCTCAGTGTCCGTCAAGTATCTCATGGAACCTCCAAGGTTTTCCAAGTGCGCACCTTTGCGGCGGCAAGGCCAGAAAGGCATTTAAATCAGCAAAGTTCAAGAATGACCAAGGAGGGAATGTAACCGTTCTGAGATTGTTTTATTATTGACTCAACCACGATGACGGGAATCGGATTTCTACATCAGAACGTTGGAGAAATGATTAGCCTGATGGCGACATCCCGGAGCGATAATTATGTTGTTACTTCCTAGCAATGAGGTCATCACTAAGCAAAAGGGGAAGGTGGCTAAGTTGTCTGGAGATTTGCCAGGTTCCCCTGCTAGCGCTGAACATGTGGATCTGGATTCGTGTCTTAAGAACCGGAAGTGAAACTATGTGACGCCACGGGTTGTCTCCGAACGGCTGGCTCGGGGTGTGGCCTTCATTCTAAAAGCCACTCGCGCACGGGCAACAACCCTCTCTTCCGAATTGGAGTTTTCTAAAGCGAGAATAAGGGCTTACCGGCTGGTAGGACCTAGCGCGCCCTTAAGGGCAGGCGGGCTGGGCGACTGGCGGCTTCAAACTAGTCCGTTTTGGAGTGGAGAATTCAACGCGGCGTGACTTGCGGAGGCCTATTGGTTGCCGCCGCCGGGAGTCCGGCGCGGTCACCATGCGGCAAATGCTGCATAGCGGCTCATGAAACCTAAACTGCTGATTTACGCGAGGGGCAAGGCTCAGTTTTCCAAAAGATTGGAGAAAATATTATGGCAAATGGGATTATTTTATTGTGCGTTGTTGCTTTTGGGTTTGCGACGATGTGCCTAATTGGAAAGTCAATTGAGCGACTATTAATCGAGATACGAGACGAGCTACGTAAGCATTAGCTCATATCTTGGCGTGGATCCCCAGAGAGCCAGAATGGCTTTTCCGCATCCGAACTGAACACAAACCGCGTGGGCCCTATCCTTTTGCATCGAAAACCGATTAAGAGAAGGAGAACAAAAGGGGGGAATCGCTTTGGTCGCGCTGGTTTCGACGGTTGCCTTTCTCGGGCTGGAGGCGCGCGCGGTCGAGGTGCAGGTGCAGATCACGCCGGGCCTGCCCGCGTTCGTGGTGGTTGGACTGGCGGACAAGGCGGTCGCGGAAAGCCGCGAGCGCGTGCGCGGCGCGCTGTCGGCGATCGGGCTCGCGCTTCCGCCCAAGCGGATCACGGTCAACCTTTCCCCTGCGGATTTGCCCAAGGAGGGATCGCATTACGACCTGCCGATTGCGCTCGGGCTGCTCGGCGCGATGGGCGTGATCGATGCCGAGACTTTGGCATCCTATGTCGTCGTCGGCGAACTGGGGCTCGACGGGCGGATCGCGCCCACACCGGGCGTCCTGCTCGCGGCCTTGCATGCCTCGGAGCGCGATCTGGGCCTGGTCTGTCCGGCAGCGCAGGGCGCTGAGGCGGCCTGGGCAGGATCGATCGAACTGGTCGCGGCTCCCGATCTGATGGCCCTGCTCGACCATTTCCGGGGTGTGCGGCCGCTGCCACAGCCGGCGCCGGGCGAGGCGCCTGCACCGGCAAGCGGACCCGATCTGGCCCAGGTCAAGGGACAGGAGAGCGCCAAGCGCGCGCTGGAGATCGCGGCGGCGGGTGGACATAATCTGTTGATGGCGGGGCCGCCGGGGGCGGGCAAATCGCTGATGGCGGCCTGCCTCCCCGGCATATTGCCGGACCTGACCCCGGCCGAGGCGCTCGAAGTCTCGATGGTGGCGAGCGTCGCGGGCACGCTCGACGGCGGGCGCCTTTCGCGCTCTCGGCCGTTCCGCAGCCCGCATCACTCGGCATCGATGCCAGCGCTGGTCGGCGGCGGGCTCAAGCTTCGGCCGGGTGAGGTCAGCCTCGCGCATCTGGGCGTGTTGTTCCTGGACGAGCTGCCCGAATTCCAGCGCGCGGTGCTGGATTCGCTGCGCCAGCCGCTGGAGACGGGCAAAGTCCAGATTGCGCGCGCGAACGGGCATGTGACCTTCCCGGCGCGGGTCCAGCTGGTGGCTGCGATGAATCCCTGCCGCTGCGGCTATCTTGGCGATGCGGCCCGGGCGTGCAGCCGGGCGCCCCGCTGCGCGCAGGATTATCAGGCACGCGTTTCCGGGCCTTTGCTCGACCGCATCGATCTTCATGTGGAGGTGGCGGCGGTAGGCGCGGCGGACCTGGTTCTGCCGCCGCCGAGCGAAGGGTCGGCGGAGGTTCGGGCACGGGTCGGGGCCGCACGCGCGATCCAGACGGAGCGCTATTCGGCGCAGGGATTGCGCACCAATGCCGAAGCGGATGGCGAAGTGCTGGAGGGGGGGGCGGGGCCCGACGAAGCCGGGCGCGCCTTGCTTGCGCAGGCCGCCGCGGCAATGGGCCTGTCCGCACGGGGCTATACAAGGGTCTTACGAGTGGCGCGTACGATCGCCGACCTGGCGGGAGACGAACGGGTCGGCCGGGTGCATATCGCCGAGGCGTTGAGCTATCGACTGCGGCCGGCGGTCAACTAGGATTTCTCTGGACCGATTTTGTGGCGGCCGGCAGGCAGCGAGCCGCGTGGGACCGGTTTACCGCCCCGTCATGAACATGCCGGCTACCGCATTTACATAATCGCGCATCGCATTGTGCACGTCCGGCGTGAGGCTGAGCCATTTGCGGCGGCCGTCGGCGGGGTCGACCGTTTCCTGCACCAGATTGCGCTTCTTGAGCATGCCGATCCAGCGTAGCGCCGTGGTTGGCGGGACGGCGGCGGCGATGCAGCAGCTCGAGATCGAGATGCGCCGCCCTTCCTCGCCTGCGACGAAGAGGTCGAGCAGGATGTCGCGCGCCGGATCGGCGAACAGGTCGGAATCCACGAACTGAGACAGTCGTCCGCGCGCGGCCAGCATCTGGCGGGCGAAGACGGCCACACTGGGACGTCCCTCGGGCGGTGCGACGGCGGCCTCGCGCAGACGCTGTGCCGTTTCGCTGAGGCTGTCGGCGAGCGCGTTAAGGTCGTCGGCGGAAAGAAAGGACGTCATCAAATGTACCCCATGGCGCGCATGCTGCGGCATGCGGACCTCGTTATGATCAGGTGATCGACCACCTCGATGTCGAAAAGACGGGCGGCGTCGACCAGTTCGCGCGTACGTGTGCGGTCGTCACCACTGGGCGTCGGGTCGTCCGACGGATGATTGTGGACCAGGATCAGGCTGGCAGCCCCCAGCTCCAGCCCCCGACGCACCACCTCGCGCGCATAGAAGGGGCATTCGCCGACCGTGCCGTGGAACATCGGCTCGTGCCGGATGAGGCAGAGCGTCGCGTCGAGGAAAAGGACATGCACGGCTTCTGCCGTGAGCGAACCCATATTGGAGCGCAGATAGTCGATCAGCGTATCGGTCGATGACAGGATCGGCCGGCCGCTCAGCCGGCTTTCAAGGCTTTGCAGCATCACCGCCCGCACAGCGCGAAGCCCCGAGACCGAGCGCGGGCAGCCGCCGGCTGCCCGGATGCGGCGTCCGGACGCCGCAAGCACGGCCCCGATACTGCCGAATTCGTCGAGCAGTCGACGCGCGGTCAGCGCGGGTTCGGCTGCTCCGAGCGCCAGAAGGAGACGGTCCAGGGCCGATCGGTCCCTTTCGAGGTCAGCCGGCGCCGGTGACGGACCGTCGCGACGATCAGCAGAATCTCCATCGGCCATGCCCAGAATTGTTCCAGGATGGCGTAGCCCGCGGCTGATGGCGGAGGCGCCAATATCACGGCATGCGACAGCACCGTCAGCCCTTGCAGTCCGGTCATCCATATCGGCCAGAACCGGGTGCTGAAAATGGACAGGAGGTAGAGCGCGCAAAAGAAGGCCAGGTCGACCAGGAACAGGCTGACGTCGAGCTTGAGGAAACCGTCATGATGGACGTGAATTGAGGCGGCCAGTGCCACAATGCTCATCAGCGCGAAGACGCGCTCGGGCGCTCCGCCCCATCCCAACGCATAGGTCGATGCCACCAGCATGAGGACGTTGAACAGGGCGATGTGCCACATGGGATCGGCCGGCTTTATCGGATCGCGTGCACGATCGCGAGGACGGCGAGCGAAAGGACCGAGCCGCAAATGACCAGCGTGCCGATCGAGACGCCGATCCCGCAAATGGCCAGGAACGGCCACAGCAGACGCGCCCCCAGGCTGAGATCATTGCGCTTGTCCCCATCCCCCAGCGGCCAGCCGATGCCTGCCTGCCATCGGTTAGGCTGATGGGCGAAGGCGGTTCGCGCCTCGCTCAGGACCTTCCGATCGCGCGCCTCCCCGGCTTCCCCGCTCTCGCTCTCGATGGAGGAAGAAGAACCGGAAAGAGTTGAATTCGCAACTTCCGTCTTACCCCCTAGGGTTTCTCGGAAGGTTTCATTCTGCTCGGCGTTGGCGAGGATTCGCGCCGCCTCGGCACTGGTGGACACGCCCAGCACGTCGCGCGCGCCCTTGAGCCGCAGTTCGACCGCCTTGGGCGTGATCCCCAATTCCAAAGCAATCTGCTTCGCGGTTTTGCGTGCCATGAAATGGCGCAGGGCGACGCGTTGCGCCTCCGTCAGCCGTCCGATCCGCAACGCATCCATACTGATTTAGGATAGCGGCACCGGGCAGGGAATTTCAATGGCTTCTGCGCCAGTGAGAATAGTTGTGCCTAATAAAAACGGCGCTGTCTGGCGCATCGCGCCCCGACTCGGCTAAAGAAACGGCCATGACCGGCACCACCGAACCCGAAGACGACTTCGTCAATAAGCTCCCCGTACCCGAACATGTCGAGGAAGCGATTCGCGTTTTGCTGCGCTGGGCGGGCGACGACCCCACGCGTGAGGGCTTGCTCGATACGCCGAAACGCGTGGCGCGCGCCTGGCGGGAATATTGCCAGGGTTATGACGAAGAGCCGGGCCATCATCTCGATCGCGTGTTCGAGGAGGTGGGCGGATATGACGATATCGTGCTGTTGAAGGACATACCGTTCCAGTCGCATTGCGAGCATCACCTCGCGCCGATCGTGGGCAAAGCGGCGATCGCCTATCTGCCGAAGAACCGGGTGGTCGGCATTTCGAAGCTGGCGCGCGTGCTGCACGGTTTCGCGCGGCGGCTGCAGGTCCAGGAAAGGCTGACCGCGCAGGTGGCCGACTGCATCTGGGATCACCTTCAGCCGCAGGGCGTGGCGGTGGTGATCGAGGCCGCGCATGGCTGCATGACTGGCCGCGGCGTGCGCACGCACGGCGTATCGATGACCACAAGCCGCATGATGGGCGTATTCCGCGACGACGAACGCAGCCGGCGCGAGGTACTCGCCCTGATGGGCTATTGACGATGGGGGGGCACGGGGCCGGGCTCGTGTTGGGCCTGGCGCTTGCCGCCGCGACGCCAGTCGCCGCGGAGCGTACGCTGGACGTGCTGCCGAGCATGACCTGGCATCACGCCCGGACCGGATTGACCCTGCCGCCCTATCTCGGCTCATTACCTCGCAACGAGCTTGGCGACTTTGGCACGGAGGAAGCCGACCTGTTCGCGCAATATCGCGGCGGCGATGGGACGGTCGCGACGATCTATATCTTCCATCCCGGGCTCGACAGCGTGCCGGTCTGGTTCGACCGGGTTGAGGCCGCCGTGCGCGCGCGCACGGATTTCGGCAAGTTCGGCGATGCGGAGGCGCAGGCCTTCGCGCTCCGGCCGGGCGCACCCATGGCCGGGCTGCGCGCTACGCTTGCCCTCTCGGACGGCAAGGAGCGCAGCACCGCGCTGGCGGTGGCGCCGGTGGGGGACTGGCTGGTGGTGGTGCGGCTATCGTCGCCCAAGCTGGAGGCGGCCGCGCTGGACGGCGAGCTCACCGCGATCCTGAACGGGATCGGCTGGCCGACGGACCGGCTCGGCGGTCCGGCGGCGGCGCCGGTCAAGCCGTGCGAAATCCTGCCGCGCTTTCGCAAGGCCAGGATGATCCAGCCCGACGTGGCGCAGGCTCTGATGGGGGCGATCACTGGCGCGGTTGCGGACGAGGAGAAAGGCAAGGACACGCCGCCCGCCATCTATTGCCGCGCGCAACAGGCCGCGGATGGCACATGGGGCGTCTATCGGGCCGAGGGGGCTGGGGACGGTTATATGCTGGCGCTCCAAGATGCGGGCCGCGCGATCAGTGTGCAGCCTTCGCTCGCGGCGCTCGTCAACAAAAGCAGGCCAGCTTTCACCGTGAGCTTCCTGGACCTGACAGAGACGCGAATTTACGGAGATGTGAGCGCGCTTTTGCCGCCCGAGCAGGCGCTCGAGCTTGTGAACCGCCAAGCGCCGATCGCGACGAGCAGCACCCAGGGCGACAAGAAGAATATCACGATCGAGAGCGGGCTCGCCGACAAGAAGTAAGATCACGCCGGAGCCGCCACCACGCCCGCGCACGGATCGAAAGGTTCAGTCCGGCAGCGGCACCCGACGGGCGATCAGGCCGACCATCGTGTGGTCCATGGTGCGGTGTTCCGCGCCCTCCGCCGCGCCCAGGGTCAGGATCGGGTCCGACGCGTCGATCTTGAACTGCGCAACCTCATGTCCGCGCGACACGAGCAGCAGCGCGATGCGTTCGATATCCCCCTGCTGCATCATCACACGCTCGGTCGACGGCGTGGCGCGGCCCGACGGAGCGAGGTCGTAGCCAAAGGTGTGAATCGCGAGTCCCCCCGGCCGTAAGCAAGCCATGGCGTCCTCGACGAATTTCGCCGCTGCGGCGACCGAGTAGAGAACCTCGTTGGCGCGTGACGACCAGAGGAAGTCGAAATTGACCAGATCGTCGGGGATGCGCCGCCAGGAGCCGATGCGGACGGACACATTCTCGTCGAATACGGCTTTGCTGCAGGGCGCGCGGTCGGCAAGGTCGCGCTTGAGCGCTGCGGGCTTCAGCTGGCTGCCCGGACGTGTGGGGAAGGTGGCAACCACCCTGGTTCCCATTGCCGCCAGCGCTGCGGGCATGCCGCTTGCCGAGCGTTCGAAGCCGACGCCGACGGCGCCTTTTTCGAGCATACCGTAGCGGCGCAACGCCTGCAGCGTGTAGACCCTGCGCCAATGTTCCGAGCCGGAGCTGCCCTTGGGGCGCAGCCGCGCGATCCAGCCGCCGGCGACGGGCTCGCGCAGCTGGTCGCCGGTCGCGACCTGCGTGACCGGATCGGCGAGCGTCGGTTTGGCGGTCGAGAGCAGGAATGGCGCAGGCCGAAGCGGCGTCTTGCCGTAGATCGTGGCTTTGGCTTCGGCGCCATGATCCGCGCGCGCATTGGGATCGGCGGGGCGATCCAGCGTGATCGTCAGCGCTTCCGCGATGGCGTCGGTCTCGCCGTGGATCTGGCCGACCAGCGCGAAGCTGACCTCCCGAAATCCTTCGAAGGCGATCGTGATCTTGCCGCCGTTGGCGATCAGACGGTTGAGCGCGATCCGTTCGCTGTTGACCATGCGAGCGCGCGCGCCGGGCTCAGACGAGACCATGTGGACGCGCAGCACGAGCGTGCCGGATTTGGCCTGGAGGCCGTGGAACTGGGCCGTGAAGACCGCCGGGCCGGGTGCAGCCTCGACATAAGAGGTGTGGAAGGCATAGCCCGGATCGGAGGTCGGGCCATCGCCGCCCAGGCCGCCGATCCGGCTCGCGGCTTCCGGATGGAAGCCGAACGGGTCGAGCTCCAGCGCCTCGGGCGCTTCCCTTTCCGGCATGCTGGTTTCGAGCACGGCTCCGCTTTCCGATTCAAGATTGTGCCGCGCGCTGCCCAAGGCTCGCTTTGCCCTTCATGTTCGATCCGGATGGATCGCATCGGGCTATAAACCCGGCTTCGCGGCCAAGGCAACCGAACCGCGGTGGGCCGGTGCGCAGCGCGCATCCGGCCTTACCTCAACGGCCCAGCAACGCCGCACGAAGTTTGGGCCAGTCGCCGAGATTCCAATGTTCGGGTGCCTCGCGCCGGACGATCGCGTCGTCGCGGAGCGAGGCACCGATCCGTACCGGCTCGGGCCGGATCAGGCAGCGTTCGTGGATGGCGTAGAATGCCTTGACGCGCGGGCGGGTCGGCTCGCGCTTATTTTCCGCCACGACGAGCCCTAAACGGTTGGAGCGGAGCCGGACAAGCGTACCGAGCGGGTAGATGCCGATGCTGCGGATGAAGGCGTCCAGCAGCTTCGGATCGAAATGGCCTTCCATCTCAAGCATCCGCGCGATCGATTCCGCAGGTGCCCAGCCATCCTTGTAAGGGCGATTGGACGTGATCGCGTCATAGACGTCGCAGATCGCGCCCATGCGGGCGTACAGGCTGATCTGTTCGCCTTTGAGGCCATGCGGGTAGCCGGTGCCATCATATCTTTCGTGATGGTGGAGAACGACTTCGGCGGCGATGGCTGGGGCCTCCGCGCTGCGCACGAGGAGGTCGTAGCCGCGCTGCGAATGTTCGCGCACCACGGCATATTCCTCGGCGGTAAGTTTGTCCGGTTTGTTGAGCACCGGATCGGGGACGGCCATCTTGCCCAGATCGTGGAGCAGGCCGGCCATGCCGAGTTCGCGCACCAGCGTTTCGTCCAGCTCGAGCGTGCGCGCGAGATTGATCATCAACGCGCACACCGCGACCGAATGAAGATAGGTATATTCGTCCTTGCTCTTGAGCCGGGCGACGTTGATCAGCGCCGAGGGGTTGCGCGCGACCGAGGCGGCGATTTCCTCGACCATCGGCGCCGCGTCGGCCATGCCGATCGCGCGGCCCATGCGCACCTCGCCAAACATCTTCATCACGGCGCGCTTCGACCGGCTGACAATGTTGCGCGCGCGTTCCGTTTCCTCGTCAAGGTCACGCGATTTTTCGGGACGCTCGCGACGAGCAGCCGCCCGGGCGCGGAATTCCTCCTCGCTCACGCGCGCAATGACGGGCGTCCGTCCCGCAGCGAGGCGCGGGGGAGGGGCGGTGCCCGCAGCCGGCGCCACACCGCGCTCGTCATCGATGATGATTCCGGGGATGTCGCTGTCGCGCAGGCGCCGCAGGTCCTGTTCGCTGTCGAGCAGGAAGCGACTGCGCCAGAAAGGATGCTGCAGCCATGAGCCCTCCATCGCATGGACGAACATGCCGATCCGGACGTCATCGAGCGCAACCCGACGAAGCATGACTCTGGCCAACCTCCCCGCGGCGAAAAAGCAGCGACCGTCGGCCTTAGCGGGCCGCAGGTTAGTTTTTGGTTATAGATCTGGGAGTTGCTGGTTGGCCTTGCCCCAGCCATGCAGCGATCTGGACGATGCACGTTCGAGCAAAGTCCGCGCATCGGCGATGGTGAAATGGCCGGCTGTGGCGATATCACCCAGTTCGTCCCAGGTGACGGGGGCCGCCACGGTGGCGTGCGGACGCGCACGCACCGTATAAGGCAGCACGGCGGTGGCGCCGCGCTGGTTGCGCAGCCAGTCGAGGAAGATCCGGCCCTTGCGTTCGACCTTCTTCATGTTGGCGGTAAAGCGTTCCGGGTGGGCCTGCGCGATCGCCTTTGAGAAGCGGCTGGCGAAATCCTTGACCACATCCCAATCGCGGCTGGCGTCGAGCGGCGCGACGACATGCACGCCCTTGCCGCCGGACAGCAATGGCCAAGTGGCAAGCCCGATCTCGCCCAGCACGTCGCGCAGCTGAAAAGCCGCCTTCTTCACCTCCTCGAAGCCGAGGCCTTCGTCGGGGTCGAGATCGAATACCAGCCGATCGGGCATCTCGACGTCGGCTATTTTCGAACCCCAGCCGTGAAATTCGATCGCGCCCATTTGCACGCAGGTGAGCATGCCGCGCGCGTCGTCGACGTAAAGATAGGGTTCCTCGTGCCCATCCTTCTCGCGGATCGGGACATGCTTGACCGCATCGCCGAAGCTGCCTGCGTCATGTTTCTGGAAGAAGCACTGCTTGGCGCGCCCCTGCGGGCAGCGGACCAGGCTGACCGGCCGGTCGGCGAGCCAATCGAGGATCGGGCCGGCCATCAGCGCATAATAATCGGCGAGCTGGCCCTTCGTGATGCCGCTTTCGGGGTAGATGACGCGGTCAGGATTGGAGATGGTCACGCCGGCATGATCGGGCGGATTGCCGGCTTTCGCCGTCGTCCCGGGCTTTTCCCCCGGTATCTCCGCCGGAACCTCGCGGACCACATCCTTTTCGGACTTGTCCTCGCGCAGTGCGATGAAGCTCGGGTGGCGCAGCAGGCCTTCGTCGGTCCATTCAGTGAAGGCGATTTCGGCGACGAGCTTCGGGGTGATCCAGTGCGCGCCGCGAACCGCCGCGCGGGGGGCCTCGACCGTGGGCGTCTTGCGCTCGAGCGGCTTCATCTTCGTCATGAGTTCGTCGATCAGGGCCATGCCGAAGCCGGTGCCGACCTTGCCCGCGTAACGCAGCTTGCCGTCCTCGTGCAGGCCGAGCAGCAAGGCGCGGAAGCCGCGCCCTTTGTCGGAGGGCGTCCAGCCGACGACCACCAGTTCCTGCCGGTGGAGGCATTTGACCTTGAGCCAGGTCTGCGTGCGCTTATCGACGCGATAGGGGGCGTCGGCACGCTTGGACACGACACCTTCCAGGCCCTGCTTGCACAGGCTGTCGAACAGTTTCTCGCCATTGCCGAGGACGTGATCGGAGAAACGGATCGCTTGCGGCGCGTCGACCAGCAGGCCCTTCAGTCTTTCCTTGCGGTCGAGATTGGGGAGCGCGGTCAGATCCTCGCCGTCGAGCGTGAGCAGATCGAAAGCGAAATAAGCGAGCGTGCCGCTGCCTTCCTTGAGACTGGCCTGGAGTGCCTGGAAGCTCGGGCGGCCGTCCTTGTCGAGCGCGACAACCTCGCCATCGATCAGCGCCGAGCCTTCCAGTTCGGCGGCCGCCTCGACGATCGGCGCGAAGCGGTCCGACCAGTCAAGGCCGGTGCGGGTATAGGCCTTGGCCTTGCCGCCGCCGACCGCGATCAGGGTGCGGTAGCCGTCATATTTGATCTCGTGCATCCAATTGGATCCAGAGGGCACATGATCGACCAAGGTGGCGAGCTGCGGCTTGCGGAAAGGCGGCATTTTTCCCGCGCCCTTCGCGGCGGGCTTCACCTTGACCGGCTTGGGCGGCGGGGCAGCCACATCGGGCTGGTCATCGGCATCGCGATTGCTGTCCCACTGGCTCTTACCGCCCTTGCCCCCGGCGATCTCGGTCATGGTGCGCCCGGTGGCGACGCTGGTCAGGCAAAGATCGACCAGATCGCCGCTGCCCCCTGAATATTCGTCATCGATCTTGCGTAGCAGCCAATTCTCGGTGCGCTCGTTGCCGCGCGGCTTGAGCCGGATCATCAGCCATTCGCCCTTCATCCGCTCGCCATCCAGCGTGAAGTGGAGATGGCCCTGCTCGAGCGTCTTGCGCGGATCCTTGCCAGGGGCCGGCGTCCAGGTGCCGCGATCCCATAACATGACCGTGCCGCCGCCATATTGGCCCTTGGGGATGGTGCCTTCAAAGGTGGCGTAAGCAAGCGGGTGGTCTTCGGTGCGGACCGCCAGGCGCTTGTCATCGGGATTGGGAGAGGGGCCGCGCGTGACCGCCCAGCTTTTGAGCACGCCGTCGAGCTCAAGCCGGAAATCCCAATGGAGCCGGGTCGCGTCGTGCTTCTGGACCATGAAGATGTTGCGACCGGTGCTGACGGCAACGCCGGCTGGCTCCGCCGTCTTCGAGAAATCGCGCTTGGCGTTATATTTGGCGAGCAGGTCGGAGGCGGCCTTGGCGAGGCGTTTGGCCATCAGGCGCGCTTCCGGGCCGGGGTTTTTCGAGCGGCCGGCTTATCGTGCTTCGCCGCGGCCTTTTTCGCGGCGGAGGCGCGGGCGGAGGCCTTGGCCGGTTTGGTCTTCACATTTTCGTCGTTCGCGGCGTTGGGCTTTTCAAGGCTGCGTTTGAGCGCGGCCATCAGATCGACCACGTTCGAGCCGCGCGACTGGGCGGGTTCTTCCTCCTCGGCCTCGATCGTCTTGCCCTTGCGCTTGCGGGCGATCAGATCCTTGAGCGCGTCCACATAGCGATCATGATATTCGTCGGGGTGGAAGGGGCCCGTCTTCTTGTCGATCAACGTTGCGGCGAGATCGAGCAGATCCTCGTCCGGCTTGGTATCGGCGATGTCGCGGAAATAGGAGGCTGCCTTGTTGACCTCGTCGGCATAGCGCAGTGTTTCGAGAACCATGCCGCGCCCGCACGGCTTGAGGCTGACCACATATTCCCGCCCACGCAGCGCGAGCTGGCCCAGCCCGACCTTCTTCGCTTTCCTCAGCGCCTCGCGCAGAACGACGAACGCCTCCTCGGCGAGATCGTCGGCCGGGACGACATAATAAGGCTTGTCGTAATAAATGGCGTCGATGTCGCTCGCATCGACGAACTGCGTGAGCTCGAGCGTCTTCTTGCTCTCCAGCTTGACCGCCTCGATCTCCTCGTCGGTCAAAAGAACATATTTGCCCTTCTCATACTGGTAGCCCTTGACGATCTCCTCGGGATCGACCGGCCCGATGCCGGGGGCGACCTTCTCATATTTGATCCGCTTGCCCGATGGCTCGTGGATCTGGTTGAAGGCGACGGTCGCGCCGCTCTTAGTCGCGGAGTATATCTCGACCGGTATCGAGACCAGCGCCAACCTGATCTGCCCTTGCCAATAGGCCCGCGCTGCCATCGTTCACACCCTCGTTGCGAGGCCGATTCAAAGCCTGACGGGTGACAGGGTTCCAGACTTCGCCGATATTGAAGCGCACCTCGCGCCGGCTGAAGTCGATCGCAACGCGATCGAACATGCGCAGCACGTCCATGCCGATCAGGATCGCGGGGCTATTGTCCAGGCCGAACAGGCGGAAGGTGTGCGGATCCGCGAAGACGATAGGCATATTGCCCATGCGCATCTTGCCGATGCGGATGTTCGGAATGAAGCTCGCTTCGCCCGGAATGGATTTGCCGGTGACGCTGATCAGCTCGCCCATCGCGCCCGCGGGCTTCGATCCGACCAGCATCCTGCGCAATGCCGGGTTGCCGATCGTATTTTCGGCACCGGTATCGATGATCGCGGTCACCTTGATCCCGTTCACCGAAGCGTCGGTCAACACCAGCTGGCCGAGCCGCCGGCGCGCGGTGACCGTGATCGTCTCGCCGCTTTCGATCCCCGGGTTGACGAGCCGGGTCAGCGTGATGCGATGACGCCGGAAGTCCAGGATGACATTGCGGCCCTGCAGCATGTCCGTGCCGAGAAACCCGGTCGATCCGAGCGAGGCAGCGGGCAGGATGGCGGTGTCGATCTCATGCTGTTCCGCGGTACCGGCTTTCAGATGGCCGACCCGCACCGCCTGAACCTCGTCGGGGCCGATCAGCCCCTCGATCGTGATCGTGCCGTTGGGCGAGAGGCCCAGGCCATGCGCGAGGCGATCGGAAATGACGCTGCGATTAGCGCCGGTGTCGATCGTGAAGGGGAACGGCCCTTGGCCATTGACCATGGTCATCACGGTCATCCGCCCCGCCGGATCCGTCGCGGTGGCGATGGTTTCGCGCTGGAACCGGCTGCCGGTCATGCCCGGAATGAGCGTGAGTTCGGGCGAGGCGAGGTTCCCGCCTACCAGGGCTAGAAAGGCTGCGACCGCACCGAGCGCCATGGCAATTCTCCACGCCCGTCAATCAAGGGGCGGGCTTGTCGGGATGATGCCGTAACGGACGTTTCTGAGCAAGGACGGACTGCCCGCGGCGGGGAAAACGCGCCGATATCAATCGACCCAATCGAGCCCGATTTCCTGGTAAAGACCGCGATCTTCCTCCCACCGCGGATTGACCTTCACATGGAGGAAGAGGTGGACTTTCTGGCCGGTGATCCGGCTCAATTCCTCGCGCGCTTTCTGGCCGATTTCCTTGAGCCGCGCGCCGCGATGGCCGAGGATGATCGCGCGCTGCGTGTCGCGCGCGACCAGGATCTGCTGGTGGATCGCGACCGATCCGTCGCGGCGTTCCTCATATTTCTCGGTTTCGATCGCGCTGTCGTAGGGAAGCTCGGCGCGGAGCTGGAGATAAAGCTGCTCGCGCGTGACTTCGGCCGCGAGCATGCGTTCGGAGGCGTCGGACACCTGATCCTCGGGGAAATGCCAAGGGCCTTCGGGCATGCGCTTGGCTAGTTCCCGCTTCAGTTCGGGCACGCCGTCTCCCGACAGGGCCGAGACGAAGAAGATCGCCTGCGGATCGAGCATTGCCTGCAATTCGGCGGCGCGGGCGAGCATGGGCTCCTTCTCGGCGACATCGACCTTGTTGAGGATCACGATCTTGGGCTCGGGCCGCGCCGCGACCTGATCAACGAGCGTGCGCGCGCCGCTGTTGAACTTGCCCTTGGCGTCGATCATGAGCGCGATCAGGTCCGCGCCTTCGGTGCCGCCCCACGCGGCGGCGACCATCGCGCGATCGAGCCGGCGGCGCGGATCGAAGATGCCGGGCGTATCCACCAGCAGCAGCTGCGCCTCGCCCTCGATCGCGATGCCCATCAACCGCGTGCGCGTGGTCTGCGCCTTGGGGCTGACGATCGCGACCTTCTGGCCGACCAGCGCATTGACCAGGGTCGACTTGCCCGCATTGGGGGCGCCAACCACGGCGATCAGGCCGCAGCGTTCAGTCATGCGAGTTCCTTGAGCAATTGAGCGGCAGCGGCGGTTTCCGCCTCCTGCTTGGACGACCCTTCGGCGGTGGCGCTGCCGCCGCGCTTGCCGCCGACCGCAACCTCGACCGTGAAAACCGGCGCATGGTGCGGGCCTGACTGGCCGACGAGCCTGTAGACGGGCGGGGCGCACTGGCGCGCGGCGGCCCATTCCTGCAGCGCCGATTTGGGGTGCTTGGGCGCCTCACCCCGCCGGTCGAGCTTACCGTCCCAGGCGCGGCGCACGAACGCGGCCGCGCCTTCGAGGCCGCTTTCCAGATAGAGGGCCCCGATCAGCGCCTCGACCACGTCACCGACGACATTGTCGCTGGTCTGTGCGCCATCCTCGCGCGCCTGCTTGCCGAGGATGAGATGGTCGGGAACGCCGAGATCGCGGCCGACCTCGGCACAGGCCTCGCGGCTGACCACCGCATTCAGGCGCGCGGACAATTTGCCTTCGGGATCATCGGGAAACTGCTCGTACAGCCAGCTCGCGATCGACAGACCGAGCACGCGATCGCCGAGGAATTCGAGACGCTGATAGGTCGGGCCGCCCTGGCTGCCGTGCGTCAGCGCGCGGCGGAACAGCGCGATGTCGCGCGGTTCATGGCGAAGCGTGGTGCGGATCCAGTCGGAAAGGGCGGCGTCAGGCGTCATCGCGCCTGCCCCTAGCCCAGGCGGCGACGGAGGCCAAATCGTCCGATCCCGGGCCGGCCGCTATATCCCCAGGAGCTCCTCCAGCTCGGCCGGCCTCAGTTCGCGCGCGAGCTGATCCATGCGGCATTGGCCGGGCGCCTTGTCCGGGCGCCAGCGCAGGAAAGTAGTGCCATGGCGGAAGCGGCAGCCGGTGACCTGATCATAGCGAACCTCGACCACCAATATCGGCCGAAGCGGCTGCCAGGCGCTGGACCGCTCGGTCGACCAGCGGCTCTGGCCGCCAGGCGCGTCGCCGGTGAAGCCGGGCGGTTCGATGAGGGGTTCGAGCTTCGCCCTGAGCGCTTCCTTTTCGGCGGCGTCGAAGGAAGAGGTGAAGCCGACATGATCGAGCCGGTTTTCATCATCGTACAAGCCCAGCAGCAACGACCCGACCGCTTTCCCGGAGGTGCCGGCATAGCGGAAACCACCCACCACACAGTCGGCGGAACGGTGTTGCTTGACCTTGGCCATGGCGCGTTCGCCGGGCCGGTAGGGCAGATCGAGCCGTTTCGCGACGACGCCGTCGAGCGCCTTGCCGCCGCGCGCCAGCCAATTCTGCGCCTCGGCGGCGTCAAGGGTCAGCGGCGACAGCAAAAGCCGCTTGCTGCGCGTCGCGCGGTGGAAGGCCTCCAGCGCGGCGCGTCGTTCGGCGAAGGGCGAGGCGGCGAGATCCTGTTCCCCGACCGTGAGGCAATCGAACAGCATGAAGGAGGCCGGCGTCTCCACGGCGAGCTTGCGGACCCGGCTCGCGGCGGGATGCAGCCGCATCTGCAGCGCGGCGAAGGAAAGACTGTCGCCGGTGGCGATCACCAGCTCGCCATCCAGCACGAATCGCTGCTGATCGAGCGCGGCGAGCATCTCGACGACCTCCGGAAAATAGCGGCCGAGCGGCTTGCCTGATTTGGAGAGCAGCGTGACGGCGACGCCGTCCCGGTAGGCCACGCACCGGAAACCGTCCCATTTGGGCTCGAACGCCCAGTCGGTCCCAACCGGCAGCGAATCCGTCAGACGCGCTTCCATCGGGGCGATTTCGGGCGGGCTGCGCAAGTCGGCCATGCCTGTCCGAACGCACGAGGCGACCCAAGTTCCTGTTCTTGCGAGTCAAGCTAAGTCATGTCGAGCCGCGGCCGATCCGCGGGTAAGAAGGCTCCGCAAAGGAGAGTTGGATGTTCCTGTTCCGGGGCCGTGAATCGCATCCGCGATCGTTCGTGAAGGCAGTGAGCTGGCGCGCGCTCGGCTCGATCGACACGTTCGTGCTCAGCCTGCTGTGGACCAGCAGCACCGCGACCGCCGCCTCGATCGCGGGAACCGAGGTGGTGACCAAGATCCTGCTTTATTATTTCCATGAACGGCTGTGGGCGCTGATCCCATGGGGCCATGGCCGGTCGCTTCAGCAACCGGATGCCTTGACCGCGACCATCACCCAACCCTAAGGGGCTTCGCGCGGCTTGCCGAAAGGCGGCGCATACAGCGTGGCGGTTGTAGCTCAGTTGGTTAGAGCATCGGTTTGTGGTACCGAGGGTCGCGGGTTCAAGTCCCGTCATCCGCCCCACTTTTTCAGGCTTTCGAACGGGCGCTGACAAGATTATTGCGCTAGGAAGCAACTTTCTTAGCGAGTGAGAATCATGCCCGCGGTTTGGGACCTGCCCGATTTCGACGCCCATGAAGGCCTCCATTTCTTTTCCGATCCCGCGTCCGGGCTGCGCGCGGTCATCGCGATTCACTCTACGCATCTTGGGCCGGCCGCGGGTGGTACGCGCTTCTGGCATTATGCGGATGCGAATGACGCGGTGACCGACGCGCTGCGCCTGTCGCGCGGCATGAGCTTCAAGAATGCGATGGCGGGCTTGCCCGTGGGCGGCGGCAAGGGCGTGATCCTGGCGGATCAGGCGCGCACCAAGACTCCCGAGATGCTCGCCGCCTTCGGTCGGGCGATCGAGTCTCTCGGCGGACGCTACGTGACGGCCGAGGATGTCGGCATGGGCGAGGCCGATCTGGTCGCGATCGGCCAGGAAACGCGCCACGTCTCGGGCCTGCCGGTGGGCGAGGGTCATGCCGGTGGCGATCCGGGCCCGTCCACCGCGATGGGCGTGTTCCTGGGCGTGAAGGCCGCGATCCGGCGCGCGCTGGGCAAGGACAGCGCGGCGGGCGTGCATGTCGCGATTCAGGGTGTGGGCTCGGTCGGTGGCGGCCTCGCGCGCTTGCTCGCGGCCGAGGGCGCGACGCTGACGCTCGCCGATGTCGACCAGGCGCGCGCCGAATCGCTCGCGAAGGAATTGGGCGCTATGGTCGTGGACGCGTCGCGGATACTGTCGGTCGAAGCCGACGTGATCAGCCCCTGCGCGCTGGGTGCGGTCCTGACCGCTCAGTCGATCGCGGCGCTGAACGCGCCCGTCGTCGCAGGCGGCGCGAACAATCAACTCGCCACGCCGGAGGATGGCGACCGGCTGCATGCGCGCGGTATCCTCTATGCGCCCGATTATGTGATCAACGCGGGCGGGATCATCAACGTCACCCTCGAATATCTGGGGCAGGGCGACCGCGCCGAGGTCGAGGCGCGGCTGAAGCAGATCCCCGGCCGGCTCGAGGCGATCTGGGCGGAAAGTGCCGCCACCGGCGAAACTGCCGCGCGCGTTGCAGACCGCATGGCGATGAAGCTGATCGGGCGGGGCTAAGTCTCGTCGCTCTGGGCGGCGCGCGCGCCACGAGCGAGCAGGCGTAAATCAGCAGCATCGCCAGGCAGGTCGCTGCCACGGGCATGCCCCAAACCAGCCGGCAGCTAATGGCCGACACCCGGCGCGAGGGAATTGCGCCCCCTAAACGCGTGCGGATCCGTCGCGCACCGCCACCGCGCCTGCAGTTATTTTAATTTGCGGTCGATAATATCCCCAAAAAATAGCCGTGATATACTCCATGATTTGGCGCCAATAATAAATAAGAGATTCGCCATTGTATTATAGTTCCTGAGTGCACATATATGTTTTGGATGTGTTTTTATAAATATTGTCCATTTGTTTTATTTGCGTATAGTGCGGAGCGATCCCTCAGCTTGCCGGAAGGCAGCCTGAGCGGATCCTTCCCGCCGGGAAACATCGGATAATCGCTGCTGGCGGTTCGATGATTGAAAATCGGCGGCGGTACGGTGCGCCTGGTGCGCAGAACCCCCCCTCAAACAACCGCCATGCCGGTCGCACTGCCCAAGTCGCGGCCGGACTGCTGACTCGAGGAACATTCCCATGCAACGTCTTTCATCCGCCGCGACCCTCGCGCTGGTCTGCGCCATCTCCCTTGCACCACCGGCGATCGCCCAGACCCGCGCCGACGACAGCCGCTTCCAGGCCGCGCAGCAGCGTCTCCACAACGAGCTTGCGCTGTTCGGAACCGAATTCAGCCGCTACCAGCAGGCGCGTGCGCGCAATTGGCAGGGCCAGCGCGATGGGCGCTACGATCCGCCGGGCTATCGTGCCGATCAGCAGCGCTACTCGGACGACCGCGACGAACGCGGCTATGATCCGGCGCAATATTATCGCGAAAGCCCGGCATATCAGGAGCGCACTTTAGCGAGCGACGATCGCGTCTACCGCGGCAATGACGGCCGCTATTATTGCAAGCGCAACGACGGAACGACCGGCCTCATTCTCGGTGCGGTCGGCGGCGGTCTACTCGGAAATGTGATCGACGGCGGCCATTCGCGCACCGTTGGCACACTCATCGGGGGCGCGGTCGGCGCATTGGCCGGCAAGTCGATCGAACAGAACAACAGCGAACTGCGCTGCCGCTGATCGGTGACAAGGCGCTCGCCTGCACAGCTTTAATCAAGGAATTCATTTTGACATATTTCGGATCGACTACACGCACCATCGGCGTTTCCGCGCTGATCGCCTTATCCATGCTTCCCTCGGCGGCCTACGCCGGCAAGCACAGCGACGCCGTCCAGGCGATTGCCCAGGCGAAAGGCAAGATCGAGGCTGGCGACAAGGTTAATGTCGTCCGTCAGGCGCCCGAATTGCAGGCACAGGCTCGTGCCTCGCTTTCCTCCGCGCAGGATCTGCTCTCGCATGGGCATAAGGACGAAGCGATTTCCGCCGCGCGCAAAGCCAGCGAGTTCGCTGATCAGGCTATCGTCAGCGCGGACAATATCAGAATGGCGTCGGAACGCGAACGCCGCCACGATGCGCAAGATGCCGCCGCCGCGGCCACTCAGTCGGCCTCGGATGCCAATGTCCGGGCGTCACTGGCCCAGCAAGCGACGGCCAATGCGAACGCTTCGGCCGCCGACGCCGATCACCGTGCAGCCTTGGCTCAGCAGGCTGCCCAGAACGCCAATGCTTCTGTCGACGGTGCCAATCTGAGGACGGCCATCGCGCAGCAGGCCGCGGTCGACGCCAATGCACGAACAGACGCGCTTCGCAACGCGCCGACCACGACCACCACCACTGTGGCAGTGGTCCAGGACGCCCAGGTGCGCCATTCTGCCGCCCCGGCGCATCGCGCCGTCAGGCACAAGATGCGGCATCATGTTCTTGCGCATCAGACCAGGAAGAGCACGACTACGGTAACCACCACTCGCTCCTGAGCCGATAAGCCGCCCCGCTGGAATGGCCGGGCGGCAGGATAGGCGGGTGGGCCGGCCCCGGCCGGCCCGCGCCATAGCGCTTCTCCTAACTCGCCTCAGGCATTGAGCCTGCTTCGGCTGGCACCTTGCCGCGCACATGCTCGCGATAGGCGGTGTAGATGCCGCTCCCGGCGATCAGCGCCGCCCCGGCAAGCATCAGTCCGGTGGGCGGCGTCAGGAAGACCAGCCAGCCGATCAATATCCCCCACACGATCTGCAGATAATCGAGCGGGACCACCACCGATACGGGCGCATAGCGCAGCGATGCGGTCATGGTGAGCTGCGCGAAGCCGCCGAGCAGGCCGGCTCCAGCGAGCAAGGCCATGGTGAGAAGATCGTGGTGTCGGCCGAAGAACGGCAGCATCGCCGCGCCCGCCAGCGTGGTGAAGACGGTGAACCAGAAGACGATCGCGGCGGTCTGCTCGGTCCGGCTGATCTGACGGATGGTGATCATCACCGCGGATTGGCCGAAGGCGGCGCCGATGCCGACGAGCAGTCCAAAGCTAGTGACACCCTCGCCGGGACGCGCGACCAACAGCACGCCGATGAAGCCGACCGCGACCGCGCACCAGCGGCGCACGCCGATCTTTTCCGCGAGGAGCAGGCCCGACAGCAAGGTCGCGAGGATCGGGGCGGCATAGGTGAGCGTGGTCGCTTCCCCCAGCGGCAGCAGGGCGAGCGCGCCGAACGTGAGCAGCATCGATACCAGCCCGATCGCGGAGCGCGTGAGATGCGCCAGCGGCGCGCGGGTCCGGACCGCCGACCAGCCGGGCCCGAGCCATACCCAACCTCCCACGATCAGCAATGCCCAGGCGTTGCGGTAAAAGATCATCTCGGGCGTGCTCACCCCCCGTTCGCTGGCCGCCTTGAGCAGCGCCGACATGCCGGCGAAGGCGGTCGCCGAGCTTGCGCGCAGCGCGATGCCGAAAAGCCGGCGCTCCTGGGGCGAATCAACCATGATAGAGGCGCTTGGCGGTTGCGACAGTCCGGTGCAACCCGCCTTTCCACATGACGCAGGCTCGACTAAGGCGGACGGGAGCTCCCGCATGCACCGCTTCGCCAATCCTGCCCGTTTCGTGCGTCTCGCGCGCCCGCTGACCGCCTGGTGCGGCTGGATCGGCGTCGTGCTGGTTGCGATCGCGCTCGCGGGGGGGCTGGTGCTGACGCCGCCCGATTACCTGCAGGGCGACACGGTGCGCATCATGTACATCCATATTCCCTCCGCCTGGCTCGGCATGGCCGGCTGGGGCGGGATCGCGGCGGCGAGCTTCGCGCAATTGGTGTGGCGCCACCCGCTGGCGCATGTCGCCGCGCGTGGCTGTGCGCTGCCCGGTGCGGTTTATGCCGCGGTCTGCCTGATCACCGGATCGATCTGGGGCCGGCCGACCTGGGGCACCTGGTGGGAATGGGACGGGCGGCTGACGTCGATGCTGATCCTGTTCTTCCTCTATCTCGCCTATCTCGCGCTCGCGCAGGCGGCGGGGCGTGAGGAAGGCGGGCAGAGGATCGCGGCGATCTTCGGCCTGGTCGGCGCGATCAACCTGCCGATCATCCACTTCTCCGTCCTGTGGTGGCGCACGCTTCACCAGGGCGAGAGTATCGGGCTCACCGGATCGACGATCGACAACCGCATCCTTTGGCCGATTCCGATTGCGGTGGCGGGATTCAGCCTGGTCTTTCTGAGCGTGGTGCTGATGCGGATGCGCGCGTTGCTGGCGGACGCGAAGGTCGAGGCGCGGCTACGGCGGATGGCGTCGGCATGAGCGCGGCGCTCGATGCCTGGCCGTTCGTGATCGCGGCTTACGCGGTCGCGGTAATTGCCACGATCGGTCTGCTGGCGTTCAGCCTCGCGGCATTGCGTCGCGCCGAAGCCCGCGCCGACGCGCTCGACCGGCAAGGCAAGAGCTGAGGCGGATGAAGCCCAAGAATCAAAGACTGGTGCTGGCCTTGCTGGCGGTGGTGGCGATCATCGCCGCGGCACTGCTGGCCTTGTCCGCGCTGCGCAATCAGGCCGCATATTTCTACACGCCGAGCGATGCGGCCAAGGCGCATCTTCAACCCGGAGCGGCGGTGCGCCTGGGCGGCATGGTCGAGAAAGGGTCGCTGCGGCATTTGCCCGATGGCGTCAGCATCACGTTCGCCGTCACCGACAATTCCACCTCCGTCCCTGTCCGTTTCAAGGGCATCGTCCCGGCCCTGTTCCGCGAGGGATCGGGTGTGGTCGCCGACGGCAAGTTCGGCGCCGACGGGCAGTTCGTGGCCGAGACGATCCTGGCCAAGCATGACGAGCGCTACATGCCGCCCGAGATCGCCGGCGCGATGCACAAGAGCGAAAGCCTGAAGAAATGACGGCGGAGGCCGGTCTTGCGGCGCTGTGGCTGGGAGCGGCGCTGTGCGCGCTGCAGTTGATCCTGGCAGTTCTGGCGGTGCGTGGCGAAACCGAACTTGCGGCGATCGTCCGGCCGGTAGCGGTCGCGCAGGCCGCCCTGACCCTGACCGCTTTCGGCTTGCTGATCTGGCTGTTCGTGAACGTCGACCTGTCAGTCGCCCTGGTCTTCGAGAATGACCATAGCGAGAAGCCCTTCCTGTATCGCTTAGCCGCGGCCTGGGGAAATCACGAAGGCTCGATGCTGATGTGGGTCACCATATTGGGGGTGGCCGGAGCGGCAGTGGCGCTGTTCGAGCGCAAGCTGGAGGAGCGTACCCTGCTCGCCACGCTGGGCGGGCAGGCCGTCATCGGCCTCGGCTTCTACGCGTTCCTGCTGTTCGCGTCGAACCCCTTCGCCCGGCTTTATTCGGCGCCGCCGGAGGGGAGGGGGCTGAACCCCCTGTTGCAGGATCCCGGTTTGGCGTTCCATCCGCCGACTCTCTACCTCGGCTATGTCGGGCTTTCGGTGGCTTTCTCTTTCGCGATCGGCGCGCTCATCACGCGCAACGTCGGCCCTGCTTTCGCTCGCGCGATGCGGCCATGGGTTTTGGGCGCATGGATATTCCTGACGCTCGGCATCACCGCGGGCAGCTATTGGGCTTATTACGAGCTCGGCTGGGGCGGCTGGTGGTTCTGGGACCCGGTCGAGAATGCCTCGCTGATGCCCTGGCTGGCCGCGACCGCCTTGCTCCATTCGGTGACGGTGCTTGCGACGCGCGACGGGCTGCGCGCGTGGACGCTGATGCTCGCGGTCATCGCTTTCTCGATGAGCATGGTCGGCACCTTCCTGGTGCGTTCGGGTATCCTCACCAGCGTGCATGCCTTCGCGGTCGATCCGCGCCGGGGGACGTTCCTGCTGGTCCTGCTCTTCCTGTATATCGGGGGCGCGCTGGCATTGTTCGGCGCACGGGTCGGCACGGTACGCGAGGGCGCGCGTTTCGATCCGGTCAGCCGGGAGGCGGGGCTGGTTGCCAACAACCTGTTATTGTCCGCGATCCTGGGGATCGTGCTAGTCGGCACGCTTTACCCCTTGATCGTCGAAGCGGCGACGCAGACCAAGCTGTCGGTCGGGCCGCCTTATTTCAACGCGGCCGCTGGCCCGCTGGCGCTGATCCTGGTCGCCATCATGGCGGCAGGACCCCTGCTGCGTTGGCGGCGTGACAATCTGATCCCGCTGATGAAGCGGACGGCGCCCGCCGCCATTGTGGCGCTGATCGTGCTGATCGCGGTCAAGCTCGCGGCGCCATCGATCCACATCCTGTCCCTGCTCGGCCTCGCGCTTGCCGCCGGGCTGGCGCTCGCGAGCGTCGCGCCTCTGTGGAAACGCAACCTGTGGCGTACGCCCTTGTTCATATGGGGCATGGTGGTCGCGCACCTTGGCGTGGCGGTCAGCCTCGCCGGCATGGCCTGCGACAGCAGCTTCACGGTGGAGAAACTGATCGCGGCACGGGTCGGTGAAACGGTGGTGGTCGGGCCCTATACCGTCACCTTCGACGCGATCGATCCCACCTTTGGCGCGAATTGGCAGGCGCTGCAGGCAACCTTGCTGGTCAGGCGCGGCGGGGGTGACGTGCTGCGGCTCATGCCGCAGGCGCGCACCTATTGGGCGCCGCCAACCGAGACGAGCGAGACCGCGATCCATACCGCACTCGACGGCCAGCTTTACACCGTGCTGGGCAAGCAGGCGGCCGATGGGCGCTGGCAGTTGCGTCTTTGGTGGAAACCGTTCGTGACCCTCATCTGGGCAGGCGGAGCGCTGATAGCGATCGGCGGGACGCTGGCCCTGATCGGCCGGTTATGGCGCGCACGACGCAGGCCCACCGAGGTTTGGCTATGACCGGCTATCGCAAATGGGTGCCGCTGGTGGCCTTCATCCTGCTGGGTTCGGCTTTGACCTATGGGCTGGCGAAGCCCGATACGACCAACATCCGGTCGAAAATGATCGGCGCGTCGGTGCCGAGTTTCACTCTGCCGCCAGCGACAGCGGGTTTGCCCGGCCTGTCCAGCAGCGACCTTGCGACCGGCCAGCCCCATTTGCTCAACATCTTTGCCAGCTGGTGCGTGCCCTGCGTGGCAGAGGCGCCGCAACTGAAGGCGATCGCGCAGGCGGGTGTGCCCGTGGTCGGAATCGCCATACGCGACCGTCCCGAGGCATTGGCGCGTTTCCTTGCGCGCAACGGCAATCCTTTTCGTGCGATCGGCGCTGACGACATGAGCCAGGTGCAGATGGCGATAGGATCGTCGGGCGTGCCGGAAAGCTTCGTGATCGATGGCCGGGGCAGAATCGTCCAGCAGGTGATCGGCCCGATCAATCCCGAGGATGTGAACGGCCTGGTCGCCGCGGTGAAGGCGGCGCGATGAGGCGGCTTGTCCTTGCGCTGGCGCTGGTGGCCGCCCCGCTACGGGCCGATAGCGACCTGCCGCCCGCGCCGCTCGCCGACACGCAATTGCCCGACCCGAAGCAGGAGGCACAGGCGCAGGCGCTGATGGAGACGATCCGCTGCCTGGTGTGCCAGGGGCAGTCGATCGCCGACAGCAATGCCGAACTGGCGGGCGACATGCGTGCCATGGTTCGGCAGCGGATCGCGGCAGGGGAGAAGCCCGCGGCGATCCGGGCGTGGCTGGTGCGGCGATATGGATCCTGGGTGACCTATGATCCGCCGCTCGACCGCGTCACCTGGGTGTTGTGGGCGGCGCCGGTCCTATTCCTGGCGGCGGGGCTCTTGGTGGCGCGCTCGAGCTTCCGGCGGAGGCGGGCATGAGCGGCGTCTGGATATCGGTGCTGCTGGCGTTTGTGACGACTGCGGCCCTCGTTGTGCTTGTCCGGCCCGCGCGGGGCGGACTCTATTTGATCGGCATCGCGATGCTGATCGGGCTTGCCGGCTATGCGTGGCAGGGCAGCCCCGGCCTGGCCGGTAGCCCGACTGCGCCCGGCGCGCACAAACGCGGTGGCGACACATTGTTCGCGCATGAGCGACAATTATGGCTCGAAACGGTGGGTTTCGATGCGATGCAGATGGATGGTGCGGACGCGTTCATCAAGAATGGCGATCCGGATTACGCGGTCGGGCTGCTGCGCGCCTATCTGATGAAAGAGCCGGACAGTATGGTGCTGTGGCTGGCCCTGGGCAACGCGTTGCAGGCGCAAGCCGACGGCGCGCTGACACCGCCTGCCCATTACGCGTTCGAGCGCGCGGCGGAGGCAGCGCCGGGCCACCCGGCGCCCCCCTATTTCCTCGGTCTCGCCTACCTCCAGATGGGCGATGTGGACGGGGCGGAGGCGACCTGGCGCGCATTGCTGGCCAAGGCGCCTCCCAATGCGCCGTGGAGCGGCAAGCTCGCCGCGCGGATCGCCCTGCTCGAACGTTTGCGGAACGGCATCGCCCCCGGCTCCTCTTCAGGCCAGGAAGGGCAGAATGGCCCCGGCAGCGGGACCGGCAACTAGCTAAACGGACGAGCGGGCACCGCACCTCGCACTGATCGCGGCAAGCAGCGGATTGACCGCGCCCGCAAGGTTATGGCAGGCGACTTGCGCACGCGGGTGTAGCTCAATGGTAGAGCAGAAGCTTCCCAAGCTTACGACGGGGGTTCGATTCCCCTCACCCGCTCCAACACTTAGCTCTGAGCTCCCCAAAATCTGGCTCTAAATTGGCTCTTCGGCCGATTCTGACCTGTCCCGGTGCGTCTGCGATCGGATCACGAGCCGAGGAAAGCTGCGTGGCATATCGTGGGGCAGCGAGACGGTGGGCGCTTATCAGCGCATCGACAGGCTAGCGAAGCGCCGCGCATTACTTAAAAGGTGGGAAGCGTCCTTACTGGGGTAAGGTGCAGGAGCGGTTGGGGGGGTGCTGCCGTGTCAGACGATAAGGAAAATGCCACTGGGTGGTTCCAAAGGCGAGCTTGGCGCCGCTATCAGCGGCGCGGCGGGATATTCGATTGGGGAGTTGCTTCTGCCGGATTGGTAGGCGGGACATTTCAGGTTGTTGAGCTCTTCAAAGACGGCAGCGCCGCAAAATTTGTGACGGCGGTATTCGACTGGTTCTCATCATTTTTCGGTTCGAAGGCTGAGGCAGCAACCGGACAAGCCATCAACACTATCGCTACGTCGGACCCGGTGACGAGGTTCGCATTGATGGGCGGCGTCTATCTCATATTGCTGGGCTGTTTCTGGTTCGTGCTGTTTGGAAAGCGCACAAAAGCTGAGACTGATCGCGCTTGGGACATCATCAAAATAATAGCCGGATTTTTCATCGGCATGTGGGCGAAGTAGGTCTGAGCTCCCACACCCGCATCTCCACGCGGGGATTCTCCTTGTCGAAGCCCTTCATGGTGTGAAGGTCCTCAATCTGACCGTCGTCGGCCCACAGGATGCCCGCACAGGCGTCTAGAAGGGCCTTTATGTTGTCGACGTCATGTTTCGCCTGGCCAGCGGGCCAGTGAGGGGATTCCCACGGTACTGGCTGCGCGCCTCCCATGCGATGGCTTCTTTGGCTTGACGGACCTCGGGCTTGATGAAGCGAGCCGCCCCACGCTGAGCGTACAGGTGGTTCGTCGATGGCGGCATCGTCTTAAACGTAAGCATCATGTACCCTAGAGAGGTGCTAATCCTGCGACCCTCCGGCATCCAACCGGATGCTCTACCGTTGAGCTACTAAGGCTTCTGGCTAGTATACCTCGCAAGGGAGGGCGAGCATGGCGGGCTGCACAACGGTGATCGATTACGTGGCGACCGGCGCGATGATGCAGGGCATCGGCACGCTGATCGGCGCGGGCGCCGTGATATGGGCAGCCTTCAAGGCAGCGGCGACCTGGAAGGAACAAAAGCGGGCCGAGCGCCGGCTTGAGATGGCGGAGAAGATACTCACGGCCACTCACAAGGGGCGGAGCGCCCTTGGATATGTGCGGGGCGTAATGATGTTCGCCCACGAGCTGAACGGGGCCGAGGAGAAATTGAAGGCTGATCTCGCCTGGGACGATCAGACCGAAGGACGCAAAAAGCGGCTGATAACCCGGCAGGCGTACTATGACCGCCTGAATAAGACGCGCGCCGAGCAAGACCTATTGGTGGACTGCCTACCTATGGCTCGCGCCCTTTTCAGCGAAAAGCTCGAAGAGGCCATTTCAGAACTCCGGCACCAGTTTTGGACCGTCCAAGTATACGTCGATGCCTACGCAGACGATGAGCACGGAGAAGATCAGGAGTTCACGAAGAAGATTCGCCGCGCGATGTACGACGTGAGTGCCCCGGGAGAGGATAAAAACGAAATCTCCGACGCTATCGAACAGGCGGTCGCGACGATCGAAGCAATTTGCGTTCCTGCGCTTCGGCTTGATCCGCCGGGGAAGCCCGAGGCGATCGTACCTGCTGCGCAGGCCGAATAGCGAAATGGATTGCCGGTTTCCCGAAACCAATTACCGATAGCAGCATCGGCCGAGGGGGAGAAGTTGAAGGCAAAACACGCGATCGCGTCTCTGTTGCTGCTGGCTTCGTGCGGGCAGCAGCAAGGTACGACCATGCAGCCTGCCGAGCATAAGTGGAAATCGCCCACAGAGTTCGGGCCGCTCAAACTGGGAATGACGTACGACGAAGCGCTTGACGCTGTGCCGTCGGCGCAGTGGAATCCGAGCGCGCTACAGGATTGCGGGAAAGATCTGGCGATTAAAGGATGCTTCCTGACGCAGTACAAAAGTCCATTCGGCTTCCGCATCGACGGAGCGCTGCTCGATCCCCAGCTTTCCTTCAACAAGCACGGCTCGCTGACTGACATTGGCCTCCATTACGAACGCGACGGTATCAAAGGCGAAGACTGCCGGATGATCTACGGGCGGATGGTGGATTACGTGCGCGAGACGTACGGACCTTTAGCGTATGAGACGCCGAAGCCGGAAAAAGGCTATGAAGCGCGGATCTTGAAATCGCCGGGAGGAACAGATTACCCCGTCAAAGGGGGTGCCTCTTCCTTCATCGCCGGCCCCGTCCGTGGAAGTCTCGACGGCGTGAAGCTACCAATCGCTAAACCCACGATGAAGTGGAACAACCTGCCCTACGCAGACGTGTTCGGCGCTTTCCTCGGGCAGGTTGGCAAGAAGTGCATTGTCGATGTGACGCTGCTCCAGCCGGAAAGCGTGGAACGACGCGACATGGGTGACGACTTAAAGGGCTTCAGCAAGGACTAGGGGGCCTGCTAGACGATTTGTCTAGTTTCCAGGTCAAGATGGCGCCGTAACTTTTGGCGCTGCTCCCGGTGCAATCATACCAGAGATCATATAACCCGGTGTCGCTGATGCTTTTGAAGCGGCGGGCGAGATGCGCGTGCGAAGGTAGAGCAGAAGCTTCCCAAGCTTACGGCTGGGGTTCGATTCCCCTCACCCGCTCCAGCTTAACGCGGCGCGGCTGCCGTCGACCCTCGCAAAACCAGTTCGTACGGCATTACCCGGTGCTCCGGCGTACGGTGTGAGCCTTCCATGAGCTGGACGAGCGCGTCCGTGGCCGCCTGCGCCATGGCGCGGATCGGCTGACGGATGGTGGTGATGCGCGGCCAGACGGTGCTGGCGATCTGACTATCGTCAAATCCTGCAACCGACAATTCGCCGGGCACCGATATTCCAAGCTCGCCCGCCGCGATGATCGTGCCTGCTGCCATATCGTCATTGTGGGAAAAGACGGCTGTCGGCCGGTCGGGGCGATTGAGGAAGATCCGGGCTGCATCCAGGCCGCTGTCGAACGTGTACAGGCCAGGGAAGATCAGGTCGGGATCAACCTCCAGGCCGGCTTCGTTCATTGCCCGGCGGAAGCCGATCAGGCGCTCGTTGGTGGAGGAATGGGTCGGGTCGCCCAGGATGACCGCAATGCGGCGGTGGCCAAGATCGATCAGGTGACGCGTAATCTCCGCCGCGGCCGCCTGGTCGTCCATGCCGACCGAGGGCGCGACATGGTCAGTGCCGACGCTGTCCGCCGGCGCGATCCGCACCATCGGAATGCGGGCGGCGAGAAGGCCGTTCACGATTTCCGCATTGTCGCAGATGGGCGAAGTCAGGATCACTCCGCCAACACCGGCGGCGCGCACCATCGATACGGTGCTCTTGCCGCCCATCTGCCACGAATCCTCGCATGGGACGACCAACAAGCGCCATTTGTCGCCACGCAGCCGGTCCAGGCTGCCGCTCTGCAAGCCGAGAATGTAGTTAGGGCAGGGGTTGTCGTAGAGCAGCCCGATCAGGAACGACTTGCGTCCCGCGAGGCTGCGCGCCGCGATGTTGGGATGATAGTCGAGATCGGCCACGACCTGGAGCACGCGCTGCCGCGTCTCCTCGCGCACATTAGGCTCTTCGTTGAAAACGCGCGAAACGGTCTTGATCGAGACGCCCGCAATCTCCGCCACATCGGAGATAGTCGCAGGCGCGCGCGGCGGCGTCATGTCGTTCACGGCGGTAATAAGGCTTTCGCCTTCCCCCTCATCATGGGGCCGAGCAGGATGGCCCCGGGGACATGCTTACCATCTGTGAGCGATAACAAAAAGGCCGCCCGGATCCGATCCGGACGGCCTTTTCATGTCATTTTGCCGTGAATCAGGGACTTATAGGCCGTCGGCAGTGCCTTTGGCCGGTCCCCCAATCCGCGTCAGGCCTCTTCGCTCGCTTCCGCGGCAGGGGCTTCCTCGGCAGCGATCTCGCCGGGTTCGGCGTTGGGATCGTACGCTTCGGTGAAGCCTGCCTCGTCGCGTTCGTAGAGCGAGGCCATGACGTCAACGCCCTGCGCCTGCAGCTCGGCCTCTTCCGGCGAGCGGGCGACGTTGACCTTGACCGTCACCGCAACTTCGGCGTGGAGCGAGACGCGGACCTCGAACAGGCCGATCGTCTTGATCGGCTTGCCGAGCACGATCTGGCTCTTGGCGACCTTTGCACCGGCTTCCGTCAGCGACTCGGCGATGTCGCGGGCCGACACCGAACCGTAGAGCTGACCGGTGTTCGACGCCTGACGGATCAGGGTCACGGTCTTGCCCTCGACGCCCTTCGACGCCTTCTCGGCGTCCGCACGGCGCGCGGCATTCTCCGCCTCGATGTTGGCGCGGTTCGCCTCGAAGACCTTCTTGTTGGCTTCGTTGGCGCGCAGCGCCTTGTTGCGCGGCAGCAGATAGTTGCGGGCGAAGCCGTTCTTGACGGTGACGACGTCGCCGATCGCGCCGAGCTTCTCGACGCGTTCAAGGAGGATCACGTCCATGTGCGCGGTCCCTTCTTACTTAACGATGTAGGGAAGCAGCCCGATATGACGGGCGCGCTTGATCGCCTGGGCGAGTTCGCGCTGCTTCTTGGCGGAAACCGCGGTGATGCGGCTGGGAACGATCTTGCCACGCTCGGACACGAAGCCCTGCAGCAGACGAACGTCCTTATAGTCGATCCGGGGAGCATCCTTCGCGGAGAAGGGGCAGCTCTTGCGGCGGCGGAAAAAGGCACGGGCCATCTGGGTCTACTCCTTAAGCGGCCAGGTCGTCGCGGTCATCGCGGCGGCCGCCGCGCTCACCGCGCTCACCACGGGCGCGGTCGCGCTCGCCACGGCGCATCATCGCCGACGGACCGTTCTCGAGCTCGTCGATACGGACGGTCATGAAGCGGATGATGTCTTCGTTGATGTTGAGCTGGCGCTCAAGCTCGGCAACCACGCCGGTCGGCGCGTCGATTTCGAGCATCACATAATGCGCCTTGCGGTTCTTCGCGATGCGGTAAGCGAGGCTGCGCAGGCCCCAGGTCTCGGTCTTGACGACCTTGCCCTTGCCTTCTTCGATGATCTTGGTGGCCATCTCGGCCAGTGCGTCCACTTGCGCCTGCGCCAGATCCTGGCGCGCAAGGAACACATGCTCGTAAAGAGCCATAGTCCATATCTCCTGCCGATCGCTGACGTGGCCCCATGCCACGCCCCTCCGGCTGTCGTGCTAAAAATCAAACCGGGCGAAAGGCACGCGGCCCTCGCCCGGATGGCGGGCCCTATGGCGCAAAAGGCGTCCGAACACAAGTGCGGCCAGACGCGGGCGGATTGTTTCCAGGCCGGTCGCGATTCGGAGGCTTAAGTTCTCCCGCAGGCCTCGGAATCGTTACGGTTGCGTTTACATTGGCGGAAGATTAGGTCCGTACCTGGGGGCTTTTAAGGATTTGAGATGCAGAAGCTGGTTAGGGCCGTGCTTGGCCTTTGCTTGGTGGGGGGGGTCGCGACGGCGGCATCGGCGGGCAGCGCGACGGCCAATCTGGGCGCGAGCGCAAGTGTTGCCGCGACCTGCACGATCAGCACCTCGGCGGTTGCTTTCGGCGCTTATTCGGGCGCGCAGGTGGATGCGACCGGCACGGTGACCGCCAACTGCGTTATCGGCACGCCGTGGACGATCGGCCTCGGCACCGGCACCGGCACTGGCGCGACCACCTCGAACCGCAAGATGACCTCCGGCGCGAACAGCCTGGGATATGGCCTCTTCAGCGATTCGACCCATACGACGAACTGGGGCAACGCGATCGGCACCGACACGGTTGCCGGCACCGGCACCGGCGCCTCGCAGAACCAGACCGTCTACGGCAGCATCCCAACCGGCACCGTTCCCGCCGCGGGCAGCTACACCGACACCGTCGTCGCCACCGTCAACTTCTGACCAGGAATGTCGCGAAGGGGGCGAACCGCCCCTTGAAGGGCGCCGCCCGCGCGTGGCGGCGCTTGGCAAGTCGTCGCGTTCCTCTTAGGCAGCCGCGCCAAGCGACATATGAGAGAGGGTCATGCGCGCGTTCATTTTTCCCGGACAGGGCAGTCAGACGGTCGGCATGGGCGCCGAACTTGCCGCGGCGAGCGGCACAGCGCGCACGGTGTTCGAAGAGGTCGATGACGCGCTCGGCCAGGCATTGTCGCGGATCATGGCGGAAGGGCCCGCCGATAGCCTGACGCTCACCGAAAACGCCCAGCCCGCAATCATGGCCAATGCGATCGCCGTGCTTCGGCTGCTGGAAGGCGATGGGGGCATCCGCCTTGCTGACAAGGCCGACTTCGTCGCCGGTCACTCGCTCGGCGAATATAGCGCCTTGTGCGGCGCGCAGGCGTTCGACCTCGCGACCACGGCCCGGCTCTTGAAGCTGCGCGGCCAGGCCATGCAGGCGGCGGTGCCGGTGGGAGCGGGCGCGATGGCGGCGTTGCTGGGCGCCGATTTCGCACTGGCCGAGTCGATCTGCGCGGCCGCAGCCGAAGGCGAGGTCTGCCAGGCCGCCAACGATAATGGCGGCGGCCAGGTCGTGATCTCCGGTCACAAGGCCGCCGTTGAGCGCGCGATGGCGATTTCCAAGGAGCGTGGCGTCAAGCGCGCGATCCCCCTGCCGGTATCGGCGCCGTTCCACTGCGCCCTGATGCAGCCGGCAGCGGACGCGATGGCAGAAGCGCTGGCGCGGGCCGATGTCCGCGCGCCGCTGGTTCCGGTCTATGCGAATGTAACCGCCACGGCGGCCGCCGATCCGAACGAGATCCGTGATCTGCTCGTGCGCCAGGTGACGGGAACGGTCCGCTGGCGCGAGAGCGTCGAAGCGATGTGGGCAGCCGGCGTCACCGATTATGTCGAGCTTGGCGCCAAGGTGCTGGGTCCGATGGTCAAGCGCATCGCGCCGGACGCGAATACGGTCAGCCTCGTCAGCATGGCCGACATCGAGGCCTTCGCGGCTTCGCTCTAAGACAGGAGTAAAGACATGTTCGACCTTTCCGGCATGACCGCATTGGTGACCGGCGCTTCGGGCGGGATCGGTTCCGCCATCGCCAAGGCACTGGCCGCACAGGGAGCGCAGGTGGCGCTGTCGGGGACGCGGCAGGAGGCGCTCGATGCGGTCAAGGCGGAGATTGGCGGCAATGCCGTTACCGTGCCGGCCAATCTTTCGGACAGGGACTCGGTCGAGGCATTGATCCCGTCCGCGCTCGAGGCGCTTGGCGGCAAGATCGATATCCTGGTCAACAATGCCGGCGTCACACGCGACAATCTGGCGATGCGGATGAAGGATGAGGAATGGGATCAGGTGATCTCGGTTAACCTGGAGGCCGCCTTCCGCCTGATCCGCGCCGCGAGCCGGCCTATGATGAAAGCGCGCTTCGGGCGGATCGTCTCGATCACGTCGGTGGTGGGCTGGACCGGAAACCCCGGCCAGGCGAACTATGCCGCTTCCAAGGGCGGTCTGACCGCGATGAGCAAGGCGCTGGCGCAGGAATTTGCGAGCCGCGGCATCACCGTCAATTGCGTCGCGCCGGGTTTCATCGCCAGCGCGATGACCGATGCGCTCAACGAGCAGCAGAAATCGACCATCCTGACCCGGATTCCCGCTGGCGATTTGGGCCTGGGATCGGATATCGGCGCTGCGGTGGCCTATCTCGCCAGCCGCGAGGCCGGCTATGTGACGGGCCAGACGATCCATGTTAATGGCGGCATGGCGATGCTGTGATGTGCTCTTGCGGGACGTAATCCGCGAGGCTAGGGCAACCGTAAATCAAGACCTAGGGAAGGCAGAAAACATGAGCGACACCCCGGATCGCGTGAAGAAGATTGTGGTCGAGCACTTGGGCGTCGAGCCCGAGAAGGTGACCGAAGACGCCAGCTTCATCGACGATCTCGGCGCGGACAGCCTCGACATCGTCGAGCTGGTGATGGCGTTCGAGGAAGAATTCGGCGTGGAGATCCCGGACGATGCGGCCGAGAAGATCACCACCGTCAAGGACGCGATCAGCTATATCGACGCGCACAAGGGCTGAGCCCTAAGCCTGAGATGGCCAAGCGGCTCTCCGACCCGGTGTCGGGGGGCCGCTTTCGTTTTGAGAGATGAAGTAAGGAGATCGCCATGCGCCGCGTGGTTGTGACCGGACTGGGCCTCGTGACGCCGGTGGGCGCCGACGTCGAGACCGCCTGGGCCAACATCAAGGCCGGCAAGTCGGGTGCCGCCCGCATCACGCGCTTCGATCCGTCGGATCAGAAGTGCACGATCGCGTGCGAGGTGAAACCCGCCGATCACCCATGGGGGTTCGATCCCAACAAGCGCGTCGACCACAAGGTCCAGCGCCAGGTCGATCCGTTCATCGTCTACGGCATCGACGCGGCCGGCCAGGCCTACGAGGATGCGGGGCTCGGCGAGCTCACCTACGAGCAGTCGACGCGGGTCGGCTGCATGATCGGCTCCGGCATCGGCGGCCTGCCCGGCATCGAGAGCGAATCGATTGTGCGCCATGAGAAGGGGCCGAGCCGCGTTTCTCCCCACTTCGTGCACGGACGCCTGATCAACCTCATCTCGGGCCAGGTCTCGATCAAATATGGTCTGCGCGGGCCGAACCATGCGGTCGTCACCGCTTGCTCGACCGGCGCGCATGCGATCGGCGACGCGGCGCGGATCATCGCCGCCGACGATGCCGACATCATGCTGGCGGGCGGCGCCGAGGGCGCGATCTGCCCCTTGGGTATTGCCGGCTTCGCCCAGGCGCGTGCGCTATCGACCGGCTTCAACGACACGCCCGAAAAGGCGAGCCGTCCCTACGACCAGGCCCGTGACGGTTTCGTCATGGGCGAGGGCGCGGGCATCGTCGTGCTCGAGGAGTATGAACACGCCAAGGCGCGCGGCGCCAAGATCTATGCCGAGGTGATCGGCTACGGCCTGACCGGCGACGCCTATCATGTCACCGCGCCGCATCCCGAAGGCGACGGCGCCTTCCGTTCAATGCAGATGGCGCTGCGCAAGGCGGGGCTGGAGCCCAAGGATATCGACTATATCAACGCGCACGGCACCTCGACACCCTTGGGCGACGAGCTGGAACTGGGCGCGGTCCGCCGCCTGTTCGGTGATGCGATGAAGACCGTGTCGATGTCGTCGACCAAGTCGATGATCGGCCATCTTCTGGGCGGTGCGGGCGCGGTCGAGTCGATCTTCTGCATCCTGGCATTGCGCGACCAGGTGGTGCCGCCGACGATCAACCTGGAGAATCCGAGCGAAAGCTGCGAGGGCGTCGACCTGGTTCCCAACGTCGCCAAGCAAAGGCAGGTGAAGGCGGTGCTCAACAACAGCTTCGGCTTTGGCGGGACCAATGCCAGCCTGGTGATGCGCGCCATTTGATCCTGATCAGGGGGGCGCTAGGATAGAGCGTGGCCAAAGGTCGTTCCTCTTCGCGCGGCGGGCTTGGATGCCTGCTGCTGATCGTCCTGATCGTGGCCGGGGCGACCTGGCTGACCGTGCATCGCAACTGGACCGGCCCCGGCCCTGCCAATCACCCGACCACGGTGGTTGTGCCTGAAGGCGCGACGCTCGCCGCGGCCGCGCGCGAGTTGGAAAAGGTCGGTGCGGTGCGATCGACCACGGGCTTCCTGCGCTTCGCGCGCCGCTTCGGATCGTCCGCGCCGATCAAGGCGGGCGAATATGAGGTCGCGCCTCATATGAGCGCAAAGGACATCCTCGCGCTGCTTCAGAGCGGTCACACCGTGCAGCGAATGATCACGATACCCGAGGGTATGCCCTCGATCGAGGTGTTCGAGCGGCTCGCGGGTGAGAGGTTGCTGACCGGCAAGCTGCCGATTCCGCCGGAGGGATCGGTCCTGCCCGGCACGTATAGCTTCCAGCGCGGCGAACCACGCAAGGCCGTGCTCAAGCGGATGCAGGACGCGATGACGCGGACGCTCAACCAGCTGTGGATGACGCGCAAGGCGAACAGCGTGGTGAACTCGAAACTCGAAGCGCTGACCCTGGCGTCGATCGTCGAGAAGGAAACAGGCGTGCCCGAGGAGCGGCCGATGGTGGCCGGCGTCTATTCGAACCGGCTGCGAACGGGCATGCGCCTGCAGGCGGACCCCACGATCATCTATCCGATGACAAAGGGCAAACCGCTCGGCCGTCGGATCAAGCTCAGCGAAGTCCGCGCCAAGAATGATTACAACACCTATTCCATGGCGGGCCTTCCGGTAGGACCGATCACCAATCCCGGCCGCGATGCGATTGCGGCGGTGCTCGCGCCCGCGCAGACCGACGCGCTCTATTTCGTGGCGGACGGCAAGGGCGGCCACGTTTTCTCGAGCAATCTCAAGGATCATAACGCCAACGTTCAGCGTTATTACAATCTGCGCAAGGCGCAGGGAACGCGCTGACGCAGCCGGAGCAGTGGAGCTCGGTCAGGCGTTATATTGGGACACCCGTCGCGCGTACTGAAGCATCCGCTGCGCCCGGGACGAGATTATCGTGCAGAGCTTCTCGGCTTCTCGCGGCAGCATCGGTTTGCCGAAGAAAAAGCCCTGGATCTCGATGCAGCCGCGATCTGCGGCGCTATGGAATTGTTCGGCTGTCTCGACGCCCTGCGCGGTCGTGGTGAAGCCACGGTTGAGGCCCATGGCGACCACCGCGCGAACGATCGCGTCATAATCCCCAGAGGCCTCGTCGTCGCGGATGAGCTGCTGCGCGATCTTGATCTTGTCGAACGGAAAAAGCCGGAGATAGCCAAGCGACGAATAGCCATCGCCAAAATCGTCCATGACGATCCGCACCCCAAGGCTCTTGATATGATGAAGCGTCATGAGTGCCGCCTGATTGTCGTACAGCAGCGCGGTCTCGGTAATTTCGAGTTCGAGCCGTTTCGGCGACAAACCGGATTTGGCTAATGCCGAGATCACGGTGCGGGCAAGCGTATCGCTGCGGCACTGCGCCGCCGACAGGTTGACCGCGACACGGACATGGGCAGGCCACTCGGCGGCGTCCATGCAGGCCTGACGAAGGCACCAGGCGCCGATCGGAATGATCGACCCGCTTTTTTCCGCGAGCGGAAGGAAGGCTTCCGGAAAAAGCAGACCCCTTTCGGGATGGTGCCAGCGCAATAATGCCTCGAATGCGGTCACCGCGCCGGATTTGGCATCGACCTGGGGCTGGTAGAAAATTTCCAGCTGGCCCGCGCCCAATGCCTGGCCGAGATCGGCCTCCAGTTGCTGCTCGGCGAGCAGGTTCTCGCACATGCTCTGGTTGAAGAAGCAGAAGGTGCCCCGGCCCCTGGATTTGGCGTCATACAAGGCCGTGTCGGCATTCTTGATCAGCGCGTCCGGCTCGCAGGAGCCGGCGGTCGCGCTGGAAATGCCGATGCTGGCGCCAATGCGGATGTGATGGCCCGCAATGTTGAAGGGCTGGGCCAGCGCGGCGCACAAACGTTCGGCCAGCAATGCAATCTGCTGCGCGTCACCAACGTTCGCCTGCAGGATGACGAACTCGTCACCACCGAAACGTGCGACGAAATCGTCATCACGCAGACAGGAGCTAAGGCGCCCCGTCGCGGCTTTCAGCAGCGCATCTCCCACGGGGTGCCCAAGCGTGTCGTTCACTTCCTTGAAGCGATCGAGATCGAGGTACAGCAGCGCCAGCGACTCGCCGTCCTTGCAGAGCGGTATCAGCTGATCGAGCTTTTCGCGCAGCAGGCTTCGGTTCGGCAGCCCGGTGAGGGGATCATGACTGGCCATGAAACGCACCTGTTCGCTCGCGCGCGTCGCATCCGTCACATCCTCGTGCACGGCGACATAGCCGCCACCCTCGAGGGGATTGTGCGAAATCTTGATGCTGCGGCCATCGGCAAGAGCCAGGATCTGGCTGGCCGACCCGTGCTTGACCGACGTCTCGAGCACGACGTCGAAATAGGTTTCCTGCTGGGCCGGCCCGTTACCGGCAATGTCGCGATATTCGAGTATTCGGGCTAGGTCCGTTCCGGGGCGGGTCAATTGCGCCGGCAGATCGTACATCGCCGAATAAGCGCGATTGCAGAAGATCAGATGGCGGGTTTCATCGAACATGCAGACGCCGTGCGAAATGGCGGACAGAGCGACGAAGAGATCGTGCCCGTCGGTTCGGCTGGCGCCGCCACCCGCGGAAAAATCGGTCGTCCTCATTTCCCTCGCCCTCCCCGGTGACGTGAAGGAAATATCCTATAGGAAGTTAAGGAAAACTGAAAAAATCGATTGTAATTAAGTAGTACGATTGCTGACCTAGACTTTTGATCGATCAATTGAAAGTACCAGCCGATATTGGATAGTTTGGTTCGACTTTGAATTCCACACGTTCAACCGAGAAATATAATAGAATAGTGATAAGATACGGAATTTGGCGGATATTCTGCCCCGGGGGGCGATTTTTTGAAGCTATGGCGGGCTAGAGCCGCAGGCTTTCGGTTTCGGGCAGCCCGGCCATCAGGTTAAGGCTTTGGACCGCGGCTCCGGCCGCGCCCTTTCCGAGATTGTCGAGCGCGGCAACCAGGCGGACCTGATTGTCGGCCCCGTCGCCGAACACGAACAGGTCGAGCTGGTCGGTCCCTGCCAGCCGCTCGATCGCGAGCGTACCCTCGTCATAGTCGGGCACCACGCGCACGATCGGCGAGCCGGCATAATGCGCCGCAAGCGCGTCGCGCATCGCGGCTGCGGTAGGGCGGCCTGGCAGGGCGGAAAGGTGCAGCGGCACCTCTACAACCATACCGCTGAACAGATTGACGACCGCAGGCGCGAAAATCGGCGCGACCTTGAGGCCGCTGCGCTCCCGCATCTCGGGCACATGCTTGTGATTGAGCTTGAGCGCGTAGCTGCGCCAGGCTGTCGGCGGGCCGCCCTCTTCGAACTCGGCGATCATGCTCTTACCGCCGCCCGAATAGCCCGAGACGGCGTTGCAGGTGAGTGCCGCCTCGGCGGGGACCAGGCCGGCCTTCACCAAGGGTGCGACGAGCGCGATGAAGCCGGTGGAGTAGCAGCCCGGGTTGCTGACCCGCTTGGCGGCAGCCACGGCATCACGGCCCGAAACCTCCGGAAAGCCATAGACCCAGCCAGGCGCGACGCGATGCGCCGTGGAGGCGTCGATCACGCGCGTGTGATCATTGTCGATCAGCGCAACCGCCTCGCGCGCAGCGTCGTCGGGCAGGCACAGCACCACGATGTCCGCCGCGTTGAGCGCATCGCGACGCGCGGCGGCATCCTTACGCTGCGCCTCCGGCAGCACGATCGTTTCCACGTCATGCCGGCCTGCGAGCCGTTCGCGTATCTGCAAACCGGTCGTGCCGGCCGCGCCATCGACGAAAATCCTGGTCATCATAGTATCCGCTTGCGCGCGGTGATCGGGGAAGCATGCGCCGGCCTGAGCCGGTCGACCACGTCCGCAAGAGGTTCGATCACCGTCGACATCCAAAAGGCATTGGCATGGAGCAGGCGCTCCGCGTCCAGCATCAGGCCGACATGGCCGGGGAAGAAGATCAGGTCGCCTCGTCGGAGCGGCGCATCTTCCGCCAGCGTCTCGCCCAACTGGTCGCGCTGCATGTCGCTGTCACGCGGCGCGGCGATGCCGGCAAACTCAAGCGCGCGCTGGATCAACCCTGAGCAATCGACACCGCCGCCGCCGCGCCCGCCCCAACGATAGGGCGCGCCGACCAACCGCTCCGCCACTGCCACCGGGTCAGTTTCCATCATATCCAGCGGCGAGACGTGGCGCCGATGGATATAACCGTCGTCGATCCGCAGGAAACGATCCTCGTCGAGCCCCGCCACCTGCGCGCCGATGGGCAGTGCCTTGACCACGGGTGCCTTAATATCCGGATTCGCGAAGACGAGCGCTAATGGCGCGGTGACGCGATGCGTGGGCGTCTGCACGGGGCCAAGGGCGTCGGCACGAACATAGCCGACATAATCGTCATGCGCGCAGCGGCCCCACGCCCAGCCACCCGCCTTGTCGATCATGTCGAACCCTTCGCCATGAACCAGCTGCGAGATTGCGGGCGCGTCACCGGATGGACGCGCGTGGACGGTTACCGCGTCCGCGACGACCCGGCAGGCCTCCGCGCGGGCATAATGCGGCGCGAACAGCACACCCGCGAGCGCGATGTCCGCGATATCGGGGCGGTAAGCATGGGTACGCGGGTCGGGCCGCCGCGACGGCCCTTCAAGCCGAAAGCCTTCAGGCCGAGGCGTGACGGACCTGCCGCGCGAGGTGCGCGGGGGTCTCGCCGTCGATGAGGCCTCCGAAGTCTTCAAGAAAATCTGCCCCCGTATCGGTCGCTGCGATGAAGATGTTGCGGCGATCCGCCTCATCCCGTTCGCGGCGCAGATAGCCGAGCGCGCCGAGCGTGTTCAAGGCGCGTGTCACAACTGGTTTCGATACGCCGAGCGATTGGGCCAGGCCGCGTACCGTATGTGGTCCCGGCGTCAGATAAACGAGCAGCAGCAACGCCATCTGGCGGTTGGTGAGATCCGGCTGACCTGAACGGACATAACCGACCAGGGTCTGCATCCATCCCGACAGTGTGGTGTCGTGCATCATAGTCTTCACGCCTCACTCGATGCTTTACTTGGCTTGTGAGGCTGAAAACACGTTAGTGCGCCGATCGTTTCATCAGCGGACAGTTATTTGAAAACCTGAATGGATCAGTCCCCGAAACGGCGGCGCAACATTTCCCATGTGGCGCGCAGTCCGAGGGCGTCGCCGCCCTTGGGTCGGCCCGGTTTTGCGGCCGGTCGCCAGGCAAAAGTATCGAGATGCGCCCAAGGCGTGGACTCTGAGACGAAACGCTCCAGAAACAAGGCGGCTGTAATAGTTCCCGCGAAGCCGCCGCCCGGCGCGTTGTTGATATCCGCCACCTCCGACTTGAGCATATCGTTATAGGGTTGCCAGAGGGGCAGGCGCCAAAGCGGATCGCCGACTGCCGCAGCCGCTGCGGCCAGATCGCTTGCCAGCGTTTCGTCATTGGCGAAAAGGGCGGGCAGATCGGGCCCGAGCGCGACCCGCGCGGCACCGGTCAGCGTTGCGAAATCGATCAGAAGGGCCGGCTGCTCCTCGCAAGCGCGGGCCAACGCATCGCCCAGGATAAGGCGCCCCTCGGCGTCGGTATTGCCGATTTCCACGAACAGGCCCTTGCGCGTCCTGAGCACGTCGCCCGGGCGGAAGGCATCGGCGGAAATCGCGTTCTCCACCGCCGGAACGAGCAGATGGAGCCGCACCGGCAGGCGCGCGCCCATGATCAGTCCGGCCAGCGCCAGCGCGTGCGCTGCACCGCCCATATCCTTCTTCATAAGGAGCATGCCGCCGGCTGGCTTGATGTCGAGCCCGCCCGAATCGAAACAGACGCCCTTGCCGACCACGGCGACACGGGGATGCTTCGGGTCGCCCCACTCGATTTCGATCAGCCGCGGCGCGCGGGCCTTGGTCGCGGCGCGTCCGACCGCGTGGATCATCGGATACGCCTCGGCAAGCGCGTCACCCTGCGTAAGATGGACCTTGCCGCCATATTTATCCGCAATCGCCCTGGCGGCATCGGCCAGTTCGGCCGGGCCGAGGTCGCCCGCGCCGGTATCGACCAGGTCGCGGACGAGGGCGGTGGCTTCGGCCAACCGCACGATCTCGTCGATGCGGGCCGGTTCGTTGGTCAGCAGGACGCGCGGCCCCTGCGCCTCCGGCCTTTCGCGATAGCGGTCGAACCGATGCTGCGCGAGCAGCCAGCCCAGTGTGCCTTCGCCAGGCACGCCTTCGGACAGGCGATAGCTTCCCTCCGGCAATCTGGCTGCGGCATTGGCCAGGCTCCAGGGGCCTCCAGCCGGATCGACGCCGATCGCGACGCTCCATTCCTCGACGCCGTCGCCGGGCAGGATCGCCAACGTATCCGCCTTTCCCTCGAAACGCGCCGCCTCGACCGCCGCACGGGCGCGTGGCGGCTGGTTCTTCAACCAGTCGGCGAAGGCCGATCTGGTGACGAGCGAGAGGGAGCGGGCGGGCTGGCCGCGATCGGCGGCAATCAGGGACGCGAAATCGGTCATGCTTCCCGGTGCCACGGAAAGGCCGGCGAAGGAAGCCGGAGGGCGGGGCGGTATGGCTCGCCTCCCTCAGGCGGCGACAATGCGATCGATCGAGGTTGCCGTTTCATAGGCGACGATCGCCGCCAGCCAGAGCAGGGGGAGGGCCATATGGACCCGTCGGTTTCCGCTTAGGAGCCGACAAGACCGATGAGGACCACGACGGGCAGGAACAGGAAATATTGGATCGGTACGCCACGCAGCCCATCCAGGCTTTTCATCAGTGTTTCGGGAAGGTCGAACAGCAGAGCTGCAACCAGGAGACCAAAAAACCAGTTCTTGTTGCGAAAGAAATAGCTTTCGCAATCATGGCCCGCCCCGCATTCGTGCGGGAAAAGCGCGGAAGCGAGCAGGAAGACGACGATCGTGTAGAGACTGAGGAAAAAGAATCCCTGTACCGTCCAGACCTGCAGATGTTTCCACCAGAACATCCCCCACCACAAAGCCAGGATGTAAAGGATGATGTTGGACGTCCATGCGAGCTGGACCCAATAGAGCCAGACCTCATGGCGGATCTGGATCAATCGACTGACCCCGATAAGCAGATGCGTCAGTGCCAGCCCTAGGATGACGCATATCAGGATCGCGAGATAGTCGAACATTGTTCCACCCCCGTCACGGCTTATCCGGTTCGGGAGCCTAAAGAAAGCTGTGCAGGCATTCGCGGCGTGACCTGTTGCAGCGCGGTCATCCTCGATCCGGTCTTTTTGCAGGGGCGTTGCGCGCAGGGCCGACCGTGCAATATTACAGGCCCGTGACAGCCGCCATTCATATGTGCGGCATTACCCCGGGGGCGATTCCTGATTTGACGATCCACAGCGTGATTCCTCCCGTTAGAGACAAGACCGCCATCGAGCTTCCCGGCCATTGGCTGCTGACCGCGATCGCCGCGAGCCTGCTCGTGGTGTTCGCGCTGATGACGCATGCCCAGCTGGAGCTCGATCCGCATAATCCGACCGACCGGCTGTTCGCGCTGATCGCCGCGGCCGGTCTTGTTGCCAGGATTGTGCTGCGGCGCCCCCGCACGCGCGGGCAATATATTGCCCGCGACGCTATCGACCATGTCGGGCTGTTCGCCCTGATCTGCCTGGTGGGGGCGCTGGCGTCCTATCCGGTGGCCGCCAATACGAGCGGATATCAGGATTTCGTCCTCGAACGGAGCGATCGGCTCCTGCGTTTTGACTGGATCAGCTGGTACGATTTCGTTGCCGCGCATCCCTGGCTGCAATTTGCCGAAAGCCTCGCCTACCAGAGCATATTCGTCACGCCGGCGATCCTGCTGGGTTATTTTGCCTATACCGGCCGCCGCGGGGACGCGCGTCTGTTCATCGCGTCATTCTGGCTGGCGGCAGTGGCCACGCTGCTCTTGTTCCCGCTCACGCCGGCCGAGGGGCCGTTGGCCTATCTGTGGCACGGACATATCCCCTATATGCCGCAGAGTGCGCTTTATCAGGCGCAGGTCATTCCATTGCTGCGTCACCACGAGGTACATACGGTTGCGGTGACGTCGATCCATGGGCTGGTGTGCGCACCGAGCTTCCATACGGTCAGCGCGGTATTGTACATCATCGCGGCCTGGCCGATCCGGAAGCTGCGCTGGCCATTGCTCGCGCTCAACATCGCGATGCTGCTGGCGACGCCGGTCGAAGGCACGCATTACCTGACCGACATGATCGTGGGCGCTCTGGTCGCGATTGCGGCAAGCATCGCCGTGCGCCGGGGCCTGCTGAGCCTGCTGGAAGAATTGCAGCGGCCGGTGCCATTCGACCCGCTGCGGACGATGCTGCGTCGTACGCCCAGTCACCAGCTTCTGCGCCTGTTGGCGATGGAGAGCAGCGGTGGCCCGCGTGCCAACGCGATCCTGCAGGAAATCGACCGGCGCGGACTCGACGCTTAAGGCAGACTGTCTACCCTTAGGAAAGGCGAGGCGGGCCCGACGGCCGGCTCCCCGATTGGTAAGGGAGGGGCAGAAGGTGACGCTGCATAATTGGTGGCTTTTCGTGGTCGCCGTGTTTCTTTTGAGCGGCACGCCGGGGCCGAACATGCTTCACGTCATGACGCGCAGCCTGGCCGTCGGCCTGCGTCGCGGCCTGGCCACGATGGCGGGGTGCCTGACCGGCGTGCTCACGGCGCTCGCCGCGTCGGCTGCGGGACTGGCAGCCTTCCTAACGGCCTTGCCCGGGCTGTTCGACCTGCTGCGCTACGTGGGCGTCGCCTACCTGGTCTATCTCGGCGTCCGGGCGTGGCAGTCGGACGCCGTGCCGCTCGACCTTGCCGGCGACACTATGCCGCGGGCGGTCTCGCCGGCGGCCTTGTTCCGGGGCGGCTTTCTTATCTCGATCAGCAATCCCAAGCTGTTGCTGTTCGCGGCAGCGTTCCTGCCCCAGTTCGTGGTTCCCGGTGCTCCGAAGGCCCCGCAATTTGCCCTGCTGGTTCTCACGTTCGCGGTGATCGAGGCGGGATGGTACCTGGTCTACGGCGTGGGGGGTAACGCGCTTGCGCGTCATCTCAGGCGCGCCCGCCTGCGGCGGATGTTCAACCGTTTGACCGGTGGCCTTTTCGTCGCCTTCGGCATCGCGCTGCTGCGGGTCCAGCGCGGATGATGCCGCGGTCGGGTTCAGGCTATCGCCCCGAACAGATCATGCTCGTCCGCATCCTCGATCCGAACGCGCACCACGTCGCCTGGTTGGAGGCCATGCGTGTCGCGCAGATGTACCTCGCCGTCGATTTCGGGCGCGTCAGCCGTTGACCGGCCGGTGGCGCCGCCTTCGTCATCGGCAATGTCGATGATCACGTCGAGCGTCCGACCGATCTTGGCCTGGAGCTTGGCGGCGGAGATTGCCGCGCATTTCTCCATCAGGCGGGCATAACGCGCTTCCTTGATCTCTTCCGGCACCGCACCGGGGAGATCGTTGGCGGGCGCACCGGCGACGGGCTCGAACCGGAAGGCTCCGACGCGGTCGAGCTGCGCTTCGTCCAGCCAGTCCATCAGATAGTCGAAATCGGCCTCGGTCTCGCCTGGGAAGCCGACGACGAAGGTCGACCGGATCGCAATGTCGGGGCAGATTTCGCGCCACCCGCGAATTCGGTCGAGCACCTTGGCATCGTTGGCTGGGCGCTTCATCGCGCGCAGCACCGAGGGCGAGGCGTGCTGGAAGGGGATATCGAGATAGGGCAGCACCAGCCCTTCCGCCATCAGCGGGATGACGCGATCGACGTGCGGATAAGGGTAGACATAATGGAGCCGCACCCAGGCGCCGAGCTGGCCGAGATGGCGCGCGAGATCCGTCATGTCCGCGCGAACCTCGCCGCCGCCCTTCAAGGGATAGGAAGCGTGGCGCAGATCGAGGCCATAGGCGCTCGTATCCTGGCTGATGACCAGCAATTCGCGCGTGCCGGCCGCGACCAGCTTCTCCGCCTCGCGCAGGATCGCATCCGGGCGGCGGCTGACGAGGTCGCCACGCAGTGCCGGGATGATGCAGAAAGAGCAGCGGTGGTTGCAGCCCTCCGAAATCTTCAGGTAGCTGTAATGGCGCGGGGTGAGCTTGAGATCGCGTTCCGGCACCAGGTCGAGATAGGCGGACGGCGGCACCGGCGCCGCTTCGTGGACCGCGCCGACGACCTGCTCATATTGGTGCGCGCCCGTGACCGCGAGCACCTGCGGGAAACGTTCCCGGATGACCTCGGCCTCCTTGCCCATGCAGCCGGTGACGATGACGCGGCCATTTTCGGCGATCGCCTCGCCGATTGCCTCAAGGCTTTCTTCCTTGGCGGAATCGAGGAAGCCGCAGGTGTTGACGAGCACGACGTCGGCGCCCGCATAATCGGGCGACATCTGATAACCGTCGGCGCGGAGCTTGGTCAGGATGCGTTCGCTGTCGACCAGATTCTTGGGACAGCCGAGCGAAACCATGCCGACCTTGGGCGGGGAGGGGAGAATAGTTGCCATGGGAGAGCGCGCCACATAGCGTCGGTTGCAGGAAATTACGAGGGGAGCGCGGTTGATGCGGACAATTTTGCTTCTGGCTGGTCTCCTGGCGGCAACGCCGCTCGCCGCGCAACAGGCCACGCCGCCCGCAACCATGCCCGAACATGGCGACACCGCGCCCGTCGATTACAGCAAACCCGCGAGTTGGGCGTGCCGCCCCGGCGTGGACGACGGCACATGCTCGGCCAATCTCGACGCGGTGAAGATCGATACCGCCAACAATCGCACGCCGGCGCCGCATATCGTTCTCAAGGACGCGCCGGTCGATTGCTTCTACGTTTATCCGACCGCGTCGCTGGACACGACAATGTTCAGCGATCTGGTGCTCGACGAAAAGGAAAGGCAGTCGATCCATGGCCAGGCTGCGCGACTGACGGCGCGTTGCCGCCTCTTCGTGCCGATCTACCATCAATTCACGATGGCGGCGCTGCGCTGGACGATGGCGCATCCAGGCGGGGATCCCGATTTCGCCATTCCTTATCGCGACGTGCTGGCTGCGTGGAAATCCTATCTGGCGCACGACAATCATGGCCGTGGCGTTATTCTGGTTGGGCACAGTCAAGGGGCGATCATCCTGAAGCAACTGATCGCGGAGGAGGTTGACGGAAAGCCTACACAGAAACTGCTGGTTGCAGCATATCTCGCGGGAAATCCGGATCTTAATGCGCAAAGCTTTCACGCGGTGAAGCCCTGCGCAGCGGCCGATCAGACCGGTTGTGTGGTCGCCTGGTCCTCGTATCTCGACACGTATAGCGGGCCACGTTTCTTCGGCGGGACCCGATCCGGCGTGCCGCCGCTTTGTGTCAATCCGGCGGCGATAACGGGCGGTCGCGGCGCGCTGGAAACCTATCTGTCCAAACCGAGCTTCGCGCCCGAAACCGACCCTCCCTATGTCGAGCTGGCGGGACAGTTGACGGCCGAATGCGTCGCGGACGCGGGTGGCGCGGTGCTGCGCGTGCATATCGAGCCCGGACCCGCGGCAGGATTGCTGGGGATCGTGATGCAGCGGTTCAGCCCAATGCCGGCCTGGGGCGAGCATCCGCTCGACATCAGTCTGGTCCAGGGCAACATGATCGATCTGATCGGCAGCCAAAGCGCGGCGTGGCTTGCCCGAAAATAAGCCCTGGCGGCGCGCCGGCGGATCCGATCAATTGCCGGCAGCCTTCCGCATCGCAGCGAGCTTTGTTGCCAACGCCTGGGCGACATAGGGCTTCGGGAGCAAAATCTTGTCCGGATAACGCTCCGCCAGGGAAACCGGCCCAAAGCCGCTCGAGAAGATGAATGGAATGCCGCGTTCGACCAGAACGTCCGCGACGGGGTAGATCATCTCGCCCCCGATATGAACGTCGAGAATGGCGGCTTCGAACGTCACCGGCCCCGTGACCTCGGAAAGCGCGGCGGCGATCGTCTGGGCCGAGCCGGTCATTACGCATCCCAACTCTGCGAGCATATCTTCAAGCATCATGGCGAGAAGCATTTCATCTTCGACCACGAACACGCGCATGCCCTGGATCGCAGTGGTTTGGCTCGCCTCTATATCCACCTTCGCCCCCGGCCGGTATCGCCGACCCTCCGGCTTCAGCGAGCAGATATCACGCCTGTGCGCGGAGGGTCACTCTTTGGCGGTATAAACCAGTCCGTAGTGGATGTGGTTGGAGAAATCAGGACTGCCCGATCGCGCACACCGGGAGGTGGCCGGCTAGCGCGAACCCCCGACGCCCCCATAGTCGCTTTGTTCAGGCGCGTCCTTGCCCCGTTTTGGGAGCAGGCTCATCGGGTTGACTGGCTTTTTCCCCTGCAGCACTTCGAAGAAGGTCTGCGGTTGATCGGTCGCGCTGGAGCCAGACATGCCGACACGCGCAATCGGCTGGCCGATTTTTACCGCCTGGCCGCGCTTGACCAGCAACTTGTCAGCATTGCCGTAGATCGTGATCCAGCCGCTGCCATGCTTGACCAGGACAACATTGCCGAAGGCGGGATGCTCGCCGACCCACATCACCACGCCGTCCGCCGCAGCCGTGATCGCGGTGCCGCGCGGCGCCGCTATGGTGATCCCGTCATTGCGTCCGCCGTTGTCCATCGGCCCGTAGGTGCGCGTGACCCTGCCCTCGACCGGCCAGTCGAACCGACCGGCAAAGGCCTTGGTCGGCTCGGCGACGGGCGTGGTCGGCGCAAGCTGGCGCGCCGGTGAGGGGGTTGGAGAGGCGGGTTTGGCGGTTGGCGCAAGCGCCGGTTCGCTGCCGGTGGCGAGATCGGTCAGGTCAATCTTGAAGGCGGCGGCGCGCTGTTCGAGCGACATCTTCGCCACGTCCTGCGCGGGCGGCAGCAGCAACCGCTGCCCCTCGCGCAGGGTGAAGGGCTCTTGCAGATGGTTGAGCTCGATGATCTTCGACCATTCGACCTGATAGGCGCGGGCGATGGCGATGCCGCTCTGCCCCTTCAGGACGGTGTGGTAGCGTCCGCCCGCGATCTTGAGCTTCTGCCCGGGACGAAGCTTGAACGGTGCCTGCAGATCATTGTCGTGCGCGATCACGTCGGCGCCTTCGCCGGTCTTGCGTACAACCGCCGAAAGGGTGTCGCCGGGCTGCACGACGTAGGTCGTCCTGGCGACCTCGACCGCGGTAGGCGCGACCGTTTTCACTTCCCATACCGGTTTGGCGCCGCCGGCGGCCTTGGTGTCGGTGATGGGCTTGTTGTCTGGCCTGGTTACGCTTTCCGGGGCGGTCCGGGCCCGGTCGGTCGACTTGGCCGCCGGCTCGCCGGCCTCTGGCGGCTTGGTCTTCGCTACTGGCCTGACGACGGCCTGTTCCGCCTCTTTGTCCTTTGCGGCAGCCTTCTTCGGATCCGACCTTTTGGGCTCGGCCCTCTTGCTATTCGGCGCGCTGGCGTCGGTATCGTCGCGCCCAATATCCGCCGCCTTAGGGGTAGGCCTGGAGGCCGGGTGCTTCGACGCCTTTTCGGCGGCGGGCGCGGCCGCGATCAGGCTTAACGCCAGCAGGGCCGCAAGGCTCTTCATGCCGGACGGAGCACGTCCAGGCCGCCCATATAGGGCTTGAGCACCTCCGGCACGATTACCGAACCGTCGGCTTGCTGATAATTCTCGATCACCGCGACCAGCGCGCGGCCGACCGCCAAGCCTGAACCGTTGAGCGTATGGACGAAGGCGGTGCCTTTGGCGTCGGCCGGGCGATAGCGTGCATCCATCCGCCGCGCCTGGAAGTCGCCGCAGTTGGAACAGCTCGAAATCTCGCGATAGGTAGCCTGCGCGGGGAGCCAGACCTCCAGATCATAGGTCTTGCGCGCGGTGAAGCCCATGTCCCCCGCGCAAAGCAGCATGCGACGATAAGGCAGGTCCAGCGCTTCCAGGATGCCCTCTGCGGCGCGCGTCATGCGCTCATGCTCTTCATCCGAGCATTCCGGGGCGGCAATCGCGACCAGCTCGACCTTCTCGAACTGATGCTGGCGGATCAGCCCACGCGTATCGCGCCCCGCGGCGCCGGCCTCGGAGCGGAAGCATTGGGTGAGCGCGGTGAGGCGCATCGGCAGATCGGCCTCGGCCAATATCTGCTCGCGCACCAGATTGGTCAGGCTGACCTCGGCGGTCGGGATGAGCCAACGGCCGTCGGTGGTGCGGAACAGATCCTCCGCGAACTTGGGAAGCTGGCCCGTGCCGAACATCGCCTCGTCGCGTACCAGCAGGGGCGGGGCGGTCTCCTCATAGCCGTTGGCCGCGCTCTGCGTGTCGAGCATATATTGGCCGAGCGCGCGGTGCAGCCGCGCCGCCTGTCCGCGCAGCGCGGTGAAGCGGGCGCCTGAAAGACGCGCGCCGCCTTCGAAATCGAGGCCGAGGGCCGGGCCGATATCGGCATGATCCCTCGGCGTGAAGTCGAACGCGCGCGGATTGCCCCAGCGTTTCAGTTCGACATTTCCATGCTCGTCCTCACCCTCGGGCACGTCGGCGGCGGGAACGTTGGGCAGAGCCGCCAGCGCCTCGTTGAGCGCGCGGCCGGCTTCGGCGGCTTCGGCCTCCAGATCGGCCATGCGGTCCTTGAGGCCGGCAACCTCGGCCATCAACGCCTGGGCGGCAGCCTCGTCGCGCGAGGCCTTGGCCTTGCCGATCTCCTTCGACGCCTCGTTGCGGCGCGTTTGCAGGGCTTGCGCCTCGGTAATCCTGGCGCGGTGGGCCTCGTCGAGCTGGAGCAGCCCGGCGGATTGCGGTCCGAGCCCGCGCTTCTGCAGGCCGGTGTCAAAGGCGGCGGGGTCTTCGCGGATCGCGCGTATATCGTGCATTGCGGGCTAATGGCCGGGGCTTCGCGCCCGCGCAACCCTGCAACCTGCGCGCGCACATGCGCGTTGCTTGGGGAAGTACCCCAGCAGGAGGCGGGCCGATGCGTATCCCCCACGACAGCTACATCCTCGTCGCCGACGGCGCGAAGATGCTGTTCTTTCGCAACGAAGGCGATCCCGACAATCTCAACCTGACCGTGATCGCGGCCGAGCAGCAGGCGGATAATTATGATCGCGACATCAAGACGGATCTCGCCGGGCAGAAACCCGGCAGCCCGGGGTCGGGCGGCGGATCGACCGCCGGGGAGGCGGATTTCCATGTTCAGGCCGAACAGCGCTTCGCGGTCGAGGCCGCCGATCGAATCAACCGCGCCGCGCTCGCCAACGAATTCGAACGATTGATCATCGTCGCCCCACCCAAGACGTTGGGCGAATTGCGCAAACATTATCACAAGCAGGTCGAGGGACGGATTGCGGCGGAGATCGCCAAGGATCTTACCGGCCATCCGGTCGATCGGATCGAGGCGGTGCTTCAGGGCTACGGAGAAACGAACGGCTGACCCCAACGAGGCAACGCCCCATCCCGCATTGCGGGGAAAGGACTGGAAAAAGCCTTATCTGGATAGCGCGTGATGGTTTGTCTTTGACGTGAGGTTTGTCTGTTGAGGAGATTGAAATGAAATATCTGGTTCTCGCCCTGGTCGGTTCGGCCGGCTTCGCCCTGCCTGTCTTCGCGCAGGCCACTCAATCCGCGCCTGCCCCGGCTGCAGCTACGGCGCCGGCTGCGACAGCGAACGTGACGGCAGGCGCCACGGTGGTCGATACGACCGGAGCGCCGGTGGGAACGATCGAGTCGGTCAATGGCGGCAATGCGGTCCTTTCGACTGGCACCGTCAAGGCCGCCGTTCCGGTCGCCTCCTTCGCCAAGGGGCCTAATGGCCTTGTGGTCGGGATCACTAAAGCCGACCTCGAGGCAAAGGTTCAGGCCGCGACCAAGCCGACCGAAATCGCCGCAGGCATGACGGTGAGCGGTCCCGGCGGCGCCGCTGTCGGCAAGATCGATGCGGTGAATGGCGACCTGATCACCGTCGCGACCGCGACCAGCAAAGCTCAGCTCCCAAGAACGGCGTTCGCCCAGGGGCCCAATGGTCTGGTGATCGGCATGTCGGCCGCCGAGCTCGATGCCGCAGCCAAGGCGACAGCTCCCAAAACCGGCGGCGCGGGCAAGTAATCCACAACTTTTGAAGGAAATAAGCGGCGCGTGACGAGTCGTTACGCGCCGCCAGCTTGTTACGCCCCCTTTGCGCGGGTATAGGCCCCGCCAAGGGCAGGATACGGGGCGGGGGTCACGGCCCACGCCTCGCAGGGGGTGGCGAGTAAACTCTATGGCTACTGCGGCGAAACCTATCGATAACGATAACGACGAACTGGATCGGGATTATCGGCCAACGCCGAACGAAGAATTCATGAACCCCCGCCAGCAGGCCTATTTCCGACGAAAATTGCAGGATTGGAAAGAATCGATCCTCCGCGAATCGCGTGAGACGCTCAACCAGCTGCAAATCGACTCCCTTCGCGAACCCGACGTCACGGATCGCGCCTCATCCGAAACCGATTGGGGTATCGAACTTCGAACCCGCGACCGTCAGCGCAAGCTCATTTCCAAAATCGATGCCGCCATCCGTCGTATCGACGAGGGTGAATATGGCTATTGCGAGGTAACCGGTGAGCCGATTTCGCTTGCCCGGCTGGAGGCGCGTCCCGTCGCCACGATGACCGTCGAGGCGCAGGAGCGTCATGAGCGGAACGAAAAGGTCAGCCGCGAGGAATAATTGCTCGGAAAAGCCGAGCGTTAACGGCTTGCCAACCAATTATGTGCAGGAACTGGCATCCGGTGATTGAGGATGGCAGTGGACCAAGGATTCATTCCTGAGAAGTCGGCCGATGCCGATGCGCGCTTCGAATCACTGCGTTCGGAGCCGCGGGATTCCATGTTCCTTATGGCGGCGATGCGTCGCGCCGGTGGCACCGAGGTTCAGGTCAAGGTCCGCAATCTCTCGCCGGGCGGGATGATGGCCGAAAGCCCCTTCAATTTTTCGCGCGGCGACCTGGTCGAAGCGGACTTGCGCGGTATAGGCACCGTGTCCGGCAAGGTCGCATGGACGGCAGGTGGCCGGGTCGGCGTGCAGTTCGATTCGCCGATCGATCCGCGCCTGGCGCGCAAGCCCGTGAGCGGCAATCCACAACCGCAGCTCGTGCGGCCGTCGCGTACCATGTGGCGGCCCTCTATCCGCTGAGCCCCACCAGCGCGAACCCCGCAACGATTGACGCTCCGGAGCGAGCGGCGATATAGCCGCTTTTCAGGCGGCCCGCTTGGGCCGCTTTTTCTTTTCCGGAGCGATTCCGAACTGATTTCGCGTCTTTGAAGGAGCTTGTTCGATGACCATCACGCCTCTCATGCCCGTTTATCCGCGGTGTGGTGTGCGTCCGGTGCGAGGCGAGGGCGCCTATCTGATCGGCGAACAGGGCGAGCGTTATCTCGATATGGCGGCGGGTATCGCGGTCAATATCCTCGGCCATGGCCATCCGGCGCTGGTCAAGGCGATCGCCGATCAGGCCGCGACCTTGATGCACGTCTCGAACCTGTACGGCAGCCCCCAGGGCGAGCATTTCGCGCAGCGGCTGGTCGACAAGACCTTTGCGGACACGGTCTTTTTCACCAATTCAGGCACCGAGGCGATCGAATGCGCGATCAAGACGGCGCGGCGCTATCATTACGCCAAGGGCAACCCCGAGAAGAACCGCATCATCAGTTTTTCGAACGCCTTCCACGGCCGGACGATGGGCGCGATCTCGGCAACCAACCAGCCCAAGATGCGCGACGGTTTCGAGCCGTTGCTGCCTGGTTTCACGGTCGTGCCCTTCAACGACCTGGCCGCCGCCGAGGCCGCGATCGGGCCCGACGCGGCCGGGTTCCTGGTCGAGCCGATCCAGGGCGAGGGCGGCATCATGCCGGCGACGCAGGCGTTCCTGAAGGGGCTGCGCGAATTGGCCGACAAGCACGGCATGTTGTTGATCCTCGATGAAATCCAGTGCGGCTATGCCCGTACCGGGACCTTCTTCGCGTACGAGCAATATGGCATCACGCCGGACATCATGACCGTCGCGAAAGGTATTGGCGGCGGCTTCCCGCTTGGCGCCTGCCTCGCGACCGAAGACGCGGCGAGCGGCATGGTCATCGGCACGCATGGGTCCACTTATGGCGGCAATCCGCTTGCGATGGCGGCGGGCGAGGCGGTGCTCGACATCGTCGGGAAACCTGAATTCCTCGAGAAGGTGACGCGGATGGGCGAGCGCCTGCGCCAGGCGCTGGAGCAGTTGCTGCCCAACCACGACCATCTGTTCGAAAGCGTGCGCGGCATCGGCCTGATGCTGGGTATCAGGCTCAAGAGCGACAGCCGTGCCTTCGTCGCGCATCTGCGCGACAATCACGGCCTGCTGACGGTGGCGGGCGGCGACAACGTGGTCCGTATCCTCCCGCCGCTCAATATCGAGGAAAGCCATATCGCCGAATGTATCGAAAAGCTGTCGGCGGGGGCGCGCAGCTACACGGTGCCTGAGGCGGCGTAATGATGAACCGCTTGTCCGCAAGGACAAGCGGCTTGGGGACTGACACTATGACTCGCCATTTCCTCGATTTGGCCGATGCCGGACCCGATGCGCTGCGGGCGATGCTTGCCGACGCGCGCAGCCGCAAGCTCACGCGCGCGGGCTGGCCGAAGGGCAAGGCCGACGTCGACCGGCCGCTCGACGGCCATGTGCTGGGCATGATTTTCGAGAAGAATTCGACGCGCACGCGGGTGTCGTTCGACATGGCGATGCGCCAGCTTGGCGGCACGACGATCATCCTGGACGGGGGTACGTCCCAGCTCGGGCGCGGCGAGACGATCGCGGATACCGCGCGGGTCCTGTCGCGCTATGTCGATGCGATCATGATCCGCACCGACGATCATGCAAAGGTGGTCGAGCTCGCCGAATATGCCAGCGTGCCGGTGATCAACGGCCTCACCGATCTGAGCCATCCGTGCCAGATCATGGCGGACATGCTGACGGTGGTCGAGCGCAAGGGTGCGGTCGAGGGCACGCGCTGGGCCTGGCTTGGCGACGGCAACAACGTGCTCCACTCGATCATCGAGGCAGGCAGCCTGTTGGGTTTTGACGTCACCGCTGCCTGCCCGGAAGGCTATGATCCAGACCCGGCCGTGGTGCGGATGGCCAATTCCCGTAGCGGCAACCATCCGTTCGTGACGACGCGCGACCCAGAGATTGCGGTGGCGGGCGCGGACATCGTCGTCACCGACACGTGGATCTCGATGGGTCAGGCGCATGCCGAACAGAAATTGGAGGCATTGGCCCCCTACCAGGTGGACGAAAACCTGATGGCGCAGGCCAAGAGCGAGGCTCTGTTTCTCCACTGCCTGCCCGCGCACCGCGGTGAGGAAGTGGTCGACGCGGTGATCGACGGACCCCAGTCGGCGATATGGGATGAAGCCGAGAACAGGCTGCACGCGCAAAAAGCGGTTTTGCTCTGGTGCCTGGGCAAGCTTTGAGGCGCGGCGGCAGCGCGCTTCGCATGGCGATGTCGCAAAATAAGGCGCCGCTCCCTACATGGCGGCGATGACTTCCGAAAATCCCGATACCCCCGAACTCGACCGGGCGCTCGCCTTCACCATTCCGGATCGGCACGCTCGTGGCCGTCTGGTGCGGCTCGGGCCGTCCCTGAACGCGATCCTGTCCGCGCATGGCTATCCGCCGGCGATCGAGACTGTGCTGGCAGAGGCGATCGTGCTCGCGGCCCTGCTCGGCGCGACGCTCAAGGACACCGAGGGTCAGCTCACGTTGCAGGCGCAGACCGAAAATGGCGTGATCGACCTCCTTGTCGCCGATTATCGGGGTGGCGAGTTGCGCGGCTATGCGCGCCATGATGCCGATCGGCTGGCTGAAGTGCCGGCCAGTCCCTCGCTGTTCGCGCTGTTCGGCAAGGGCTATCTCGCGATCACCTTCGATCAAGCGGTCTCGGGCGAACGCTATCAGGGTATCGTCCCGCTCGAAGGCGCGAGCCTGGCCGAGGCGGCGGAATCCTATTTCGCCCAGTCGGAACAGATCCCCAGCCTGGTGCGGATCGGCATAGGCCGCGACGGCGAGGGCAATATGGTCGGCGGAGGGCTGATGCTCCAGTACCTGCCGGAGGGCGAGGAGGGGCGCGAACGGTTGCATACGCGGCTCGATCATCCTGAATGGGGGCATGTCGCGGCGCTGGGCGGCAGCGTTCGCGGTGACGAGCTGGCGGATTCCGAGCTGCCACTCGAAACCTTGCTCTGGCGTCTGTTCAACGAGGATGAGGTGCGCGTCAGCGGCGGACTTACGCCGCGTAAGGGCTGTCGCTGCGATCCCGATCACGTGGCGCGAGTCATCGCGCGTTTTCCGGAGGAAGAGCGCGCGGCGATGGCGGGGGCCGACGGCCGGATCGAGGTCAATTGCGAGTTCTGTGCGCGTAGTTTCGCGATCGAAACCGCGGCCTGACCCGTTAACCCGATGTTTAATTGACCCATGTTAGGGATCGGGAAGTGCCCCCGAGCCGGGCACTGTCCTCCCTAGACGGCCGTGAGGCCACATCTGGGCCGCCTTCGGGCGGCCCTTTCTTTTGCGCTGCGGCATCGCTTCTTATATCCGACGCCCATGTTGAAGAATGACGGACAGAAAAGCGGCGCGGTCGTGCTCGTTTCGGGTGGGCTCGATTCGATGGTCGTGGCGGCGCTGGCGGTCGAGGCAGGGCATCCACTCGTCGCGCTCACGATCGATTATAATCAACGCCATCGGATAGAGCTGGAAGCGGCGACGCGGATCGCGAACCATCTGGGGGCGGTACGGCATATCGTTCTTCCGCTGGACCTGACCAAGTTCGGCGGCTCCGCGCTGACCGACAAGGACATGGACGTCCCCAAGGAAGGCGTTCAGCCTGGCATTCCCACCACCTATGTTCCGGCCCGGAATACCATTTTCCTGAGCCTTGCGCTGGGGCTGGCCGAGGCAACCGGCGCGCGGGCCATCCATATCGGCGTCAATGCGCTCGATTATTCGGGGTATCCCGATTGCAGGCCCGAATTCGTCGAGGCCTTCGAGGCGCTCGCCAATCTGGCGACAAAGGCGGGCGTGGAAGGCGACCGGTTCGAGATCCACACGCCTCTGCTCCATATGACCAAGGCCGATATCGCCGCCGAGGCAGCGCGGCTCGGCATCGATGCGGGCATGAGCTGGTCCTGTTACGATCCGCAGCCGGGCGACCTTCATTGCGGCCGGTGCGATAGTTGCCGCCTGCGCTCGAAGGGGTTCAAGGAGGCCGGCCTTCCCGATCCCACGCGCTACGCCGTGCCGCCGCTGTGAGCTACGCGGTCAAGGAGATGTTCCTGACGCTGCAGGGCGAAGGGCTGCAGGCGGGCATGCGCGCGGTGTTCGTGCGCTTCGCCGGCTGCAACCTATGGTCAGGGCGAGAGGAAGATCGCGCCGGGGCGGAATGTACGTTCTGCGATACGGATTTCGTCGGCGTAAACGGCGACGGTGGCGGCCGTTTTGCCGACGCGGGCATCTTGGCCGATCGAGTAATGTCTTTCTGGAACCAGGGTTCGCCGGAAGCCGGGGGCGAACCTCTTGTCGTGATTACCGGCGGTGAGCCCATGCTCCAGCTCGACGCACCCCTGGTCGCGGCGCTCAAGGCGCGGGGCTTGCGCGTGGCAATCGAGACCAACGGCACGATCCCGGTCGTTGAGGGTGTGGACTGGATTTGCGTCAGTCCCAAAGCCGGCACGAAGGTCGTTCAGCGGGGCGGCGATGAACTGAAGATGGTGTGGCCACAGCCCGGCCTGGATGTCGCCGAAATCGAGACCTGGGATTTCCGCCACTGGCTGGTCCAGCCGATGGACGGTCCGGCGGCCAGGGAGGCGCATGAGGCCGCGATCCGCTTCGTGCTCGATCGCCCACGCTGGCGGCTGTCGCTACAAACGCACAAATTGCTCGGGTTACGCTAGACTGCCCGATCCATCACTTGTCCTTGCAGCGGACTTCCTTGCCCTTCTTGTTATAGCAACGCGGATCCTCGATCGGGTCGAACTGCACGTTGGTATAATGCTCGGCAAAGGTCATGTCCCCGATGGGGACCAGGCTGTTGCGAAATTCGCGCATGCGCGTGGTCGCTATCTCGCCGAGATGCCCGCTCGACGCCTCCAGCGTCTGTCGCCCGATCGACGAGGCGGTTTCGCAGAAGATCAGCTGCGCCTGCAGCGTGGAGAAGCTGTTGTAGGTCTTGGTCGTGAAATCATCCAACGCGGTCTGCCAGGTCTTGCCATTCACGCGCTTGAAATAGCCGCCGAGCGCGGCGTAGGCCGCCTGCAGTTCGGCCCCATGCTGATGCAGCATATTATTGTAATTGCGCACCGTGCCGAGCGCGGGAAGGAACTGGCATTGCAACGCCGCCACGTTGAGCCCCGCCCGCATCGTCCATAACAAGCCCGCGGCGAGCTCCCTGGGCTGCGCTCCGGGCATCGGCAGCGTGATTCCAGGCTCGCCGCCTGTTGCCGGCGCGCCCGCTATCGCCGGCTTTTTCCAGTATAGATAAGCGTTGGCAGGGGCGGTCAGCCCCGTCAGCGCCAAGATACAGCAGGTGAAGTTTGCAAATCGACCCGTTGCGCCGCGCATACGCATCCTCATGATCCATGCTTTAGGCATGTTCGGCAGCCGGGGGAAGCGCCGGTTGGCTCGACCAGCCAACAATCGGGCGCTTTTCGACGTCAGAAGCCTGATCTGAATCAGGATCTTAGTGGCGGTGTTCGCGTCGCAGCATGTAGCGGCCATGGTCGAACGGCTCGAACAGGCCCGAAATCGCCGGGTGGTCGATCGGCTCCTCGCTCTCGTCGCGCTCGAGATTCTGCTGGCTGACATAGGCGATGTAGCTGCTCTCCGAATTTTCGGCGAGCAAATGATAGAAGGGCTGATCGCGGCTGGGGCGAACATCCTCCGGAATGGCCGAATACCATTCCTCGCTGTTCGCGAAGACCGGGTCGATGTCGAAGACGACGCCGCGGAAGGCGAACAGGCGATGCCGCACTACGTCGCCGATGGTGAAACGCGCCTCGGCGACCGGGGGCAAAGTTTCACGGCCGGAGGGCGGGATGTGGGAAGTTCGGGAAGGAATCATGGCTCCAATTTAATGTCGCTGCTTTCCTGTGCAAGCCACGCTTGGCAAGCGCGGTTTCGTGCGTTAGGAGCGCCCCTCCTTCGACCGGGACCCTCAATGCGGAGAGGTGGCTGAGAGGTCGAAAGCACCGCACTCGAAATGCGGCGTGCGGGCAACCGTACCGTGGGTTCGAATCCCACCCTCTCCGCCAGTGGGTTTTGGCCCGCTAACATCCTTGAAAAGCAGTGAGTTAGCGGGTCGCCCTTGGCAGGTGCGTACCTCAGTGCGTACCTAATCCGTGTACCTCAACGAGCCCTGTTGATTGACCATCGGGGGTCTGCTCGAAGACCGGCAGACTAGGGGGGGATGCCATGGACGAATACGAAGGACCGAGCCTCCAGACCGTGCCCGTAGGCTGGTTCGATTGTATCGTTCTATCTTACGCTTAACGGCACACCTCTACCTGTTAGTTACCTCGGAATATAAATATGCGGGATTGTTGTTTATGTGGCGAGGGGAAATAGTTCGGCGAGTCATTTTGCTAATCAGATGAAATGACTTGCCGCACTGCCCGAGGGCGACGTTGATGTTCCCGACAGGGTGGTAGCAGCCCCTCGCGTTCTTGCGAAGTGCGAGCTGCCATCTCTCCGTCACGCCAAGCTCGGGCTGAAAGCGCAATAATGATGAGGTGGGGAGACGCGGCTATTTTGCAAGTGTCTCTGCTACATTTATGCGTCTCGGCATTCGGATTCCTTGTTCATACGCGAGCCCTATCTGTAACGACGGAGTCGCCGACGCTACCGTTATGTGGGATAGAGCATTATCATCGTATCTCTTGGCAGGCGATGACTGAGAGCCGCTAGAGGGCCAGCCTGTTATTAGGAGCCGGGCTTGTAACAGCGCGGTTAAAGCGATCTGATCTATTGAGCGAAACGCCCGACGGAGAAGCGTAAGGCCGAGGGCCCGGCGTGCAGCGCAAGGTCCGTCCACAGCGAATTGGCTGAACGCTACGCGGAGCTTGTCGCTCAGGCGCGCGGGGCGCAGAGAGCCAAAAAATAGGCCGGTCGCCAGAGGATAGCGCCGGCCCAAGGCTCCTCCGCTCTCTTATATTGATTGTGTCCGAGCTGCGGAACGCCTGCGGCTCGCGAGGCCGATAGCGCTGAAGCCCACGAGCATCATCGCCCACGAGCTCGGTTCCGGAACGCCGCCCGCCGCGGCATCGAACGAAACCTGCTTGAGCGCGGTGAAGTTCACCAGCGCACCCGCGTCGGTGCGCAGGTCGGAAAAGGCGACGCTCGATATCATTTCGCCGGCGCCGGCCAGGATGTCGAACTTGCTGTTCGACGGGAGCAGCTGGTCGAGGAAGGTCTGGATTCCTCCACCGACGAAGGTTACCAGGATGTCGAAATTGGTACCCGCGTCCTGGCCATTCGGCCCCTCCAGCTTGAACTGGATGACATCGAAATTGAGGTCCGGATCAACCAGGATGTTGGAAAAACCGGCCTTGCCGATGCCGGTCACAGAGGCCACGCCCGCGCCCGCGCCCGCATCCAGCATGTCGCTTGATGAATACGTGACCAGGCTCGCAACCGGCTTGGTCGTGAGAGCCAGGCTGTTGCCGGATCCCGCATTGTCGTTATGCACGACATAATCATAGGGAGCGCCGTTATTGAGAATAACAGTGGCAGCATCTGCCGTCCCGAAGGCGCCAACGGCTAGAATAGCGAATAATGAGCTTCTTAGAACGTTGGACATGGTGCAACCCTCTGCTCGGCGGCAAAGAATTTTGTCGCCTGAGGGTAGTACATCACCATGCTGACGAAAAATTGATCTAGTACATAATGTTGGTCGTTTTCAGGCGGCGGTGAAGATAGTTCTCATCGAACCCGGCCACGCGCACGAGACCGATGGGATCGGTGATCCGCAAACTGCGGCGGCTGATTTCCATCACCCCGGCCTCGCGAAGGCGCCGGATCACGCGGTTGATATGGACCGGACTCATGCCCAGCGCGTCCGCAAGCAGCAATTGCGACACGGGCAGCTCGACCGTGGGCGATTGCAGGCCGTGGACGCTCTGGAGCCTGACGTAAAGCTCGCACATCAGGTGGGCTACTCGTTCCACGCTGCTGCGCCGGCCCATGCTCACGATCCAGGCGCGCAACGTCGCTTCGTCGATCAGCTGTGCCGCATAAAGCGCGCGTCCAATCCGCGGCGACCGGTCGAGCATCTCTTCCATCGTGGGGCGCGATATGGTCGCGATCGACGCCTTGGTGATGGTCTGGATGCTGTGATCCATCTCGTCGAGTATGGCGATGTGCAGGTCGCAACTGTCGCCCGGCAGCATGAACGACGTGATCTGACGGGTTCCGCTCGGCAGGATCTTGTAGCGGCAGGCCCAGCCCGACAACACCACGAAGACCGGGCCGGGGCGGTCGCCCTCGCGGATCAGGTCCCGCCGCGCGGCGAACTGGCGTGTCTGGCTGGTCGAGGAGACCAAAGTGGCGACATCTTCCTCGCCCAAATCCGCCAATCCGGACAGCTTGCGGACGAAAGCGTTGACCATTGGCCATCATCCCACGGCAGGAGCATCATAGTATATAAACATCGGATAATGATGATTGTTGATGTAGGTTGCACATTCTCTCGGGAAACGTGGTAGACGACGCCAATCGTCGCTCGTCCGAACTCGGCGACTGGGAGCCTCCACGCTCTCGCCCTCGTCCGGGAGTGATCAGATGACGACCGATAGGTTTTCGCCCCATCGACCCGACTCGCATGGCCAAGCGGCACTGCTGCTTGCGGAAAGCATGCTGCACGGGCTGGTGGCCCGGGCCGTGGTGCCGGTAACGGAGGCAATCGAGCTGGTCGAAATCGCGATGGATGCGCGCGTCGAGATCGCCAATGCTGGTGCGGACGCCTCTCGCGGAGGGCGCGATGCGTTTGATCTGCTGGCGGAAATCAAGCTCAGCCTCGAAAATGACGTTCCGGCTCCGCCCCGGCCCACCACCGGCTAACAAGCTGAAAGTATAACTCCGATCAACTTTCTGTTCTGATGCGCAGCTATCATGTCCCGAAAATATCGGGACATTCCTGCTTGCCCACGCGCGATATCATGATCCAGCGACAGCGCCTGCTTGGCGAGTTCGGCGACTTTGCGCTCCGTACGGACGATCTCGATGCGATCCTGAACACCGCGTGCCGTCTCGTTGCGGCCGCCGTCGGAACGGACCGCGCAAAGATACTTGAAATCGAGGTGCCGGACGGCACCGCCGTCGTGCGAGCGGGAGTAGGTTGGGCGCCGGACGTCGTCGGCAGCGCCCGGGTGCAATTGTCTGGCCGATCTTCCGAAGCCTTCGCACTTCGCAGCCAGGCTCCCCTGATCGTTCCCGACATTGCGCTCGAAACGCGCTTCGAGATGCCGCAGTTCATGCGGGACGCCGGTATTCGCGCGTTCGTGAATGTTCCGATCATCGTGCCCGGCTGGAAATTTTACGGGCTGCTCCAGATCGATGCAACCGGCCCCCTAGCCATCGGCGAAGACACGGTGGATTTTCTACATACATATGCCACGCTTCTGGGTTATGCGATCGATCGCTTGAAGTGCCAGGGCAGCTTCAGAAGCTCGGAGGCGCATTACGAGATCTTGCTTCGCGAGCTCAGGCATCGGACGGCCAATGACCTGGCAATCGTCCAGAGCCTGATCCATCTCAGGTCGCGAGGCGCATCCGCCGAGGTCGTCCAGGAATTGGCGATCCTTCAGGAGCGACTCGACGCGCTCCGACTGCTTCACCTCCACTTGCACGAGGGTCGTGCCAAGGATCGGTTGCCGCTCGGCCCCTATATCACCCATCTGGCCGACAATCTGCGGCAGCTGCGCGGCAATGACAGGGATGACATCCGTCTTCGACTGGAGGAGATGGACCTGCATGTCACGCGCGAAACGGCCGCGCCGCTTGGGCTGATCATCAACGAGTTCGTCACCAACAGCTTCAAATACGCCTTCAACGGTCATGGCGGAACCATTGCGATCCGGGTCGCAAGCCTCGCCGGCGATCGCGCGATGCTGCAACTCAGCGACGATGGCGTGGGGCTCCCTTTGGGTCGGGAGTCGTCGGGAGATCGCCAGGGTATGGGGCTCATAAGGAACCTGTCGCGTCAGATCGGGGGAGAAGCCGAGTGGTTGGCGGGCCCCGGCACGCGGATGCAGATGGAATTTCCAACCTGCTGATTGCATTTTCCTCGGCTGCCGATCCCGCTGGCGTGGTGATGCGAAGAGATGCGGCACGCTCCAGGCTGTGGTGACATTTTAGGGATTCACGGCGTCGGCGATTTCTGATTCAACGCTGCCTTTTGGAGGCTGGTGTGGAAGCGGCGTCTGGTCAAGGACACAACATCCCATTCCGGGAAGCCGCTCGCGTGTGGGCGCGGATCGCGGCGCTCAGTTTCGGCGGGCCCGCCGGCCAGATCGCGGTGATGCATCGCATCCTGGTCGATGAGAAACGGTGGATCGGCGAAGAGCGATTCCTCCACGCCCTGAATTATTGCATGCTGTTGCCCGGCCCCGAGGCACAGCAACTCGCCGCCTATATCGGCTGGCTGCTCCACAAGACCAAAGGCGGGCTCGTCGCCGGGACATTGTTCGTCCTGCCGGGCTTCCTGTCCATCCTGGCGCTCAGCTATCTTTATGTGCTGCTTGGCCACACCCCGCTGCTCGTTGGCCTGTTCTTCGGACTCAAGGCCGCGGTGCTCGCGGTCGTAATCCAGGCCGTCGTCCGCGTCGGTTCGCGTGCGCTCAGGAATGGCGTGATGCGCGGCATCGCCGCCGCCGCCTTCGTGGCGATCTTCTTTCTTGGCGCACCGTTTCCGCTGATCATTCTCGTTGCCGCTATTGTGGGCTATTCGGGCGGGCGCAGCGGGATCGCGGCGTTCGGTGGCGGCGGTGGCCACGGATCGGCAAGCGCGAATATTGTCCATGATCGCGACACCGCGCTTGGCGAAGGCTTGCCCGATCATGCCCGGCCCAACCTGCGCTGGTCGCTCGGCATTTCAGGCACGCTGCTTGCGCTCTGGCTCGCGCCGGTGGTGTTGCTATTCCTGCTGCTGGGGCCCGGCAACGTGTTCACCCAAATTGCCACGTTCTTCAGCCAGATGGCTGTCGTGACCTTTGGCGGGGCCTATGCGGTACTTGCTTATGTCGCACAGGAAGCGGTGGGCACGTACGGCTGGATTCGCCCCGGCGAGATGCTTGACGGTCTCGGGCTTGCCGAGACCACGCCGGGCCCGCTCATCATGGTGACGCAGTTCGTCGGATTTCTCGCCGCATTCCGCAACGCGACAGGCCTGCCCCCGCTGGCCGCAGCCACCCTGGGTGCGATCCTGACCACCTGGGTGACATTCACGCCCTGCTTCCTGTGGATCTTCGCGGGCGCGCCATTTGTCGAGCGGCTGCGGGGAGCAGGGGCGGTTTCGTCCGCGCTGGGTGCGATAACCGCGGCCGTGGTCGGTGTGATCCTCAACCTCGCGGTCTGGTTCGGGATCCACACCTTGTTTCGCAGCGTACACAGGATCGGGTTTGCGGGCCTCGGCTTCGACGTGCCGGTGCTGGCCTCGCTCAATATCCCCGCTTTGCTGTTGGCGGCCGGCGCCGCTGTTGCCGTGTTCCGGTTCAAGGCCGGCATGATCCCGACCCTCGCGGCCACGTCGGCGATCGGCGTGGCAATCTATCTGACCGGAGCGGTCGGTTGAGACCAGTTTCGCGGGGCCGCGAATAGGACGAGCCGGGCACGGCATGACCGCCGCGCCCGGCTCCATGAATTACTGAACGCCGATCACCTTGACGAGCGAGGCGGGCGCCTGACCGGTTGGCAGGGCGCCGCTCGCGGTCAGCTTTTTCGCGGCGTCGTCCCAATGCAGCGTCGCGCTTTTGCCGCCGCCCTTCTTGTAGGCATTGGTCACACCGTCATCGTCATACAGCGTGAAGCTGGCGTCGCGGCCGGGGAAGACACGAATTTCGCTGAGCGGTTGCTTGGTCGCCGTATTCTGGATCGGCGCGCCTAGCGGCACGATCGATCCCGCGCGAACGAACAGCGGGATGCGATCGATCGGCGCCGCCGCATCGATCCACTGGCCGCCCGCGATCTTGCGATTGGTCCACCAATCGTACCAGTCGCTGCCGGCCGGCAAATAGACCTTGCGGCTGGTCGCGCCCTGTTCCGTCACAGGTGCCACCAAGAAGGCGGGACCGAACATATACTCGTCGTTCAGCGTCGCGGCGGTCTGATCGCCAGGGAAATCCATGAACAAGGCGCGCATGAACGGCGCACCGGTCTCATAGGTGCCGTGGCCCATCGCATAGAGATAAGGCATCAGCGAATAACGCAGACGCAGATAGTCGGCGAGGATCGGCTCGGCCGCCTTGCCATATTCCCAGATTGCCGTCGCCGGACGCTGGCCGTGGATACGCAAGGTCGGCGTGAACGCGTTGAACTGGAACCAGCGCACGAACAGTTCCGGATAGTCCACATAAGACGGCGACATCGCGGTTGCGCCTGCGGGATCCACCAGCGGCGCGTGTGCGGGCTTGGGTCCGCTCGGCCACTGCCAGCCGCCGGTGTCGCTGCTGGTGTAGGCGATGCCGCTTGCCGCCATATCGAGATTGGCGGGGATCTGGCGACGGAGCGCCTCCCACGTGGAATGCACGTCCGAGGTCCAGAAGATCGCGCCCGAGGCCTGGGCGCCCAGATAGGCGGCACGCCCGAGGATCAGGTTCCGGAAATCGGGGTGATCCTTCGCATATCCTTCCGCCACACCCATGGTGTGCACCAGAGGGAAGAGGTTGTGATAACGGTCGCCCGAACCGATCGAGTAGAAATAGCCGTCCGGAACGAGATCGGGTTCGGTCTCGTCCAGCCACAGGTAGTCGAAGCCCTGGCTCAGGATGTTGCTGTTCACGGTATTCCAGAACCAATGACGCGCATCGGGATTGGTGCTGTCGATCAGCGCGCCGGCGCGGTCGTTGCGAACCGGCAGGCCATCGACGGGGTTGCCGTCCTTGTCCTTGAGCAGCCAGCCCTTCGCCGCGAGATAGTTGAAATAGCGCCCCTCGCGCTCGAACCGCGGCCAGACCGAGATGATGCTGTGCATGCCCCAATCGTGCAGCTGCTTGTTCATTCCCTGAGGGTCCGGGAAGTAGGTGCGGTCGATGTCGATCTGCCCCATCCGGGTCCAGTAGAACCAGTCGAGCACCATCACGTCGAGCGGATAGCCACGGTCGCGATAGCCCTTGGCGATGCCCATCAATTCCGCCTGGCTTTCGTAGCGGGCCTTGCTCTGGATGAGGCCGAAGGCGGCCTTGGGCGGCAAAGGCGTGACGCCCGTGAGCAGGCGATAGCCCTTGTAGAGGTCGTCGCTATTGTTTCCCGTGATCAGGAAGAACGAAACCCGTTCGCCTACTTCGGACTGGATGCTGGTCGCATTGTTGATGCCTGCGGACAGCGTGGTCGCCGAGGGATTATCCCACACGATCATGTAGTTGCGCGAGCTGACCAGCACCGGGACGCAAACTTGCTCGCCCGCCGGCGCATCATAATAATGGCGGCAATCGATCGTCCGCCCGCGCAGGTCGAGCGTGCCTTCCTGATTCTGGCCGAACCCGTAAAAATGCTCGTCCGGCGTGATCGAGAAATTCGCGCTGACGCGGAACGTATGTTCGCCATTGACGTCGTGCGGCGCCAGATCCCAGCCGCCCATCGTCACGATCGGCTGACCCTGCGCGTCATTGAGCGCGATCGAAACCGGGGGAATCGCGGAAGCGAAATAGCGCGCCATCTGGCTCGGCGCGCTCGGCCACGGCTGCGCCTGAACCGTCAGTTTGACCGCGCTCGACGTGAACGTGTCGGCTCCCGCGGAGCTGCTGTGGTTCCATCCCGTGGCGTCGCTCTTGGCGACGATGCCATAGCCGGGCGCGCCGTCGGACAGGCCGCGATCGAGCGCGATCGTGACGCGCACGATGTTGGGCGCATAGGGTTCGATTGCGACCAGGCTGCCGTTACGATCGACCGTTGCCATCGGTGCGGCGATTGCAGTGCCTGCCCAGGCAATGCCGGCAAGGAGGATCGAACGTAAAGCCATTGTAATTCCCTCTTTCTTGTTTGTGTGATTTGGGCCGCAGGCCAAGCAACGCCGGCCTAGCCGGGCGGCCGCGACTGACCGATGGTTGCCGGAAAATTGCTTGGAGAAATGGAGGCGTCGCGCACCGTTATCCGGCCCGTCTCAAGACTGCAGGCGGATTATCTGGTCGGGCCCACGCGACAGGCAGACGCGCGCTCTGAGATTTCGGCCGCCTCTTTCAGGCGCTTTCCCGCTTTCGCGCATTTGATACATCCAACCCCCTGATTTTTATTTGTCTGATTTATCATCGGGCCGACGGACGCGCAACCGCGTAGCCCAGGTTGGCAGGCGGTGTGCCACTCTCTTGGCTAGTGTGACGATTGCGTGACTCAAAACGCACGAGTGCATGAATTGCACTTGCCCCCGCCAATGCTGCAATTGCGAAGAGGAAAGCCTTCTGCAAGAGGGCGCCTGCCTTTCAGGCATCCTCTCCTATCCTTTGGGCCGCCGCGAGGCGGCCTTTTTTTTGGCTGCGGCTACGCGCCGCGGAGTACTGCCTCGACCTGCGTCGCATCGGGCAGGATGTGCTCGATTATGCATCGCAGCCCTAGGCCGTCGAAGCCGTGATAGGTTTCGGCGGTGGCCTGCGCGACAACCTTCCCGTCGCTTGTTTCCACATGAGCCTCGTCGCGCGCGGTTTCCAGCGCGAGGGTCTGCTGGAACATGTAGGGTCCGGTCGTCGCCACGACCCGATTGGCTCGATCGACGATCGAGATCGTGGTTTGCGACAAGGCCTTGCGCTGGACCGCGTGCAGAATTTCGCCAGCCTGACCTTCCCAATCATATTCCAGGTAAAGGACGCCGATAACGCGCTCGTCGCGCCGCAGCGGCGCGACATAGATCAGCACCTTGCGGTCGTTGGACCAGGGGTTGGCCCACACAGCATCGGTAAACCAATGCTCGCCCGGCCTGGCGGACATGGCTTTGCGGAATTGTTCGGCGCCGGCGAGATTTTCGTTGCGCACGGATGCATTGGCGTGCGCGCATACCGGGATGTCGCCGTCCATATTCGCGATGAAGGCGTTGAGGAAATAAGGCGAGTTTTCGAGCAACGTGCGGAGGCGGTCGAGCGCGGCGCCCTGCGCGATGACATTGCCCTTGGTGGCGAGCGCGCCCGCGGTGACCGCCGGATCGTTCGCGAGAACGCGGATATCGATCGAGCGATCATAAAGCGTGCGGCTGATCGTCTGTGCGATCGACTGCGCGAGTTCGACCAGGCGGGCGCCTTCCAGATCGGCGACAAGCTCGTCCGCGATCCGTGCTCCCAAGGCCAGCCGCTCGATCACCTCCGACCGGAACTTGGCGGACGAGGCACGTGCATGGCCGGCCAGCGACTTCACCTCCTGCGCGACCACCGCGAAGCCACGTCCGGCCTCGCCGGATCGTGCGGCCTCGATCGTCGCATTCAGGGCCAGCAGGTTGGTGCGCTTGGCAATCTGTTCGCTCTCGGTCGCAAACTGGTGGACCTCGGCCTGAAGGGCGGTCAGCAGGGCAGAGATTCGACGCGGCATGTATCCGGATTCCCGAGGTTTGGGATCGCGTAGGATATTTCCCTTATCTCCGCACTACCTGCGCGTCCGAAACCTCAAGCGGCTGGACCATTCCCTGGTCATGAAGCTCAGGAACCTCGGCAACGAACCGGCCCCAGCCGTGTTCAGTCCCCCATGACGGCCGCTTCGGAAAAACCCAAACGGGCGGTGGCGCCCTATCGCGACACGCCGCGAGGCCATACCGCTTTGCTGATCCTCGACATGATCACGGAGATGGATTTTGCGGGCGCGGTCCCCATGCGTCACGAGGTAGCGGAGGCCGCTGCGACGATCCTGAAGCTGCGTAATGCGGCAGACCGGATCGACGTGCCAGTCATCTACGTGAACGACAATTTCGGCGAATGGCATTCGGAACGGTACAGGCTGGTCGAGCGCGCGCTGGGCAGTCAGGACGCCAGGGACTTCGTCGCCAAGCTGGCACCGCGCGATGGCGACTATTTCGTCATCAAGCCACAATTTTCCGGCTTCTATTCCACCAACCTGCCTGTGCTCCTGCCCAAGCTTGGCGTCGATCGCCTCGTACTGACCGGCATCTCGGCGGACATCTGCGTGCTCTTCACCGCAGCCGACGCGCACATGCGGGATTATAAGCTCTGGATTCCAGAGGACGCGGTCGCGGCGCAATCCCGCGAGCGTCGGCGCTGGGCGCTGGAAATCATGCAGGACAGCATGGATGCGGAAATTCGTCCTACGACGGCACTGAAGCTCTCAACCTGGGTCAGGACGCATCGGAAAAAGTAGGCTTCGGCCATAAGCCGAAGCGCTTGCGTCCACCACCCGGTGGGCCGCTAAAAGGCAGCGGAAACCGAGAGGATCAACGCGGTACCGCCATTCCTGACTGCGCCATAGAAACCGCGCTTGTTCGATCCGCTTGCCAACGCCGCCTCGAATGTCAGGCTTTTGACGTCGGCTGAGGCTCCGATCCGCCAGTCACGCAAACGGGTCCCGGCCGGCTCGCGACCACCGTCGATCTGGAACAGCATGCCGTAATGGGCGTGGAGCCGGAAATGCGGCGCCAGCGGGACGGCCACGTCCGCATCGGCATAGAATGTCGAGACGCCATGCTGGAAGTAATTGGGCGAATAATGAACATGGGCCGACAGGTTGCCCGTGATCAGCCCGGCATAGATTTCGGTGAAGACCGCCTCCCTGCCGTAGATCCGATAGCCCGTATATTCGGCATGGACGATGCCCGCGTCCAGCGTCGGACCGTTCCTGATGCGCACGGCATAGCCGGCATTTCCCTCGAATCGGGATCGTTCGACCCCGTCGGATGGATTGCCTGCTATCATGATCGACCCTTCCACATATGGGCCCGCCGCATCGTCGTAAGAAACTGAAAGGGTGGTGGCGGGATAGCCGTCGCTGACCGAATAGCCGCGGAAGCGATCCTGGCTGGCGATTGTCAGCGCGGCACCGATTTCCGCGCGTGCGGGGGTGACGACAAGCGCCAGAGCCGGACCGACGAGAAGGCGAGTAAGCCCGCGCAGCCTAACGCCGGTCATCCGTGGCGGTCCAGCGCATATCGCCGCAATCGCAACTGCACATGTGGTTTGCCGCCGTCAGCGAAGCGCAGGCATCCAGACTCCCTCCACGCGTGCGGACCAGCGCGTTCGCGCCTGCGGGCTGCCGCTCGTTCATCAACGCCAACAGGCCGCTGACATGCGCCGCGGCATAAGAGGTTCCGTCCACCAACGTCCAGCGTCCCCCGGGTGCTGCGGTGGGTATATCGCGCGCGGGGGCGAGGAAAACGCGTTGGGGCAAGCCGGGCGAATTGGTGCCCGCAACCGCGATCACGCCCGGCAGCGATGCGGGAAAACCGCCATCGGGCGCAGCGGGATCGAAGGCTGCCACGACTTTCTGTCCGCGCGACAGCCCGATATCGACGAGCCGCCCAAGCAACATGTCACGCGGGCCGCTCAGGCTCAGATTGATGACCCGCGCATGGTGGTCGATTGCGAATTGGAGCGCTTTGGCCAGGCTCAACGTATCGCAGACCGTCGCTGCCGAAGATTGCTGCCAGCACGCCCGCAAGGCCATCAGCCGCGCGCGCGGTGCGATCCCGACTATGCCACCATTGCCTTCACGCGCGGCGATCACGCCGGCTACGGCGGTGCCATGCTGCTCGGCCGCCATGCCGTGCCCGCCCACGAAATCCTGGTTGACCACCACCTGTCCGTCGAGATCAGGATGCGCGGTGTCTATGCGGCTGTCGATCACCGCCACGCTTACGCCGCGTCCCGTCGCGACATGGTGCAGTTCGGTCAGATGCCATTGTGTGGTGGCCGGCTCGGCGGCCATCAATGGGTCGCCCGCTGCTGTCGCGCCCCGCGCATGATAAAGCTGCAGCGGCTGCGACCAGGCTACGCCGGCATCGTGCGAAACCAGCTCGGCAGCGGCCTCTGGCGTCAGCCCGTCAGGCAGCGACATCACGAAGCAGTCGACGCCGAGCATCGGCATCGGCCAATTGTCGACCATGGTGAAGCCGTGGCGCCTGGCGATCCGGGCAGCGATGCGGTTGCGCGCGCCCTGGGTCGAAGCAGCGCCATAGCTACCTGAATAGGCCGAGCCCGGCCGATAATGATCGGGCGGCATCTTCAGCATCACCAATATCTGTCGGCTGGTATCCGACGCATCCGCGGCCTGCGCGGCCCCAAGCGGGGCAAGCACGGCCAGCAGCGCCAGCCACGCCGCGAAAAGGGTCTTCAAGGTCTTCATCGCAGCGCCGCGGTATCGAGCGGTTCGGCCAGTACCACGGCCGCTTCCCCACGCAGCCGGTTCAACGCCTGAGTTCGTACCGCGTCCGGTATATGCAGCACATAGGCATTCGCCGCGGTCGGGCCATCCACCAGCCGCGCGTCATTGGCTTTCAGCAAGCGGCTAATATCGCTTTCACGCGCATCGGGCCGGAATACGATGATCGCATTGCCGCCAGCGGCCGCAGGCGCCGATCCCAGCGCATGATAAGGCGCTGTCGGCGCTTCGACCCGAAGCGTGATCGTGACCGCTGCGGCAAGCAATGCCGCCTGGGCCGCCACCATCGCGCCGATCTGACTCATCGTGAAACGCCGGCGCCCGGCCGGCGGTGCGGGAACGAATGCGGCCTGTCGCGCCGCGGTGTCGAGCCGGTCGCGCATTGCCGCCCAACCGATGCCGGTCGCGATGGGCAGTTCCGCGATCCCGCCCGCCAACAGACGTTCTCCCGCAAGCTCGCGGCTGCATTCCTCACATGTGGTCAGATGCGCCTCAACCCGCGCCTGCTCCTCCGGATCGAGCCGGCCGGTGATCAGCCAGGGCATCAGATCGCGCGTCTCGCGGTGCGGATCCGCGGTGAAAGGAAGGATACGAGCCATCATTATAACCAATCTGCCAATTCGCCGTCCATCAGCCGCCGCAAATGGCGGCGCGCGTGGAACATGCGGGTTTTCACCGTATCGACCGGGCAATCCATGATCGTCGCGATCTCCCGGTAGCCCATTTCATGAAAGTACGTGAGATCGACGACCGTGCGATGGTCGGGCGAAAGCTTCGCCAGCGCGGAGAGAAGGGCTTGCTGGGTCCGCTCGCGCTCAAAGGGGGCGTCGGGGCCATCGTCCCCGCTTGGCCGCAGTTCGGCGTCGCGATCCTCGACCGGCTCATCGAGCCGCCGCAGCGCTTTCATGGCCTTGCGGTAGGCGATCGCGAAGATCCAGGTCGAAAGCTTGCTTGCGCCACGGAACGTGTCCGACCGTTCCCACACTACGAACAACGTATCGTTCAGCACTTCCTCGACCAAAGTCGGCCGACGAAGCAGGTTCAAAAGGAAGCGGGCAAGGCGGGGGTGATAGAGCCGATACAGAGCCTCGAACGCGTCGAGTTCACGCGCTCGCACACCCGCAAACAAGCGCAGGTCTTCTGGCGTGGCGTTGGCGTTTCCCCCAATATGCCGGTGCGCGACGCTACCGTCACTCAAGCCGATGCTCCTTTCTCGCCCCTTGGTGCGCGCCGGACGCTCCCTGGTTCAAGCTCGCCGCAAATAACACTTTTGGCCGCTCGAAAATAACGCTTCGTCTTCACCGGTAGAACCAAATGGCGGCGCGTGGGCACCAAGCTACGCGTGCAGTGCGCACGGCCGCCCTTCACCGGCGTCCCTCCCCAAAGGACGCTGGAGCAGGGGAGGGTGGTGCCGCCCCGCTCGTGAAGCAATGGCCCAGGAGATTTTATGCGCCGTTCCATCCTCTTCAGCGCCCTCCTGGCGGCCTTCGCGGGCGGGACGGCCGCCGCGCAGACCGCGCCGCAGGCGCTGACCGTCGAAATGTCCAATTTCAAGTTCAATCCATCCACGCTCACGCTGGTGCACGGCCGCTCTTATGTGCTCCACTTCGTCAACAGCGCGTCGGGTGGACATGATTTCGTGGCGAAGGAGTTTTTTGCCTCCGCGGCCATTGCGCCGGAGGATCGGAGCAAGCTCAAAAACGGTGAGGTGGAATTGAGCGGCGGAGAGTCTGCCGACATTCATCTCGTCGCCAACACGCCCGGCACTTACAAAAGCCATTGCTCTCACTTCATGCACAGCAGTTTCGGCATGACGGGCCAGATCATCGTTCAGTAAGCATGATAGGGGCAGCAGGGGATTTCGGGCGGCCGGCAGGGCAAACAATGTCCGCGCCCCGCATCGCGGAATATATATGCATCTGCCTCGGTCTGGCTTTGCTCCTGCTGGCTTGGTTGGCGAACCCTGTCTGGCTCGACCGGCATCTCTTGCCGCAGATGTTCACGCCGCGCGGCCAACAGATACTGATCTGGTCCATTGAGCGCGCTGCTTTGGGCGCGCTTGGCCTGGCTTTGATCGTTCCGGTGCGTCGCCATGTCGGCCGCCAGATGCGCGCCGGGAACGGGCGCAATCTCGCACTTGCCGTTCCGCTGTTACTCATAACGGGCGCGCTGGCCCTATTTGCCAGCGAGGCAATATTGCGCACGGGCAATTGGGAACGGCTTGAACGCTGGGTGGCGGAGGAAGAGCCGCTACGCCATGCCGACCCCCTTATCGGCTGGGTCAATGTCCCGGACCGTACCGGCTTTGAAATCTATCAGGGACGCACGATCCGCTACGATGTGGACAAAGGGGGGCGGAGGGTTGGCTACCTTCGCCGTCCGATCGATCCGACGCGGCCGTCGATACTTTTCGTCGGGGAATCGATTCTATTCGGTTATCGGCTTAATTGGGAGGAGACAGTGGCCTCGAGGGTCGGAAGGGCAGCAGGGCTGCAGCCCGTCAACCTTTCGGTCAACGGCTATGGAGCCGATCAGGAATGGCTGCGGCTGCGGCAGGAATTACCGCATTTCGGGCGGCCCAAAGCGGTGGTGGCATTATTCGCACCGATGATGATCGAACGCAGCCTTGACCGGCATAGGCCGTGGCTTGATGCGGATCTTCGCTGGCACGCGGCGGAGCCAGGTTGGAGGCTGGGCAAATTGCTGCATAAGGTCTTGCCCTATCATTCCGCGACGGCAATCGACCGAGGTTTAGCGGCGACGCGCGCGAGCCTGACGGCAATCGTCGGTTCGGCGCGTGCGCGCGGCGCGCGGCCCTTGATCCTGGTACCCGAATTCGGCCCGGAAACGCCCATTGAACGCCGGCTGCGCGAGCAGGTACTGGCAGGGTTGCCGTGTACGCTGGTCAGGCTCGATCCGCACTGGGCGATCCCCGGCGACGGTCATCCCGACGCACGCGCCAATGCGGAGATGAGCCGGGGAATACTGGCCGCGCTGGGATCCGAGACGGTGCCATGACCAATCTCGCGATCCGGTGCCGCGACGAGGAACAAATGGATTCGGCCGAGCTCGACGCGGCGACCTATGCCCGTGTCTTGCATGGGCTGGCGCGGGTGAATCGCTGGACCTTCACCGCGCATCCCTTGCTGGCCTATCTGGATCGAGCAGCGGCAGGGCTGGTCCGCTTCCGCCTGCTCGACGTCGGCTTCGGCGAGGGCGACCTTTTGCGCCGGGTCGCTTACTGGGCGCACAGTCGCGGCATCTCGGTCTCCCTGGTCGGGATAGACATCAACCCGCGTAGCGCAGGCATCGCGCGATCCCTGACCCCGCGCGATCTGCCGATCGAATATCTCACCGGCGATTGCCTCGATTTGCCCGGTGCGTTCGATTTCATCGTCAGCAGCCAGGTCGCCCACCATATGACCGACGGGCAACTCCACGAATTCCTGCAATTCATGGAGGCGCGCACGCTACGGGGCTGGCTGATCAGCGATCTGCGTCGCCACGCATTCGCCTATTACGGCTACCCCTTGCTCGCGCGGCTGTTGGGCGTGCACCGGATCGTACGCGAAGATGGCCAGCTTTCGATCGCGCGCTCCTTCCGCAAGGAGGACTGGTGCGAAATTCTGCGCGCGGCCGGCATGGCGAAAAAGGGGGTGCGGCTTGTGCACCGCTTCCCCTTCCGGCTCTCGGTCGAACGCGTGAAACGTTAGGCCGCGATACGGGTCGCGGTGGCCCCCAAAGCGAGCATCCCGGGCCGCAGGCTCAGCAAATGGCTGATCGGTCGCGCCCAGGCGGGGCGCTCGGCGACAGCGCGGAGCATTTCCGCGAAAGCGAGCGGACGTCGTGCCCGGCGCGCGAAATCACGCTGATAAGCCGGAGCCGCGGCGGGCCCTCCTTGCAGCAGGGCGTCAGACGCTGCCATTGCGCTGGCCAACGCGATGGCAATGCCATCGCCCGCCAGACTGGCGATGACCGCAGCCTGATCCCCCACCCGGAACAGGCCCGGCACGGTATCGCGCGCGCGCCAGCCGTAGGGGATCTGCGCGATACTGGCCCAGCCGCCGATCGGCCTGCCCTGCGCCATCCGTTGACGGAGCAAGGAGGCCTCCCTGCCAAGCATGTCCACCAGCTTGTCTGGCGAGCCGCCGGCGGCGCGCAGCCGGTCCACCCCGACCGAGAGGCAGAGGTTGAGCGCACCGTCCTCCTGCAAGACCAGGCCGGCATATCCATCAGTGAAGAGGTGCAGCTCGATCGTGCCGTCCATCTGCATCGCGCATGCCGGGCCGGGCTGGAGCGCCATGCGCAGCGCCACTTTTGCGCTGCCGCGCGTCGGGCTGCCGGGGCGGGCCACGCCGCGCAGGTTGAGCTTGCCGGTTGCCAGTACGATCGCCTCTGCCGCGATGGCGGTACCGTCGGAAAAGCCGATAGTGCGTGCGCCGATGAGCGAGCGTGCGCCGCAGCCAAACTGGACCACCGCGCCGGCATTGCGTGCCCCGTCGATCAGCGTTGCATCCAGGCGGCGGCGGGACAGTCCTACCGCCGGGAAAGGCAGAGCCGCCTCCAATGTGCGCTCTCCGACCAGGAAGCGCATTCGGTGGACCGGATGGCCGCCCAGCGCGTCAGCATCTATCCCTGCCGTGCGCAACAGGTTGAGGGCGTCCGCACTGACGAAGCCGCCGCAGACCGGATCATGGCCCTCAGCGCAGCGTTCGACCAGATGCGTGTGCAAACCCGCGCGGGCCAGCCGCATCGCCGCGACCGCTCCCGCCGGGCCGCCGCCGATCACCAATGCATCGGGCCGCTTCATGCCGCGCAGCTGAAACTGAAACCCTCGGCGGCCAGCCCCGGACCGAATGCTAAAGCGATGCCGTCTCGTGGATCGTTACGACCCATCATGTCTTCCATCACGAACATGAGCGTCGCCGAGGACATATTGCCGTAGCTGTTCAAGACAGCGCGCGAAGCATCGAGCGCGTCCCCCGGCAATTCGAGCGCGCCTTCGACCGCGTCGAGGATCGAGCGGCCGCCGGCATGGACGGCCCAGCGGACCTCATCGGCCGAGCATTGATGCAGAATTTCCTGGCGCAAGGCTGGGTCGTGCAGCGCTTGCGCGATCCGCCCGGGAACCTTGCCCGAAAGGTGCATCTCAAAGCCCGCATCGCCGATATGCCATTGGATCAGCTCGCTGCTGTCGGGCAAAGTCGCCGCGAAGAAGCGGTCGATCGCCAACGCGCCTTCCTCGGCGCTAACGATCGCGGCGGCGGCTCCGTCTGCGAATTGGAGCATGGCCAGCATCGGCTCGAGCTCTTCGGTTTCGACCAGATGCAGCGTGGAAAGCTCGACCGTGACGACCAATATGCGCGCCTGCGGCTCCGACCGGGCAATATGATAAGCGACGCGCAATGCCGCAACCGCAGCATAGCAACCCATGAAGCCCACCAGGGTCCGCTCCACCGATGACTTCAAGCCCAGCTTGCGCGCGATGATCTGGTCGATACCCGGCGCGACGAAACCGGTGCAGCTCGCCACCACGAAGTGCGTGATCTCGCCCAGCGGTTCCTTCTCGGTCAAAGCGTCGATCGCGGCCAAGGCCAGTTCGGGCGCCTTCTCGGCATAGAGTTTCATGCGCGCCGCCGTCGAAGGCAGCCTATTGCCGAAATAGAAACCGCCCGGCGTGATTGGGGAGCCGCCCTTTGCGGTCGGCAGCACCGACCAGCGATGCTGGATGCCGGACCGTGCCGACATGCGCTGGAACAGGGCCCGTGCGTGGCGGTCCGACAGCCGGGTGGTGGCCCAGGCAATGAAATCCTGATGGACGTCGAGCTTGGGTACGGCCGTGCCGATCGCATGCAGATGGGCACGGGGCGATGGGAGCATTTCGGGGTTCAGCACAGCTCCACCTGCCATTCCACGTCGAATTCGATCCTCATGCGCCTTCCCTTGTAGCCGTCGCGTCTGTTCCCCCCGCTACGCATCAGGTTTCGTTCCAGGCGCAATTTATAATCGAAAGTTGAACCCCCGAAGTCGCTTCCGCCTCTAAAAAGGCATGGAAGCAGGGAAAAACGGCTTGGGTGCACGGGGCCTCCAGGGCGATCCGCCGCGCGACACAGCCCGATCGAAGCGCAACGGCGCGTTCTCCGGGGACTTTTTCGGCGCGATCCTATGGCCGATTCACCGCTTTGTCTGGGGCGATCCGCAAAGGCGGGCGCGCAAATTGCTGGAGTTCGCGGAGGTCGAGGCGAGCGGTGGGCGCGACCTGGTCCGCGCGGCCGAACTCACCGAGGATCCCGTGCTGCGAGCGCGTTACCTGACTCATGCACGCGACGAAGCGCGCCATGCCGACATGTTCCAGGCGCGCGGGCGGGCTCTCCGCAAGGATGCGACGAGCGGAGGCAAGGAGGGGATCGCGGATTGGATGGCGCCAGGCGAGCGCGGAATGGAGGGGCTGGATATGGGACGCGAGAAGGATGCCGATCTGCTCGCCTTCCTTCACCTTTCGGAGAGCGCCGCGGCGCGCGATTTCGCGCGCTACGCACGCGTGATCGACAAGGATCCGGCAACGCGGATTCTGTTCCAGCGCATCCTGAGCGACGAAGACGGGCACAAGCATTATACGCGCCGCGAGTTGCACAGGGTCGCGCCGCGGCGCGCGGGGCGGATCTTGTGGCGGGCGCGGCTCAGGCGCTTGTGGAAAGCCTATCTGCGCTTCGCCACTGCCTTGGCCGGGATCATCGCCGGCGTGGTGCTCACGCTTCAATATTTCCTGCTGCTGCCACCCTTCGCGTGGATGGCCAAACGCAATGCGAAGCGCGAACGACCTGGGTGGGTCATCATCGGCAAGGGGAGGGATCGATGAAGATACTCGGCATTTCGGGCCATTATCACGACAGCGCGGCGGCATTGGTGATCGACGGCATTCCGGTCGCGGCCGTTCAGGAGGAACGACTGTCGCGGCACAAGAATGACGCGGGCTTTCCACTCGCGGCGATCGAATGGTGCCTCGACCATGCAGGCCTTCAGCCTGACGAACTCGACGCGGTCATCTTCTACGAAAAACCCACGCTCAAATTCGATCGCGTGCTGACGGGCCTGCTCCAGGGCTGGCCGGCATCCTGGCGCAGCTACCCCAAGGCCATGAAGAACATGCTTGGCGAGAAACTGTGGGTTCGCGGCCTGATCGCCTCGCAACTGGGCATCAGCACGCGCCGCGTTCGTTGCATCGAACACCATCAGTCCCACGCCGCGGCCGCCTTTTTCACCGCGCCGACACAGGAGGCGGCAATCATCACTGCCGATGGCGTGGGCGAATGGGCCACGCTAACCGTCGGTACAGGCGTCAAGCGCGCCGATGGATCGAGCGAGATCCGCATGCTGCGAGAGCTGCGGTTTCCCCATTCACTCGGCCTCTTTTACTCGGCGGTGACCGCCTATCTCGGTTTCGCCGTCAACGAGGGGGAATATAAGGTGATGGGGCTTGCCGCTTACGGCAAACCCACGCGGGTCGACGATATGCGCCGGCTGCTGCGCCCGGCGCACGATGGGTCGTTCACGCTCGACCTCGCCTTTTTCGATTTCCTGGGGAAAGTGGAGAGCGGCTTTTCCGATCGCTTCGTCGATCTTTTCGGCCCGCCCCGCAGAAGCTGGCAGCCGATCGATCTCGACAGCGAGGAAGGCCGCCGCTTCGCCGATATCGCCGCCAGCGCTCAGGCGTTGCTCGAAGAAGTGATGGTCGGCATCGCAGCCGATCTGCATCGCGAAACCGGCATAGCCGATCTATGCCTGGGTGGCGGGGTCGCGTTGAACGGGGTCGCCAATGCCAGGATCCTGCGCGAAGCGGGCTTCGGGAGGCTGTTCGTGCCATCGGCGCCGGGCGATGCCGGCTGCGCGCTGGGTGCGGCGCTCTATGCCGACCGCATAACATTCGGCGAACCACACAAGCCGGTTCCCGATCATCCGTTCTGGGGTCCCAAGCCGGACGAGAGCAGGTTGTTCCGCATCGCGAAGGAAGACGGTCTGCCGGTCGCCACCAGCGAGCGGGTGATCGACGAGGTCGCCGACGCGCTGGTTGCCGACTGGATCGTGGGCTGGGTCGATGGCGCGATGGAATATGGGCCACGCGCGCTTGGTCATCGCAGCATCCTCGCTGCCCCGCATGACGTGGCCATGCGCGACAGGCTCAATCGCGACATCAAATATCGGGAGGAATTCCGTCCCTTCGCACCTGTCGTGGCGGCGGAACATGCCGATCGCTTCTTCGAGCTTCCGGCCGGCGGTGCGCGGCTCGCGCGCTTCATGTCGGGTGTGGTTCCGGTCCGCCCTGAATGGAGGTCGCGGCTGGCGGGCATCACGCACGTCGACGGAACCGCACGCGTTCAAGTGCTCGATCGCGAAATGGATCCGCGGCTCCATGCCTTGCTGGAAGCGTATGGCAGACGGTCCGGCGTGCCCGTGCTGCTCAATACCTCCTTCAATCTCGCGGGCGAGCCGATCGTCAACACGGTAGCGGAGGCCTATTCGACCTTCCGGCGCTGCGGCATCGATCTTCTCGTGGCAGGCAATGTCTGCGTGACCAAGCCGCGGGTAGCTCGGGCCCAGATCCTGGAGAATGTCGCATGATCAAGCGTCGCGGCCGCATCGGGCGGCAACTCATCGTCTTCGGCAGCGCGTTCGGAACCACCGCCGAACTCGCATCGAGCCTGTGGAATTCGCGCTCGGGCAAGCGCTGGATGATACCTCTCGTCCTGTTCCTGTGCCTGACCGGGCTAATCCTCACGCTCGCCGCCACGGTCGAGGCGCTGGCGCCCTTCGTCTACTCGATCTTCTAGCAAATGGACCCCGAGCGGCGGGCTCTGCTGGCATGTCCTGCGTGCGGCGGTGCGCTAGCCGCAAGTTGGCGATGTGAGGGGTGCGGGTTAGCGTTTGAGGTGGTAGACGGCGTACCTGCGCTACGCCTGCCGGGGGGCGAACGGACCGAGGCGGTCCGCGACTTCTATACCGAAACGCCATTTCCCAACTATCCGCCCGAAGCCAGTCTGAGCTGGCTGCGGGCGCGGGCCAGCCGCAGCGAATTCGCTCAGAGCCTCGATGCTGCGATCGCGCCGGATGCGCGCATCCTCGAGATCGGATGCGGTACCGGCCAGATGAGCCTGTTCCTCGCACGCGGCGACCGGCTGGTGATCAGCGCGGATCTCACACGCGCTTCGCTGATGCTTGCCGCCGACGCCGCGCGCCGCTTCGGAGTCCGGGGCGTGTCCTTCATCGAGACGGACCTTGCCCGGCCTGCACTTCAGCCAGGCGCCTTCGATGTGGTGTATTGCTCGGGCGTACTTCACCATACGCCAGATCCACGCCGTTCATTCGCCCGGATTGCGCGGTTGGCGCGGCCGGGCGGGATGATCGTGCTCGGCCTCTACAATGCGGTGGCGCGCTTGCCGCTCCGCCTGCGGCGCGTGACTGCGCGACTGACGGGCGAGCGCTGGATCCCGTTCGATCCGATCCTGCGTGACCGTGCTGGCGAACCCGAACGCCGCGCCGCCTGGCTACGCGACCAATATCGCCACCCGGAGGAGCATCGCCATACGTTGCGGGAGGTTCGGCGCTGGTTCGCGGAGAATGGCGTTTCCTTTGTCCGGTCCTATCCGCCGGTGCTTGGCGGGGAGGTGGCTCCTGCCTCCCTTTTCGCTCCCGAGGAGGACGATTGGGCCTTCGGCGACTGGTTGACCCAGCTCGGCTGGATGGCCGCTTTGTCGCAGGAGGGGGGACTGTTTGTCACGGTGGGTCAGGCCGGACCGAACGCCTCCGCCGCCTCCGCTATCGCGCCATAGATGCGATCCAGATCGTCTTCGTCGATGCAATACGGCGGCATCACGTAGATCGTATTGCCGAGTGGCCGCAGCAGTAGGTCGCGCTCGCGGAAGAAAGCGAGGAGGCGAGGTCCCAGGCCCGACATGTAGCTCGCATCGCCGGGGCCGAATTCGAAAGCGGCGATCGTGCCCGCTCGACGCGCATTGCGCGCGATCGGCGGTAGTTTTTCGAGCCGCTTCTGCTGTCGCTCGGCAAGCGTGGCGATTCGGTCGAGCACCGGCTCGTCCCGCCAGATGTCCAGGTTGGCCAGTGCCGCCGCGCAGCCGATCGGATTGGCCGTATAGCTGGAGGAGTGGAAAAACATCCGCGCGCGATCCTGCGACAGATGGGCGTCATAAACCGGCTGGCTGGCGAGTGTGACCGCAAGCGGCACCGCGCCGCCGGTCAATCCCTTGGAGAGGCACAGGATATCGGGGGTCAGGTCGGCCTGATCACAGGCCAGGAGCGTCCCGGTGCGCCCCCATCCGGTCATCACCTCGTCGGCAATGAACAATACCCCGTGACGCGCGCAGATTTCCCGCATCGCGCGGAGAATATCCGCCTCGTAGAACAGCATCCCGCCTGCTCCCAGCACGAGCGGCTCGACGATGAGCGCCGCGGGCTTGGCGCGACAGGCCTGCTCCAGCGCTTCCAGCGTAAGCGTGCCGTCACCGACGGGGAAAGGGATGGTATCGACATCGAACAGAAGCGGCGTGTAGGCGCGATTGAACACGCCGCGTGCGCCGACCGACATCGTGCCGATCGTGTCGCCATGATAGGCATGCTCCAGGGCCAGGATGCGATGGCGCGGTTCACCCCGGTTGAGCCAGAAGCCGAGCGCCATCTTGAGCGCGACCTCGACCGCCGTGGAACCCGAATCCGAATAGAAAACATGAGGCAACCTGTGGCCCAACAGGGAGACAAGCCGCTCGGCCAAATGCTCCGCCGCCTCATGCGTCCAGCCCGCGAAGATGATCTGGTCGAGCTTTTCGGTCTGCGCACGGATCGCTGCCATGATCCGCGGATGGCAGTGGCCGTGCGTGGTGACCCACCAGGAGGATATGGCGTCGACGATACGCCGGCCGTCGGCGGTATGCAGTGCCGCCCCCTCCGCGTGTTTGACCATCGGGATAGGCTCGCCCAGCCCGTGCTGGGTGAAGGGATGCCAGACCGGCGACCTCATCCGAAATCTCCGATCCGGAAATGCGCGGCGAATGCGGCGGCGAGCGTCGTCGCATCGAGCGGGTCGAGCCGCGGCAGACGGCCGAGCCGTTTTGTTCCCGTCAGGCTGGAGATCGTAGCCTCGTTATCTTCGTTCACATCGCCGACGAAGGCGATGCCGAGTAGGGGAATGGCTCGTGCCCGCATCGCTTCGACGGAAAGCAGGCAGTGATTGATCGTGCCGAGCCCGGTTCGCGCGACAAGCACCGCGGGCGCCTGCCATCGTGCGAACAAATCCGCGAACAGGAGCGACCGGGTGACCGGCACGAGCAACCCGCCTGCACCCTCGATCACCAGCGTGGAGTCGGACTGTGGAATGGCCAGCCGGTCCGGATCGATCTCGACCCCTTCGAGCTCGGCCGCGCGATGCGGTGAGAGGGGGGCGGTGAGGCGATAGGCTTCAGGCAGCGCATGCTTCACGCCCAGGCGCAGCGCGGTCTCACTATCCGAAAACTCGCCATCGAGGCCCGACTGGATCGGTTTCCAATAGGTTGCGCCGAGCGCGGCTGTAAGCCCGGCTGCGAAAACGGTTTTGCCGATGCCGGTGTCGGTTCCGGTAACAATGATCGTCCGCGTCATGCTGCCCCGGCGATACAGGTCGCGATCGTGTAGCGCACATTTGGCCCCGCAGCGTCGAACCTGTCCATGATCCGGCGGAGCAAGGACGGTGGCAGCGGCCGGTAGCCGGGTTGCGGCGTGCCGGCACCGATCTCCTTGAGCGCCGCCAGGAAATCGCGCGCGTCGCGATAGCGGTGATCGATCGTCTCCACCGTGACCTCCAGGCCCAGCGCGCGCAGCGAGTCCGCCGAAGGATAGTCCGGCGTTCCCGGCATGCCGTCGCCATAAGCGGCGCGCCATTCCGCGAAGCTGCCTGCCGCCAGCGTGGTGAAGACCAGAATCCCTTCTGGCGAAAGAAGCGAGCGCAGCCGGGTCACCGCGTCGCCCAGGTCGGGAAGCCATTGCATCGCCAGGCTGGAGCAAATCAGATCGAACGGTCCCGGGATGGTCGGCGTCGCGCCGTCCATTTGGGCGAAGTCCACCCGCTCCGACCCGGACAGACGCTGGCGGGCCCGATCGAGCATATTCGGCGCGATATCGGTCAGCCAATAATGGCCATAAGCCAGTCGTCCGACCAGGCCCGCGCCAAGAAACCCGGTCCCGCAGCCAATCTCGAGCAGCCGGGGGTCGGGCGGCAAATCCAGCGCCAGGATCCGCGTCGCCAGCCGTTCGGCCACGATTTTCTGGACTGCCGCGTGGCGATCGTAGTTGCGCGCCCGATCGAACGCGTTCGCTATCTGCACAGGAACGCCTCGATCCGTTCCGCGCACCAGCCCGGATGCGTCACGGGCAGAAGATGGCCGCCCTCGACGTGCATCGCGCGCTCCGCGCCCGGAAAAACGCTCATCCGAAGCGTGTCGGGCAGGATCGGATCTTCATTCCCCTGCAAAACGAGGATTCGATTGGGGCGTGACGCGATATGCCGCGAGCCGAGCAAGGCGAGGTCCATCGCAAGCCTGCTTTCGTCGATCTCCTCCGGCGCGGGCGGAGCGCCGCAGCGCCCGCGAAATTCGGTGAGCACCGCCACCGGATCCTCGGCAAAGCGGCTGCGCATGCGTTCCACCACGCGCGGCGGCACCGCGCCGTCGCCGCTGAACCGGTCGAAACCGTTGATCGCCACCAGCGGAATATCGTGGGGGATTAGGTCGGCCAGCAACATGGCGCCCAGCGAATGGCCGACCGCCACGAAGGGCGGGTCGATCATGGTTTCGGCCTTTTCGCCGAAATAGCCGCGATCCCAGCGTATCGCCGGGAAATCCGGCAGAGCTGCCGTCAGCGCGTCCCACAGGCTCGCGTCAAAGCCCCAGCCATGGAGCAGGAGGAGGGTAGGCCGTTTCATCGCAACTGGCCTACCAACGCACGAAGCAGCCGATCGATGTCTTCGTCCGTGTGGCTTGCCCGCAGCGCGATCCGGAGCCGGCTTGTGCCCTGCGGTACGGTCGGCGGACGAATTGCGCTCGCCAGCAGGCCGTCGGCATTCAACGCGGCGGAGAGCGCCATGGCCTGCTCCGCCTCGCCGACGATGACGGGTATGATCTGCGTGCTGCTGGCCCCGGTATCGATGCCATGGTCCGCAAGGCGGTTGCGCAAGTGCGCGGCATGGTCCGCCACGCGCTGCCGCTCTTTTTCCATGCCGGGCACAAGGTCGAGCGCGCCGTCGATCGCGCCGAGCATGGCCGGGGGCGGGGCGGTGGAGAAAATGAAGCCGCCGCACGCATTGACCAGATAGTCGATCAGCAGTCGCGAGCCCGCGACATAGGCGCCGAAACAGCCCATCGCCTTGCTGAACGTCCCCATCGCCAGATCGACGCCGCCGGCAATGCCGTGCGAAAGCCCGGCGCCACCGGGGCCGAGCACGCCCGTCGCGTGCGCCTCGTCCAGATAAAGGAAGGCGTCGTGGCTATGGGCGATCCTCGCCAGCCGCGCCACGTCGGCGCGGTCACCGTCCATGCTGAACACGCTTTCGGTAACGATCAGCCGCGGAACATCGCGATCCGCATGCCCCGCCAGCAGTTCTTCAAGATGGTCGAGATCGTTGTGACGGAACCGAATCTGGCGGTGGCCAGCCGCGCCGGCATGCAGGCTGCCGTGGATCAGCCGGTCGGTGAAGACGATCGCCCCTGGCGCCGCCTTGATCAGCGCCGCCAGCACCGCCGCGTTCAGTTGCCATCCGCTTGGAAAGAGCAGGGCAGCCTCGGCCCCCTTGAACCGCGCGATCCGCGCCTCGATCGCCAGATGCTCGGGACTGGTTCCAGTGACCAGCCGCGATGCTCCGCTGCCGCTGCCATGACGGATCGCCCACTCGGCGCTGCGCTCGGCCAATAAGGGGTGGCGCGCGAGCCCCAGATAGTCATTGCTGGAAAAATCGATCAGTTCGCGTGCCTCGCGCGTCAGCCGCGCCGGGCCGGACATGCGGGTGGCGACAAGCGACCGCCGGTGGTGGCGCTTGTCCAGCTGGTCGAGCGCCTCAGCCAGATGTCGTGAGAGCGAGTTCATGCTGGACCCTCTAAGCAGGCAGGCACTGTTCTGCCAGTGGCGGCGGGGAAGGAGGTTGGCGTCGTCGTTGGGTTGCGCTTGCCTCCATTTCGGCGGTGGTTGCATGGAGTGGGGTGCGGCAATGGTGGCGCCCGGCGCGAATTCGGGGCATTACTTGCGGTGAGAGGGTGTGCTGCCATGATCGAAGCAACAATTCGCGATGTCGCGCGCGAGGCGCAATTGTCCGTGGCTTCCGTGTCGCGGGCGCTGAACGGCCACAAGAGCGTACGGCCCGAAACACGGGCGCGCATCGTCGCGGTGGCGGACCGGCTCGGTTACGTGCCGCATGCCGGCGCGCGCAGCCTCAGCATGGCGCGATCGAACGCGATCGGTGTGGTGCTGCCTGACCTTCACGGCGAATTCTTCTCGGAAATCGTGCGCGGCATGGACGGTGAAGCGACGCGCCTCGGGCTGCAACTCTTGCTGTCGAACATGCATGCCGATCCGGTTCATGCCGGGCAGGCGTTGCGGGCGATGCATGGCCGCGTGGACGGCCTGCTGATCATGTGCCCGCAAACGCATACCGAGGGTTGGGTTGGCGCGATGCCGCGCAGCTTGCCGACGGTGCTGCTCAACACGCCAAAACCGATGATGGATCATCCTTCGATGGCGATCGACAATCGCGCCGGCGCGGAGGCGATCGCACGACACATCGTCGAAATCGGGCGCCGCCGCATCGTCCATCTCGCGGGGCCCGATCACAATGTCGATGCGCGCGAGCGGCGCGAAGGGTTCGAGGAGACTGTGCGCGCGCTCGCGCCCGACGCCGAGGTGACGGTGATGCAGGGCGACTTCAATGAGGACAGTGGCGAGGCTGCTGCCGAAACGATCCTGCGTCAAAACCTTCAGGTGGACGCGATCTTCGCTGCCAACGACATGATGGCGGTCGGCTGTCTGCAGGCCCTGCGGGCGGCGGGAAAGCGCGTGCCGGAGGAGATCGCGATCGCGGGTTTCGACGATGTGCCGATCGCGCGCTACCTGGGGCTTACCACCGCGCGGGTTCATATCACCGAGATCGGCGCACGGGCGGTGGTCCGACTGAACGAGATCATCAACGGCGACGCCGAGGAAGACCAGGGCGTTGAGCTGCTCACGCCCGAACTGGTCGTCCGCGCAAGCACGGTGGCGATGCACTGAACCCGCCGATCATCTGCTTCCCCGGTTCCAGGCCTGATCGGCGGGCTGTGTGGATCATGCCTGGGTTGGTCGGTCAAATACTTGAATCCGCATCGCAAAGATGCGATCGGCATGCCCGCCCATGACACCCGCTTTGCGCCGTATCGGCCGCGGCCGGCATCCCATTCTCGTGATCGATGCACTAACCGGCAACGTTGGGCCGATTGTGGAGATCGCGGCCGCGCTGGCGCCCTTTCCTGCGGATACCGACAGTTTTTATCCCGGTGTGCGGCGCCACATCGTCAAGGAGGACGAAGCCGCCTTCGCCTACGCGATGGGGGTTTTGCAAAAGGCCGGGCCGTTCATCGTCTCGGCGTTCGGCCATGAAAGCTTCGATTGGCTCGAAGCCAGCTTCTCGATGGTGACGACGCCCTCTGACAGGCTGACCCCGCCCCAGCGCGCCCCCCACGTCGATTCGTCCGATCCGGCGGATCTGGCAATATTGCATTATCTTAGCGACACGGAGGGGACGGCTTTCTACCGCCATCGCTTGACTGGTATCGAACAGGTCGACGACGGGAACCGTGATCTCCTGATCCGCCATTCCCAGCCCGCGGCGCTGACGGCCAGCGGCTATGTCCAGGATTCGGATCCGGATTATGAGCGGATCGGGCATGTGGAGGGCGTCGCCGACCGCCTGATCGTCTATCGTGGGTCATTGCTCCATTCGGGGATCATTCCGCCCGACGCGGTGCTCAGCGACGATCCGCGTCGGGGCCGGCTTACCGCCAATCTATTCGTGTACGGGCGCTAGAGCGGGATGGGGACGGCACGGCTAGGCTGGGGCCGGAGCCTTCTCTTCGCCAGCGGGGATTTCGCCTGCAATCTCTATTGGCAGAGCATCACTTTCTACCTGCTGTTTTTCTACACTGACACGCTCGGTCTGTCGGCTACGGTCGCGGGGCTGGTCACGATGGTCGCCTCGATCTGGGACGGCCTTGCGGGGCTCGCCGTCGGTATCGCCGCGGACCGACGCAGCGCGCGTGCTTTCGTGCGGATCAGCGCCTTGCCGCTCGCGCTATCCTTCGTGCTTATCTATCTGCCGGTGCCGCTGAAAGGTGCCTGGCTCGCGGGTTTCGCGCTGATCGGGCACATGATCTTTCGTACGCTCTACGTGGCGGCCAACGTGCCTTACGCCGCCTTGACCGTGCGTATCGCGCCGGACAGCGCAAGCCGATCGCGCATCGCGGGCCTGCGGATGATCCTCGGGGCGAGCGCGGCCCTGGTGGTGGCGATAGGCACGCAGGCTTGCATTGGCTTGGCCCCACGCTCCGGGTTCGCGATCGCCGCCGGCCTGTTCGGTGTGATTGGGACGGTCCTGCTGATCCTGGTCAGCAGGATGCGGGGCACGGATGGCGGCGGAGCGCCGGCAGTGGAGCGGGGCCGCTTTCGAATTCGGGATCTGGCCGCTGCCATCGCGGGCAATCGCGCTTTTCTCGCGGTCAACCTAGGCATTTGCGGGGGCGTTGCCTCGATGGGAGTGCTGACGCGCGCCATTCCTTATTATTTCAAATATCAGGTGGGGGATGTCGCGGCGGGATCGATGGCGCTCGCTCTGATGAGCGTGGCGGGAGTGGTCTGCATTCCGGTCTGGATGGCCTGTGCCGCCCGTTTCGGTCACCGCGTGCAGTGGCAGATCAGCGCGGTGATGGCAGGATGTGCTCTGGTGGGCCTGCTCGCGTTGCGACCGACCGAGAGCATCCCGGCGACCGCGCTCTTCGTCCTGTATCAGGGTGGCGGACAGGGCCTCTTCTTCGCGTTTTGGGCCTTGATTCCGGACGTGGTGGAACATGGCGGCCGGGCCGGGGCGCCGCGGATGGACGTGCTGTTGTTCGGGATCGCCGCCTTGCTGCAAAAGGTGACCTTGGGCATTGGGGTCGCGGTCTTCGGTAGCTTGCTTTCGGCCGCCGGTTATGTCGCGCGGGATGTTCAGCCGCCCCACATCCTGCAGGTTCTGGTCTTCCTCACAGCCGGACTGCCGCTCGCGGCCTTGATCGTGGCCTCGGCGGCGATGTTGGCGTTTCCGCGTGCGCTGGGTAATCCCAGTTCGCCGTAGTGTGTCAGAAAAGGGTCGCGCCTGACATCAGCGTGCGCGCTGCGCCCGCGACCCAGACCTGCCCGCTCGCATCCAGACTCAGGTAGACGCGCCCGCGCCGGCCGAGCTTGGTTCCCTGCGCGGCGACATACTGGCCGTTTGCTCGTCCGCTTTCGAACAACCACTGCGCCACCGATGCGTTGAGGCTTCCGGTGACCGGATCCTCGACCAGCGTGCCGCTGTTGACGCTGAAAAGACCGCGTATCTCGAAATCGACATCGCCACCCCGATTAGGGCCCACCACGCCTATATCGATGATGCGGTCATGTGCGGCGACCGGCTCGACCGCGAGCACCGCCTCGGCCGAGTCCATCAATATCGCGACCCAGCCCGGCCCGTTCGATACCCATTGCGCGTCGACCACCTGGTCGCGCCCGATCCGCAACACGCCGATGACCTCGTCCAGTTCCTCGTCGGTGAGGGGGCCGGATCGCGTCCGGGGCGGCGCGGCGAAAGCCAGGCGCTCGCCCTCGCGCCGTACCGTCACGAGCCCGGCGTCGCATTGCTGTACGACCACGCCTTCGTTCCTGGCCGTGCCGCCTTGCTCCAGCCATGCATGGGCGCTGCCGATCGTCGGGTGGCCCGCGAAAGGGAGTTCGCGATCGACCGTGAAAATCCTGACGCGATAGTCGGCCGCCGGATCGGTCGGGGGCAGCAGGAAAGTCGTTTCGGAGAGGTTCAGCCAGTGCGCGATGCGCTGCATCTCAGCCGTGTCGAGATCGGCGGCGTCGGAAATCACGGCGAGTGGATTGCCCGCGAACAGGCCGTCGCCAAAGACGTCGATCATCCGGAAATTGCGTTGCGCCATTGTCGATCCACCTCCGCTTTGAGCGTCGCAATGCGGCGATTGGCCTCGCCAGCACAGGAACAGTTAGATACAGTTTGTCCAAACTGTCCTGACAAAAGAGCGATACAGTGGCGACGATCGAAAATCCCGTAAGGACGCGGACCGAGGCGGTGATGGACAATATCCGCCAGCGGATCGAGCGTCGCCTGCTGACGCCCGGATGCAAACTCCCGTCGGTACGTGCTTTGGCGGACAGTTCGGGCTTTTCCAAGTCAACGGTAGTGGAAGCCTATGACCGGCTGGTCGCGGAGGGGGTGATCCGATCGCGCCCAGGCGCGGGCTTTTTCGTCGCGGCGCCGCTTGCGCCGCTCGCGCTGGCGGAGCTGGGGCCCGCACTCGACCGACAGATCGATCCGCTCTGGATGATGCGTCAGTCCCTGACGACGCGCGCGGGTGCGCTCATGCCGGGCTGTGGCTGGTTGCCCGAGGCGTGGATGCCGCAGGAAACGATGCGCAAGGCACTGCGCCGCACTGCCCGCTCCAATTCGGATGGTGGTCTGGTCGGCTATGCATTGCCGGCCGGGCCGGAGCCGCTGCGTCGGGTGATCGCCCATCGGCTTGGAGCGCAAGGCATTGAAGCCGGGCTCGATCAGCTGCTGCTCACGGACAGCGGAACGCACGCGATCGATCTGGTGCTGCGCTTCCTGATCGAGCCGGGCGATACGGTGCTGATCGACGATCCCTGCTATTTCAACTTTCACGCTTTGCTGCGGGCGCATCGCGCGAAGCTGGTGGGCGTTCCCTTCACCCCTAACGGTCCGGACGTAACGGCCTTCGCCGCGGCCCTGGCCGAGCATCGCCCGCGTCTCTATCTCACCAATTCCGGCATTCATAATCCGACCGGCGCTTCGCTGTCCGCGCCGGTCGCGCATCGAATCCTCAAGCTCGCGGAAGAGCACCGCCTTGTGATCATCGAGGATGACATCTTCGCGGATTTCGAAATCGAGCCCGCGCCGCGGTACGCGGCGTTCGACGGGCTCGATCGCGTGATCCGTGTAGGCAGCTTTTCCAAGTCGCTTTCGAGCGGCGTGCGCTGCGGCTATATCGCGGCGCGGCCCGACTGGATGAGCGATATCACCGACCTGCGTATCGCCACCGGAATGTCGGGCAGCGCCCTGTCTGCCCACGTGCTCCATAGCGCGCTCACCGACGGCGGATATCGTCGGCACATGGATCAGATTCACGGCCGGCTGGCGCGGGCGCGTGCGGAGGCCGTACGGCGGCTGCGCGATATCGGTATAGAGCCCTGGATCGAGCCGCGTGCGGGCCTGTTCCTGTGGTGCCGCCTGCCGGACGGGGTTGATGCTGCAGCCGTCGCGCGACGCGGGCTGGAGGAGGATATCGTCTTCGCTCCGGGCAACGTCTTCAGCCTCAGCCAGTCCGCATCGCGCTACCTGCGTTTCAATGCCGCCATGATGGGCGACGAACGCATCTATCGCTGCCTGGAAGGGGCAATGGGCGCCCAAAACGCGTAGGGGGGCGAAACGATCCGGGCCAGATGCGTTCAGAAAATTATGAAACCGGTCTCACTGGACGAAACATCCATATTGCACTACATACCGTCCGGTATGAAAAGCGTAATGCCCTGTTGTGTACCCAAGGGACGCCCTCGTGAATTCGATGTCAACGAGGCGTTGACCGCCGCGCTGCGCGTCTTCTGGCGCCGCGGTTACGAAGGCGCCTCGATGGCGGAACTTACCGCTGAGATGGGGATCGCCAAGCCCAGCCTCTACGCCGCGTTCGGCAACAAGGAGGAGCTCTTCAAGAAGGCGCTCGACCTCTACGAGCGCGAAAAGCTGGCATATATGACCGAGGCGTTGAAGGAGCCCACCTCCCGCCAGATGGCGGAGCGGCTTCTGCTCGGCGCGCTTGAGATGCAGACGAGCAATTGTGACCCGAAAGGCTGCCTCGGCGTCATCAGCGCGGTCGCCTGCGGGCCGGAGGCGTCGTCGATCCGCGAATGCGTGATCGCGCGGCAGAAGTCAGCCCGTCAGGCGCTGATCGACCGGCTGGGCGAATATCAAAAGGAAGGCGACCTTCCCGGCGACATCGAGCCGGAGGCGTTGGCCCGCTATATGACCGCGGTGCTTCAAGGGCTCTCGGTGCAGGCCGGCGCGGGCGCTTCAAAGGCCGAGCTAAGAAGCCTGGTAGACATGGCAATGCGTACTTGGCCGGGCCGTTGACGAGAAAATTACCAGCCAGTATAAAAAGGCGTTGACGCACCGCAGCAGAGCGTTATATACCAGTCGGTATCAAATCGGCGAAACCTTCAGGGAGGCGCCTTCGATGAAGAAACTGACCGGCTGAGCAACCGCGGGCCTGTGCCCGCCTAGAGACACTGACGAAATTGCCACCGCGATGCCGGCCATTGGTCTGGCGCGCGATGGTTCCGTGCGCGGTCGTGCCGGCGCGCGAGGGTGCCCGGCAGCATCTTCGTGAGCCCTGACTGACGCCCAGAAAAGAAGAAGGGAAGACGTTATGGCCTACCTCAATCACGCCTCCGCTTTCGCCGTTGCCGGCGCCCATGCGGTGCCCGCTCCCTGGGCCGGGCAGGATGATGGCCGCACCGAATTCAGCCCGCTCGAATGGACCGTGATCGCGCTGGCGCGGCGGGATCATCTTTCCAGCCTGAGCGAGCCCGGCCCGGTCGCGCGTGCGCTTGGCAGCCTGTTCGGCCTGGGGCGCCAGTCGATGCTTGCCGATCCGCAACTGGAGGCGCTTCGCCGCCTTGCGGTCTATGCCTGGCACAAGGGCTACAAATTGCCGGTGTCGGAGATCAAGCGCTTCTTCGCCGCCGGTTTCTCGTCGGGCCAGTATGAGACCTTGCTGGCCAGCGTCGCCAACAAGCGTGTCGAGCGTCGCCGGGGTTTTGCGGCATGAATATGCTCACCAATCATATCGAGGCGGCGGATGACGTCCGTCCACGGCGGTCTGCCGCGATCCGGAACGGCAGTATCGCGGTTGCCGCGATACTGCTCGCCGGTGGCGCCTGGAAGCTGACGCACCAGGCGCCGGCGCAGGCTGCGCCGCCGCCGGCGAACGTCACAGTGGCGACCCCGCTCGTGCGGGAAGTTCGCGCATGGGATGATTATGTCGGCCGCTTCGCGCCGTCGCGTGCGGTGGAGGTTCGTCCCCGAGTCTCGGGCCAGATCGTCGGTGTCCATTTCAAGGACGGCGATATTGTCCGCCAGGGACAATTGCTGTTCACGATCGACCCGCGTCCTTTCGCCGCGGCGCTCGCGGAAGCGCGGGCGAACGCCGCGAGCGCGCGCAGCGCCCTGGCCTTGGCGCAATCCGATCTCGCCCGCGCCAACCGGCTTGTTGGTGATGAGGCGATATCGGCTGGTGAGATCGATTCGCTGAAGGCGCGCGTGCAGGCCGGTCAAGCCGCGGTCGCGGCGGCCGATGCGCGTGTGCGCCAGAAGGCGCTCGATATGGAATTCACGCGGGTACGCGCGCCGATCACGGGCCGCATTTCCGACCGTCGCGTCGATCCGGGTAACCAGATTGCTGGCGGGGAGGGCGCCACCGGCAGCCTGCTCACCACCATCAACGCACTCGATCCGATCTATTTCACGTTCGACGGATCGGAAGCGCTCTTCCTCAAGGCGCAGCGCGCTCGTGCCGCCGGACAGGCCGCCTCGCCGGTCGAGATCCAGCTGCAGGACGAAACCGGCTATCGCTGGAAGGGGCAGCTCGATTTCACCGACAATGGTCTCGATCCGCGGTCCGGTACGATCCGGGGTCGCGCGGTGCTGCGCAATCCCGGCTATTTCCTGACGCCCGGCATGTTCGGCAACATGCGGCTTGCCGCCGGTGGCACCCAGTCTGCTCTGCTCGTGCCCGACGCGGCCGTGCAGACCGATCAGGCGCGCAAGACGCTGCTGATCGTGGGCAAGGACGGGAAGGTTGTCGCAAAGCCGGTCGAGCTCGGACCCGTCGTCGGCGGCCTGCGCGTAATCCGTTCGGGGCTGGCGCCCACCGATAAGGTCATCATCAGCGGCACTCAAATGGCGCTGCCGGGAATGCCGGTTCAGGCAAGCAACGGCCGTATCGCACCCGACGCCCAGACTGATGCCTTGCCGGCGGCGGCCGCACCCGCGCCGGCTGAGGCTACCTTCGCCCACTAATAGGGCGCCCAACAGGGACATAGATCATGCGCCTCTCGCGCTTCTTCATCACGCGGCCGATCTTCGCGGCCGTGATCGCCATCGCCATCACGATCGTCGGCGCGCTGGCCTATTTCGTGCTGCCGGTGTCGCAATATCCCGACATCGTGCCGCCGACCGTGACCGTAACCGCCAATTATCCCGGTGCGAGCGCGGAGACGGTGGCCGAGACGGTCGCCGCTCCGATCGAGCAGGAGATCAACGGCGTCGACAATATGCTCTATCAGAGCTCGCAGTCGACCGGCGACGGCAAGCTCGTCATCACCGTGACCTTCAAGATCGGCACCAATCTCGATGCCGCACAGGTGCTGGTCCAGAATCGCGTCGCGGTCGCGGTGCCGCGCCTTCCCGAAGAGGTGCAGCGCCTGGGGGTGGTCACCAAGAAGACTTCGCCCGACTTCCTGATGGTCGTTAACCTCGTGTCGCCCGACCACAGCCTCGATCGTGGCTATATTTCCAACTATGCGCTGACGCAGGTCCGCGACCGCCTTGCGCGCGTCGATGGCGTGGGCGATGTGCAGCTTTTCGGCAGCCGCGATTATTCGATGCGCGTCTGGATCGATCCGGGCCGCGCCGCCGCGCTCAACCTCACCGCAGGCGACATCGTCGCAGCGCTGCGTGCGCAGAATGTGCAGGTCGCCGCCGGCGCGCTCGGTCAGCCACCCTATGCGACCGGCCAGGCTTTCCAGCTCAACGTCGAGACACAAGGGCGGCTGACCGATCCCAGGCAATTCGCAGACGTCGTCATCCGCACCGATGCCGATGGCCGCCAGGTACGCGTCTCCGACGTCGCGCGGGTGGAATTGGGCGCACAGGATTATGGCACCAATACCTATCTGAGTGGTGAGCCGACTGTGATCGTCGCTGTCTTTCAGCGGCCGGGATCGAACGCGCTTGCCGCTGCTAAGGGCGTGTCGGCTGCGATGAAGGAGCTCGAGGCCAAGTTCCCGCAGGGGCTGGCTTACAAGGTGATCTACAATCCGACCGAATTCATCGCGCAGTCGATCGACGCGGTGAAGCACACCCTGATCGAGGCCGTGCTGCTGGTCGTGCTGGTGATCATCGTCTTCCTCCAGAAATGGCGCGCGGCGATCATTCCAGTGGTCGCGATTCCGGTCTCGCTGATCGGCACGCTCGCGGTGTTGGAGGCGGTTGGTTATTCGCTCAACAATCTGTCCCTGTTCGGGCTGGTGCTGGCGATCGGCATCGTCGTCGACGATGCGATCGTCGTGGTCGAAAATGTCGAGCGCAACCTGGAGCGCGGGCTCAGCCCGCTCGAGGCGGCGCGCACGTCGATGGACGAGGTGTCGACCGCGCTCGTCGCGATCGTGCTGGTGCTGTGCGCCGTATTCGTGCCGACGCTCTTCCTGAGCGGCCTGTCGGGCGCCTTCTATCGCCAGTTCGCGGTGACCATTTCGTCCGCAACCCTGATCTCCCTGGTGCTGTCGCTTACGCTTTCCCCTGCGCTCGCGGCGATGCTGCTCCGTCATCGCGAAGCGGGCGAGGGCGGTCCCGGCTGGCAACGTGCGCTGCGCGCGGCCGGCGACCGCTTCAATCACGGGTTCGAACGGCTGAGTCAGGCCTATGGCCGCTTCACCCATCGCCTCGTACTGCGTCCGCGCCGCGTCATGACCGTCTATGCCGGCCTGATCGCGCTCACCGTGGGCGTGTTCTGGGCGACGCCCACCGGTTTCGTGCCGGCGCAGGACCAGGGCTATTTCCTGACCGTGATCCAGCTCCCGCCGGGCTCGTCGATCGAGCGTACCGATGCGGTGATGAAGAAGGTCGCCGCGCGCATCATCCCGCTGAAGGGTGTGCTCGGCTCGGTGATGCTCGCGGGCTTCGACGGGCCGTCGCAGACGCTCGCGCCCAATACCGCCGCGGCTTACGTGCCACTCAAGAGCTTCGCCGAGCGCGAGAAGCTGGGGGTCAACCTCCAGTCGATCATGGCCGAAGCGCAGAAGGCGACCGCGGACATCACCGAGGCGCGCCTGCTGATCGTCCCGCCGCCGCTGATCCAGGGCATCGGCTCGGCCGGCGGCTATCGCATGATGGTCCAGGACACGGGCGGCCATGGCTATGACGATATGGGCAAGGTCAGCTATGGCCTGATCGGCCAGGCCAATCAGACCAAGGGCCTGAAGCAGATCTACACTTTCTACGCGACCAACACGCCGCGCGTTTATACCGACATCGACCGCCGCAAGGCGGACCTGCTCGGCGTGCCGCCGGAGCGCGTGTTCGAAGCTTTGCAGACCTATCTCGGCTCGACCTTCGTCAACGACTTCAACCTGCTCGGCCGTACCTATCGCGTCACCGCGCAGGCGGATGCCCGCTATCGCAACACGATCGCGGACATCGCCAACCTGAAGACGCGATCAAACTCCGGCGCGATGGTGCCGATCGGATCGGTCGCGACCTTCAAGGACAAGACCGGACCCTATCGCGTGACCCGCTACAACCTCTTCCCCGCAGTCGAGGTAGATGGCGATACCGCGCCCGGAACGTCTTCGGGCACCGCGTTGAAGACGATGGACCGGCTCGCTGATGGCAGCTTGCCCGCGGGTTACGGCCACGAATGGACCGGCATCGCCTATCAGCAGAAGGCTGCGGGCAGCACCTCGGGCATCGTGTTCGCGATGGCGGTGGTGTTCGTCTTCCTCGTGCTGGCGGCGCAATATGAAAGCCTGACCCTGCCGCTCGCGATCATCCTGATCGTGCCGATGTGCCTGCTCGCCGCGATGGCGGGCGTGAACATCCGGGGGATGGACAATAACGTCCTGACCCAAATTGGCCTGGTCGTGCTGATCGCGCTCGCCGCCAAGAATGCGATCCTGGTGGTTGAGTTCGCCAAGCAGGCGGAGGAAGAGCATGGCATGTCGCCGGTTGACGCTGCTGTCCACGCCGCGCGCACCCGCCTGCGGCCGATCCTGATGACCAGCTTCGCCTTCATCCTCGGCGCGGTGCCGATGGTGCTGGCCAAGGGCGCGGGTTCGGAGCTGCGTCAGGCGCTCGGCACCGCGGTCTTCTCCGGCATGATCGGCGTGACCGCGTTCGGCCTGATCTTCACCCCCACTTTCTACGTGGTTTGCCGCGCGCTGGGCGATCGCTTCGCTCGCCGCAGCGGCGGCCGGTCCGCGGCGCCTGTGCTGCAGCCGGCCGAATAAGGAATGCGCCCGATGAAAAGGCTCGCCAAAATCCTGTTACCCGCCGCGTCCGCACTTGCCGTAGCCGCCTGTGCAGCCGGGCCTACTTACGTTCCGCCGTCGCTGGACGCGGTCGCTGAAAAGCCGTTGATCACGGCCGGCGCACCGGTCAGCGAGGCGGATACGCCTGCCCAATGGTGGAAGCTCTACGAGGATCCGGTGCTGGATGGCCTGGTTGCCGACGCCTTGGCGGCAAACACCGATGTGCGGGTGGCGGTTGCGCGGCTCGACCGGGCCCGTGCGGCGTTGCGCGGCGCGCGGTCGGATCTGCTGCCGCAGACCGCGCTCAGCGCCAGCCCGGCTTATGGGCGCCTGCCCGCCGATCAGCGCCCGGCCGGCACCAAGCGGGACGACTGGCAGGTCGATGCCGGTTTGTCCGTTTCCTACGAACTCGATCTGTCCGGCAGAGTCCGGCGCGAAATTGAAGCCGCGCACGGCGATGTCGGCGCGGCGGCGGCGGATGCGGACGCGGTCCGGATCGCGATCGTTGCCGAGACGACGCGCGCCTATATCGAGGCCGCCTCGGCTGCCGAGCAGATCAAGGTTGCACAGAATATCGTTGACCTGCTGGATCGGTCGGCGGGGATCACCCAGAAAAGGTTCGAGGCGGGGCGCGCGGAGAAGCTCGACGTCTCGCGCCTGGCGGCGCTCGCGGATCAGCGCCGCGCCGAAATTCCGCCCTTGGTCGCGGAACGACAGGCGGCGCTCTTTCGTCTCGCAATGCTGACCGGTCGGACGCCCGATGCCTTGCCGCAGCCAGCGGCCAACCGCGATACCACGCCCACGCTGGCCCAACTCATCCCGGTCGGCGACGGCGGTACGCTCCTGGCGCGCCGGCCGGATGTGCGCGCGGCCGAACGGCGGCTGGCGGCCGACACCGCACGGATCGGTGTCGCAACGGCCGATCTCTATCCGCACATCACGCTCGGCGGGTCGGTCGGGCAGAGCAGCAGCGGCTTTTCCAACCTCTTCGGGGCGGGGCCGCTCCGCTGGTTGCTAGGTCCGCTGATCAGCTGGAATTTCCCCAACCAGTCGGCTGCCCGGGCGCGCATAGCCGAGGCCAAAGCCGATCGCGACGGCGCGCTCGCCACGTTCGACGGCACCGTGCTGCGCGCGTTGCAGGAAACCGACACCGCTTTGTCGGCTTATGCCCAGTCGCTCACCCGTCAGCACGCATTGGCCAGCGCGCGTGACAATGCCGCGAGAGCCGCACGGATCGTCCAGGCCCGACAGCGCGAAGGCCAAGTCGATTATCTGAGCCTGATCGAGGCGGAGCGCACCAACGCGGAAGCCGAGGCTGCGCTCGCCCAATCCAAATATGCGGTCGCATCGGCCCAGATCGATCTGTTCCGTGCGCTTGGCGGCGGCTGGCAAAGCCAGCTCGCCGGCGCAATCGGCGCCGGCAAATAGGTTCACCCGCCTGAGACAACTCTCAGGTGCCCTGCCTGGCCCGGACGAAAGTCCGGGCCATTTTTTGCAGGTCAGAGGGTGCCCAAGCGGGCTTAGAAGGAGCCGCGGAAGCCGAAGCGGCCGGAGATGATGCGCTGGCCGTCCGAACGCGTTTCATATTGGCCGGAGGCGAAGAAGCGGAAGATCGACGAACCGAGCGATGCCGTCAGGCCGCCGATCCAGCCGCTCTTCCGCTTTTCCGGATCGAGCGTGAAGTTCTGGCCTCCGGTGAAGCTCGCGGTGGTGGACCCGAGATTGGAGCTCAGCACCTGGCGCCGCCCGCCTTCCACCTCGAACCGGAACGTGGTCGCTTCCGGGTCGATCACGTTACCGATATGCACGCCGGCCGCGAGCAGACCGGTCGCGGCGAGTTCGGAACTGGTCCGCTTTGCGACGGCCAGGTCGAACGGCGCTCCGCCGCCGGTTTCGTTGTGCTTGTTCTCGGTCAGGCGGTTGTAGGACAGCTCGCCCGAGGGGCGCACATAGAAGGCGCCAGCCTTGGCCTCATAACTGACCTTGCCACCTGCGGCCATCGCGATGCCGTTCCAGCTGCCGACGCTCGTGAATACCGCCGGCGACGTGTCGGTGGTGCCGGAGAAGAAGCGCTTTTCGTGCAGGCGTACATAGCCGGCATTGCCATAGGCCGCGAAATGAAGGTTGCCGAGATCGGTAAGCCAGTGGACGCCGCCGCCAAACTGGTTTGCGGCCACCTCATTGTCGCCGCTGTCGCGGACGCTGCCATGGATATAGCCGAGCGAGAGGCCGACACGGCTGCTCTCGCCGATCGCGACGTCACCGCCGCCGGTCAGGCCCCAGCCGCTACCGCCATTGCCCGGCGTCAGATCCGCGCTCTGATGCTCGTCCCAGATCGCCTGCTGGACGTAGAGGCTGAGGTTGCCGAGCTGGGCCCACGGCGTCGCCGCCTGGGTCGGTGCCAGCGCCCGTGCACCCTGGGTCAGCACGTCGAACACGCCGCCCTGATGGTCCGGCAGCATCTCGCGATACCGCAGCAAGGTGTTATCCCGATCGGTAAAGCCAAGGAACAGGCTCGAAAGCTTCGTATTGCCCTGGATCGCGGCGAACACAGCGTCATAAGCGGCCGCTTCCGATTGGCGCAGCCCAAGTTCCGTCGCGGTCTTGCGCACGATGCCGACGCCGACCGTGCCCGTGGCGTCATTGGTCGCCAGCACGCCCTTGAGCAGATAGGGCAGGGCGTCGATCGACAGCGTTAGATTGCTGCTGCCGGTCATCGTGCCGCTCTGGATCACCGTGACCGGGTTTGCGGTCACGCCGAAACTCGTGACCGAAGCCTTGAGCGTGGTCGGCGCGCTGAAGGTCGTCGCGCCGGTCACGTTGATCGTCGTGTGGCTGGTAGCGCTGGTCGGATCGACCACCACGCCGATGGTCCCGCCGGCGACGGTAAGGCTGCCCATAGTGCTGGTATCGGTAGTGTTGAAGGCGAGCGTGCCGCCATTCACCTTGACCGCGATGTTCGATCCCGAATTGACGAACTTGCCGAAGAAGCTCGCGCCGCTGTTGACCGTCAGGCTGTTATTGCCCGCGCCGAAATCGATCGGGCCGTTATAGACGCCCTTGTCGGAGATCGTGACCGTGTCGTTGCCATCGCCAAGCGAGGCATCCATTGCCGCCACCGAAGTGCCCGAAATGTTGATCTGGTCGTTGCCAGCGCCGAGCAGCACCTTCGATTGGGTGGCGCCGGCTGCGATATTGATCACATCGTCACCGCTGCCGGTCACGATCGCGCCCGAAATGCCCGGCACGAAGGTCTGGGTGGAGGTCGCCAGCGCCTGCGTATAGGTGAAGGCCGTGGTGCGGCCCGACACGTCGATCGCGCGGCCGCTGCCGTCGGTCGATGCGGCAATGATGGTGCCGCTGTTGGTCACGCTGTTGAGCGTGTTGCTTTTGTCCAGAATGGCGGTCGAAAGACCGGTGGCCGCGGTCGTAGTCGCCGAGATACCACCCGTATTGTTGATCGTCGGCAGGCTTGCCCCCGCATCGATCTGGATAGCGACCGAGGTACCGCCGGCGGTCGCCGACGCATTGCCCTGCAGCGTTCCTGAAACCGTCAGCGACGGCGTCGTCACGCCCGAATAGAGATGGAGCCCCGTGCCCACCGCACCGTTCGCATTGCCGGCGACCTGGCCGGCGATCGCGATGCCGCCGTTGATCGTGACCGCCTGTCCCAGGCCGCCGATCTGGATACCGGTCCCGCTGATGCCCGAATAGACGCCGACGCCGGCGACATTGCCGTTGACGACCAGCCCGTTGGTGTTGCCCTGTAACACGCCGAGCGTGACCGCCTGGCTCGACGAGCCGATCATCAGCGAAGGCGCGGTGCCGTAGGCGACCAGGCTGGCCGTGCCTTCGCTCGCGTCGGGAATGCCGTCCTTGTCGGCGTCGATCGTGGTGTCGGTGGTGCTGGCAGGCGCGGCCGCGATCAGCACGCCACCCGCAACGTTCCCGCCGACGATCATCGCCGAACCGCCCTGTTCCAGGTTCTGCGGGGTAAGCTTGGTCACATCGGTCGGCAGCGTGGTCGATCCATAACCGGTGGTCGAGATCGATCCGTGCACCACGATCTGGCCCGTGACATTGCCCGCCGTCAGGCCAGGCGACGCCCCGCCCACGATGCTGATCGCGCCCGCGGACGTGACGTTCCCGGTGACGTCTCCCAGCCGGATGCCATAGGTATTGTCGCCGGTGACGGTGACCGCGGCGTTGTTGCTGAAATTACCGGTCAGCGGGCCGCCCAGATAGATGCCGGCCGAATTGTTGCCGCGCACGGTCACCGTGCCGGTGTTCGTGATGTTGCCGGTGAAGGCGCCGATGGTGCGAATGCCATAGCGATTGGAGCCCTGTGCGTAGGGGCCATCGAGCACGCCGTCGCCGTTCGTGTCGGTGCGGGTATAGACCTCGTCGTTGCTGATCGGGCCGGAGCTGCTGATCGTGCTGGTGACGCCCGCGTTGGCCAGGATCGCGGTGGAGTCGTTGACGCCGGAAAAGGTGATCTTGCCGGCGTTGGTGACCGTGTTGTTGCTGTCGATCAGCACAGCCGGGCCGCTGACCGTCGGCACGATCGATCCGTCCGCAGTGATGTTGATGTTCCCCGCGGTCGACGTTTTGAGCGGCGCCGTCGTCGCGGTGCTGATCGTCGTGTCCGCCAGGGCCTGTGCCGCGAGAAGGGTGGCCAGGGTGGTGATGCAAGTTGCTTTGAGCGCCAGGCGCATGAACGATTCTCGCTGCTAGGGATCGGGGGGAGGAGAGGGTAGTCGGGTTCGGGTCCGTCAAATCATCCGGGGCGGGCCTGCCGGTTGACGCCTCTCAGGGCACCTGTCGAACAGAAGCGACCGCCGCGCGGCCTCATGCCGGATTGTACCCGCCATGGCCACAGAAATCCTTCCCTGAATGGTCATGCCTCGTCGTCCGGCCGAGCATGTTCGGTCGCTAGCAATGGCCAGTCAAGATGAACCGCGGATGACCGGTTCAGTGATCCGCGGAGGAAGCCGATTGCAGCAACGGCTGGTCAAGCGCCAGACCCGTCTGCGGCTGGGAAAGGTGCGCAGGCGGGTTTGGTGTCACCGCCGGATTGAGGAAGCGACGGCTCAGCCAGACGCGCACCGGCCGGTCGTACCAGCGCATCAGCGCGTAGGCCAAGGCGACGACGAACAGATAGTCGGCCGCTACTACAACGCCCCGAAGCCAGGGCGTTGGCTGTGTGCTCCAGTTCCAGTGCGCGAACAGATAGATGAAGGGATAATGGATAATGTAGAGCGGGTAAGACAGTTCGCCCACGAAATTGCAGAGCCGCCCCTGCCATCCGCTGATATTGTCGACACCAATCCCGGCCGCGAGGATCGTCGGGAAGACCAGGATGATGCAAGCCGCCTGGAACAACCCGTTCAGCGGCCGCATGGCGGGAGCCACGAAGATCGCAATCAGCACCAGTGACAGCAACACAAAGGGGTAAGGGATCCGCAGACGAAAATCGCACCGGCTCACCAGCAGGCCGAGCAGAAAGGGACAGGCGAGGCGGATCGGTGCCACCCAGAAATCCGACCATCCCCATCCGTGCCCCAGGTCCCCGAAATATAGAGCCGTGCTCACCAGCGCCGCGCTGCTCGCGATACAGAGCGCGATATGCACGCCCAAGGACAGTTTTCGGCCGAACAGCCCGTAGAGCAGATTGGCGATATATTCCTGGAGCAGGGTCCAGCTTGGGCCATCGAGCGAATGGGTTTCGCCAAAGGTGTTGGGCAGGGTGGGGGTGGGGAGCAGCAGCAGGTTGAGCAGGAAGGCTGAAATCAGCAGCGTCCACGGCAATTTTACGCCCACCTGCTGGCTGTCGCCAACGAACGGATCGAGCAGGTAGACCGTCACCGCAATCACCATCGCGATGACTACCATGGGGTGAAGGCGGACCAGGCGCCGCGCGAGAAAACCGGCTAAGGTCAGCCGTTCGCGCGGTCCGGCATCACCTAACAGGCGCGTATCATAGGCATGCCCCAGCACGAACCCGGATAGAGCAAAGAAGAAGTCTACCGCCAGGAAAGCGTGCCGCATCGGATTATGCGTCCAATCCGGCGTCAGCATTTCGCAAAAGTGGAACAGGAACACGCTGAACGCGGCCGTGCCGCGCAGCCCGTCAAGTACGGGATAATGGGATTTCACGAATGTACCCTTGAGCAAAGAGGAGAGACGGCCTGCGGCCGCGTCACGGGCAGCGCGAAGCGCAACGCCTAAGAATTATCCCGCCATTCCTTGCCCCCTGGCCGCAATCTCCCCCTGCCATTTGTATTTATTTGATCCCCTTCTGCCTGTTTCGGGGACGAAAGGATAGCGGTTTTGACGGGCCTCGGTTGCCGTGAACATTCGCGGCGGAGCGGCTCCCGCGCCGGTTGGACCCATTTCGATTTCGCGATCGGAACCCCATCTATTGGCTATGGAAACCCTCTTTCGAATGCCTGTGGTCGCCGGTTTTGACCAGGCGGATGCCATCGTCACGCCTGAGGAGGAGGCTGCGCTGATCGCGCGCATTGACGCCGCCGATCTGGCGCCCTTCCGCTTTCAGGGTTGGCTCGGAAAGCGGCTGACCCAAAGCTATGGGTGGCGCTACGATTTTGATACCGCGCGGCTGTCGCAAGGCGATCCGCTACCCGCCTGGCTGCTGCCGCTCCGCGATCGGGCGGCGGCCTTCGCCGGCCTGGCCGCCGAGGAATTCGTCCACGCCTTGTTGATCCGCTACGATCCCGGCGCGGGAATCGGCTGGCATCGCGATCGGCCGCAGTTCGAACATGTCGTCGGCGTGTCGCTGGGGAATCCGGCGACCCTCCGATTGAGGCGCCGTACCGAAAGGGGCTTCGAGCGCGCCTCCGCAGAGTTGGCGCCGCGCTCGATCTATCATCTGGCGGGCGAGGTGCGACACGATTGGGAACATAGCATCATGCCGATGGACGTGCCTCGCTGGTCGATCACGTTCCGCAGTCTGTCCGAGAAGGGCGGCCGCCCAAGTCAGCGATAGGCGCGACTCCAGCCGATCGGCGGCGCTTCGTGCTGACGGGCTTCGGGGATCAGCTCGCGCACCCGGCGGCAGAAATTGCGCAAGGCCACCTCGTCCTTGCTGAGCGGTCCGACCGCGAAGCTGGAGGACGCCATTCCTTGCTGCACGCGCGCGACCAGTTCCGTATCCTCCGCATTGACCTGACGGTTGATGCGCCAATTAAGATAGCGTGCGGCCTTCATCTCGCGGCGCCCGTCGGGGATCGCATAGCTGATCTCGCGGATCAGCGTCTCGGTCGGCGAGACCGGCAGAAACTGCATGAAATCAACCTGATCGGGATAGATGTCGAAGGCGACGTTTGGCCATAGCTTGAAATAGGTCCACAGCCGTTGCCGTTCTTCGGGCAGATGCGCGACCCGCGGCAGATAATGGCAATAAGCCCGCTCGGAAGGGTTCGAGGAAGGACGGTCGACCAGCGGACCCCACATCTTGTCGACCCACTCCGCGCTCTCGACGCCATAGCCGTCACCCATGAGCCGTTTGAGCCCCGGATGCGCGACCGCGATGTGCAGCCCATCCGAATAATTGTCCGCGATATTCTTCCAGTTCACCATCCGCGGACGGAGCGTCACGCGGCCGAGCGCCTCCAGCGCCTCGAACCGGTAAGGCGCCACTTCATGCTCGTAGGGCGCCATCATCGCCGCGATGCTGGGCCCGCCACTTTCCAGCCGCACGAACACGAAACCCCGCCAAATCTCATGCTCAACCGGCGCCAGGCGGATGCCGTCGAGCGCGCCGGGGTCGTACGTCTCTTTCTGGGGCACGCCGACCAGACGGCCATCGGCGGCGTAGCTCCAGGCGTGATAGGGGCACACGATCCTTTTCGCGCAGCCGCGTGCGCCATCCAGGATGCGCGCGCCGCGATGGCGGCACACATTATGAAAGGCACTGACGGATTCATCGGCGGCGCGCATCACGACCACGCTCTCGCCGGCATAATCCAGCCCGTGCCAGTCGCCCGATCGGGGAATGTCGCTCAGGTGGCAGACGACCTGCCATGATGGGCGGATGACCCTCTTGAGCTCGACCTCGAAATATTCGGCATCCGAATAGATCCAGCCGGGCAGGCTCCACCCTTCATCGGGATCCTGATCGGTGAAGGGATGTGCGATCGCCATGGTGCGAGAGTGGACCGCCGCGCGGTGCCCCGCAAGATCGGCGTTGACAGAAGCTGGCCGCGCATCGTCTGTCGCGCACATGGCATCGCACGCCGACCCCACCGGGACCCTCGATACCGCGCTCGCCCATGCGCGCCGCCTGCTCGATAGCCAGCCCGATCTGGCGCTGGCGCAGGCGCGGGAGATTTTGCGCGTCGTCCCGCGAAGCGCCCCGGCCCTGCTGATCGCGGGCCTCGCGCATCGCAGCAAGGGGGAGGGGGGGCTTGCCACAGCGGCGTTCCGCGCCGCCACCGCGGCCGATCCGGGCTCGGCTGAAGCCTGGCGCGCCCTGGGCGATCAATTGCATCTGGCCGACGATGAGGCCGGTGGCGATGCGGCGTACCTTGCCGCCCTGCGCGCGTCGACGCGCGATCCGGCCCTGCTTCTTGCCGCCGATGCGCTGGCGCGGAACGATCTCGCGCAGGCGGAGCCGATTTTGCGGGCACGGCTCAAGGAGGAGCCGACCGACATCGGCGCGATACGCATGCTGGCCGAACTGGCAGGTCGGATCGGCCGCAACAAGGATGCGGAGCTGCTGCTGCGCCGCGCGCTCGAACTGGCGCCAGGTTTCGCCGCCGCGCGCCATAATCTCGCGCTCGCGCTCCACCGTCAGGGGCGCTCGGAGGAGGCGATCCGCGAGATCGATCAGTTGCTCGCGGCCGAACCTGCCCACCCTTCTTATATCAACCTGAAGGCGGCCGCACTGGCCCGGCTTGGCGACTATGAACCGTCGATCGCGCTCTATCGCCAGGTCCTCGTCGCTTATCCCGCGCAGCCCAAGGTATGGATGAGCCTGGGCCACAGCCTGAAGACCGTGGGGCGGCAGGAGGAGAGTATCGAAGCCTACCGGCGCTGCCTCGAACTTCAGCCGACTTTGGGTGAGGCATGGTGGAGCCTCGCCAACCTCAAGACTTTCCGCTTCACCGATGCGGACCGCGCCGCGATGCGTGCCGCGATCGAGGTTCCGGGGCTTGGCGAAGAGGATCGCTTCCACCTCGAATTCGCGCTCGGCAAAGCCGAGGAGGATGCCGGCGCCTATCAGGCCTCGTTTGCGCATTATGCCGAAGGCAATCGTCGGCGGCGCGCCCTGATCGATTATGACGCCGCGGAGCTGAGCCGGACGGTCGATCGTCAGATCGGCCTTTTTACCCCCGAATTCTTCGCCGCGCGCGAAGGTTGGGGGGCGCCCGCCCGCGACCCCATCTTCGTCGTCTCGCTGCCGCGTTCGGGCTCGACCCTGATCGAGCAGATATTGGCGAGCCACAGCCAGGTCGAAGGCACGACCGAACTGGCGGACATTGCCGCGCTTGCCACGCGTGTCGGCCTCAACGGCATGACGTCCCTCACGGCCGAGGATGCCCGCGCGCTCGGCGACGAATATCTCGATCGTACGCGCATCCAGCGCAAAACCGACCGGCCCTTCTTCGTCGACAAGATGCCCAATAACTGGGCGCATGTCGGTTTCATCCGGCTGATCCTGCCCAACGCCACCATTGTGGACGCGCGCCGCCATCCGCTTGGCTGCTGCTTCTCCAACTTCAAGCAGCATTTCGCGCGCGGCCAGACCTTCACCTACGATTTGGCGGATATCGGGCATTATTACGCCGATTATGTCCGGCTCATGGGGCATTTCGACACGGTCTTGCCGGGCCAGATCCATCGCATTTTTTATGAAGCGATGGTGGCGGATACCGAAGCACAGGTCCGTACCCTGCTCGATCACGCGCACCTACCGTTCGAGGAGCAATGCTTGCGCTTTCACGAGACCGAGCGCGCGGTGCGCACCGCTTCGTCGGAGCAGGTACGTCGCCCCATCTTTCGCGAAGGGGTCGAACAATGGCGCAACTTCGAGCCATGGCTGGAGCCGCTGCGCGCGGCGCTCGGCCCGCTGGTCGCGGACTACCCCTATCAAGCGTGACATGTTTGCACTGCTGCAGCGCAAAAGCTGTGGGCCGCGCTGCGCTGCATTGACACCATAACGGGTCCAGAACAGCCTCTGCCTGATAAGAAGACAGGGAGTCCAACATGCGTGAACCCCGCCGCGTCATGGCCGCCTTGCTGGCCGGGACCATCCTAACCGGCACTTCCGGCACTGCTCTCGCCCAAGCTGGGGGCGCCGCTGCGGCGCCTGCCCCCGCCGCTGGCGAGCCTGCGCCTCTGGGCCCTCAGGAAATCGTCGTCACCGCGCAGAAGCGCTCCGAAAATCTGCAGAACGTGCCGATCAGCATCCAGGCGCTCGGCACCGAGAAGCTGGAGCAGTTGAACGTCTCCAACTTCACCGATTTCACCAAGCAATTGCCGAGCGTCTCTTTCCAGACTTCGCAGCCCGGATCGACCAGCGTTTACATCCGCGGCGCTGCGTCTGGCGGTGACGGCAATCACTCGGGCTCGCTGCCTTCGGTGGGCGTCTATCTCGACGAGCAGCCGGTCACGACGATCGGCGGCAATCTCGACGTGCATATCTACGACATCGCCCGGATCGAGGCGCTGTCGGGCCCGCAGGGCACGCTTTACGGCGCCTCGTCTGAATCGGGCACGCTGCGCATCATTACCAACAAGCCCGACACCAGCCATGCCTATGGCGCGATGGACGTCGAGGGGAACACCGTCCATTCGGGCGGGCAGGGCGGCAAGATCGAAGGCTTCTACAACGCGCCCTTGTCGGACACCGCCGCGATCCGCCTGGTCGGCTTCTATGAGCATGATGCGGGCTATATCGACAATATCCCCGGCACGCGCACCTTCTGCGACGGCACGCCGGCCTGCGGCCCGGGCATCACGATCAACAATGCCAATCTGGCGAAGAAGAATTATAACGACGTCGATGTCTATGGCGGCCGCGCCGCGCTCAAGATCGACCTCGACGATAATTGGACCACGACCGCGACGGTGTTCGGCCAGGACCAGAAGAATCACGGCACGTTCGGGCAGGATCCCTCGCTCGGCGACCTCAAGGTCCAGCACTTCCTGCCCGATTATAGCCATGACCGCTTCCTGCAGGGCGCGCTCACAATCGAGGGCAAGATCGGCAATTGGGACCTGACCTATGCCGGTGCCTACCTGAAGCGGAAGATCAACTCGGCCAGCGATTATACCGATTATGCCGAGGCTTATGACGCGCTCTATGCGAGCTACGGCGGGCTTGCCGGTTATTTCTATTACAAGGACAATGCGGGCAATCAGGTCCGCCCGACCCAGCAGATCATCGGCACCGACAAGTTCAACAAGATCAGCCAGGAACTGCGCATCTCATCGCCCGCCAGCGAGCCGTTCCGGCTGGTCGGCGGCCTGTTCTACCAGCGCCAATATCACAATATCCGGCAGGATTATCAGGTGGCGGGCCTGGGCAGCGCCATGTCGGTCAACGGCTTCCCCGGCACGCTCTGGCTGACCCAACAGAAGCGCGTCGACCGCGACTATGCGGCCTTCGGCGAGGCGGCGTGGGACATCACGCCGACGCTGACGCTGACCGGCGGCCTGCGTTATTACAAGTTCGACAACTCGCTGATCGGCTTCTTCGGCTTCGGCCGCGACCCGAACGGCCCGCCCTATAATGCCGCGGGCAGTTCACGGACGGGCGTTGCCGCCTGCTACAATACGGACGGTACCACCGTCCGAAACAATCCGGGTGGCACCTTGCTGGCGGCGGACGAACCGGGCGCGCCGTGCACCAACCTCGGCGTCTTCCAGAACGGCAAGGTCATCCCCAAGCGCAACAAGGATGACGGCTTCATCCACCGTCTCAACCTGACGTGGAAGGTCGATCCGGACCATATGGTGTACGCGACCTGGTCGCGCGGCTTCCGCCCGGGCGGTATCAACCGCCGCGCGGACATCCCGGCCTACAAGGCGGACTATCTCACCAATTACGAGGTGGGTTGGAAGACGAGCTGGCTCGACCGCAAGCTCCGGTGGAATGGCGCGCTGTTCATCGATGACTGGAAGAATTTCCAGTACAGCTTCCTTGGCGCGAACAGCTTCACCGAGATCCACAACGGCCCGAATGCGCGGATCAAGGGGATCGAGTCCGACATCAGCGTCTATCCGGTGCGGGGACTCAGCCTGACCGCGACGGGTGCCTATCTCGACGCGAAGATCCGCAACAATCTGTGCGCGCTCGACGACCCGACCTTCACCTGCACCGGTGCCGGGGATTCGGTGGTCGCGCCCAAGGGCACGCGCCTGCCGGTCACGCCCAAGTTCAAGGTCAACGCGACCGCGCGCTACGAATGGGCGCTTGGTGCCGGCACCGCGCACCTGCAGAGCGGCTGGACGCATTCGAGTTCGGCCTCGTCGGCGCTGCGGATCGGTACCAGCACGGCGGACGCCCCGCCGCTGCTCCACGGCTATAATCTGGTCGATTTCGCGGCCGGCTATGCTTGGAGCAGCTTCACCGCCGAACTCTTCGTGGAGAACGCGTTCGACAAGCGCGCCGAACTCTCCGCGTTCGAAGAATGCGGCAATTGCGGTCAGCGGCCTTATTACGTGGTCTACCGGCCACGCACGATCGGGATACGCTTCGGCACGAAGTTCTGATCAAGGCGAAGAGGGCGGGAGGTTTCGGCTTCCCGCCTCTTGTTTGTGCAGTGCTAATCTACCGGGCCCTGGGGCCACGCAGTGAGGCTTGCTATACGGGTCCACCAGGCAAGGGACCGCTATGGGTGGTTTCCCGAATGGCTGTTTTGCGCTGGAATGAGGCCTTGTTCGGCGGTCGTATTGTTTCGGCGGCCGGCCTGAAGCTGATGACGTCCGCCGCCCGAAAGCGGACCGGCCAGCGGCCCATATTCAGTCACTTCCGCCCTGCGGCCCAATCTCGGTCCTTCGAAGGTCTCGACCGATGTCCTAAAGCGGTCATCCGGCAGAACGTGGTACGGCATCAGCCCCCATTCAGCGGTGGGGACATCGCTACCAAATGCGGACGCGCTGATCGGGCGGCAGATAGAGGCTGTCACCCGGCTGGATGTCGAACGCGCGATACCAGGCGTCGATATTCCGCACCACGCCATTGACGCGATATTGGGTCGGCGCGTGGAAGCCATTGGTGATAATGTAGCGGATGGCGCTTTCCGGTGCCTTGTATCGCCATGCCTGCGCCCAGGCTTCAAAGAAGCGCTGGTCGCCGGTCAGGCCATCGAGCGAGGCTCGCCCCAAGCACGGATGGTCGGCCAGGTACAGATGGTAGGCCTGGTAGGCGAGCGTGAGCCCTGACAGGTCGGCGATATTTTCTCCGATCGTGCGGCTGCCGTTCACATGCGCGTCGGGAAAGGGCGCATAGGCGTCATACTGCCCGACCAGCGCCTGCGCCCGTCTGTGAAATTGCTCGAGCGCGGCGGCCGACCACCAGTTCCGCATCCGGCCTTCGCTGTCGTAGATGATCCCCTGATCGTCGAAGCCATGCCCCATTTCATGGCCGATGAACGCGCCGATCGCGCCGAAATTGACCGCCGGATCGGCACTGGCATCGAAATAAGGCGATTGCAGATAGGCGGCGGGAAGCTCGATCGCATTGTAGAGAACGCTGTAGCTGGCATCGACCGTCTGCGGGGTCTCGTACCAGGGCTCGATCTTGGCGCGCGGATCGAGCCGGCGCCGCTGGCGCGCCCAATCCGCCGCCCTGATACGGCGTAAATTGCCGGCCGCGTCGTCGCGCCGAACATCGAGTGTCGAGAAGTCGGGCCAAATGGTGGGGTATGCGACCTTGAACTTGAAGCGGGCGAGCTTCGCCAGCGCCTGCGCGCGCGTCGCATCGTCCATCCAGGTGGCGTCGGTCAGGCGCTGGGCGAAGGCCTTTTTCAGGTAATTGATCATCTCGGTCGCCGAAGCCTTGGTTTCGGCCGTCACATAATGCTCGGCATAGAGGCGCCCGACCTGCAATCCCAGACTGCCATTGACGAGGCGCATCGCCACATCTTCCCGCGTGGGCGGCGTTTTCTGGCCGGACAGCTGCTTGCCGTAGAAGGCCCAGCTGGCTTGCCGAAGCGCGTCGGGCAGCACGTCGATCTGGTTCTGCAGCCAATGGAAGGCCAGGTAGGATTTCCAGTCGTCAAGCGGTGCTTCTGCGAACAGCCGGGATGTGCGCTGTACCGCACTGTCGGTGCCCAGGACGATGCTCGTCTCCTGCCCGACGCCACGTGCCGCCAGGAATGTGCGCCATGGAAAGCCCGGCGCGTAGGCGATCAGTTCCCTGACCGTCATCGGGTGGTAATTAGCCCGACGATCCCGCAGCTTTTCGAACGGCCACATATTGCGGGCGATCCCCGTTTCGAGCGCCACGACGCGCTCCGCCCGCTGTGCGGCATGATCGACGCCCGCAAGCTGGAACAGCGTCGCGATATAGGCTCGATAGGCGTCGCGCCCCGATGCGGACGCCTCGTCTGCGCCGAGGTAGGTTCCTTGATTCCACAGACCGAGCATCGGCTGGCTGTGATTCTGCTGATCGAGATGGACGCGCCATCGCCCTTCTGCCGGGAACAAGTTGATCGCCACGATTGAGCTTGAGGTCGGATCGGCCATCAGCCGCGCAACCTCCTGCCGGGTCTTGCTTGCCAGGATGCGATCAAGATCCTGCCTGACTGCGCCAAGCCCGCGCTGTTCGATCCGACCGGTGTCGAGGAAGCTCGCATAGGCATCGCCAACCTGCTGCGCGGCACTTCCCTTGGGCGATTGGCCCGCCATGCTCTGGGTCAGCAGCCCTTTGACCTGCTGATCGACCTTGGCGCCGAGGATGCTCGTCTGGCCATAGTCCCAATAACCATCGGGGATTCTCGTATCCTTGATCCAGCCTTCGTTGACGTAAGCGAAGAAATCATCGCCCGGCTTGACACTCTTGCTTGCCGTTCGGACGTCGAGCCCCTGTGGCGCAAACTCACCGGTGACCCGCTTTGGAGGCGCCACGCACGAATGCACATGAGTTCCACCCTCCGTGCTTAGATGCCTCTCGACATCATCCACGGCGGCCGCGCGCACTGGCACACACAAGCCGCCGGCCATTATGCACAGCAGGATCCAAAAGAGTGGCGCGAGATACCTGGGGACTGACCGCGGACGGCCCCGCGCAACCTTTGCTCGCCGCAACGTCATCTCCGCTGATTGCCTCTGTGATTACAGGCGTAGTCCTAACGACTACGATTGTAATCGTCAATGCTCGCAGTGTCGCCTTTCACGCTGAACAGGTTTGGCGCCTAGGGCCCTCCCGGCGTGCCGGGAAGATCCGGCAATTGACGTTGGCGGTCGCGGCGCCGCGGGGGCACAACGACTACGCCTTCACCAGCCGCCTCGATCACGCGGGCCACCTGAGCACCAGGCAACACGCGCGCTTGCCGGCTCGAAGGCGTGCGAGGGGAGAAAGCCGGCCGTGCGTCGCCGCCTCGCCGAGAGCGCCCCTCTTCAACCGCGGATGAACATGCAGGCACGCAAGCCCCCGGTGACGTCGAGTGGGCAGAACTGACCCGCCGGATGGGAATCCGACGGGCCCTAAGTCATTCGAAGGATGGCAACTCAGCAGGCCAGGATGCCGGACTGCTTACGGTAGCGGAAGGTTCCGCCGACCATTCCAAAGCCGCCAAGCATCAGCGCCCAACTGGCCGGTTCGGGAACGCCGCCAGGCGTCGCGGAGCCGAAGGTGATGTTGTCATAAGCGGTTTGATTGGCCGTGCCGCCGAAATCGATCGACATGGCGGTCCCCGAGAAATTCACACCCGCCGCGGTCCAGTTGCAGAAGGAGCCCGTCGGATCGCCCGAGCAACCTTGATTGAACTGAGCCGATACCGTGATCTGGCCCAGCAGCACGCCGGTCGCATTCAAACCCGACCAGACGTTGACCGTGGCGTCGGTCGACGAGGTGTAGAAGAAGGAGAAACCGGTATCGAAGCCGGCGGCGTAGTTGAGCGTTGCCGAACTGCTGTTGAGGAAGAACAACACCGTGCTGGCCGATGGTTCATTGGCGATGTTGCCGGTACCGCCCGCATCGGAGTCGATGATGCCAAGCGAGGTGTTCGTGAAGCTGACCCCATAGTTCGTCCCGCTGTTGCCGGCACTGTCGGTCCCGCCATTGTAGAAATCGTTGACCGCGGCTTCGTCGCCGACCCCTTCGAAGGTCAGGACGATCGGGCCCGCCCATGCGGACGCGGATACCAGGCTTATCGCGCCGCACAGTGCGGCCATTTTAACCATGTTCATGAGATAATCCCCTGTTAAAGTACCGCCAAAAGGCGACCACCTTCAATAATCGCACAGTGGTGGCGAGGGCTGATCAAATGAGGCCCTCGGGTACATTTCTCGCGATTTCCACAAAATAGTTAAGCGAAACCGCGTCGCACGCGATCGCACGACTCCACAACATTTGCTGAGAATTGATCCGATTTCTTGATTAGTTTGTGTCAGCCGGACCGGAAATCGTTCGAACCGGTAGAATGGATCAGGCGATGGAGCCACGCAAATATGCGACAAACAAGGGGGTGCTCGACCAGCCCGCGCCGAACGCCATGAACGCCATCGAGACGTTCCTCGGCGATACCGCTCTATGGCTGGCGTTCAATCTCGGGAACGCTTTGGCGATCCTGGCCGGTTCGACGGCGATCATTGCGTCCTCGCTCACGATAGTCCTGTTCATGGGCCACCGGGCAAAGCGACAAAAGGCGGTGGAGCTCGCCAGATATACCGCCTGCCGGCGACCATTGACCTCATTCGTTTGCAAGACTTGCCTGCATCGTTCCTACGCTGCGACGCACGTCAGGCTGCAATATTGCGTCCGCTGCGACAAATACCCTCCCGACAAGCCGAAAGTGTGGCGTTGCGACGACGTCGACAAAGTCCGGATCTCCCCGGAAAAGCCGCCGGCGCCCCTGCGGGGGAGTTGGCGACGCATGGCCCGCAGGTGCGCGCGATGGCCGATCGCCGCAATTCCGATCAAATGAACGAGGTGCGCTAGGGGCCATCGCTCGCGCAGCCCCAGCATCATGGCGCCGCCATTCGTTCATGCCCCAGCAAATGACGCGCGCCCGGGCGGTGCCGGGACCGATGACTGTGCAGAGAAGCGCAGCCGCCCGCGGCACCTACGTGCCTTCCGCGACGGAGAGGATTGGGGAAGGGGAACCGCCCAAGCGGGATGGGATAGTCTCGGAGGCCGGAGCAAGGAGAGCACCGACGGGCGAACGGCGGATGTTGCACCGGCCCCTCTGACCCGGACGCACGAAAAGCCCCTCGGATCTTTCGACCCGGGGGGTGTGTCGAGCGCGGTCAGGCGACGGCATTGGCGTTCGAGCGCCGCTGGTTGCGCATCACCCCGCCCATCAGGCCGAAGCCACCGAGCATCATCGCCCAGCTCGCGGGTTCGGGCGCAGGCGGAACCTTGGCATCGTCCCACAGACCCGCGAAGCTGAAGCGCGTGGTGTCGACTGCGCCGGTGAACCAGACGTTGACGAAGAAATTATCGCCCGGATCAAGTTTGGAAGCCATGGTCGGAGCGGTGAAGGTCACCGTCTTTCCACTATAGGAGACAAACCAGGCGACGCCGTCGGTCAGGTTGGTGAATCGCGTTTCCGGGCCCGATCCGAACGGGGTGAATGACGGCGTCTGGTCGATCGTGCCGTTCACGCCCTTCAGGAAGGTGAAGGAAAAGGAGGTGGCGTAATTGCCGGCATCGTTTGACACCATCAGCGGGTTGAACGCGATGCTGCCGGCAAGGAAACCGGGTGCGCCCCAATGGAGGCCGGTCGCCGACCAGACATCGCCCAGAGGATCGGTTCCCGCGGCGGGCCCCCCGAAGGGGGTGATGACGGCGAACGACGGCGATGAGGCGAGGCAGGCAAAAGCCGCCATGGCCAAGAGTTTCTTCCTCATACATTGTCCCCTGTTCTCAATACGGACGCAACAATTGCGCCAACCCCAGTCGGTTGGAGGGTGCTGACACAATCGCCACGGCACCGCCCACCCAGGATCAACTGCCATGTTGCCCCGCCCCCGCGCCGATCATTTGTTTCGAGAAGTAATGATTAATCGTTTGTTTCGCGCAACGGATCGTGGGACGTCTGAACTCATTCGTCTCGAGGACCGTTCTGGTCAGCCAGCCGCGCGGCTGCACAAGGTTCCGTTCGCGCACCTGGAGCCGATCGGTTCCGGCATGGTGATAGCGGCGAGCCGAGCCAAACCCGGAACGTCGATGATCTTCAGAATGCCGCCATGCAGATCGATCAGTCGTTCGGCCTTGAGCTGCCGCATCACCCGATTAACGTGCACGACGCTGAGCCCCAGCGCGTTGCCCAGCAGTTCCTGTGTGAGCGGCATGACGAACGAACAGGCACTGACATAATCGATCAGGCGACAGCGCTGGTATAGTTCGATCACGAAGCTCGCGATCCTTTGCAGCGCGGGCTGCGATCCCAGGCGGACCATATGATCCAGGAACCGCCCCTCGTCGGCTAGACTCATCAGCGATAGGCCCCGGGCGATGCCCCCATAAAGATCCAGACGATCCCCGATTTCGCGCAACAACCCCGAAATATTCATGACGTGAACGTCGCTGATAGCCACGACTTCGACCTGGTCGAGTGCGCGCTGGTTAGCGCAGCCATGGATGAGATCGCCTGGCAACAGGATCGACAGCAACTGACGCTTGCCGTTGGCCGAAATCAGCTCGCGGCAAGCCCAGCCGGAGACGATCAGCTTGGGATGCTGCCGGCTCTGGGGGCCGAACATCTGCGAACCCGCCAAGTGGCAGCGCGAAGGGCGCTGCCACGCCAGGAGGAAGGCGCGCTCCTCTGGCCCGAGCGGAACAAGGACGGCGAGACGCCGCGCGAGCAGATCGGTTTGCGGCAGCGTGTTGGGTGCTTCCGATCTCATGGCCGCCAACCGCTCCCCCCATGTCAGTTTGTTTCAAGCCGCAGATCGGGCCGCCGTGCCCTCCGCCCTCTCTATCTCGTCCTCATCGGCTATGCTGTTCTTGCGATCACCCGCTGCCCAAGCGAGAACGGCTGCGTCAGCAGCCATTCAACCGTCGACAGTAATAAAAATAGGGACCGAGAATACGTCAATTGATAACATTATGTATGTTTTTCGAAACGAAATGAAGAACCTCCACAACGGAGAGCTAATTTTAAGGATATTATGATCTATCAAGCACGGACCTTATTTGGTGACGGTGCAACTTAACGCCCCGGACGACATGGGGTTGCTTCGATGACAGCACCGGCGCGCGGCGAAATTTGCCTTCCGGCGACGGATATTGCCAGGCAATGAGCAAGATCGAACCGAAGTGGACCTATCGCCTGAGGATGCGACGAGGCGGCATCAATTGAGGGATGCCGCGTTCCCCCGAGCGCTATCTTTTCCTGCCGAATAGCGGCGAACCTGAGCAGGAGAAATCGCATGGCTTTCAACAATGTAGGCCCGCTGACCTTTTTGGCGGCCGGGCAGGATGCATGGTGGTGGTACAGCTTCGGCGGCGACCACGGCACCCAGTTCGCGTCGGCCGACATCAAGACGCCGAACCAGGGCGGGGTTCATCTCGCCGACAATCAGCGGAAGCAGAAGAACAACAACGGCAGCACGACCTATTTTGTCCGGATTCAGAATCAGGGGCCGGGCGGCTGTTTCCACAATCTTCAAGGCGGAGGACTGTCATGAGCAAGATGACCATCGCGACCGACCAGCAGGGCAACGTGCTGGGCGCCATCCGGCATGTCGAGGACCGCAAGGGCAATGGCGACATGCACGTGGGGGTCAGCTTCGCGCCGGGTGCGCAATTGCACGTCGTCGACGTCACCCCGGAGATCGACATGACCAAGGCCACCGACGCGAGCAAATATCATGAGGCTCTGCGCAGCCATCTAGTCGGGCGGTAACATGCTGGCCGGGGCGGGATAATCCCGTGCCCGGCCGCTCGTGCGGCTAGACCCGGACACGAGACTGATCGTTCCACTTCTAATTTCATGCGCCCGCAGAACGGATGCGCGCACGAAGGGGCGCCGCGAAGGAGCCCGTCGTGCCGTGGTCGATCGAATCTTCCTCCTTACGCATGCCGATCCACCGGCTACGTGCGGCGCGCATTCGGCACCGGACCGGAGACGGCAGCCGCATGCACCGGCTAACCGGTCGATCATTATCTGGACCTGCTCGGCACTATGGATCCGATCTGGCTCGGTACGGCGGGGAAGTCGGCGTGGCGCCTGAGCGGCTATGTCGCCGCCCCTCAGGACGGCGCCGCGATTGAGCGCGCCGCGGCGATCGTGTCGCGAGACCCTCCGAAACGTCGGGATTATCGTTACGCATCCTTCAGATGCCGCATCCGGGGAAGATCGCGCCTGGAACCCCGCGGGCTTACTTCGACAGGCGCTGGATCAGGATCTTCCAGTAGGCAATTCCCGGCGCGATGTTGAACAAGGGCGTGCGCTCGTTCAGCCCGTGGGAGAAATCGTCGCTGTCCTTGATGAAGATCGGTGCGACCCCGTAGCTCGGTACGCCGCGCGCGCGGAACCACATGCTGTCCGATGCGCCCGACGCCTGGCCGGGAATGATCGGCACGCTTTTGTAGGCGACGTCCAGCCCCGCGCGCACCGCGTCCATCACGTCCTTCCGCATCGGTGAGGCGGGGCTGATGGTTGTGCCGACATTGTTGAACTCGATCTTCAGCTTGGGCTCCGCCGCAACGCGGCCGAGTTCGTCCGCGACCTGCTCGAACGACGTGCCGGGAAAGATCCGGCAATTGACGTTGGCGGTAGCACGCTGCGGCAGCGCATTGAGCGCATGCCCGCCATTGACCATCGTCGCGACGCAGGTCGTGCCGATATGGCCGACCTCTTCCGGGTCGGCGGTCAGTGTGGCGATCGCCTCCTTGTTGGTGGGATCCGCAGCGAAGACGCGCATGGCCGACGCGATCTTCGGATCCGCATGATCGGCGGCGGCAAGGAAATAGGCCTTGGTGATCTCGTTCAGCTGGGGCGTGAATTGGTGCGCGCCAATCCGGGTCAGTGCGGCGGCCAGCTCGTAGATCGCATTCTCCTTGCGCGGCGCGCTCGAATGGCCGCCGGGATTGGTGATGGTCAGCGTATAATCGCCGTAGGCCTTCTCGGCGCCTTCCAGGTTGTAATATTGCGGCTTGCCGTCCTCGCTCAGCGAGCCGCCGCCGCCATCGGCGTTGAGCAGCATGTAGGCATCGGGAAATTTCGCGGCGAGAAGCTGCGTCGTCTTCATCTCCGTTTCCTCGTCGCCGGAAAGAACGAGGATGACGTCGCGCTTGGGTGTGAACTTCTGCCGCTTCAGGTCGACCAGCGTCGCGACCACCAGCGCGTCGTCGAACTTCATATCGGTCGCGCCGCGGCCATAGATATAGCCATTCTCGATTACAGGTGTGAACGGGTCGCGCTGCCAGTCGGCGGGCTTGGCCTCGACCACGTCCATATGGCCCGACACGAGCAACGGCTTGAGCTTGGAATCGGACCCGCGGTAGCGCGCGACGAGATAGGCCGTGTCGTCCACCGGCGTGATCGTGACGTCGTCAGGCGCGAAACCGCCTTCGACCAGCGCCTGCTTCAGATAGGCCGCGAATTGGGGCGTCTGGTTGCCCGGCCCCTGCACGGTGCGGAACGCGATGGCATGCTTGAGGAGGTCGAGCGCCTGTGCTTCGGCTTTGGCGTTGGTGTCGGCCATTGCAGGCGCGGAGAGCGCCAGGGCGCTGGCCGCGATGAGGATATGCGGGCGGATCGAAAAAGGCATCGAGATTCCCTCGCCAGGATAACCGCATCCTAGAAGGGCGGCGGGGAAAGAAAAGCTTCCGCCGGACTTATTCGGCGCGAGCCTCCGCCGGGTTTTCGTAGAGCACGACCCGGTTGCGCCCGCCTTCCTTAGCGGCATAAAGCGCGCGGTCGGCGAAACCGATTGCGGGCCGAACCTTCTCCGGCAGCCGATCACAATAATAGACCCCGAAGCTGGCGGTCAGGGAACCATGTGGGAATTCGGTGGCCTCGATCTTGGTGCGCAATTTGTTGGCGACATCGACTGCGGCGTGGGCGTCATGGACATGCCCGATCAACAGGAATTCCTCGCCGCCCCAACGCGCGACCAGATCGGTATCGCGGACGCTCTTGCGCAGCAGCTCGGCAAAGGCGGCCAGCACCTCGTCGCCGACGACATGGCCGTGGCGGTCGTTGATCGTCTTGAAGTGGTCGATATCGGCGATCATGATCGCGATCGGCTTGTCGGGGCTTTCGGCGAGCATCTGCTGATAGCGCTCCGTCACGCCACGCCGGTTGTAGAGGTTGGTGAGATGATCGCGTCGTGCGGTTTCCCGCGCGAGCTGTGCCTCGCCGCGCGCGACCTGTTCGAGCAGGTGACGCCGCCGCAGGTCGCGCTGCAGTCCCAGAATGCGCGAGATCGTGAACAGGCAGATCAGAATGATCCAGACGCCGAGGATGCCCAGATACCATTGCTCGACAGGCACGATCCGGCCCTCGAGGGTAACGCCTTCGAGATGGAAGCTGTGGTGACCGACCGGCGCATTGTTTCCGGTGTCGATTTCCAGCGAGACCACATTGTCGAACTGCGCGTGGCTCAAACGATAAGGTACGCGATGTGATTGCAGCCACCAGTCAGGGACCTTCATGTCGCTGAGCTTGGCCTGAATGGTCTGGCGGCCGTTATGAAGCGGCAGTTCGATCTGATTATATTTGTTCGTGCCGCCATCGCTGACCTTGCTGTAGCGGCTGTCGAAATTCTTGAGATACAGGCGGAAACTGTCCGAAGGTCCCCGATAGTCGATCGTGATCGTGATCGTCTGGAACGCGCTGAGATCGATGCCGCGGCCATCCTGATGATCGAACTTCAGCACATAGGAGCAGTAAGGATATTTGTACCGCGCACGCAGCTCGCACGACCATGCGAGCGGTCGCCCGGGCGCGACGCTGATCGACGAGTTTCCACCGAGGATCTCATCGCCGAACCAATAAGGAGTGAAAGGTATCGAGCCGCCTGGCCCGATCGTCGCGATGTTACGCAGGATCAGGCCGGCAAAGGAAATGGCGGCGATCGTCAGCACCAGCAGGCCGATCACCACCAGTTCGAAACGCAGGTCGGAAATCGCCTGACGCACGCGGCGGTCCGCGCGACGCATCACCGTGCCGAATCCTTCACCCAGCTCACCATTGGACGCGCAATGTCATAAATCCCCCGCAATCCGGTTAACGGACCGCTATTTCCTGCGCAACGGCCTGCGGCTATGCCCGACCGACAGGGGAGGACCGGAATGACGGCGTTGCTGCTCGATCGCGTGACCAAGGATTTCGGCGACAAGCGCGCGGTCGATGATCTGAGCTTCGCGGTTAGCGACGGCGAAGTCTTCGGTTTCCTCGGCGGCAACGGTGCCGGCAAGACCACCTCGCTGCGCATGGTGCTGGACATCATCCGGCCGACGTCCGGCCGGATCGAGATATTGGGGCGCCGGCCAGGCCGGGAAAACAGCGCCGATCTGGGCTTCCTGCCCGAAGAGCGCGGGCTTTACCGCACCATGACCGCGCTCGAAACGATCACCTATTTCGGCCGCCTGAAAGGCATGACCCGGGGCGATGCGCGCAGCCAGGGGAGGGCGCTGCTCGACCGTTTCGGCCTGGGTAGTTCGGCCAACACCAAGATCGAGAAATTGTCGAAGGGCATGGCGCAAAAGGTCCAGCTCGCCACCGCGGTTGTGAACGCGCCGAAGCTGCTGATCCTCGACGAGCCCTTTTCGGGCCTCGACCCCGTCAATCAGGGGCTGCTGGAGGACGAGATTTGCCGCTTGTCGCGGCAAGGCTCGACCATCGTCTTCTCGACCCACGTGATGCAGCATGCCGAACGGCTTTGCGACCGGCTGCTGCTGCTCGCCGAGGGGCGCAAGGTGTTCGAAGGCACGCAGGATCAGGCGCGCGCCACGCTTCCGGCGCGGTTGACGCTTACCGCGCGACAGTCGCCGATGGGGCTTCCCGGCATCGTTTCCGTGACGCAGGTGGCGGAGCGTGAGGGCTGGTCCGACTGGGATGTGCGGCTGGAACCAGGCGGGGATCCGGGCGACCTGCTCCAGGCCTGTACCGAGCGTGGCTTCGCGCTTCGCCGGTTCGAGCAGAGCCGCCCGAGCCTGCATGACGTCTTCATCCACCTCGTCGGCGGAGAGGAGGGGCACGCATGAGCAACCCCATCCTTCTCGTCGCCGCGCGCGAATTCCGTCAGATCGCAGCCACGCGCAGCTTCTGGATCACCTTGCTGATCCTGCCGTTCGCGCTCGCGATCGGCCCGCTCGCCTCGCACTTCATGGAGAAGCCGCACACGGAAACGGTGATGCTGATCGATCCGTCAGGGCAGGCCGCGCCCGCCATTACCCAGCGGATCGAGCTGGAGCACCAGCGTCAGGTGCTGCAATCGCTGTCGCGCTATTCGGAAAGCCATGATCTCGATCGCGCCGACCCGAAGGCGGCCTGGGCAAAGCACGACCATTATTATTCGGACGTGGAGGTTAAGGCGTTCATCGCCGCTGGCGGCGCGAAGCGCGCCGAAGCGGCGATGCGGCGCGTAGCTTCGCCGGAAACCAAGCCGTTTGACGAGCCCGAACCCGATTACAGGATCGTCCCGCCGCCGCCGGCGATCGCCGCGAGCACTCCGGCGGACCTCGCCAAGATGGTTCCCGGACTGGTGAATCCCGCGAGGAAGGATCATGGCGCTCAGCCCATCGATTATGCTGTCTATATCCCGGCCGATTTCGCAAGCGGTGGCGCACCGGTCCAGGTCTGGTCGGATGGCGCGGTCGCCGGGCAGCTGATGGGCGTTCTGCAGGATACGCTGACGCGCGCGATGCGGCTTCATTTCCTCGAAGCGCAGGGCGTGCAGCCCGAAATGGCGAACGCGGCGCAGCTGATCGCGCCGATGATCGCGGTCAACCGGCCGTCGCCCGGCAAGGGGCATGAACAGCTGATCATCCGCTCGATCCTTCCGCTGCTCGTCTCCTACCTCCTCCTGATGTCGCTGATGCTGTCGGGGTCGTGGATGCTGCAGGGCACGGTCGAAGAACGGTCGAACAAACTGATCGAGACGGTGCTCGCCTGCGTCAGCCCCAACCAGCTGATGTACGGCAAGCTGATCGGCACGGTCGCGGTCGGGCTGACGATGGTCGCGGTATGGGTCGCCTGCGCGATCGTGGCGGCCTTCGCGACGCAGGGGATGATCGCCGACTTCCTGCGTCCGGCGCTCGCGCCCTTGTCACAGCCGAGCGTGGCGTTGGCGATGATCTATTACTTCTTCGCCGGCTACATCATGATCTCGATGATCTTCCTCACGATCGGCGCGATGAGCGACAGCATGCGCGACGCGCAATCCTATCTCAGCCCGGTGATGCTGGTGATCGCCATGCCCTTCGCGATCATCGCGCAGGCGGTGTTGCGGGATTCGTCCAGTCTCGGGGTGCGGATCATGAGCTGGATCCCGATCTACACGCCCTTCACGATGCTCGCCCGGTTGGGGGCCGGGGTCCCTTTATGGGAGGTCGTCGGCTGCGGAGTGACGCTCGCGGCCTTCATCGCGATCGAGGTGGTGATGCTGGGCCGCGTATTCCGGGCGAGCCTGCTCGGAGCGGGCTCGAAGCCCGGTCTTGCGCATATCGGCCGCCTGATGCGCGGACGCGGGGGCGAATGAGATTGACCGCGCGATAGCGCATCCATAGCCTCCCGCCCGCATCGAAGTGCCAACAGCTTCGAGCGGTAGGGGGTATTTGATATGGCAGAAAAAGAAGTGGTGCCTGCGGCCAACCCGGCTGCGCTGGGGCTCGTGGCATTCGGGCTGACGACGGTCCTGTTGAGTCTGATCAATGCGGGTGTGCTGCCAAAGGGCGGCGAGCCGGTCGTGATTCCGTTGGCATTGGCCTTTGGCGGCCTGATGCAGATTTTCGCGGGCGCGTTCGAATTTCGGCTGGGCAACACGTTCGGCATGACCGCGTTCCTGAGCTATGGCGCCTTTTGGTGGTGGTTCGCGCTCTTGCTCTTGTTCGCGGGCAATCACTGGATCGACATTTCCGCGGCCGGCCCAACGATCGGGGTGGCTTTGCTGCTGTGGGGCGTGCTGACGCTTTACCTCTGGATCAGCACTTTCCGCCTGCCCAAGATCATCTTCCTGATCTTCCTGACCCTGTGGGTGACGTTCGGCCTGCTCGGCCTGGGCGCGATCCAGGGCAATGCCGGCCTTGGTCAGCTTGGCGGCTGGCTCGGTCTCGTATGCGGTTGCCTCGCGCTCTATGGCAGCTTCGGGATCGTCACCAACGCCACCTTCGGGCGCGTGGTGCTGCCGATGGGCGAGAAGCCGTTCCTGTCCTGACCTGATGCGAAGGCGGCGCCTCCGTCTGGCGCCGCCTTCGTTCCCCCTTCGGTCTCTTGATTAAATGGCTGCGCGGTTCCACGCTGCGTCCATCCGGCGCTCAGCCGATCAATATTCCGAAGGATTTCCCAAAGCATGAAAGTCATGACGTGGCTCTGGACCTCGGCCGCCGCGGGCTGCCTGGTCGCTTCCATGGCGCAAGCCGCGCTGCCTGCGTCCAACCCGTTCGCCCAGGCCAGCAGCCTGCCGTTCCAGGCGCCGCGCTTCGACCTGATCAAGGACGGCGATTATCAGCCCGCGATCGAGGCCGGTATCGCGGAACAGGCTGCCGAAATCGCGCGCATCGCCAACAACAAGGCCGCGCCGACCTTCGCCAACACGATCGGCGCGATGGAGCGTTCGGGCCGCCTGCTCGATCGCGCGGCCAATGCCTTCTTCGGCGTGGTCCAGGCCAACACCAACCCGACGCTCGACAAGGTGCAGGAGGTGGAGACACCAAAGCTCACCGCGCACGCTGACTCGATCTATCTCAATCAGAAGCTCTTCGCGCGCGTCCAGACGCTCTATGCCAAACGCAAGAGCCTCAAACTGAGCCAGGAAGAGCGGCAGCTGCTCGACGTCTATCAAGCCAATTTCATCCACGCCGGCGCGCAGCTGAAACCCGCCGACAAGGTGAAGCTGCGCGATCTCAACAAGCAGATCTCGACCCTCGAGACGTCCTTCCAGCAGAAACTTCTCGCCGCCGCCAAGAACGGCGCGCTGGTTGTGGACGACAAGTCCAGGCTCGCCGGCCTCGACGACAATGCGATCGCGGCGGCGGCCAAGGATGCCGCCGAGCGCAAGCTCGACGGCAAATATGTGCTGCCGCTGCAGAACACCACGCAGCAGCCGGCCCTGCAGGATCTGGCCAACCGCGCGACCCGCGAAGCGCTCTTCAACCAGAGCTGGACGCGCGCGGAAAAGGGCGACGCCAACGATACCCGCGGCGTCATCCAGCAGATCGCCTGGCTGCGCGCGCAGAAGGCGAAGCTGCTCGGCTTCGCCACGTGGGCGGATTATGTGCTGCAGGATCAGATGGCGAAGACCCCGCAGGCCGCAAAGAATTTCATGCAGCAGCTGCTTCCGCCGCTCGCCGAGGAGCAGAAGGCCGAGGTCGCCGAATTGCAGAAGACGATCCGCGCCGGGGGCGAGGATTTCGAGCTGAAGCCCTGGGATTGGGAACGCTATGCCGAGCGGGTGCGCAAGGCGAAATATGACCTCGATGAGAATGAGGTGAAGCCCTATCTCGAGCTCAATGCTGTGCTGGAGAAGGGGGTCTTCTACGCCGCCAACCAACTGTACGGCCTGACCTTCAAGCGCCGCACCGACATCCCGGTCTATCAGCCGGACGTGATGGTCTACACCGTCTATGACAAGGACGGCTCCGAGCTCGGGCTCATGTATTTCGACTATTTCAAGCGCGATAACAAATCGGGCGGCGCATGGATGTCGAATTTCGTAGGCCAGTCCTATGCGCTAAAAACCAAACCGGTTATCTACAACGTAGCTAATTTCACCAAGCCGGCGGCGGGCCAGCCTGCTTTGATCACGTTCGACGACGCGACCACGATGTTCCACGAATTCGGCCACGCGCTGCACGGCCTGTTCGCAAGCCAGGAATATCCGACCTTGTCGGGCTCCAACACCGCGCGTGACTGGGTAGAATTCCCGTCCCAGTTCAACGAACATTGGGCGCTCGATCCCAAGGTGCTGGCCAATTACGCCAAGGATTACCGCACCGGTGCGCCGATGCCGCAGGCCCTGGTCGACAAGATCAAGAAGGCGGCCAAGTTCAACCAGGGCTATGCGCTGGGCGAGACGGTGGAGGCGGCGCTGCTCGACATGGACTGGCACAGCCTGCCGGCCAGCGCGCCCAAGCAGGATGTCGACGCGTTCGAGAAGAAGGCGCTCGATACGATGGGGCTCGATACGGTGAACGTGCCGCCGCGCTATCGCTCAAGCTACTTCCTCCACATCTGGGCGAACGGCTATTCGGCCGGCTACTACGCCTATCTGTGGACGCAGATGCTCGAACATGCGGCCTATCATTGGTTCATGGACCATGGCGGACTGACGCGGGAGAATGGCGATCGCTTCCGCGACCTCGTCCTGTCGCGCGGCCATACCCAGGATTATGGCACGATGTTCCGGGCCTTCTACGGCAAGGATCCGGATATCGGTCCGATGCTGGAAGAGCACGGCCTGCCCACGGGCAAGTGAATGAAAAGAGCGCGGCGATCCTGATCGCCGCGCCCTTATCGTTGAATGCCCGCAAGAGACAAAACGAAGGAGAGGGTGATGCGGTTCGGACTTGGGCTGGCCATAATGCTGGCGGCATTCGCGTCTTCAGCAGAAGCGGCCAACGGCCCGATCGTCACCGTCGAGACGGGCAAGCTTCAGGGCGTCGCGGCGACCGGCAATAGCCCTGTCCAGATTTTCCGCGGCATCCCCTTCGCCAAGCCGCCGGTTGGCGATCTGCGCTGGCGCGAGCCGCGTCCGGCCACTCATTGGGAAGGCGTGCGCGCCGCCGATCAGTTCGGCCCGCGCTGCATGCAGAAGCATATGTGGGACGACATGTTCTTCCGTTCGCCCAGAGCGGACGAGGATTGCCTCTATCTCAACGTCTGGACGCCCGCCGATCTCAAGAAGGCGGACAAGGCCAAGCTGCCGGTGCTGGTCTATATCTATGGCGGCGGCTTCATCGCCGGCACCAGCGACGAACCGCGCTACGATGGTGCCGCGACCGCAGCGCAGGGCGTGGTGGTCGTCACGCTCAATTACCGTCTCGGCATTTTCGGCTTCTTCACCCACCCGCAGCTTACGGGCGAATCCCCGCACAAGGCGTCGGGCAATTACGGGCTGCTTGATCAGGCCGCCGCGCTCGCTTGGGTCCGGCGCAACATCGCCGCCTTCGGAGGCGATCCGAAGCGAATCACGGTCGGCGGGGAATCGGCGGGCTCGATGTCGGTCAGCGGGATGATGGTGTCTCCGCTCACCCGTAATCTCATCGCCGGCGCGATTGGCGAAAGCGGCTCCTCGCTGCCGCCGTACCGTCCGCGCAAGCTCGCCGACGGCGAGGCCGACGGTATGCGTTTCGCCGAAGCGCTTCAGGTGCCGACGCTGGCGCAGCTCCGCGCCATTCCCGCGGACAAGCTGCTCGACGTGCAGAATTATCAGGGCGCCGGCTGGGGGCCGGTGATCGACGGCTATTATTTCGCGGAGGATCCCGAGGCGACCTATGCTGCAGGAAAGGCCGCCAAGGCCCCCTTGCTGGTTGGCTCCAATTCGCAGGAAGGCGCGGCCAACTGGATCCTGGGCGACGTGCCACCGACGGTCGCCAATTATCGCGCCGGTGTGCAGAAATCGTTCGGCGCCAATGCGGATCGCGTGCTCCAGCTCTATCCCGCCGCGTCCGATGCCGACGTGGTCCGCGCCGCGACCGAGCTCGCGAGCGACCGCTTCATCGCGGCCAGCACCTGGAACTGGTTCGACCACCAGCGCAAGACCGGCTGGCCGACCTTCTATTATTACTACACTCGCGTCCGCCCCGCGCCGACCGCCTACAAGGCGAACGGGCCCGCTCCTTATGGTGCGCTCCACAGCGCCGAGATCGAATATGCGCTCGGCAATCTGGATGCGAACCCCTCTTATGCCTGGACGGATGCGGACCGGAAGGTTTCGGCGACGATGAACGCGTACGTGGTCAACTTCGTAAAGACCGGCAATCCGAACGGGCAGGGGCTTCCCTTGTGGGTGCAGGCGCCCGCCGGCGATGGCCCGATCCAGCGGCAGATCATCGACGTCGACACGCGCCGCGCGGCCTTTCCCGAACAGGATCGCTACGTGGCGATGGTGCCGATCCTCTCGGGACGGTGAATCGCTTCACGCCGGGCTTCCCCAAAGCGGCCCGCTGTAATAGCGATATCGCGATGCCCCGCGGACAGGACGGGGTGCGTTCAGCAGAGGATGACCTGTGACCCGTCGCTTCGTGACCTACCGTGCCCTCAAAATTGGTAGCGCTATAACGGGTGCGCTCGCACTCGCGCAGGCCGCCAATGCTCAGCTGTACAAGGACCCGTCGCAGCCGATCTCCGCGCGCGTCGCCGACCTCGTCGGCCGCATGACGATCGAGGAGAAGGCGGCGCAGATGCAGAATGTCGCCCCGGCAATTCCGCGGCTCGGCGTGCCGGCTTATGATTGGTGGAACGAGGCACTGCATGGGGTCGCGCGCGCGGGCGAGGCGACGATGTTCCCGCAGGCGATCGGCATGGCCGCGACCTGGGACCCGGATCTGCTTCATGACGAAGGCCGCGTCGTCGCCGTCGAGGGCCGCGCCAAATATAACCAGGCGCAGCGCGAGGGGAATTTCGAGCGCTATTACGGGCTGACCTTCTGGTCGCCCAACATCAACATCTTCCGCGATCCGCGCTGGGGTCGCGGCCAGGAGACGCTGGGCGAAGATCCGTATCTCGCCGGCACGCTCGGCGCCGCCTTCATTCGCGGCGTCCAGGGCGACAATCCCAAATATTTCGAGGCGATCGCCACGCCCAAGCACTTCGCCGTCCATTCCGGGCCTGAACCGCTGCGCCATGGCTTCAACGTGAATGTCGCGCCGCGCGATCTCTCCGAAACCTATTTGCCGCAGTTCCGCCGCGCGATCACCGAGGGCAAGGCCTATTCGCTGATGTGCGCCTATAACGCCGTCGATACGAAGGCGGCATGCGCCAATCCCACGCTGCTGACGGATATCCTGCGCCGCGATTGGGGATTCCAGGGCTTCATCACGTCGGATTGCAATGCGGTCGCCGACATCACGCAGGGCCACCATCAGGGCAAGACACTGGCCGAAGCCGCGGCGCTCGCGGTCAAGGCCGGCACCGATACGGGCTGCAATTTCCAGAACGAGATGCTCGAACTGCCCAAGGCGATCCAGCAGGGGCTCATCACCGAGGCCGACATAGATGTGGCGCTGAAGCGGCTGTTCACCGCGCGTATGCGGCTCGGCATGTTCGACCCGCCGGAAATGGTGCCTTTCTCCAAGATCGGCATCAAGGAGAACCATTCGGACGCGCATAAGGCGATTTCGCTC
>Ga0207705_10000054_pt1 | contig 161842 bp, 156 predicted proteins | sample KBSC13metaG_FD_184314 | JGI IMG/M metagenome (GOLD analysis project Ga0207705, IMG submission 184314) | Corn rhizosphere microbial communities from Kellogg Biological Station, Michigan, USA - KBS C1-3 metaG (SPAdes) (version 2) | ecosystem: Host-associated > Plants > Roots > Rhizosphere >... | reverse complement strand
CGGCAGCAGCGCCCAGGCGGGCCGGTATGATTTCGACGTCCGCAGCATAGCGCTGCGCGGCAATATCGTGGCGATCGACCAATGGTATCTTGGAATATTGGGCTGCTGGATCATCCTGATCTGTCTGTTCCTGATCTCGCGTATTCTCGACCTGCAGAGCGATCTCACGCGGCGGCGCTTGCTCCATGCCGCAGCACAGGGCGAAGCCCAGCTCGCCCAGGAAGCGGCAAGGCGGGACCATCTGACCGGCCTGCACAACCGGCTGGGTGCAACCGAACTTTATCGGCAAATGCTGGCCCATGGCGGCGGCAACCCGGCCGCGATCATGCTGATCGACATCGATCACTTCAAATCGGTCAACGATCGCTTCGGTCACGCGCAGGGCGACGCCGTACTGGTGGCGTTCGCCGCGTTGCTGCGCAGCCATACGCGCGACGCCGACCTGATTGCACGCTGGGGTGGCGAGGAATTCCTGCTGATCGCCCGCGTCAGCGACGCGCAGGCGGCGATGGAAATGGCCAATAAGCTGCGCCTGCTGATTTCCGCGACCGACTTCATTCGGGGCGGGCTGACCGCGAGCTTCGGCGTCCATGTCTGCCCAAAGCTCCCGACGAAGCTCGGACCAGCCATTTCATACGCGGATGGCGCACTGTACAAAGCCAAGAACGAAGGACGAGACCGCGCCGTGCTGCATATTCCGGCGGAGGGAGATTCTGGCGGACCACGCAAATCCTGAGGCGTTGAGACCTGCACCGCTTCCCTTCCGCCGCAACCGCTATAGGATGGCATATCACAGCGAGGGAAATCCCATGCCGATCAGCAACTTATCCTTGCGTTCCAGTATCATGATCGCGGCGTGCGCGTTCAGCATGGCGACCCCGGCGTTCGCCGGGCCCAACCCGGCCGCCGAGGCGCAGGCGCTCGATCTGCTCAAGCGCGCGATCGCCTTCCGCAGCGTCTCCGGGCCCGGTAACCAGACGCCCCAGCTCGCAGCTTACTTCAAGCAGGCGTTGATCGACGGCGGTTTCGCGGCCGACGACATTACCATCACCCCGGTCGACGACACTGCTTTCCTGGTCGCCCGCTACCGGGGTTCGAATCCCAAGCTGAAGCCGCTCTTGCTTTCCGGCCATATGGACGTGGTCGAAGCCAAGCCGGCCGACTGGGAACGCGATCCGTTCACGCCCGTGATCGAGAACGGCTATATCTATGGACGCGGCGCGACCGACATGAAGTTCGACGACGCACTGATGATCGCCAGTCTGATCGATCTGAAACGCCAGCATTTCGTGCCCAAGCGCGACGTGATCCTGGCCCTTTCGGGCGACGAGGAAACGATCATGAAGACGACGCAGATGATGGCTGCGCAATTTCCCGACGCCTACATGCTGCTGAATGGCGACAGCGGCGGCGGCAGCCTGGGCGGCGACGGCCACCCCCTATATTTCGCGCTGGAGGGCGCGGAAAAAGCCTATGGCGACTATACTTTGACGTTCACCAATCCGGGCGGCCATTCAAGCGCGCCGCGCAAGGAGAACGCGATCTACGAATTGGCGGCGGTGTTGACGCGGATCGGCGAACACCGGTTCACGCCGCAACTGAATGAGATAACCAAGGCCTATTTCCTGGCCGCCGCAGATCGTGCGGAGCCGAAGATGGGCGCGGCGATGCGCGCTTTCGCCGCCAACCCTGCCGACGCGCAGGCGATCGCTACTTTGTCGGCGGATCCAACCCAGGTGGGCCATATCGGCACGACCTGCGTCGCCACGATGGTGAATGGGGGCCACGCGCTTAACGCTCTGCCGCAGCGCGCGACCGCCAACATCAATTGCCGGATCTTCCCCGGAACTTCATTCCAGGCGGTGCAGGACGAACTGACCCACGTCGCCAACGACCCGAAGATGACTATCCAGTTCACCAACATAGGGACCACGGCCAGTCCCCCATCGCCGATGCGGGCAGATGTCACGGCCGCGGTGCGCGCGGGGCTGGACCTCAATTATAAGGGGGTCCCCATCATTCCCACGATGGCATCGGGCGCAAGCGACAGCATGTGGTTTCGCGTGCGCGGCGTGCCGAGCTACGGCGTCGCCCCGATCTTTATGAAGGATAGCGACGATTTCTCGCACGGGCTCAATGAGCGGACCCCGGTCAACAATATCGCGCCGGGCGTCGCTTATTGGAAAGTCTTGATCGGGCGCTTGTCGAACTGAATTACGAAGGCGGGCGAGGGCCTGAGCCCCCGCCCGCCTTGATCAGAACTTGGTACCGAAACGTATGCCGATCGTGCGCGGCCTGTAGACCACATAATATGGCCGCTGGCTGCAACTGCCGCATTCCTCGAATGCGGAGAGTTGCGCGCGATTGTCGAACGCGTTTTCCGCGAAGAGTTCGGCGGTGAAGTTGCTCCATGCATAGCCTACCGCGAAATCGACCAGATTATAGCCCTTGAGCGGCGGCGGCTGGTCGGTGGTGCTGGTGCCGATGCGCAACGCCGACGACGCGGAGCTCGAATGGGTCAGTCCGCCCTGCAGATGTGCCTTGCCGGGGCCAAGCTCCCATTCGTAGCGCGCGGTCGCATTGGCCTTAAACTTGGGGGTGACAGGCAAGCGCGTGCCCTTGGGCGCCACTACCGAATCCCCGGCACCAGTGCACTGGAAGGTCGGATCGTCGGTCGCGCACAGATTGTTGCGGATCTTCGCGTCGAGATAGGCGCCGGTGGCGGTCAGGCTGAGGCCCGGCGCCGGGTACAGGCTGATATCGGACTCGATCCCTTTGATACGCGCGTTCGGGCCATTGTGAATCTCGGTGAAGCTGTTCGCCCCGAGGAAGCTATACTGGAAATTCTTCCAATCATCGACGAACACAGCGCCATTCCAGCGGAGCTTACGGTCGAGCCAGCTCGTCTTCCAGCCTACCTCATAGTTGGTAAGATAATCGGCCTTGTAGGGCGCGATGGCGGCGCGGCGATTGATTCCGCCGGGACGGAAGCCGCGCGACCAGGTCGCGTACAGCATATGATCCCGATCGGCCTTCCACGTCAGGTTGAGCCGGTGGATGAAGCCGTCGTCCTTGTTATGCTTGGGCACCACCTTACCATTCTGGAACACGCCCAGGTTGGTACAGGGCGCGCCGGCCTCATCCGCCGGGATGAGAGTGCCGCCGGGATTGCTGCGGACGGTGCTGCCGTCGGTATTGTAGCAGGCCGCCACACCAGTGCGCGAACTGCCCGCTGCATTATAGGGCGGGCCGGCTGGATTGCGGCCGAAGCCGAAGAAGCCGATCAGCGAGTTGTCGAACTTGTAGTAGCGCAGCCCGCCGGTCAGCGTGAGGTTCGACGTAATGTCGTACGCGGCTTCCCCAAACACTGCATAATCGCGATCGACGCGCTTCTGCTGGGTCAGCCACAGCGTGCCGGGATAGCTGTTGACCGACAGCGAACTGGCCAGACCAGACACCTGATAGTCCTGCCGGATGTTGTGATACTGGCGCTGGTAGAAAAGGCCGCCGACCAGCCGGAACGGCTCGCTCACCGGTGAGGAAATGCGGAGTTCCTGGCTCATCTTGTTGAACTTGTCGGTGCCGATGACATGTTGCAGCGGCTTGATCTGATTGCCGGCATTGTCCTTGTAATAGAAATAGCCCGCGAGGCCGCCATAGCTCGAATAGAGCGCGTCATAGGCCTCGGCATAATCGGTGTAATCGGTGGCCGCATTGATCTTGCGGACGAGATAGGCGCCCGCATAGGTCAGGTCCCAATTGCCGAGCTTGCCCTCGATCGTGAGCGCGCCCTGAAGGAAGCGATCGTGGGTATAATCGCTCAGGAAATGCTGGACCTTGAGATCGCCGAGTTTGGGGTCTTCCCCGAACGTGCCGTGGTTCTTCTGGTCCTGCCCGAAGACGGTCGCGGTTGCGGTCCAATTGTCGTTAAGGTCGATCTTGAGCGCGGCGCGGCCGCCATAGACGTCGATGTCGTTATAATTCTTCTTGGCCACGGCGGCGTTGTCGACCGTGATGCCCGGGCCGCAGGCGGGGGTGCCGTCGCAGAAGGTACGCGTGCCGGGAATATTGTCGATATAGCCCGCATCATGCTCGTAAAAGCCGACCAGGCGGATTGCGGCGCTTTCGGAGAGAGGGGCGTTATAGAAACCCTCGATCTTGCCGCCCTTGCCGCCCGAATGGACGGTGTTTCCCTCGACATCCATGCCGCCATAGGAATGGCTGGTGTCAGGCTTGTTCGTGATGATGCGCAACGTGCCCGATTCCGACGAGGCACCGTAAAGAGTGCCCTGCGGACCCGACAGCGCCTCGATCCGCGCGATGTCGTAGATATGGACGTCGAGATTGCCGCCTATCGTCGTGATCGGCTGCTCGTCGAGATAAACGCCGACCGAAGGCAAGGAGCCCGAATGGTTGCCGTCGCCGCCCGACGCCGCGCCGCGGATATAAACGCTGGTCGATCCTGGCTGTGACGTCTGGAAGGAGACGCTCGGCAACAGCTTCGTGAAATCGGTGAAGTTGGAGACGTTCAGCTCGTCCAGCTTCTGCGTGCCGAGCGCCTGGATGCTGATCGGCACGTTCTGCAGGTTTTCCGACCTTTTCTGCGCGGTCACCACAATTTCTTCGGGGCCGCGTGGCGTCGGCGCGGTCGCGGCGGGACTCGTGTCGGCGCCGGCCGTGTTGCTCTGGGCCAGCGCGGCACTTGCCGCGCCTGTAAGGATCGTCCCGGCGAGCAGGCCGGTGATCAGATGACGGGGTGGGCGCATGTTTGACTCCCTGTCCTTTATGAAAAAGGAGGCTGTTACTGTGCCGTTACGGTGTCAATCCGGGGCAGCACCCGACAGCACCTCTTTGCAGCGCAACATTGCAAACATGTCACGCTTGATAGGTATAAGCATCCAGTATTGACCCGAGTGCGCGCTTGAGCGGATCGAGCCATGCTTCGAAATGGCGCCATTGCTCGACGCCCTCGCGATAGATCGGCTGGCGTACCTGCTCTGAAGATGCGGTGCGCACTGCGCGTTCGGTCTCGTGAAAGCTCAGACAGGCAGGCTCGAAGGGGAGCAGCGCATGATCGAGCAAGGCGCGTACCTGGGCTTCGGTATCATCGACCATCTTTTCGTAGAAAACGCGGTGGACGTGACCTGGCAGCGCGAGATCGAAATGATCCATCAGCCGGACATAATCCGCATAGTAACGCCCAACCTCGGTGAGGTCGTAGGTGAAGGTCTGTCCGCGCGCGAAATGCTGTTTGAAGTTCGAGAAGCAGCAGGCGAGCGGATGGCGCCGCGCGTCGATGATCGTGGCGTTGGGCAGGATCAGCCGGATGAAGCCGACATGCGCCCAATTGTTGGGCATCTTGTCCACGAAGCGCGGGCGATCCGTCTTGCGCTGGATCCGCGTGCGATCGAGATATTCCTCGCCAAGCGAGCGCGCCTCTGCCCGGCTCAATTCCCACACGTTCTGCGGCCCCACACGGGTGGCGAGCGCAGCGATGTCGGAAAGCTCGGTCGTGCCTTCGACCTGGCTATGGCTGGCCAGGATCTGCTCGATCAGCGTCGAGCCGGAACGCGGCAGCGACACGACGAAGATCGGATCGTCCGCCTGCGCGCCCCAACTTGCCCGCTCCGCGAAGAATTCGGGCGTGAAAAGCGCGCGCTGCCGTTCGATCGCGGCGCTCAGTTCATCCGGATCATAGTCGATCAGGGAACGCCGCAGTCGATTGGCTTCGGCATAATATGCGAAGGCGCTGTCATAACGTGCGGCATCCTCCTCCGCCTTGCCGAGCGCGAACTGGAGGTGGAAGCGATCCTCGTCGTTCAGGCCCCCCTGTTCGAGCGCGGCGCGCATCGCCGCAATATCCTCCGCGGCGAAACGGAACGTCTTGAGATTGGCGAGACTCCACCAGGCTTCGCCCAGACTCGGCTCAAGCGCGAGGCTGCGACGATAAGCGGCGATGCTCTCGTCCTGCTTGCCGATCGTCTTCAGCGAATGACCCAGGCTCATCCACACTTTAGGCTGGTTGGGATAATCGACCAGCACCTGACGGTAGAGTGCAATCGAAGGTTCATAGTCGCCGAGCCGCGCCAGCGCCGCCGCCTTCAGGTTGATGTAGGACGGATGGCCCGGCTCCCCTTCCAGAAGCTGGTCGATCTCGGCGATCGCCTCCGACGAACGGCCCTGGCGGTGGAGCGCGATCGCGAGATTGTGGCGCGCCGCCGCAAAGCCTGGCGCGAGTTCGAGCGCGCGGCGGAGCAAGGTTTCGGCATCCTTGTTGCGGCCTATTCTTCCGGCCAGCTCCGCGAGCATCCGGATTGCCCCAATATCGGTCGGGCTTTGCTTGAGCCGCGCGCGGAGGATTGGCTCCGCATGCGCGAGATCGTTGCGCGCGAGCGCGTCGGCTGCCTCGAGCAAGGCGGGATCACGGGTCGACGCGCGCAATGCCGCCAGATAGGCGGCGTCCCCGCCGGCTTCGTCCTCAGCAAGGTGAAGCTGGTTGCCGAGCGCGCGCCATGCCTCGGCGGAATCGGGATTGGCCGCCGCCGCGGCGCGGAAGGCGGCGGTGGCTGCCTCGCCTTCCCCTCTGATGCGGTGCGCCTCGCCGGCGATCAGGAGCGCGGGGGCACTGCCCGGCACGACCCGCAATATCTCTCGCGCCTGTGCCAAAGCGAGTTCGGGCTGTTCTCCAAGCAGGCGCCGTGCATGCGCGAGCGCGATTTCGAGCGTGCCGGTCGGATCCGCGTGCGATGCCATGTGCCGGAGAGACGATGCCCCGCCCCCGCCTGTCAACGCCGATCTTGCCGAGCGGCAGGCACAGGCGCACTCTGGCCGCCATGGCCATCACCCGCCCGCTATCGAACCAGGACCCTGACGAAGGCTGGAGCCTGCCCGCGTGGATCTATTCCGACGCGGACTATTTCGAGGTCGAACTCAGGCGCGTGATCCGTCCTTCGTGGCAGATCCTGTGTCATCTCAGCGACATCCCGCAAGCCGGCGACTGGCACGGCCTCGATTATGCCGGCGAGAGCGTGGTGGCGATGCGCGGGCCCGACGGATCGGTCAATGCCTTCCACAATGTCTGCCGCCATCGCGGTGCGCGCATCCTCGACGGCGCACGCGGCTGTGCAAAGCGGATCGTCTGCCCCTATCACGCCTGGACCTATGCCAGCGACGGACGGCTGATCGGCGTGCCGCAAAGGGAGACATATGATCCCCGCGCGCTCGATGGCATCCGCCTCGCCCCCGTCGAACACGAGGTCTGGCAGGGTTTTGTCTTCGTGCGGCTGGAAAGCGGCGGGCCGAGCGTCGCGGAGATGATGACCCCCTATGCGCACGAGGTGGCACCCTATCGCTTTGAGGATTTGCGTGCGCTGGGCCGCGTCACGTTGCGGCCGCGCGGCGTGAACTGGAAGAATATCGCCGACAATTATTCGGACGGGCTGCACATCGCGGTCGCGCATCCCGGCCTCAAGCGGCTTATGGGTGACGGCTATGGCGTCGAGAGCGCCGAGTGGGTCGACAAGATGTGGGGGCCGTTGGTCGAGCGACCCTCCTCCAATCCCTCCGAGCGGGCCTATTGCCATTTCCTGCCGCGCGTCGCGCACCTGCCTGACGAGCGGCAGCGGCTATGGACCTATTTCAAATTGTGGCCGAACGTCGCGTTCGACATCTATCCGGATCAGGTCGATTTCATGCAGTTTCTGCCGGTGTCGCCGACCGAAACCCTGATCCGCGAGATCAGCTACGCCATCCCCGATCAGAGGCGCGAGATGAAAGCCGCGCGTTATCTGAACTGGCGGATCAACCGCCAGGTCAATGCCGAGGATACCGAGCTCGTCGCGCGCGTGCAGCAAGGCATGGCCTCGTTGAGCTTTTCTGCCGGACCGCTGAGCAGGGATGAGGTGGCGCTGCGCAATTTCTGCCGGCGCACGCGCGAGCTAATCTCGGAGGCGCGCCAGCGCGACGCACCGCCCATGGGCTGGAGCCGAGCCTATCGCTGAGTGTGCCGGAGCATTTCCTGGCTCTTGACTTTCCTGCGATTGTTCCCTAAATGTTCCAACCGGCATCAGACCCGGACTCCACAGCCATCAAGTTTGAATCTGCGTTTTTTAAATTTTCGGCGCCCCAGCAGCCTTGCGGCCCTTCTCCGAAAGGCTGCGAAATGTGATCGACCAGCGCGGCGCGTCCATGGCGGCGATGCTATGCTCCCATTCGTGCCGGACCTCGCCCGCCAGATGATAGACGGAGCGCGGGGCCAGCACGGCCGAGGCCCGCTGAAACTTGCCCCCGACGCGTCGTCGCAACCGCAGCGTGGCGGGATTGCCAAGCGAGACACCGATGACATGGTCGAAGAGAGGCCGATCGCGATGCCAGCCGATGCCGGAGCCGGGATCGTAGCGGATCAGCAGGGCGTGGACGAAATCTTCCGACGGCAGCCCCGCAAAGGCAGCCGCCTTTTCGCGCAAAGGCAGCAGCCAATCGGGCAAGGGTTCGGCTTGCGTGAAGCGCGCCGCGTCGAAATCATAGCGCCAGCCGAAGCTGTGGGTCAGCCTTTTGCCGAGCCAGCCCTGGAAGCGGAAGGGTGCAAGGCCGACCGCATCGATCTGGGCGATCAGGGCGGCTTCCTCGGCGGGCGTGACAATCTCGTCCGTCTGGGCGAGACCGGGCACCAGGACAGCGTCGAACAGGTCTTTCACGCCCATCATGTGGGGATTGCGGGATAAATTCGCGAGGCCCCACCCTCCCCTCGCAACCGGTGAAAGAGCCGCCGCTGTCTTGATGAAAGCGGCTCGAAGGGTCGATTAGTCAGCGGGCGTTCATCTTCTTTGCCCTTTCCTCCGCTCGGTCAGCAGGCCGCGAAGGGGAGCGTAGGCAGGCGAATTCAGGGAAGGATTTCTGTGGCCATAGCGGGCACAATCCGGCATGAGGCCGCGCGGCGACGGCTCCTTTTCGACACGCTCTTCAAGCACCCGAACCGGCAAGCCCGCCCGACCAGTTGACGTAACCCGGCCAGATTTCCATCCCCGACAGCAGCAGCGAGAATTCCCCTATGCGCCAGGCGCTCAAAGCAACCTGCATCACCACCCTCGCGGCTCTTCTCGCCGCCGCGGCCCATGCCGACACGACGGTCAGCACCGCCACCACCGCGCCGCTCAACACGTCGACAGGCGGCAATATCAGCGTAACCAGCAGTGGGTCCATTGTCCCGACGGTGAGCGGCGCGGCGATCACGATCGATAGCAACAACACGGTCTCGAATGCGGGCAAGCTGACCTTCAACGGGGTCGATAATGCGACGGGAATCGCCGCCAATGCGGGGGTGACGAGCAGCATTACGAACAGCGGCACGATCCAGGTCGATGAAACCTACACGCGCACCGATACCAACGGCGACACCGTTCTCGACGGCCCTTATGCCAACGGCGCCAATCGCTACGGCATCCGCGTCGATGGAGCATTCAACGGCGCGATCAACAACACCGGTGCAATCACGGTGCGCGGCAACAATTCGGCAGGCATCTCTGTGGCGGGGCCGCTGACCGGCAATTTCACGACCAATACCGGCGCGATCACCGTCACCGGCGACAATGATTTCGGCGTGCGGCTGGGCGCGGTTACCGGCAATGTCGCCATGTCCAGTTCGATCAGCATGCTCGGCGGCAACGCGCCGGGCCTCGCGCTGACGGGCGACATTACCGGCCAGGTCGTGGTCCATGGGTCGATCACCACCACCGGCTATGGCGCGACCACGCTGCCGCCCGACGTAACCAAGCTGACCGCGCAGAATCTCGAACAGGGCGGTTCGGCGATGATCGTCGGCGGCAACGTCACGGGTGGCGTGCTGATCGCCGCGGCGCCGGCCAGCACCACCGACACAACCGCCGACGTCGACAAGGATGGGATTCCCGACGCCGGGCAGGGCACTGCCACCTTCATCACTTATGGCAGCGCACCTGCGCTGGTAGTCGGCTCCTCCACCGGGGCGACCACGCTGGGCGTGTTCCAGGGCAATACCAACGGGCTGATCATCAACGGCAACATCGCCGGCAGCGGCGTCTATTCTGGCTTTTCCGCGACGGGGATCCAGATCGGAGGGCTCGGCCAGCCGGTCACGATAAACGGCGGCATCGCGATCGCGGGCCAGGTGGCGGGCAGCTCGAACGGCTCGGTCGGAACCGGCCTGCACCTCTATTCGGGCGTGAGCACACCGCTGCTGACCGTTTCCGGTTCGATCGCGGGCAACGCCTCGGCCACGCAGGGCGGGACCTCGGTCGGACTCCAAATCGACGCGGGCGCGAGCCTGCCCAGCATCAATGTGACGGGCGTAATTTCGGCGACGACCACCGCCTCGACCGGGCTCGCGACCGCAATTCTCGATCGCAGCAACACGCTCAACAGCGTGACCAACAGCGGCGGGATCGTCGCTTCCGCAACCGACGGCACCGGCCGCGCGATCGACGTTTCGACCCGTACGACCGATTTCACCTTTAATCAGGCGCTTGCCAGTTCGACCCAGACGACGGTGCCGGGCATCTCCGGCGCGATCATGACCGGCAGCGGCAATGACCAGATCAACGCTTCTGCCGGCATAATCCAGTCCAAATTATTCCTCGGCGCGGGCAACGACCAGCTCAACCTGTCCGGAAAAACGCAAGCGTCGATCGACGCGCAACTGGGCGACGGCGACGACAGCGTCACACTCTCCGACACGGCGACGGCGACCGGGCCAATCGACTTCGGCGCGGGCAACAACAGCCTGACGGTAAACAGCGGCGCAGGCTATTTCGGCCAGATCGTCAATGGCGGGTCGAACATCGCGGTCAAGGTGAATGGCGGCACGCTTGCCTTCATCAACACCAAAACCACGAGCACGGTGGGCAGCCTTGCATTGGCCGGCGGCACGCTGGGTGTGGTGCTTGATCCTTCGACGGGCGACCATAGCCAGATCAACGTCACCGGCGCGACCACGATCAGCGGCGCGAGCACGCTCAAGGTCGCTGTCACCAAATTCGGTGTGACCGCGAGCCCCGTGACCGTGCTGCAGAGCGGCACGCTGACCGGCAGCAGCAATCTCACTTTGTCGATCGACGGCCTGCCCTACCTGCTCAAGGGCGTGCTGGCTGCGAGCGACGCGGCCGGGACGGTCGGGGTCGGCGTACAGCGCAAGACCGCAACCGAACTCGGTCTGCGGCAGTCGGAAGCCGCCGCTTATGACGCGGTGTTTGCAGCGATCTCGGGCAATACCCAGCTTTCGGGCCTGTTCCTGGGTTTCACCGATCGCGATTCGACCCTCAAGCGCTATCGCGAGATGCTGCCTGATCACCAGGGCGGTGTGTTCGACGTGCTGAGTCAGGGCAGCCGCTCGCTCGCCCCTACCCAGGCCGCAACGCCATGGGGTCAGCTCGGCAATGTCAGCTTGTGGGTTCAGCAAGCGGTGTGGGATGAGCATCAGAAAGCCAATCTGACGCCCGGCAATGGCGGCAGCGGCTGGGGCCTTACGGCGGGCGGCGACGTGGCGATCGGCGACAGCAGCCGGGTCGGTCTGTCGCTTGGCTATATTCATGGCAGCGTACGTAACAGCGGCGACAATGAAGTTACCGCCAACCAGTTCGGCGGTGGCGTTCACTGGCTGAGCGATTTCGGCAACCTCCATCTCGCCGCCTATGGCGAGGCTGGTTATGTCAGCCTCCACGAGAAGCGCTTTTTCTCGGGCACGACCGATACGGCTGCCGCGGTGCTGACGAGCGTGGGCAATTGGAACGGCATCAACATGGCGGCAGGCGCCAAGGCCGGCTACGAAGCGAAGATGGGCGTGTTCTATGTCCGCCCATCTGGCGAGCTCACCTATAACCGCCTCAGCGAAAACAAGCATACGGGGACCGGCGGCGGCAGCGCCTTCGATCTTGTCGTGGCCAAGCGCACCAGCAGCGAGCTTGCGGCAACCGGGCTGCTCGCGGCGGGCGTCCATTTCGGCAACACGACCGATCCGGACGCAGCGACATTCCGCTTCGAGGTTGAAGGCGGGCGCCGACAGATCCTGAGCTCGAGCCTGCCAGGGACGACCGCGCATTTCACCGGCGGGCAGGATTTCACCTTGCTGCCCGAGGATCGCAAGAGCGGATGGATCGGTGGGGTCAACGCCTCGATCGGTTCCTCGAGCTTCCGCTTCATCGCCGGTGGCCAATATGAAACGCGCGCCAACGGTCAGCATATCCTGTCCGGCCGGTTCGGGTTCCGCGGATCCTTCTAGAAAAAATCCGCGGATCCTTCTAGAAAAAAAAGGCCCGGACCTTGGTCCGGGCCAGTCAGCGGGCCTGAGAGAGGGCACTCAGGCCGGGTAGCTATTTGCCGGCGCCGCTCGTCCCCGCGAGCTGACTCTGCCAGCCGCCACCGAGCGCACGGAACAGATCGATCTGCGCGGCGGCGACGGCGAACTTCGACTGAGCGAGCGCGGCCTCTGCCTCGGCATTGGTGCGTTCGGCATCGATCAGGGAGAGATAATCGACCTGTCCTTCACGCTGCCGAGCCTGGACGATCCGAGCCGCCCTGGCAGCGGAGTCCTGCGCAGCGGTCAAAGCCTGCTGGCGCCGGAGCGCCTGAGCATAGCCGGAAAGCGCCGTGTCCGTTTCTTGCAGCGCACGCAACACTGTACCGTCGAAGGCCGCCAGCGCGCCGTCGCGATCCGCCTTGGCCTCCGCAATACGCGCCCGCGCGGCAGACTGGTTGGGGAAGTTCCAGCTGATCAGCGGCCCGAGCAGCCAGCGCAGCGGACCGGCACCGAACAGATCCGAAAAGCCCGCACTCGATTGGCCGATCGAGCCGCCGAGCGTGATACGAGGATAGAGATCGGCAGTGGCGATTCCGATCCGTGCCGTATCCGCCGCCAGCTTGCGCTCGGCCGCACGAACATCGGGCCGACGAGCGAGCAAGGTACCGCCGTCACCGATCGGTATGGGCTGGGCCAAAGTCGGTGTGGTATCGCGCGCCGCCGCAGCGGCCGGAAGCGCGTCGGGCGTACGGCCCGTCAGCATCGCCAGGCGAAACAACGCTGCGTCACGCTCCGCCACCAGCGGCGGAATCTCGGCGCGGCGCTGCTCCGCAAGGGTCGACAAACGCGCGACATCGAGCTTCTCGGCGCGCCCGGCCTCAAACCGTTTTTCGGTGATGCCCGCCGAATGATCCAGCAGGTCGACAATGTTGCGCGCAACCTTGATCTGCTCGGCGGCCGACGCCGCTTCGATATAGGCGCGGCTGGTCTCCGCGACGATCGCGACTCGCACCGCATCCGCGTCGGCCGCAGCCGCGCCGACATCGCCATGTGCCGCCTCGATTTCGCGTCGGACACGACCTGCGAGGTCGAGCTCATAAGCCACGTCGAGCCCGGCATCGACCTGCCAATCCTCACGCTTGGCACCCGCCGCCCGTTGGTCTGCGGGCAGCCTTCCATAAGCCGGGCTGGCGCTGAGCGTGGTCTGCGGAAGGAGATCCGAGCGAGCCACCCGCAACGAGGCGCGCGCGCGATCGAGCCGCGCCACCGCAACCCGGATGTCGGTATTGGCGGCGAGCGCGTCGGCGACCAGACCGTTCAGCACTGGATCGTCATAGAGCTGCCACCATCGCGCTGGCGTCTGGGCATCGCTGACCGGCGCACTGGAAGCCGCGAGCGGAGCCTGCGCGGCGGCAACCGGCAGTGGCGGGACATAATTGGGCCCCACAGCGCAGGCAGCGAGCGCTAGCGCGGAAACGGGGGTGAGCATCCTGGCGAGCCTCATCATCGGGCGCACTCCTTATTCGGCCGGCTGCAGCGCGAGGCTGGCCTGACCGCTACGGCGGGTGAAGCGATCGCCCAGCGCGCGGCAAACCACATAGAAAGTCGGGGTGAAGATAAGGCCGAAGCCGGTCACGCCGATCATCCCGAAGAAAACGGCCGTGCCGAGCGCCTGACGCAGTTCCGATCCCGCACCCTTGGCGAGCACCATCGGAATGGCGCCCAGAATGAAGGCGAAGCTGGTCATAAGGATCGGCCGCAGACGGGTACGCGCCGCGTGGACCGCGGCATCGACCGGCGACATGCCCTGCTCCTGTTCCGCCTGCCTCGCGAATTCGACTACCAGGATCGCATTTTTCGCGGCGAGCGCGATCAGCACGACCAGCCCGATCTGTGTCAGGACATTATTGTCCATGCCGCGCAGATTCACCCCGGTCATCGCCGCGAGCAGACACATAGGCACGATCAGCACGATCGCGAGCGGCAGCGTTATGCTTTCATATTGCGCGGCCAGCACCAGGAAGACGAACACCACCGCCATCGCGAACACCAATCCGGACGTGCGCCCCGCCATCTTTTGCTGATAGGCGATACCTGTCCAATCATGGCCGTAGCCCGCCGGTAATGTAGCGTCGGCAAGCTGATCCATCGTCTTCAGCGATTGGCCTGACGAGAAACCAGGAGCGGTATCGCCGTCGACCTCAACCGCGGGGAAGAGATTATAGCGGGTCACGCGATAAGGCCCGGTCTTGTCCTGGAAGGTCGCGACCGATCCGATCGGGACCATCGCGCCCGAATTGGATCGCGTCTTCAAATTGGCGATATCCGCTGTCGTATTGCGGTAGCGGGCATCGGCCTGTGCGGTGACACGATAAGTGCGTCCGAGCAGGTTGAAATCATTGACGAAGGCCGATCCGAGATAGACCTCGAGCGCCTCGAACACCCGCTCCGGCGGCACGCCGAGCAGGTCGGCCTTGCGGCGATCGACATCGGCATAGACGCGCGGCGTATTGGTCGCGAAGAAGGTGTAGATCTGCTTCAGGCCCTTGGTCTGGTTGGCCTGGCCGATCAGCCCGTAGCTGACCTTGCCCAGATCGGCATAGCCGTGGCTGCCCATATCCTGGACCATCATGCGATAGCCTCCGGCCGAGCCGATGCCCTGGATCAGCGGCGGCGGCACGATCAGCAGCCGCGCCTCGGTAATGTCGGCGGTCGCCTTCTGCGCCTCAGCCATGATCGACTGGAGGTTGACGCCCAGCTTCTCGCGTTCCTGGAAGCTCTTGAGCGGCACATAAGCGGCGGCGGTATTGGGCGCGAGCGTCTGCGAGGGGCCGTCGAAACCCGCCAGCATCACCGAACCCAGCACGCCCTTCAAAGGTATGATCCGGGCCGCGACCTTCTTCATCACCGCATCGGTGCGCTCGATCGACGAGCCCGGCGGTAACTGGATCACGGTCAGGAAATAGCCCTGGTCCTGCGCCGGCACGAATCCTGTCGGCGTCGCCCAGAACACGCCAACGGTGAGCGCGATCAGCGTGGCATAGGCCGCCATCATCCGCCTCGGCCGCAGCACGAGCCGGTGCGTGAGCCGTCCGTAAAAATGGCTCAGCCGATCGAAGCCATGGTTGAAGCGGTCGCCAGCAGCCTGCAGCAGCTGCCGCCAGCGCGGGCCGGCCTTGCTCTCTTCGCGAGGCTTCAGAAGCAGCGCGGCAAGAGCCGGGGAAAGCGTGAGCGAGAGGACGAGCGAGATGATCGTTGCCGACGAGATCGTCACCGCGAACTGGCGGTAGAAGGCGCCGGCAAGCCCGCTCAGGAACAAGGTCGGGACGAACACCGCGCATAGCACCAGCACGATCGCGACGAGCGCAGTCGCGACCTCGTCCATCGACGTTCGCGCCGCCTCCAGCGGGGTCAGTCCGCGCTCCAGATTGCGTTCGACATTCTCGACCACCACGATCGCGTCGTCGACGACGATTCCGATCGCCAGCACCATCCCGAACAAGGACAGGTTGTTGAGCGAATAGCCGACCGCCTCCAGCACCGCGAATGTGCCGATCAGCGACACAGGGATCGCCACGACCGGGATCACCGCCGCGCGCCATTTCTGCAGGAAGATGATGATCACTAGGACGACCAGCAGTACGGCTTCGAACAAGGTGTGCTTCACCGCGTCGATCGACTGCGAGATGAACTCGGTCGGATTGTAGATGACCTTGTAGGCGAGCCCTTGCGGGAACTTGGCCTCGAGTTCCTTCATCGCCGCCGACACACCCTGTGCCGCCGCGAGCGCGTTCGAGCCAGGGCGCTGAAACACGGCTACGATCACCGTCGGCTTGCCGCTAAGATAGGTATTCGTGCCATAGTCCTGTGCGCCGAGCTCGACGCGTGCGACGTCGGAGACGCGCACCTGATGGCCGTCGGCGTCGGTGCGCACGACGACGTCGCCGAACTGCTTGGGGTCGGTCAGCCGGCCCTGCGTCTCGACGTTGAGTTGGAATGCCTGGCCGTTCGCATAAGGGGGCTGGCCGAGCGCACCGGAAGCGACCTGCACATTCTGGGCGCGCAAGGCAGAGACGATGTCGCCCGCGGTCAGGCCGAGTGCTGCCGCGCGGCCGGGATCGATCCAGACGCGCATCGAATAATCGCGGCTGCCGAACAGCTGCACGTCGCCGACCCCATCGACGCGCGCGAGCCGGTCACGCACTTGCGTCAGTGCATAATTGGAAATGTAACCGCGATCGAGGCTGTCGTCGGGGGAAATCAGGTTCACGACCATCAGGAAGTCGGGCGAGGTCTTCTTGGTGACCACGCCGAGACGCTGTACTTCCTCCGGCAGGCGCGGGACGGCGACCGCCACGCGGTTCTGCACCAGCACCTGCGCGGCATCGAGATTGGTGCCGATCTTGAAGGTGACGGTGATCACCAGCTTGCCGTCGCCGGTCGACTGCGACGTCTGATACAGCATATTGTCGACGCCGTTGATTTCCTGCTCGATTGGAGCAGCAACGGTTTCAGCCACGGTTTCCGCGCTCGCGCCGGGGTAATTTGCGGTCACGGTTACGGTCGGCGGTACGATGTCGGGATATTGCGAGATCGGCAGCGCGAAATAGGCGATCGCACCCACGATAGTGATGGCGATTGCGATCACGGCGGCGAAGATCGGCCGCGTGATGAAAAAGCGCGAAAGGCGCATGGTCTTTGTCCTGCTGATCGCCCCCGGGGTCAGTGGGCGAAAGTCGCCTCCGCGGAGGCGGGAGTGGATGCGGGAGGCGCGTCGGTGGCGGTTTCGGGCGTGATCCGGCCGGCATGAGCCTGAACCGGCATGCCAGGCAGGGCCATCTGCGTGCCGCTGATGATCACCCGATCGGAAGGCGCGATACCCGACGCTATCACGCGCAGCCCGTCGACGACGGGGCCGAGTTGAACGGGCTTGACGACGACCTTTCCGTCGGCACCAAGCACAAGCAGGGTCTTGCGCGCCTGATCGGTCTGCACGGCGGCATCGGGCACCAGCAAGGCACGCTGCGTACCGCCGCTGGCGAGCCGCATGTTTCCGAACAGGCCGGGCGTCAGAAAATAATTGGGGTTACGTAGGACCGCGCGGCCCCGGATGGTGCCCGAACGAGGGTCGAGCCCGTTATCGGTGAAGTCGAGCTGGCCCTTCCAGTGATAGCCCGGCTCATCCTGCAATTGAATCTCGACCGGCGACGACGCAGTGCCTGCCGCTCGGGCGCGTTGTGATTTCAGGAACAGGGCTTCGGAGCCGTCGAAGGTGAAGTAGATCGGATCGAGCGCATTGATCGTGGTCAACAGGCTGCCCGTGGTCCCCTCCCCCCCTGCAACCTGATTGCCGGGGTCGACCCGACGATCGGAGATGCGGCCCGTGATCGGCGCGCGGACCTGGGTGAACTCCATATCCAGCGCCTTCTGACGGACGCGTGCATCGGCCGCGGCGACCGCCGCCTCGGCTGCCTGCACGCGCGCCTTGAGCGCATCCACTTCGCCGGCCGAGACCGCCTCGTCGCCCACCAGACGGTTGGCGCGGGCGAGATCGGACCGGGCGAGCGCGAGCGTGCTGCGCGCGCTCGCCGCGTTGGCACGAGCCTCTGCAAGCCCGGCGGCGAAAGGCCGCGGATCGATCGTGAACAGCAATTGCCCCTGACGGACCACATCACCGTCCTTGAAATGGACGCCAACCACCTGGCCGGAGACGCGCGGACGAACCTCCACCGTCTTCGATGGGGTGAAGCGGCCGATATAATCGTCCCAGGCGCGCACGTCGCGGACCAAGGGGGTCGCGACGGTGACATTCGCGGGCGTAGGTGCCGCCGCGGCCGGGGCCTGATGAGTCAGCTTCCACGCTCCACCCGCGAGCAGCAGTGCGACGATCGCGATGCTGCCGTTGCGGATGGAAGAATTCCGCCTCAGGCGGTCGTGATCCGCAGCCTCGATATCATGGGTCAGCATGTTCATAGGGCAGCACTCCGGCGGCGCGCGACACGCTTGGTGGCGATGCTGGCGAGCAGGGTTTCATATTGGCCGGTCGAGAAACCGGCGGAGAGGAAGCGCTTCACTTCCGATACCGGCAATTTGTAGCCGCGATGCCAAGCGTGGACCGCGAGCCGCCGCAAGGCCTCAAGCCGAGGATCGGCGAGAGTTGAGCTTCGGCCCAGCCCAAACAGGCTGCCAAGCGCCCGCGCGAGGGGGCCGGGCGTATCCAGAGTCGATAGCGGATCGCGACGAGCGAGCGCGATCACGCTCCATTCGAGCCCACTGAAATCAGTGCTGCCCTCGTCCTGAACCGCCCAGGCCGCCGGCACCGCATGTGCGCCAGCGACGGCAAAAGTCGATGCGCGATCGAGATAGGCCATGATATCTTCCCTTCTTCTTTTTTGGGCAGCCGATACCCCCGCCCGGACGCACGATGGCATCCGCGCTGGCCGGCATCGGCACGCGCAGGGTCCCTTTCGATGAACGCCAAGCAGCGCCCATCCAGGACCAATTCTCTAATTTTTCGTCTGTGCGGGTTGGGCCCCGCGATTATCCGTTCGGTGTCTTCATGCGGCGGCTCCCTCACGGTTTCGCCACTTCATTACCGAACGGTATTTAAACGGCCTGCTGCAGTGCGTCAACAGCATTTTATACCGCATAGTACTTTATGCGCTACAATATTTTTTGTCAGCGCCCCGGCCAGGTCCGCATCGCCATATCCGCCAGGCTCTTGAGCTCGTCGTAGGAAGCGCCAGCACCAGCCTGAACCGACAGCCCCTGAAGCACCGCGGTCAAATAGCGTGCAAGCGCCTCGGGCTCGATATCGGAGGGCAGATCCCCGTCCCGGCGATATTCTTCGAGCCGGTTGATCAGCGCCTGCCGCCCTGATTTCTGACGTTCGATGACGTCCTGGCGGATCGAGGAGGATTCGGGCCCACAGGCCATCGAACTGATCACACCGAGACAGCCCTTGGGATCGCAACTGCTGGTCTGCAGCGCGAGCGCGCCCATCAGCAGGCGTTCGGCCATCTGGCGTGAACTGGGTTCCTTGAGCGCCTCTTGTATATAAGCCAGCTTCTCGCGCTCGTAGAGATCCAGCGCCTTCTTGAAGAGTTCTTCCTTGTTGCCGAACGCGGCATAGAGGCTGGGCTTGGCGATCCCCATTTCGGCGGTAAGTTCCGCCATCGATGCGCCCTCATAGCCACGGCGCCAGAAGACGCGCAGGGCCGCCGTCAGCGCCTCGTCGACATCGAATTCACGAGGGCGCCCTTTGGGCACGCAACAGGAGACGGGGCTTTCCATACCAAGCGGTATATAGTGAAGATTTGTGACCGCGTCCAGTGGGCTATTCGGCCAAGCATCTGAAATACTTAACGTCCCCACCGGTCAGCAGGCGCCGCCGCTGATACGACCGATGGCGGGCGGATGAGCGAAGCCCAAACCGTGCCCGCTAGGCGAGGCAATGCCGGATCGTCTAAGAGCTGGGCATGACACAGCATGATTTCACGATGGTGGACGTATTCGGAGACGGCCGGTTCGCGGGCAATCCGCTCGCGGTGATCGCGAACGCGGACGATCTTGATACGGCTGAAATGCAGCGCATCGCGCATTGGCTCAACCTGTCGGAGACGACCTTCCTGCTGCGCCCGACCGATCCCGCTGCCGATTACCGCGCGCGAATCTTCACGGTCGATCGCGAACTGCCCTTCGCCGGGCATCCGACGCTCGGCAGCTGCCATGCCTGGCTGGAGCATGGCGGAAAATCGAGGAGTGATGATGCGGTGGTACAGGAGTGCGGAGCCGGGCTGGTGACGATCCGCCGCGGCGCCGAAGGACTCGCTTTCGCCGCACCCCCGCTCGCCCGCTCAGGGCCGCTGAGCGCGGAAGAATTGTCCGAAGTGTTGAGCGTGTTGCGGATCGACCCTCGCGCTGTGGTCGATTCGTCATGGGTATCGAATGGGCCCGGCTGGGTGGCGGTGCTGCTAGGATCGGCGGAAGAGGTGCTGGCCGTGGAGCCTGCGCGCACGCACCCCCGCGTTGTGGATATCGGCGTCGTCGGGCCGCATGCGAGCGGCGATGCCGATTTCGAAATCCGTGCCTTCTTCAGTGCCGGACCCGGCATGCTGGTGGAAGACCCGGTAACCGGCAGCCTCAATGCATCGGTCGCGCAATGGCTTTACGCGAGCGGGCGCGCCGACGGGCCTTATGTCGCGGCACAGGGAACGAGGCTCGGGCGGCGGGGGCGGGTCCAGATCAGCCGCGACGGCGATGGCCAGGTCTGGGTCCAGGGAGCCACGCGAAGCCTCTTCTCGGGTAGCGGCCTGTTCTGACGCCTGCGCAGGGCAGGGTACTCAGCGAAGGGCGCGGGGAAAGCGCAGCATCGCGAGAGAGGCGCCGATCATCGCGACCAGCGGCAGCCCGGCAGTCAGCAGCGCCAGCGCGTTCAAAACCGCAGGCGGCTGCGCCTCCCGCGCGACATAGCCAGCCGCCGACAGCAATATACCGAAGATCGCAACCGCGACGCCCTGCGTCACCTTTTGCAGCAAAGCCGTGAGCGCGAACAGCAGCACGTCCATCCGCGGCGCTCCTGTCTGGCCGCCATGTTCCACCACGTCGGGAATCAATGCCCAGAAACCGAAGAACAGCCCCTGCCCTCCGGCCTGATACAGGAGGAACAATATTTCGGCGGGCAGCGCGGTCGTGGGACGTATAAGCAGCAAGCCGAGCAACGCGGCCGAAGCCAGACCGGCACCCGCCTGCCATTGGACCTTCGGCCCAAAGCGCGCGCTGCATGCCATCCAGAGCGGGATCGCGAGAACGCCGGCAACGCTCATCATCGCCAGCGCGGTTGAGCCCGCCGCGACATCACCGACCTCATATTTGAAATAATAAGGGACGCCGCGGGTCAGCACCGCCATTGACGCTACCGCGCCGCATATGCCGAGATTGACCCACAGGAAGGCGCGGTTTCCCCTCAGCACCGCGGCCAGCGTGTTGATGCTGAACCGCACCGGCTCGATCGTTTCAGACGGCCCGGCGCCGCGCATACCGCCCACGACGAACAGCATCGCAGTGCCTAATACGCCGAACGCCGCTGCGGCTATCACGTAACCGGTCCGGGGGCTGAAGCCGACGCTCGCCTGGGTCCCAAGCGCGACGACCAGCGCCGCGCTCGCACCCAGGATCATGCGCAGGCCGGCGATGCGCGAGCGGCTGGCGCTGTCTGGCGCGATCCGGACGGTCAAGGCCGCATAGGGGACGTTGACCGCGACATAGAGGGTGCGAAACAGCATGTGCGCGAGCAGCGCGAAACCCCCGAGCATGCGAGGGCCGAGCGGCACCGGCAGGTAGATCAGAACGAAGGCAAGCGCGAGCGGAAGGGCATTCCATCGTACGAACGCGCGGGCGCTACGTCGGTCCGCCGCGACGCCGATTGCCAGCCCCGATACGCCGTCCCAGACCGACGCGACCAAAGTAATCAGCCCAGCGACGCCGGCCGACAGGCCGAGCGTGTCGGTATAGAAGAACAGCAGGTAGAAAGTGATGCTCTGCCAGTAGAGATTGCACGCGAAATCCCCGCTTGCGAACAAGAAAATCCTTCCCCATCCGAGCCGCGGAGGGCCGTCTGGCATCTAATGCCCCAACACGAACAGATTGGCGGTGAGCCGGCCCTGGCGTGGATCGTCGCTTAGGATGGTGCCAGGCGGGATGACGCCGGAATGGAGGAGCGCACCACGATAGATGACAAGCCGATCGGCGATGCCCTCCACCAGCCCAATCTGCTCATAATGCGCATCCGAACCCTGGACATAGCCGGTCGACCCCAACGCGCACGCGCGAGCGTGGGTGACGAACTCGTCGCGGTTCGCATCGTCGACCTGCTCGATCCCGGTGAAGCGCTGTCGATAGAAAGCCGTGCCGGGCGTGTCGGACAGGTAATGGAGCACGGCGAGCTCGTTGGGGTCGGTATTGTCGAAATGCGGGGCGCGCTGTGGCGGCGTCAGCGCGGCAGGCGGCGTGGTGACCATCGAGAAGCTCGCTTCGATCCAATCGAAGCTCTGGAAAGCGAAGGCGCCGACAATGTACGGCCCGGCCCTCTGCAGAAGGTCGACCGCATAAGTGTAGGCATCCGCATCGCCCCTGGTGATGAAGCGCCGAAGCCCGGGATAATAGCTGACCTCATCGGGGGGAAAGGGGGCAAGCGCTGCCGCCATCTCTACGATCGCCCCGACATTGCCGGTGAAATCGTCGATCACCACCACCGGATTCTGACGCTCGCCGAAGCGGTGCAGGACTGGTTTCATAGCGGGGTCACCAAACGATCCTTCACAAGATCTTCACCCCAGGCAGCCCTATTCAGCGCATATTCGCGACGCGGGTCGTGTCACGCACGACCAATTCGGGCGTGGACAGCTCGACCGTCGGCTCCCCCGCGTCAGGATCGTTCATGATCTCGGTAAGGCGCACGACTGCGCGGCTGCCGATGCCCGCAATATCGACACGCGCGGTGGTCAACGAGAGGTACCGGGCGAGCGGCACGTCGTCGAATCCTGCGATGGCAATGTCTTCCGGAATGCGTTTGCCGGCTGCACGCAGCGTCTGAAGGCAGCCAACGGCCATCATGTCGTTCGCGGCGAAGATGGCGTCGATCTTCATCCCTTCGCGCAGGACTTTTTCCGCAGCCGCTTCGCCGGTTTCCTCGTTGAAGTCGCCGAGGAGCACGGTCACGACCGCGTCGGGAGCGAGCTCGTGCACCGCCTGCTCGAAAGCCTCGCGCCGTTCGCGCGCTTCGACATTGTCCTGGGGGCCGGCGACGTGAAGAATGTTGCGGCGCCCGATTCCGATCAAATGTCTCGCAATCGCAATCGCGCCCGACCGATTGTCGATCGCCATCGACGGATGATCCATCATCGCCTCGGGCGTGTTGAGCAGGACGGTGGGCAGGCCGCGAGGCAATGACCCCGCCCAATCCTCGGTACGCGCCTGCGGGCACATCAGCAGGAGTCCGTCGATCCGGCCATGCATCGCTCGTAGTGCGTGGCCTGCCTGGACGGGATCGGCATGCATATTGGACAGCAGCAGCTGAAGACCGACCCGGGTCGCCTCGCTATCGATGCCGCGCACGATTTCGGAAAAGAATTCACCGTGGAGATCGGGCAGCACCACCCCGATCGCGTTGGACCGCGCCATGCTGAGGCTGCGCGCACCGGCATGGGGAACATAGCCGAGGCGGTCGGCTACCGCGACGATCAGCGCCCTCGTCTCCGGCCGGACGCTCTTATGTCCATTCAGCGCACGCGACACCGACGCGACGGATAGTTGCGCCTCTCGCGCCACATCGCGAATTGTTGCTTCCGCCATCCCGCCCAATACCTTCTTTTGCGGCAGTAATGCTCCGAATTCCCGTCGAATGCCACCACGCGACGCAGAAAATCAAAACCGGTTCCGAACCTGTGGCGCAAACCGTGCGGCGGCGGGCCGCCGGGGTGGCGTCCCAATATCGGCCTCTGGTCGCGCTTCGCCCGCCGACCTAGAGAGATCCCTCATGGCCTCGCTGTCCACATATCTCGCCGCTGCGCTCGACCGGTTCGACGACCGCCGTCAGCGCCGTCGCCTGACGCCGACGCGCATGGACAGGATGGGGAAGCTGACGCGAGGCGGGAGGACACTGATCGATTTCTCGAGCAACGATTATCTCGGTCTTGCCACCCACCCTTTGCTCGCGGAGCGCAGCGCCGAATGGGCGATCCGGCATGGTGCCGGCGCCGGCGCATCGCGACTCGTAACGGGCACCAGCCCCGAACATCTGGCGATCGAAGCAAGGATCGCGCGCTTCAAGGGCACCGAAGCTGCCCTGCTGTTTCCGTCCGGCTGGCAGCTCAATGCGGCGGTGCTGGCGGCGTTGCTCAAGGCGGCGCCGGGCAACCTGCTGTTCACCGATCGCCTGATCCACGGCAGCCTCCATGCGGGCGCCGCCGGGCACCGCCAGATTCGTTTCCGCCACAACGATCTCGACCACCTCGAGGAATTGCTGGAAGCGCACGCCGGGGCGGAGGGGCCGCGTCTGATCGTCACCGAAAGCGTGTTCAGCATGGACGGCGATCGGGTCGATCTCGAACGCCTGGCCGCGATCGCACGCGCGAACGATGCTTTTGTTTATCTCGATGAGGCGCATGCCACCGGCGTGCTCGGTCCCGGCGGTGCCGGCCTGTCGTGCGCATTTCCCGGTGCGGCCGATCTGGTGATGGGGACGTTCAGCAAGGCGATGGGCTGTTTCGGCGCCTATGTCGCGGGCTCGCAGATGCTGATCGATTTTCTCGTGAATTGCAGCGGCGGCTTCATCTTATCGACCGCACCCCCGGCAGCGATGCTCGGCGCGATCGATGCCGCGCTCGATCTGGTGCCAGGCATGGATGCTGAACGGCAGAGGTTGGCCGATCACGGCGCACAGCTGCGCCGGCGGCTAACCGAGGGTGGAATCGATGTCGGCGACAGCAGCACGCAGATCGTGCCCGTGATCGTCGGCGATGCCGATCGCGCGCTGCGCCTGTCGGAGACCCTTGCCGAAGAGGGCATGCTCGCCGCGGCGATCCGGCCCCCAACCGTGCCGGCGGGCACCAGCCGGCTGCGCATCGCGCTGAGGGCAACGCACATGCCGCGCGATACCGATCGCCTCGCCGATACGCTGGTAGGTGCCCTGCGGTGACGCGCCCAACCCTCCTCCTCCTGCACGGCTGGGGTTTCGATGCCAGCCTGTTTGATCCGCTGGCTGAAGCCCTGAGCGGCTGGCACGTCGTGCGCTGGGATCGGGGTTATTTCGGCGAAAAAGCGGAACCTGAAGTCGCGCCGCCCTTTGCCGCGATCGGTCATTCGCTAGGGGCGCGATTGCTCGCCGACCTGCTGTCGCACGACATTCCGCTGATCGCGATCAATGGTTTCGACCGCTTTGTCGGCGACGGCGCGGTCGCGCCACGCGTGGTCGAGCGGATGCGAAGCCGTTTCGCCGAGGACGCAGGGGGCGTCCTCGCTGAGTTTCGCGCACGCTGCGGCGGCGATCCGCCACCCGAGCAGATCGACGAGGAGCGGCTGGGCCGCGATCTGGCGCTGCTCGGGTCACGCCACATCGCCTCATCGCCGGCCCATATACTTGCGTTGCATGGCAACGAGGATCCCATCCTCCCGGAATATCTGCGCCAAACCGCCTTCCCCGGCGCCGTGCGTACGTCACATCCTGAAGGCGGGCATCTTCTTCCGCTTACCCATCCCGACTGGTGCGCGGAGCGGATAGAGGCGTTCCTGTGCAGGTAGCTAACGCCTTTCACCGCGCCGGAAACTATGACCGCCATGCAGTGGTTCAGCGCGCTGTCGCGGAGCGGCTGGCCGATCGCATATTAGCGCTCAAGCTTCCCGCGAATCCGCGCGTGCTGGAGATCGGATGCGGTACCGGTTTTCTCGGCGCGCGGCTGATCGGAGATTTGCCGTTCACCCAGTATTGGATGACCGACATCGCGCCAGGCATGCTCGATCGTGCACGCAGCCGTTTTGCAGACCGCCAGGATATCGATTTCGCAGAGATGGACGGTGCCGCCCCCACGATCGATGGGCCGTTCGACCTGATCTGTTCCAGCCTGGCGATGCAATGGGTCGCGGATCTTCCGGGCTCGGTCACGCGGTTACGGCGCTTATTGTCGCCCGGTGGGCGGTTGGCCTTCACCACGCTGGCCGCCGGCAGTTTCGCCGAATGGCGCGCGGCCTTTGGCAGCGCGCAACCTGCGACGCACGATTACCCTTTGGCGGAGGCGCTGCGTGCGTTCGGCCTGGAGGTTAGCGTGGAAACGATCGAGCAGGATTACGCCGGCGCACGCGATTTCCTGCGCGCGCTCAAGGCGATCGGGGCGAACACCGCTCGGCCCGGCTATCGCCCTCTTCCGCCTGCACTGTTGCGGGAGGTCATGGCCCGTTTCGAAAGCGCGGGCGCACGGGCGTGTTACGTCGTCGCGACCTGCGTCGCCGGACCTTTGGGCAAAGATTGATGCGGCCGATCATCGTCACCGGCACCGATACCGGAATCGGCAAGACTGTTTTCGCGGCGGCGCTCGCGACCGCATTGGGCGCGGCTTATTGGAAGCCGATCCAGTCCGGGCTCGACAGTGAGGCGTCGGACACCGACATCGTTCGCAGGCTGGGCGTGAGCCGGGTTCTGCCCGAAGCCTATCGACTGACCGAGCCACTCTCCCCCCACCGCGCCGCGGAGTTGGATGGCGTGGCGATCAAGCCTGCCCGGCTGAACCCGCCCGAGACCGCCGATCGGCTTGTGATCGAAGGCGCCGGAGGGCTGCTTGTGCCCGTAACCCGCACTTTGCTGTTCGCGGATCTGTTCGCGCGTTGGCGCGCGCCAGCTGTCCTGGTCGCGCGCACCGCGCTCGGCACAATCAACCACAGCCTGCTTTCGATCGAGGCAATGCGAAGCCGCGCCATTCCGATCCTCGGCATCGCCTTCGTCGGCGACGCGAATGAAGACAATGAAGCGACGATCAGCGCGCTTGCGGGAGTGAAAAGGCTGGGCCGGCTGCCGCGACTGGAACCGCTCGATACGCACAGCCTCGCGGCGGCCTTCGCCGCCAACTTCCGGCTCGAGGATTTCGCATGACCTCGCCGGTCTGGCATCCCTTTACCCAGCATGGGCTGAACGAGCCGATCCCGCTCGTCACCCATGCCGAGGGCGCGGCGCTCCACACCGGCGACGGACGGCGGATCATCGACGCCATCTCGTCCTGGTGGGTGACGACACATGGCCATTGCCACCCCAGGATCATGGCCGCGATCCGCGCGCAGACGGAGAAGCTCGACCAGATCATCTTCGCGGGCTGGACTCACGCCCCGGCCGAGCAACTGGCCGAAAGGCTGGTCGCATTACTAGGCGGGCGGCTGCCCCACGTCTTCTATTCCGATTCGGGATCGACCGCGGTCGAAGTCGCGCTCAAGATGGCGCTAGGCTATTGGCTCAACCGGGGGGAGCCGCGCCACCGCATCCTTGCACTTGAGCATGGCTATCATGGCGACACAGTGGGCACGATGTCGGTCGGCGCGCGCGGCGTGTTCAATCGCGCCTATGCGCCATTGTTATTTGATGTCGGGACCATCCCGTTTCCGAGCGGCGACGGCGCCCAAACGCTCGAGGCACTCGAGCGCGCCTGTGATGACCGGCCTGCCGCTCTGATCGTCGAACCACTCGTGCTCGGGGCGGGTGGGATGCTGTTCTACGATCCCGCGATACTGACGGCGATGCGCGATATCTGCACCCGTCATGGCGTGCTGTTCATCGCCGACGAGGTGATGACCAGCTGGGGTCGTACCGGCACGCTGCTCGCCTGCGATCAGGCCGGCGTGACGCCCGACATTTTATGCCTGTCCAAGGGGCTCACGGGAGGTGCGGTGCCGCTTGCGGCGACGCTCGCCAACGGTGCGATCTTCGAGGCGCATCGGTCGGAAGATCGCGCCCGGATGCTGTTCCATTCATCCAGCTATACCGCCAATCCGATCGCCTGCGCCGCCGCGCTCGCCAATCTCGACATCTGGCGCGACGAACCGGTCGCGGCGCGGATCGGCGCGTTGTGCGAACGCCAGCAGGCGCGAATGGAGAAGCTGCCCGCGAACGCCCGCAACGCGCGGCGTATGGGTACGATCGTGGCTTTCGAGTGGGGTCCGGACGAAGCCAGCTACATGTCCGATCTTGGACCGCGCCTGCTCGCTTTCTTCCGCGAGCGAAATCTGCTGCTCCGGCCATTGGGCAACACGATCTACGTGATGCCGCCTTACTGCATCGACGAGGCGGATCTGGATCGCGTCTATGGAGCGATCGCGGAGGCGCCGCTCCGTTAGGCGGCGCGGCCGATCGTGACAAACAGGCCGCCTTCGCCCGACAGCGACCCCATCCAGCCCAGCTGCGTCAGCCAATCGCCCGGAGCCCAGCTATCCTCCTCGGGCTTGAGCAGGCAATTCTCCTCGCCATCCGCGAACATCGTCGGATAGCTGCGCACGAATTCGACACCATTCTCCGCGAACCAGGACCGGACTTCCCCGATCGTGTGGCGATGCTCTTCGGGATGGCGGTATTGATCGCGCAGCCAGGCGGCGCGGCGCTCGGGCTCCGCCGCGCGGTCTCGAAGCACCGGATCGAAGGGTACCCAGCGGCGGCCGCTCAGTCGAAAGATCGCGCGGCGCAGGCGCAGCGGCAGCCGCGCCACCTTGTTGTACAGGCCGAGCACAATCAGTCCGCCGGGTCGCGCGAGCTTTGCAATGCTGGCGAAGGATGCGCGCGGATCTGGTGTGTGGTGCAGCACGCCCGAACAATAGACCAGGTCGAAGCTCCCCGGTCGAAGCCCCGGGTTCGCGAGATCGGTCTCGACGAACGAAACGCGCGCTATCCCGAAGCGCCGCGCCGCATCGGCGGCAAGCAGCAGCGAGGCGCGGGTGAGATCGGCACCGATCACCTGTCGCTCGGCACGCGCAAGATAGAGGCTCATCTGCCCGGTCCCGCACCCGATCTCGACGATCCGGGCGTCGGGTGCGGTCGCGGCATCGAGAAGGCGTGCGAACTCACTCTGCGCAGCACGCGCGCGAAGCCAGCTCAAGCTCGCCTGGGGGGGATAGTTAGGGAAAGGGGTTTCCCTATAGAAAGCGCGTACAACCTCCGTCCGCCGATCACTTGGAATCCGCAGCGCCGGTATGCCGTCCGGCGCCGCGAAGCCCCGTCCGCAAACCGTGCAGCGCCAGTCGAGGCCAAGTACGCCCCTACACGCGGGGCAGGCCAAGAGCGCAAGCGGCTCGGCCTTCGTTCGTACGGATACCGTCCGAGCGCGGTTCTTCTCTCTCCGGGAAGACGGGAGATAAGGGGTTCCGACAAGCTCGGCCCGAACGGGATTTATCTGTTCCCGCAACGGTCAGAAGATCGAATAGACGAACGGCGCCAACGCCTCGACCGTCGCGGCGAGGGTGAGAATCAGCCCGGTGAGGCACAGGAACAGGACCAGCGGAATCATCCAGCGCCGGCCCGAACGCGCGCTCCAGAGGCTGGAGGCAAGCTCGACGGTGGTACCGAATGCGCTCCCGAAAACAATGAGTTGTCGGCCGATGCGGCCACGACGCTTGATCATGCGACTTTCTCCAGGATGGCCACAGGCGTGAGGTGCGGCTTGCTCACGCGCACATTGCCGGCGACCAGCAGGTCGATGCCGCAGCGGCGGAAGGTGGAATAGGCCTCCGTCACCGTGTTCACGATCGGCTCACCGGCGAGATTGAACGAGGTGTTGAGCAGGATGGGTATGCCGCTGCGCCTCCCATAAGCTTCGAGCAAGGCATGCAGCCGGGGCGCCATGCCGCGCTCCAGTATCTGGACGCGCGCTGTGCCATCGACATGCGTCACCGCCGCCAGCCGCGCGGCCCATTCGGGGCGCACCGGAAAGACGCCCGACATGAAGCGGGAAAGACGCCCGCCTCCCGGCAGCAGATCGAAATAACGGTCGGCATGTTCCGCCGCGACCACCGGAGCGAATGGCCGGAACTCCTCGCGATATTTGATGTCGCGGTTGAGCCGGTCGCGCATCATCGCGTCATGCGGCGCGGCGAGGATGCTGCGATTACCGAGAGCGCGCGGGCCGAATTCGAGCGCGCCATCGACCCAGCCGACGATCCGGTCGTCGGCGAGCGCATCGGCGACATCCTCGATCAATCCGGCTTCGTCGGCCACCTTGACCGGCAAGCCATCCTCGCCCGCGATACGGAGCAAGGTGGCAGCGTCTGCAACCGGACCCCAGAAAGGATGGTCCGGCACCGCACGATCGGGCCGGCCGAACAGGATGCGATCGGCATATAGCGCGGCGCCGAGCGCGCAGCCCGCATCGCCCGGAGCGGAGGGCACGAATAGTCGGTCGAAACCGGCTTCGCGCAGGATGCGGGCATTGGCGACGCCGTTAAGCGCCACCCCGCCACCGAGGCAGAGATCGGAAAGGCCGGTTTCGCGCTGAAGGTCGGAGGCGATGCCGAGCATCACCTCCTCGAGCAGGCGCTGCGCGCTCGCCGCGATATCGGCCCAACGGCGACCTTCGGCGCTGGCGAGATCGATCGGCTGCCAGCTCCGCCGGGGCGGTCCGAACAGCTCGACAAAACGCTGCGAATAGCCGCTTTCGACCTTGCCCAGGAAATCGAAATAATCGAGTTCGAGCTTGAACGCTCCGTCGCCGGTCGGCTTCAGCAGCCGCCGCATCTCGTCGAGCCTGGTCGGCTCGCCGTAGGACGCGAGTCCCATTACCTTATATTCACCCTCATTGACGGCGAAACCGAGGTAGGACGTGACTGCCGAATAAAAGAGCCCGAGCGAGTGCGGGAAGCGCAGCTCGCGCATCAATTCGATCGCGGTCGATCCGTCGGCATTCTTCACGCCGCGACCGACCGTCAGCGTCGCCCATTCGCCTACCCCGTCGGCGGTGAGGATCGCGGCTTCCTGCGTTGGCGCGGTCAGGAAAGCGGCGGCGGCGTGCGACTGATGATGTTCGATGCAGCGAACCTTGCGCGTGCTGATGCCGAGCTGCGATGCGATCAGCCCGCGCACCCACAATTTCTCCCCAAGCATGTTCTTCATGGCTTTCGGGTAACTGCGCCAGGAGCGTGGATAGCCCTGCAACAGGCTGGTCAGTACCCGATCGAATTTGAGCGTCGGCTTTTCGTAAAAAATCACCGCGTCGAGATCGTCAGGCGCGAGCCCGGCCTGGTCCAGGCACCACTCGATCGCCGCCAGGGGGAAGCTGGCGTCATTCTTGCGCCGCGACAATCTTTCTTCCTGGACGGCGGCGACCGGCACGCCGTCGATGACGAGAGCCGCAGCGGAATCGTGGTAATGGCCCGAAATTCCGAGGATCTTCATCACCTGCCCTTTGTCTCTATGTGGATCCAACCGGGCCGTTCGCGGCGCGCGGCACGTTTGGAGAGCCAGGCGAAAGGCGGCAGCAGCAGGAAATATTGGAGCGTCAGCACCACACCGGCGATGAGACCAGCAAGGGCCGTCGCGAAGCGCAAATAGGCTTTCCAGAATCGTCTCAGCCGCGCCCACCACAAGACACGGCGGGCGCGTCGCGGCGCGACCCGAAGCAACTCGGCATGGGTGTAGCGCATATGGTGATCCTCATCGCGCAGGATGTGCTGGAACAAGCTCCGCGTCGCCGGATCGCCTCCAACCGCTTTGGCATATCGGGCAAAGTCTCGGGCGGCGGCACTTTCGGACAGGTGGAGGAAGGCGAGCAGATCGGCATCCTTCTCGCGCGCGAGATCGAGCCCCTCCATCCCCTGCTCGCCAGGCGCGACCCAATGCGCGAAGCCGCCGCTGCCGTCCCCGTTCGCGGCACCGCTGAGCGCCCGTCCACGCGCGCGGAACATGTCCGCATGGCGCGCCTCGTCGCGGGCGTGGCGCAGATAGCGCTCGCGCAGCAGCGGATCGGAGGTGAGCTCGGCTGCGCGTACCAAATCGCGACCCCCACTTGCTTCTACCTCGGCGAACTCCAGCAATTTGCGCGCGCGCCGTTCGCGATCGGACCATATCAGCTCGTGGAGCGGCCGCAGCAGCATGCCGAACGGATCGGCCAGGAACCTCTTTCCCGCTACGGACTTCATGTCCGGTCTCTCTGGGGGCTTTTCGTACAGGCCCTGTGCGCCCAAACCGCTTCTCCTCGCGTTGGCTGTTAGTGGCCGACGCAAAGGGGGCGGTTCAAACGGCGCATCTCACAAAAATGTCGCGCCCCGGCGAAACCTGTCGCGCGCGAACAGGTACAGACACGAAGCGATAAGGAGCGCGCATGACGGTTGGGACTAACAGACGGCGCGCGACACGATGTTGAACCAACCCGCAGTAACAGGGCCGCGCGCGCATCTGCATGCGATCGGCACGGCTGTCCCTGATCTGGACGTGCATCAGGATTTCATCGCCTGGGCGACCACGCGGCTGACGGACCGTCACGCCCAATCCTTGTTCCGGCGGATGGCGGCGCGATCGGGCATCACGCATCGCTGGTCAGTGCTGCCGCATCACAAAGGCGGCTCTCCGATCACGCCCGGCGGTTTCTATTTCGGCAACCGGCTGCCGCCGACCTCCGCGCGTATGAAACTCTATGCCGAAAAGGCGCCGGAACTCGCGCTTGCATCCATCGATGCGCTCACGGCGAAGGTGCCGTTGGGACAGATCACGCATCTGGTGGTCGCCAGTTGCACCGGCTTCGTTGCCCCGGGAATCGATCAGCTGATCGCACGGCGGCTGGGTCTCGCGCCCAGCGTCGAGCGGACTTTGGTCGGGTTCATGGGCTGCTATGCCGCGGTGGCGGCATTGCGCGTTGCCTACCATATCGCACGGTCTGAACCGAGCGCGCGGGTGCTGGTGGTAACGGTCGAACTCTCAACGCTGCATCTGGTCGAGACTGAGGAGATCGAACCGATGCTGGCGATGCTGCAATTCGCCGACGGCGCCGCTGCCGCGATCGTCAGTGCCGAGGAAGGCCCGATCGCGATCGACCGCTTCTTTGCCGCAACGCTTCCCGACAGCAGCGAATTGATTCAGTGGACGATCGGTGATGCCGGGTTCGAGATGCATCTGTCGGGCAAGGTTCCGGCACGGATCGCGCAGGCGCTTCAGGATCCCGCGTTGCGGCAGGAAATATTGCACCATTGCGCCGCCGACGCGGTTGCCTGGGCGGTCCATGCTGGCGGCAGATCGATCCTCGACGCCGTCGAGAACGCGCTGGAATTGCCCGCGGATGCGCTCGATCGGTCGCGTGCCGTGCTCAACGCTTATGGCAATATGTCGTCCGCGACCCTGATGTTCGTGATGGAGGATATCATCGACTGCGCGGATCAGCGCGAAGGGATTGCGCTCGCCTTCGGGCCGGGGCTGGCGGCGGAAGGCTTCGGCTTCAGCCGCGCGGCATGAACAGGATACCCGCGCTGGTGATCGGCGGTGGCCCGGCCGGGTCGATCGCGGCGCTGCGCCTGGCGCGCGGCGGCATGCGGACATTGCTTGTCGAGCGCAACCGGGAAGGCCATGATCCGGTATGTGGCGGCTTCATGAGCGCCGACGCGCTGCGGTTGCTGCGCCAATCCGGGATCGATACCGACAGGCTTGGCGGAGTACCGATCGGGAAAATGCGCTTCGTCGTCGGCAAGCGCTTACTTGAAGCCGCCCTTCCCTTTCCCGCGATCGGCCTGTCGCGCCGCAGGCTCGACTCGATCCTGATCGAAGCCGCGCGCGATGCCGGCGCGAAGGTCGATTTCGGCCGTACCGCGCGCGCTATCGGCGCGACGCGCTCGGTTTCCTTCGCTGACGGCGGGATCGCCGAGGCAGATGCAATCATACTCGCGACCGGCAAGCTCAATCTGCGCGGCGGCGATCGGCCCGGGGAGTCGGCCTATGGCAGCGCGAAAGTCGGCTTGCGCAGGTCGCTTCGGCCCAGCGCAGGCTGTGCAGCGGAACTGGCCGGAACGATCGAGCTTCACCTTTTCACCGACGGCTATGCGGGGCTGGTTCTCCAGGAGGATGGCGATCTCAATCTTTGCCTGTCGGTGGGATCCGAAAGGCTGTGCGAGGCCGGCGGCTCACCCGATCGGCTGCTTGCGGCGCTGGCCGACGAGGCGCCGTTGCTGGGCGAACGGGTGGCGGGGGGAATGCCGCGCAATGATTGGAGCAGCATCGCGCGCATCCCTTACGGCTGGCGCGCGCGTGCGACCACGCCGGGCCTGTTCCGCGTAGGAGATCAGGCGGCGGTGATCGCAAGCCTTGCCGGCGACGGCATCGCGATCGCGATCGCCAGCGCGACCTTCGCGAGCAATGCGTTGTTGCGCGACGGCCCGGCGGCGGCTCCTGCCTATCAGCGCGATTTTGCCCGGCGCGCACGCTGGCCGCTGGCTTTTGGGGAGTTGCTTCGAGGCGTGGCAGAGAGCCCGGCTTGGGCACGGCCGGCGGCACGGCTGATAAGCATGCGGCCCAGCCTGCTCGCCTGGGGGGCACAGGCTACAAGGATCGCGGCGGCCTGATCGCCCTAACCCCGCACCCTCTCGACCGCTAGCCGGAAGGGGAACCGGCGCGCGATCCTTATCTCGTCCACCGGCATGCCCGCGGCGCTCAGGATCGCGCGCCATTCCTCTGGACGAAAGGACCGCGCGATCGACAATTGGCCGTCCTCGCGTACAATTCGGTGCACGCCGAGCAGCCGGGCCAACAACGGAAAGCCATAATAAGCAAAAGCGTGGCGATGCAGATCGTTGATCAGCCAGCCGCGCGCCGCGCGCTGTTCCATGAAGTGCAGGAAATCGAACAGTTGGCCATCGGTCATGTGGTGCGTGACCTGACTACTGACCACGAAATCGAACTTGCCCGCCAAGTCCTGATAATCTCCGGTCAGATACTCGATTGGCAAGTCGTCCGACGTCGCTGCACGTGCGACGTCCGCGCTGCGCGGATTGAGATCGATACCGATCAGCGAGGCTGCGATGCCGCGCCGCCGCGCCCAGCGCGCGACCCGGCGTAGCATATCACCTTCGCCAAAGCCTACGTCCAGCAATCGCAAACGCACCAGACCGGCAGCGGCCTGATCGAGGAAGGCCAGCAGCGGATGCGCGGTGAAGGTCCAGCGGTTGACGCGTGCCAGATCGTGCAAGACGCGCGCATAAGCGGCCGCGCCGAGCTCGGCCGAATCCATCTGCTCCTCGTCGCGGCAGCGGATCATGAGCTTTGCGCCGATGGTCACCGCACCGCCTGCGGTGCGAGGCGAGCGGCGAGGACGGCGCGCACCGCATCCGCCATCGCGCGATTGGCGCGTGCGTCAGGGTGGCCATCACCGATGATCGACCAGCGCCGATCCAGCTCCACCCGTATATAAGGAAGGCCTGCCAGCACACGTTCGCGAAGGCTACGTTCGACCGGCAGTTCCGGTGCAAAATTCGGTACCAGGATCACTGGAATTGCGCCGCGCGCGTGCGCCGTCGCGACGATAGCCGCGAGGCTGCTGTGGGCCCTCGCAACCCCGGCGTCGATCCGCGCGGTTGAATGATAGAGGAGCAGATTCTTGAACACCCGTTCGAGCCGCCACGCCGGTTGCGCGGCATGCCAGTGTAGCGCGGCATCGAGATAGGGGCGATGCTTGTCGATGCTGCGTTCAAGCAAGGTCGGCGCGAATAGCGCAACCACCGCCACCGGTCGCGCGAAACGGGGAAGCTCCTGGCGCAGTCGCATCAGTTCCTGGTCGGGGCCGTAGCCGTTGACCGCAATGTTGACGCTCTGCAGGCCAGTCGTCGCTTCGAGGTCCGCTGCGGCGGTTTCCGGCCAATTGAGCCGAAAGCCGAACATGATCGATTCTCCTGTGAGCAGGATCGACGCCCTGCCGGGGTCGAGCGGACGGCGCAGATCCGCGATGCGACGACCGCGTGCATCGATCGCATATCTTATGTCGCGCCCGCCGAACCGCTCGCCCCCCTCTCTCGCCGGAATATTGATCCATCCCAACATGGGATCGGCGTGACGCAACGGCTCTTCGCTCTGCGTCCAACGCTCGACCCGCGCCCAATTCCCGGTTCGCAGGACGAACTCGCTCACGAGCAAGGCGAGGATGATCGCCGCGATCATCAACACCAGATTGAGCAGGACGTCGCCGCCGCGACCCGCGCGGAAAGCACGGCCGATCCGGCTGCGGATCGGGAGCACCAATGCGGCGCCCATTCCGAAAGCGAACGAACGCTCCACCATCCACCACAAGAGCTGCTTGCTCCGCGGGAGAAACATGTGCGGCAATAGGTGGCGATCGAGCCAGGCACGATCTGCCATCACAGCGAACAGGATGAGTCCGATCCCTATGAGCGCAGTGATCAGCTCCGCGGCCCTGGCCGTGCGATACACGCCGCGGCCGGCGCTCGGTGCAAGCGGGGAGGTTGTCGAAAGGCTGATCGCGCCCATCGCTGCGGCTTATTCGACCACGATCTTGCCGGTCATCCCGAAACTACTGTGCATGAAATGCGAGCAATGACTCTTGAACGTGCCGGCGCCGTTCGGAATGAGATGGACGTCGACGGATTCGCCGCCGGTCAATTCGATCTCGCCATTCGCAACCTTGGCGCGATCCTCGGGCGCGATCGTCGCCGCTGCGAAGAATTCCTTCGCAACGAAATCATGCCCGCCGGAGGCGCTGTTGACGAAGTGGACCACGTAAGGACGTCCGTGGGTCAGCGTCAGCGTGGCGGGCGTGAATTTGAAGCTCGACAGCTCGACCGTGATCGCCTGAGCCGGTCCCTGCGAAGTGGCCGCACCGCTCGCGAACCCCGCCAAGATAATCGCCAGAGGAATATGAAGGCGCATGATCTTGTCTCCTGGGTGGTCGAATAAGCGAGCGGCGCGGCCCGACGTCTGGGGTCAGACACCCACTTTAGTGGAGCAGCTGCCGCAGCGATGGTTTGCCGCACTCTGCCGTCTGTTCCGCACCAGATGGCCGAGGTTTCGCCGCAGCGACAAAACGTGCCTGTGCAGCGATGGAATGAGTAAAGTCGCGGTCTGCCCGCCATCTGGCTTGAACCGATACCGCCCCGAGGCGCACTAAGCCACAATGAGAAGGAACTATGCGCTTGAGTGAAGCTGGTTTCGCGCAGCTGCAGCCGCGGCTCATCAGCGTCGATGCCGCGCCCGAGGACGTACGCCTGTTCGCCCGGGTGCGGGCGCGGGATCGCGATGCCTTCGAGGCCTTGTACCGCCTCTATCATCCCCGGCTTGCGCGTTTCCTGCTCAATCTGCTGCATCGGCCGCAATTGGTCGAGGAAGTGCTCAACGACACATTGTTTGTGGTGTGGGAACGATCAGACACGTTCCGCGGCGCGAGCAAGCTTTCAACGTGGATATTCGCCATCGCCTACCGCAAAGCTATGAAGGCGCTCCGCCGCCTTGACGAGCCGATCGAGGATCGTGACGCCGATTTCCAGCCGAGCGAGGACGATGCGCCCGACGCTCCGGCCAATCGGCGCCGTGCGCAGACCGCCTTGCTCGCGGCGCTCCAGCGCCTGTCCGCCGATCATCGCGCCGTGGTTGACCTCACCTATTTCCACGAGATGGGCTATCGCGAGATAGCTCAGATCATGGACTGCCCGGTAGACACGGTGAAGACCCGAATGTTCCATGCCCGGCGCCACTTGCGGCGGATGATGGACGGCGAACTGGCAGACTGGCTGTGACGATGGGCCGCATTCTTCCCTTCACCGGCGATCCGCACCGCGAAGCGCGCGATCTGATGCCATGGCTGATCAGCGGCAGGCTTGAACCCGACGAGCAAGCGCGGGTCGAGGCGCACCTTGAGACCTGCGAGGAATGCGCGCGGGAGCTTGCGGCGGAGCGTGCGCTGGCAGGAGCGGTCGCGGACCTGCCGATTGCGACGGGCGTAAGCTGGTCGGCGATGCGCGATCGGCTCGACGCTGCGGCGCGCGTGAGTGACGTCAGACCCTATAGCCTTGCACGGCGGTTCACCGCCCCGCGAATCGCTGCTTTTGTTGCTGCCCAGGCAGCGCTGCTCGCGGCAGTGGTATCGATCACGATCCGCGTCGCGACCCCGATCGCGCCTTATCATGCGCTGGGTGCTGCGCCCGCCGCCAATCCCGGCAATGTCATCGTCGTCTTCAGGCCCGACATACGCGAAAGTGAGATGCGGCGTCTGCTCGAAGCCAGCGGCGCGCGCCTGGTCGACGGTCCGACCGCCGCCAACGCTTATGTGCTGCACGTGGCCGATGCCGAGCGGGCGAACGCGCTGACCAGCCTGCGCGGCGACGCGGCGGTGGTGCTGGCCGAACCGCTCGACACGGCATCGTTGCGATGATTCCGGCCCGGCGCCTGTGCGCGCTGTGGCTGGCAGTCCTGGCGCTGCTGTCACTCGCCTCGCCCGGACGGACCCAACCGTCGGCCGATCAGGGCCGCCAGATCCTGGTGATGTTGCGTATTCCGCCTGATCATTACCGCCCGGGCGCGGCTTATGCTGGCAGCTACGGCAGCGCGGCGACCCAAAGCGTCCGCCATCGTATCGCGCAACGGGTCGCGAGCCGCCATGGCTTCACGCTGGAAGACAATTGGCCGATGCCGTTGCTCGGCGTCGACTGTTTCGTGATGACGCTGCCCGCGGGCGTTGCCCCCGATAAGGCAGTGGCCGACTTATCGCACGATGCGGGGGTTGCTTGGTCGCAACCGCTACAGCTTTATCATGCCCAGGCGGCCGCGATGGGCGATCCCCTGATGGCGGCCCAGCCCGCCGCCGCGCAATGGCACCTGGCCGAACTCCATCGCACGGCCACCGGCCGCGGCGTGACGATCGCTGTGATCGATAGCCGGGTCGGTGCGGGCCATCCCGATCTGAACGGACAGGTCGTGCTGAGTGAGGATTTCGTGGGCGGTCGCGGTAGCGCGCCAGAGCAGCATGGCACCGCGGTCGCCGGTATTATCGCGGCGCGCGCGGACAATGGCGTAGGCATTGTCGGCATTGCGCCGGGTGCGCGCCTGATGGGGCTGCGTGCTTGCTGGCAACAGCCCGCCGGCACCGTTTGCGACACGCTCAGCCTGGCCAAGGCGCTTCAGTTCGCGATCGATCACCGCGCACGTATCATCAACCTCAGCCTGAGCGGTCCGCACGATCTGTTGCTCAGTCGGCTGATCGAAATCGGGGTGGCGCGGGGCGAGGCGGTGGTGGCGGCGTTCGATCCTGGTGCGCCCGACGGTGGCTTCCCCGCTTCACAGACCGGCGTGATCGCGGTCGCGAGCGACATGAGCCCGAACCTGCCCGTGCGAATCTATCTCGCCCCAGGGCACGATATTCCCACAACCGCCCCCGGCGGAGGCTGGACGCTGGTGGACGGAACCTCCTATGCCGCAGCGCATGTCAGCGGCCTGCTGGCGCTGATGAACGAGCGGCAACCCGCGGGCGCACATGCGCTCGTTCGAAGCCGCACCGGAGGTCTGGACGCGTGCGCCTCGCTCACCGCGGCAAGTCATTCGTGCAGCTGCGATTGCGTGGGAGCCCGCCGGCTTGCCGCGGAATGATCGCCGCTGATCTGCGCGGACGGGGTACGCGCCTTCTGTTCGCTTGCGCGCTGGCCGCGTCAGCGAGCGCGGCGCGCGCCGAGATCGGCACCAGTCTGACGCTCGCCAGCCAGGATCGCTTCCGCGGCTATTCGGTCAGCGACGGCTATCCGGCGGGAACCTTATCGCTGTCTTACGACGATGCCGGAGGGGCTTATTTCGAGGTTTCGGTAACAGGCGCCGGGACGCTTTCGCATGGGGTGCACCGCTTTCGCTTCGAAGAAAATGCGGGCTATGCCTGGCGTCTGGCTGGCGGCAAGACGATCGACGCAGGTATCGTGCACGCCGATTATTCCGGGTACCGCATCTACGGCAGGAAAGCGATCTATACCGAGCTTTATGCCGGGCTGATCGCGGGCAAGTTCGCCGCGCATCTCCATTATTCTCCCGACTATTTTCAGCGCGGTGTCGCGACGCTCTACGGCGACATCGACGGCAGCTTCGCACTGGCCTCCCATCTGCGCGCGACCGCGCATGCCGGGCTGCTCCGACAGCTGGAAGGTCCGCGCGAACAGGCGGGCCGGCTCACGCATGACTGGAGCATCGGTGGAGTCACGGATGTCGGCCGCCTGAGCTTTCAGCTGACGCTGGCGAGCGGCGGCAGGAAACGCAGCTTCTACGGTAATGCCGACCACAGCGGTACAGCGCTCATCTTCGCAGCGATGGCCGCCTTCTGACGGCAATAAGCATGTCCCGGGCGCTGTTGCGAGGAACTTGGTGCTCCTGTACGATCCTCGGCGTCATATTCGGACTTGCAAATCGTTTTCATATATAATAACAATGGTTTCCTAAAATAAGAGGTGTTCCTGCTCTTTCGAGGGCCGGCGACGGCGGCACCTACAAGGGGGTATGCCAAGATGAATGCGGGTGAGCCTGGCCGTCCGGCGGTCCGGCATTGCGAAGTTTCGGTTGCGACGCAGGGTCCGATCAGGCGCGCGCTCCTTTCCCTTCTGATTGTTTTCTCCGCGCCGGCCTTCGCACAGGCCGGAGGCGAGCCCGCCGGATCTTCTCCGATCAATGCGGCGCTGATCTGGGTGCAGGATACTCTGCTCGGCAATCTGGCGACGACTGCGGCAGTGATCGCGGTCGCCGCGGTGGGTTTCCTGATGCTCACCGGCCGCATCGAATGGAAACGCGGGCTGGTGGTCGTGATCGGCTGCTTCATCATTTTCGGCGCGGCCGCGATCGTGGGGGGCATCCGCTCGATCGCCAGCGGACTGCACTGAGGCCATGGCCCGGCTCGCGTCCGACCCCATCTTCAGCGCGCTCGCCCGGCCGCAGATGATCGGGGGCGTGACCTATTCTTATGCCGTATTCAACCTGATCGCGACGCTCGAAGGCTTCCTGATCACCCGCTCTTTCTGGGCGTTTGCTTTCGCCTTGGTCGTGCACGGGATCGGCTATGTCGGCTGCGTGCGCGAACCGCGTTTCTTCGACCTGTGGATCACCAAGCTCAGCCGCTGCCCGCGGGTGAAGACCTTCTGGTTCTGGCAGGCCAACGTCTACCGCCCGTGACAAGCTTTTTCGCCACGCGTGCCGCCAAGGTGCTGGCGCCTCGCGAGACGCCCATCGGGAAGAAGCTGCCTTATGCGCGGCATCTCGACCGCCATACATTGATCACCCGTGATGGCCTGCTGGTTCAGGTGATCAAGCTCGACGGCTTCCCGGCGGAAACCGCCGACGATGACGAACTGAACTATCGCAAGGCGATCCGAGAAACGCTGCTGAGAAGCGCGGCCTCTTCGCGGCTGGCGCTTTATCACCATGTGCTCCGGCGCCCCGCCGAACCCGAGCCCGCCTCCCCGCCGGAGGATCCATTCTGCGCCGGGCTGGACGCTGCGTGGCGCGAACGGCTGCAGACGCGACGGCTTTACGTCAACGATCTGTATCTCACGTTGGTGGCGCGCCCATTGCAGGGAACGGCAGGGCTGATCGAGCGGGCGTTCAAGCGGCCAGGCCGCGATGACGTGTCGCGCGACCGCCAGCTGCGCGCGCTGACCGCAACGCGGGAGACCTTCGTCTCGACGCTCGCTCATTACGGCGCGCGGGCCTTGTCGACATATGAGGGGCATCACGGCACCTGTTCGGAACCGGCCGAGTTCCTGGCGATGCTGGTCAACAGCGAACCGCGCCGCGTGCTCGCCCCGTCGGGCGATCTCGGCCAGGCGCTCGCGCAACGGCGGCTGAGCTTCGGGCTCGATGCCATGGAATTCGGCCCGATGGGAGCGTCCGGGCCGCAGTTCGGCGCGATCGTCGCGCTCAAAGATTATCCGGCACAGTCGCGGCCGGGAATGCTCGACGGGCTGATGCGCCTGCCGTTCGAGATGGTGTTGACCGAAAGCTTCGCGTTCGTCGATCGCCAGACTTCGCTTGACCGGATGAGCCTGGCGCTCCGCCGCCTGCGCGCGGCGAAGGATGAGGCACTGAGTCTACGCGACGAACTCGCTGCCGCCAAGGATGAGGTCGGCGCGGGACGTTCGGCTTACGGCGAACATCATCTGTCGGTGCTGGTGAAGGCTGCTTCGCTTGACGAGCTCGACGTCGCCGTGGCCGAGGTTCAGTCGGCACTGGCCGAGACCGGCGCGATCGCCGTGCGCGAAGACATGAACCTCGAGCCGTCCTTCTGGGCGCAGTTTCCCGGAAATTTCAATTATATCGCCCGCAAGAGCCTTATTTCTGTGGCGAATTTCGCGAGCCTCGCCAGCTTCCACGGCCACCCGACCGGACAGGCGGAAGGGATGCACTGGGGCCAGCCGATCACTCTTTTCGAAACGACGGCGTTCGGCCCCTATCATTTCAACTTCCATTCGGGCGACCTCGGCAATTTCACGGTGATCGGGCCCTCCGGATCGGGGAAGACCGCGTTGCTCACCTTCCTGCTTGCGCAGGCGGAGCGGCTGGAGCCGCGGATCACCTATTTCGACAAGGATCGCGGGGCGGAGGGTTTCATTCGCGCGATCGGCGGCCGCTATGACGTGATCGCTCCCGGCGAGCCGACCGGCTTCAATCCGCTGCTGATCGAGGATACGGGCGAGAACCGCGCCTTCCTTGCCGACTGGCTTGCGACCTTGCTGCGCGGCGACGACGCGCGGCTCGATGCCGAGGATCGGGCGATCATCGCCGACGCGATCGACGCCAGTTTCGCCGGCCCGCCTTCGCATCGCCGGCTGCGTCATTTGCGCGAGCTCTTTCGCGGCACGCGCCGGCCGAGCGCGAACGATCTGTCGGCGCGGCTGTCGGCATGGTGCGACGGCGGCGAACACGCCTGGGTGTTCGACAACGCCTCCGACGAACTGGACGGCGAGGTCCGCGTGCTGGGCTTCGACATGACCCGCTTGCTCGACAGCCCGACGCTGCGCACGCCGGTCATGATGTACCTGTTCCATCGTCTGGAACAGCGGCTGAACGGCCAGCCCGCAATCATCGTCGTCGACGAGGGTTGGAAAGCACTCGACGATGAGGTGTTCGTGCGCCGGATCAAGGATTGGGAAAAGACGATCCGTAAGCGGAACGGGCTGGTCGGTTTCTGCACCCAGAATGCCTCCGACGCGCTCGACAGCAAAATTGCCGGTGCGATCATCGAACAATCGGCGACCCAGGTCTTCTTCCCCAATTCGAAGGCGAAGGCGGTGGACTATGTCGACGGCTTCGGCCTGACCGAGCACGAGCTTGAACTGGTGCGCACGCTGCCCGACACGTCGCGCTGTTTCCTGATCAAACAATCCGACCACAGTGTGGTCGCCAGACTCGACCTTTCGGGACTGGATGGCGAGCTGCGCGTTCTGGCGGGCACCGAGCGCAGCATCCGCCGACTGGATGCGCTGCGCGAGCGGCTGGGCGATGACCCGGCCGACTGGCTCCAACCTTTCATGTCGGGCCAGAGTGACGTGCCGCCCCGCCCCCGGCCGGCCCGGCTCAAGGCCGTGTCATGAGCGCGGCCTGCACCATGGCACCCGATACCGGCGCGATCCGTGCCGTTCTCTGGTCGGTCGATTGCAACACACGGGACTTCACGCGCACGGGCTGGGAAGCGCTGGCGGGTGGCGCGATGTTCCAGACCGCGCTCACCACCGCGCTCGTCATCTACGTCGCGCTTATCGGCTGGCGGCTGATGTTCGCCCCGGAAGGCGCGCGCCTGTCCGAAGCGCCGCGCACGGCGCTCAAGATCGGGACAATCCTGGCGCTGGTCACGAGTTGGAACCTGTTTCAGACGCTCGTGTTCGATGTCGCGTCCAAGACGCCGGCGGAGATCGCAACATTGATCTCCGCCTCCTCGCCGGGTGCGGCCGTGGCCGATCCGGGGGGCGAGCTGCAGCTTGCCTATGATCAGATGACCGCCGCATCGACCGCCTTCGCCGCCACCGCTGATGTCGGGATGAAGCCCCAACCCGTTCCACTCGGCTCAATTTCTCCACCCGCACCCGACCCGGAAAGGGCCGACGAAGTCGCCCGCGCGGCCGAAGCGGGCCGTTCGCTGGCGGCGGCAGCCAATCTCATCCTGCTCATCCACACCGGCCTTGTTGCCGCAAGCTGGCTTGTGATTGACATATTGGGTGCGATCGGGCCGCTCTTCATCGGGCTATTCCTGTTCCGCCAGACGCGCGGTTTCTTCGTCGGCTGGGTGCGAGCGATGGCGGCCGCCGCCTTTATCTCGGCGACAAGCTGGGTCCTGATCCTGTTGATGCTGCGCACGCTCGACCCGTGGCTGGTCGCACTCGCGGAGCAGCGCTCGATAAACCAGCTCGATCCTCGCACCGGCATGTCGGCCGCGAGCCTGGTCGAAGTGTTCAGCCTTGCTCAACTGGCTTTGGCCATCGGCGCGGGCATCATCGCTTTCGCGTTCCGGCTCCCGACCGGCGGCCGCCGCGCCGCGCGCGGAGCTGTGGCTGTCGGCCCGCGTGAGGAAAGCCGTACGCCGGTCGAGCTGACCTCGCGTGCCGGGCTGCTCGCGGACCAACTGCGCCGCTTCGACCAGATTTTCGAGGCACGCGACCGCGCGGCGACGGCAAGCTCGGCGCTCGGTTCCCGTATGTCATCGGGCCCCGTCGTAGCGGGCGGACGCGCCGCTCCGGGGAACGCCCCCTACCGGCGCGCGATCCTTCATGGTCCTTCGCGGCGCCCCGGAGTTCGCTCCTGATGCGCCGGCTTCTCCTGTCCTCTCTGGTGGCTTGCCTTTTCATGTCGTCCGCGACCGTGGTGGGGGCGCAATCGTCCGCCCCCGACCACCGCCTGCGCGTGGTGCATTATGATCCGCAAAGGATCGTCTCGATCCGCGTCATTTTGGGTAACCAGATGACGATCGAGTTCGATCCGTCCGAACGGATCGAAAACGTGGCGCTCGGTAATTCCTCGAGCTGGCAGGCGATCCCCAGCAAGCGCGCCAACCTGCTGTTCCTGAAGCCGATGGATCAGGCGCCGACCACCAATATGACGGTGATCACCAATCTGCGCCGCTACATGTTCGAGCTCGCGGTGCGCAAAGGTGTAGCCTATGGCGACGACCCCGACCTGGTCTACAGCCTGCGTTTCGAATATCCGGCGCCGGCGGTCGCGCCGCTCGCAGTTGCCAAATTGGCGGCGCGGCCGCCCCAGGACGTCAACCACGCTTATAGTTATGAGGGTTCGGCACAGAATCTTCCGTCGCGGCTGTTCGACGATGGCGAGGCAACCTATTTCCGCTTCCCCGACGGCGCCAGCCTGCCCGCGATCTTCGCGCAGGAAGCGGATCAGTCGGAAGCGGTGGTCAATTTCCACCAGCGCGATGGCTATATCGTCGTCGACCGGCTCGCCCGCGGCTTCGTCCTGCGCCGCGGCAAGGAGGAAACCCGCATCTTCAACGATGGCTTTAAAGAGGCCGTGCCAGGCCCGCTGAGCCCGCAACCCCGGAAGAAATCCGGCCAGGGGTCAAGATGAGCACGTCCGCCGTCCCTCCAACGCCGTCGCCCGACGACGCGCTCGATAGCCCCGTATTCCAGCGGCCGGACGCGATCACACCGCGCGTGCACCAGCCGGACTCTCCCTGGAGCCTCGTGCTGGGCCTGGTCGGCGCGTTGGTGTTGGGCGTGGTCGCGATGGAGCGTTTGAGCGCCGCCCGTCAGGCGCACCTGGCTGCCCGGTCGACGCCCGTCCGCCCGACCGCCGCACCGGCGCCCGCGGGCCCGCCGCCGCCCCATTCAATGTCGATAAATCACTTTCAACCGGCAATGACGGCCCCGGTCCCGGTGCCGCAATCGTCGGCATTTCCACCCGTATCCGCCGCCGCGGACACCGAGGCACGCCGGCTGCGTGCCCCGGTGATGGTCGTCGATCTCAGCGACAATGCCCCCGCTCGCGCGGTGGTCGGCGATCGCGTGCCGGGACAGGACGACACCAGCCGCTCGGCCGAGGAGCGGTTCGCCGCGCGCGTGGCCTCAGGCGGGGTGGAAACCAGCCACGCGACGCGGCTTCAGGACCTGACACGCGTCATTCCTCAGGGCACGGTAATCCCGGCGGTACTGGAAACCGCGATCAATTCCGACTTGCCGGGTTCGTCGCGGGCCGTGGTCAGCCGGGATGTGCGCAGCTTCGACGGATCGCAGGTCCTCATTCCGCGCGGCTCGACGCTGATCGGGCAGTATCGCAATGGCGTTGCTTATGGCCAGCATCGCGCCTTCGTCATCTGGTCGCGCATCCTGACGCCCGACGGCATCTCGATCGACATAGGCTCGCCGGGGGCCGACCCGCTCGGGCGCGGCGGCCTGTCGGGCGAGACCAACAGCCATTTCTTCCAGCGGTTCGGCAGCTCGATTCTGCTGTCGGTGCTGTCAGCGGGCGTCGCTGCGGTATCGCGGGGGTCATCAGACACGGCGATCATCATCGGCTCGCCGCTGCAGGCGCAGGCGCTCGCCGCGCAGGGGCCGCAGAAAACCGACATCCCGGTCACCGTCAAAGTGATGCAGGGCACACCGATGTCGGTGTTCCTGACCCGTGACCTGGATTTCTCGGGCGTGGTCGGCGCACAATAATGAGCGGTGGCGTCTATCTGGACGCCTATCTGGCGCCGCTTGCCCCATGGCTGGAACGCGACGACGTCACGGATCTCATGATCAACCGGCCGGGCGAGGTGTGGATCGAGACCGCCGAAGGCACGATCAGCTGCGAGCCTGCGCCCGAGGTCACCGAACAGGTATTGGGCCGGCTCGCCCGCCAGATTGCCGCCGCAAGTCACCAGGGCGTCAATCGCGAGCAGCCGCTTCTGTCGGCGAACCTGCCGGATGGCGCGCGGGTACAGATCGTCTTACCCCCTGCGACGCGCGATGGGCTGGTGCTCGCGGTACGCAAACAGGTGCTTTCGGATTTTTCGCTGGAGCAACTCGATGGCGCCGGCCTGTTCGCGGCGCATGACGCGGGCGCCAACGCCGCGGCCGCGGATGACGAATTGCAGGCGCTGCTCGACGCCGGGCGCATCGCCGATTTTCTCAAGCTGGCGGTGAAACGCCGCAAGACGATCGTCATCAGCGGCGGCGCGGGGGCGGGAAAAACCACCTTGCTGAACGCTTTGGTCAAGGAGATCGACCCCGCCGAGCGGCTGATCGCGATCGAGGATGCACCGGAAATCCGCCTCGACCGCGCCAACGCCTTCGGTCTCGTCGCGGTGCGCGGCGACCAGGGTGAGGCACGGGTTGATGCCGACGACCTGCTGCGCGCCTCGCTGCGGCTGAGGCCCGATCGTATCCTGCTCGGCGAATTGCGCGGCGCGGAGGCTTTCGCCTTCCTGCGCATGGTCAATAGCGGCCATCCGGGATCGATCACCACCGTCCATGCCGATAGTCCGGACGGCGCCCTCCACCAGATCGCCTTGCTCGCGCTCACCGCCGGCCTTGAGTTGGGCTGGAGCCAGCTGATGACCTACACCGAGCAGGTGATCGACATCGTGGTGCAGATCGAACGACGCGACGGCAGGCGCGCGGTGACCGAAATCCGGTTTAGGCGCTGAGCTCCGCGCCGTCGCTGGTCGATCGAGCTTCGGCGTGTCGGGCCGGCCCTTCCGCCTGCCAGCAACCAAAGGCGGAGCGGATAGCCCTTGGCGATCTGGCCTGCGATGGACCATGATCACTCGTCATGAATGCGTGGCCCACACATGGTCCATCCAAAGAAGACAAGATTTTCCGCCGTCACCTCTCGCAACAGTTCTTCGCGGGACAGCGCCTAGCGAACATGCGAACCGCGTCCAGCGCGCTTCCGAGAGGATGGTCCTCCTTGCGGACTCGGGCTGCTGCCAAGGTGGAACTTCATGTTGCTGTACCACAATCTTTGGACGTTACGGTTCAGGACCCGCTAGAACGGCTCTTCCCCAAGCTCGGTGGTTCAACAGAAAGACGTGTTATTCAAGGGACGGGCTGCGGCTAGGCTGCGCTTCCCTGCCGAAGGCTCGCCGGCTTGATGGTCACGGTCTGGAGCGGCACGTCCATCCCGTAGATGAAGCCTTCAGGCTCATAGAGGAGTTCGACCTTCCCCTGAAGCTGCTGACCCAGCGATAACATCATGCGCGTACCGAAACTGGCACGGGCCGGCTCGCTCACGGGCGGTCCGCCGGTCTCGGCCCATTCGAATTGAAGGCGCTCCCCGTCGATCTGCCAAGTAATACGAACGTGACCCTCGGGAACCGACAAAGCGCCGAACTTGGTCGTGTTGGTGCAAAGCTCGTTCAGGGTCATCGCAAAGGCGATCACCGAACTCGACGCGATCCGAATATCCTCGCCTGAGACCGTGAATCGGCCGCTGCCTTGGTCGAAGGGCTGGATCGCACTACGAATGGTGCTTTCAATCGTGGCATTTTCCCAACTCACCCGCGTGAGAAGATCGTGCGCGCGGGCCAGCGCCGCAAAGCGCCCGTCGATCGCAGAGCTTGCGTGCGCCATGCTGGTCGCCGTGCGCAAGCTCTGATGGGTGATCGCGCTTACGGTGGCGAGCATATTCTTGATGCGGTGGTGCAACTCAGCGTGGATCAAATGTTGCAGCTTGTCCGCAGCATCGCGCTCCTCAGCGTCGATTCCCGACTGCACCAGTAGTGCCTTGGCGTCGATTCCGGCCTGTTCCAGAGCCAGTTTGAGGCTGTCATTCTCGGTCGTGAGCGCATCTTTGAAAGGCTGACTCTCGTCGATGATCAGCTGCTGCTTTTCGGTATCCAGCACGGTTTTCAGAAGCAGCGCCTTGGCATCCATGCCCGCCTGCTGAAGCTGGGAGCGCAGTTCCTTGTTTTCGGCAGTTAGGGAGTCCTCGGCGGCAATCAGCGAGGGCATAACCTTCAATACGCCTCGGCCGATCATCTTCTGGAGTTCGAGGACCATCTGCTGGATCTCGAACGGCTTCGGGAAGAACAGGCTGTCGGCAGGCTTGTCGGCATCGGTGACGGCGATCTGACCGGATACGAGGATGATCTTGATGTGCGGCCAGCGCGCGTGCACCGCATGGGCGAGCTTCAGGCCGTCCATGCTTCCCGGCATCTGGATATCGGTGAACAACAGCGAAATGTCGTTACGCGACTGGAGGATCTGCATCGCATCGTCCGCGCTCACGGCCTGAATCGGCGTGAACCCGGCGTCTTCGACAATATCGACAGCGCGCATTCGTAGGACCATCTCATCTTCGACAATCAAGACGATAGGCGTAAGGCCAAGGCCGGTCATACTTGCTACCTTTGGGGTGGCCACCTCTTCATAATGGAGAGACAGGTCGAGGGGTGTGGGGTGCGGCAGTTTGACTGTCAAGCGACGCCAAGCCACCGGCGCATAGAGGACCCTTGCTTTGGCGGAATTTAGCGGGAAATCTTCGATTTAGGAATTGATAGAGACTGGTGATTGTTGAGCGGCGCCCGCTCGCCGCCGTCCCGTACTGATGAACGGCGGACGCATTGGTTCGTTGATGCCGACCGAATGGCGTTAAGTGGGCTACCAACAGCCCCGAGGAAATATGCTCTCATGCGCGATGGCGAACCGACTATTGTTGGTGGGGTCGGCAATGGACCACGGTCGCTCATGCCGAGCTTGTGGCCCACACGTGGTCGACAAGCGCAGGTGCGGAGCTGCAGTGCCAATAGGCCTCATACCGCTTCTTCGCGAGGCGGCAGGTAGGCGCTCTGCCTGGCCTCACTTAGCATGATCGCTCTCTCGGCAAAGTGCCACGTTTTCCGGCGCGCGCGTACCACGTTTCGTACCCTCCGAATCGCTGCGACGCGGTTGGACGGCAGTGGGTGGCAGGGGGGCGAAGTAAGCCGCTAAGCTTCTGGTATTACGGGGGAGGAAAAGGTCAATCCGACGAGACCTCCTCGGACCTCATCGGACTACACCTTGGCGGAGAGGGTGGGATTCGAACCCACGGTACCTTGCGGCACAACGGTTTTCGAGACCGTCCCAATCGACCACTCTGGCACCTCTCCGTGGTAGGTCCTGTCGAAAGAGTGGCGCTCCTAGCCCACGGAACCGCGCTTGCCAAGCGCGGGTTGCATAGGGCCCGCGCGACATTAAATTACACATATGATTCCTTCCCGAACCACGCATATCCCATCTACCGGCATCGAAGCGCTTCCGCCTGTCGCAGAGGCACGCTTCGCGATCGGGGAAGTCGTTCGCCATCGCCTGCTCGCTTTCCGCGGCGTGGTCTTTGATATCGACCCCGTCTTCGCCAACAGCGAGGAATGGTATGCCGCGATCCCCGAGGATGTCCGGCCCAAGCGCGACCAGCCTTTCTATCACCTGCTCGCCGAAAATGCCGACAGCAGCTACATCGCTTATGTCAGCCAGCAGAATCTCGAGCATGATGAGAGCGACGAGCCGATCGATCACCCCGCGATCTCGGGACTGTTCGAGCCGTTCGATCATGGCCGCTACGCTTTGCGCCGCGAGTATCGCCATTAAGCTTTGATCTGGATCAGCCCGGCGGCCACGAATGCGCCCGATTGTTGGCCTCGCGAGATAACCAGCGCTTCCCCCCTCTCACGAACATGCCTAAAGCGTGGATCATGAGGATGCGTGTGCGCGGTGCAAACAGCCGCATTTCGGGTTTATGCTTGGCTGCGATCGTCCTTGCGGCCTCGGCCAGCCCGGCTGAAGCTTATCTCTATTGGACCAGGCCGTCGATCGCCGGCGCGCCCGTAACCGGGATTGAACCTGGTATCATGCAGCCAATGCCTGGCGCGCAACCGAAGGAGTTGGCTGCCGGGCTTCTCTGGACGCTGCGTGCAGGGCTCAATGTCGCCGCGCTGCAATGCCAGTTCGTGCCGGCGCTCAGCACGGTGCGCAATTACAATAATATGCTGAAGCAGCACTCGGCAGAGCTGCAGGCAGCCTATGCCACGCTCGGCGCTTACTTCAAGCGCATGAGCGGCAAAGAGGGGCCGACCGCGCTCGATACATTCACGACCCGGACCTACAACAGCTTTTCGACGCTGCAGGCCCAGCTGATTTTCTGTGAAACTGCTTCTTCGATCGGGCAGCAGACATTAGAGACGAGCAGCGGGCATCTCGGCGAGGTCGCGACCCAGCGGCTGCAGGAGTTCCGCAACAGCCTCGTTCCGATCGGCGACATGGCCTTTGCCCAACATTATACGAATGTGCAGTTCGAGCCGGTGGAAGACCCGCGCTGTTACAACAAGAAGGGCAAGGAAATACGCTGCAAGGACAAGTGAGGGCGAGCGTTACGGCAAACCCAAAAGCTTGTGCGTCTGCAGCCCGAGCCGCCAGCGTGGATGATCAAGCACGAACCGGATCGCCGCTTCATGGGCGGCCATCGCGTTCGCGCCGTCCATCGGCTGAACCAGCCAGTGACGGAAATTCCAGCCTTCGATTTCGGAGACATCCAGGCCTGGCTGCGGCCAGACCATCTTTAATTCATCGCCTTCCCGCTGGACGACCTTGGTGCCAGCCTTGGGGCTGACGCAGATCCAGTCGACGCCTTCGATTACCGGGATCGTGCCATTGGTCTCGATGGCGATCCGGAAACCCCGCGCCTTCAGCGCCGCGAGGCATTCGGCGTCGAGCTGAAGCATGGGCTCACCGCCGGTGATCACCACGAGCCTTGTGCCGCCCGCTTCGGGTTCTCCCCACAAAGCCAGCACCCGATCGGCCAGAGCCTCCGCATCGGCAAACCGCCCGCCGCCATCGCCGTCCATGCCGACGAAATCGGTGTCGCAGAAAGTGCATTCGGCGGTGGCGCGGTCCTCCTCGCGGCCCGACCAAAGATTGCAGCCGGCAAAGCGCAGGAAGACCGCGCGCATGCCTGCCTGCAGCCCTTCGCCCTGCAGCGTCAGGAACATCTCCTTGACCGTGTAGCTCATTCGGGCGCCACCGCGTAGCGGGTCGGATCGGGCAGGCCCGCTTCCGAAAAGCCCTTCGACCGAAGACGGCAGCTGTCGCAGCGCCCGCAGTGCAGGTCGCCCGGCTGCGGATCGTAGCAGGACCAGCTCATGCCAGCGTCAAGGCCGAGCCGTGCCGCCTCTGCCGCGATATCCGCCTTGGTCATGTGCAGAAGCGGAGTGTGGACCTTGAAGCGATCGCCCTCGACCCCGGCTTTGGTCGCGAGATTGGCGAGATTTTCGAAAGCCTCGACGAATTCGGGACGGCAATCGGGATAGCCCGAATAATCGAGCGCGTTCACTCCGATATGAATGCCGCGCGTGCCGGTCGCCTCGGCCAGGCCGAGCGCCAGACTGAGGAAGATCGTGTTGCGCGCCGGCACATAGGTGCTTGGGATACCGGGCTGCACGCCGTGCCTGGGTACCGCCATGGCCTTGTCGGTCAGAGACGAACCGCCGAATCTGGTCAGGTCCAGCGGCAGTACGATATGGCGCACCGCTCCCAGATATTTGGCAATGCGCGCTGCAGCCTCGAGTTCGATCCGGTGGCGTTGATTATAGTCGATGGTAAGCGCGATCAGCGTGCGGCCGGCCTCGACTGCCAGTCCCGCGACTACCATCGAATCGAGCCCGCCCGAGACGAGCACGATCGCGCCGTCTTTATGTCCGTCATGGTTCGGCATTCGCCGGCAAATATAGGAAGCGATGCCGCGGTGCAAAAAAGAAAGGGCCGCCCGAAGGCGGCCCAGATGTTGGCCTTTCGGCCGTCTAGGGAGGACAGTGCCAAAAGGGCACGACGTTTTGCTAACATGGGTGAACTAAACGGGGGGTTAACGCTGATCAGGCCCCGATCGGCTCGATCGAGAAGCGCTTTGCGCAGAATTCGCAATCCACCGCGATCCGTCCGTCGGGGCCCGCCATCGCCGCGCGCTCCTCAGCCGGGAAGCGGGCGATCACCCGCGCGACATGGTCGGGGTCGCAGCGGCAACCGCGCGTGGGGGCGACGCCTGTGACCACGCGAACCTCATCCTCGTTGAACAGGCGCCACAGCAAGGTTTCGAGCGGCAAATCGTGATCTGCCAGTTCCTCGCTGCGCACGCTCCCGCCGAGCGCGGCAACGTGGCCCCATTCAGGATGGTCGAGCCGCGTGTGCAACCGGTCGCGGCCTTCCTCGCCCTCCGGCAGATGCTGAAGCATCAGGCCCCCCGCGACAACCTGCCCGGCCGCGTCACGGCCAACGCCGATCCGGACCAGGCTCGGTATCTGTTCCGATTGAGCAAAATAGGATTCGGCCGCCTCGGCCAGGCTCGCCCCTTCGAGCGGGACGATTCCCTGATAACGCTCGCCCGACACCGCCTGATCGAAGGTGATCGCGAGATAGCCTTTGCCGAACAGGGCAAAGAGCGACGGATCGACGGGGATCTCCGCCAGCCGGTCGGCATCATGGCGGACGTAACCGCGCATTTCGCCGCCGCGATAATCTGCAACCAGCAGATCAATCACGCCATTTTCGGTTTGCGCCTGGAGCGTGAGTTGGCCTTCGGCATCCTTGAGTGTCGCGCCAAGCAAGGCGGCGAGCACGATCGCCTCCGCCAGGATGCGCTCGATAGCAGGAGGATAGCCGTGCGCCGACAGGATCGCATTCAGCGCCGGGCCGAGCCGCACAAGTCGGCCACGCGCGTTGCGATCGGGGATAGTGAAGGCGAGCGCCTTGTCGAGATTATCGGAAACCATGCGGGCCATGTAGGAAGCCGAAGCCGCCTTTGCGATGCCGACGTGTCAGAGCTTGCCAAGGCACCATAAGAGTATTGCTTTCTGCGCGTGCAAGCGGTTCTCGGCCTCATCCCAGATCGCCGATCGCGGCCCGTCGATCACCGCATCCACAACCTCCTCGCCGCGATGTGCCGGTAGACAATGGAGGAAAAGACCATCGTCCGCCGCACCCGCCATGAGCGCCTCGGTCACTTGATAAGGCGCGAGCGCTGCAAGCTTGGCGTCAGCATGCTTCTGACCCATTGAGATCCAGGTATCGGTCACCACAACGTCGGCACCGGCGGCCGCGAGCCCCGGATCGCGCGTGAGGACGAAAGGATGGTTGCTTGCCCGCGCCTGCGCCGCCGCCACCATTGCGGGATCGGGGTCATAGCCTTCGGGGCAGGCGGCGGTGACGTCGAAGCCGAGCAAGCTCCCCGCCTCGATGATCGAATGGAGCACATTGTTGCCATCGCCGAGCCACGCCCAGCGCGTGCCCTCGACCGCGCCGCGATGCTCGATCACCGTGAGCAGGTCCGCCATGATCTGGCAGGGATGGCTGAGATCGGTCAGCCCATTGATCACCGGTACGGTCGCCTGTTGCGCCAGCTCGACCACCTTGGCGTGATCGTCGGTACGGATCATGATCGCGTCGACATAGCGCGACAGAACGCGCGCGGTGTCGGCGATGCTCTCGCCGCGGCCCAATTGCATCGATCCTGCCTCGAGCACGATCGTGGTGCCGCCAAGCTGACGCATCGCCATGTCGAACGAGACGCGGGTGCGCGTCGAATTCTTCTCGAAGATCATCGCCAACACGTGGCCGTGGAGCGGCTCGTCGACGTCAGCTTTGCCCTTGGGCCAGCCTGCCCGCGTCCGCTTGCGGCTGCGCGCGTCCGCCAGCATCGCGCGGAGAGCATCAGGGCCGGCATCGCCGAGATCAAGAAAGTGGCGAGTCATTCTTCAGTCCCCAAGGCCGCTCATCCTCTCCTCAGGATGAACGGGTTCATCGTCACGCCGCCTCCGGCACCTTGTAGCTCCGCGCTCCGGCGGACAGCTTCTCGATACATTCGGCGACGTGGCTTTCGTCGATATTGAGCGGCGGCAGGATGCGCACGACATTGTCGCCCCCGGCGGCGGTCAGTAGGCCGTGATGGTCGCGAAGGTGGGCGACGAAGGCGCGGCTGTCGCTCTTGAGCTTGATGCCCAGCATCAGCCCGGTTCCACGTACGCTTTCGAACAGATGGTCATGGTTGGGGATCATCTGTTCAAGCGCCTGGCGCATCCTTTCCCCCATCCGCTTCACATTTTCGAGGAATTCCGGCTCGCCGACGATGTCGAGCACCGCCTCTCCGGCCGCCATCGCAAGCGGGTTGCCGCCATAGGTCGAGCCATGCGTGCCGATCACCATCCCGCTGGCGGCTTCTTCCGTCGCGAGGCAAGCGCCGAGCGGGAAACCGCCGCCAATGCCCTTGGCGACCGCCATGATGTCAGGGGTGATGCCATATTGCTCGTGAGCGAAGAAGGTGCCGGTGCGGGCATAGCCACATTGTATCTCGTCGAGGACGAGCAACATGCCATGATCGTCTGCGAGTTTGCGCAGCCCGGTCAGGAATTCCCTGGTCGCGGGCATGATGCCGCCCTCGCCCTGAATCGGTTCGATCAGGAAAGCGGCGGCGTCGGGGCCGATGGCGGCTTCAGCGGCGGCGAGATCGTTGAACGGCACGACGGTGAAGCCCGGCAGCAAAGGTTCGAACCCATCGCGCATCTTGGGCTGATTGGTCGCAGAGATCGCGCCCATAGTCCGACCGTGAAAAGCATTGGAGAAGCTGATGATCCGGTTTTTCTCGGGCTGCCCCTTTGCATAATGGTAACGCCGTGCGGTCTTGATCGCGCACTCGACCGCTTCGGTCCCGGAATTGGTGAAGAACACCGTGTCAGCGAAGGTCTTGTCGACCAGTCGCTGGGCGAAATGTTCGCCCTGCGGGCTGCCGTACAGGTTCGACACGTGCATCAGGGTCGCTGCCTGATCGGCGATCGCCTTGACCAGGGCCGGGTGGCCGTGCCCCAAAATATTGACCGCGATCCCCGCCGCCATGTCGAGATAGCGCTCGCCATTCTCACCGATCAGATAGGCGCCCTCCCCTCGCACCGGACGCACGCCACACCGCGGGTAAACGGGCATGAGGGGCGTGATGGTCATCGCAACGGGCTCCTTGAACGACGAAATCGGTCGGATCTGCTTTCGCCAAAAGAAAAAGCGGCCCAGCGGGCCGCCTGGTGCGCGGCTATATCGCCGCGGTGTCGGGAGCGTCAATCGTCGTGCGAACCGGCTCTACCGAAGCGCGGGACGCCACATGGAGCGCGAAGGCTTGACGAGTTGCGGCTGGGGATTGCCGCCGACCGGCTTACGCGCGAGCCGCGGATCGATCACGGCATCAAACTGCACTCCGACGCGACCGCCCGCCGTCCATGCGATCTTGCCGGTGACCTGACCGATGCCGCGCAATTCGGCCTCGATGACGTCGCCGCGCGAGAAACTGACGGGGCTTTCCGCCATCATCCCACCAGGCGAGAGATTGCGGATTTTAACCGTGACGTCCGGACCACCGGCACGACGCATCACCGCCATCAGGAACATGCTGTCCCTGGGTTCGGAGCGCATCGACTCGAAGCGGGCGTCCGCGTCAGCCGTGCCGTCAGGAACGAAAGACTGTTCCAACACCATCCTCAATCACTGGATGGCAATTCATGCACATGAATGGTTGGCAAGCCGTTAACGGCAGGCCCAGCGGCGCGATTATTCGTCGCGGCTGACCTTCTCGTTGCGCTCGTGCCGCTCCTGCGCCTCGACCGTCATCGTCGCGACGGGGCGAGCCTCCAACCGTGCGAGCGAGATCGGCTCGCCGGTCACTTCGCAATAGCCATATTCGCCCTCGTCGATCCGGCGGATCGCGGCGTCGATCTTGGCAATCAGCTTGCGTTGGCGATCGCGGGTACGAAGTTCGATACCCCAGTCGGTTTCGGATGAGGCGCGGTCAGTGACGTCGGGTTCGCGCAGGGAGTCGACCTGAAGCTGGGCGAGCGTGTCGCGCGATTCGCGGAGGATCGATTCTTTCCAGTCGAGCAGCTTGCGCCGGAAATAGGCCTGCTGACGCGGATTCATGAATTCTTCGCTGGCGGAGGGACGATAATCCCGGTCCAGCTCCTGATTATGGTCTTGGTCGATGCGCTTCGCCGCCGTTGCCATATATACTCACCACCCCTGCAAGGCGGGTGGCCGCGGCCCCCGCCCCGTTTTGCCCTGGGCGGGGCCTATACGCGCGCGAGGGGGGCGTAACAAGCGGGCGACGCGAAACGATTTGGTTCCGCGCCGCCCATCCGTCGCAAAGTTGTGGATTATTTACCGGCGCTGCCGGATTGGGATGCGGCAGCAGCCTTGGCGGCGGCATCCAGCTGCTCCGCGGTCATGCCGATCACAAGCCCGTTTGGCCCCTGGACGAAAGCGGTTTTGGGCAGTTGCGCCTTGGTGTTTGCGGTCGCGACGGTGACCATGTCGCCCGATACGGCCTCGATTTTGCCGACCGGCGCATTCTGCGGCCCCGTCACCGCCATTCCGACCGTGATTTGCTGCGGCTTGGTCGCCTGCGCCACCTGCGCCTCGAGGTCGGCCTTGCTGATACCCAGGACCAGCCCATTCGGGCCCTTGGCGAACGAGGCGACCGGAATCGCGGCCTTGGCCGTACCAGTCGACAGGACGGCATTGGCGCCGCTCACGGATTCGATAGTGCCAACCGGCTGACCCTTGGTGTCGACCACCGCGGCGCCGACCGTGACGTTGGCGCCGGCCGCGGCGGGAGCGGCGGCGGTCGCCGGTGCCGGGTTGGCCTGCGCGAAGGCGGGCGAGGCCATCGCTACCGAGCCGGCGAGGGCAAGAACCAGATACTTCATCATACTCTCCTGAAATGGAATGACATTCACCCAATCAATGTAGGAATTTTCCAGTCGGTTATCGTGATGGCGGGATCAGTTGTTGCCTCGGCGGGTTCAGCCGTTGGTCGCTTCATATTGCTGCAGCACCGCCTCGATCCGATCGACCGGATGGCCGGTCAGGTCCTTGGCGATTTCGGCCGCGATCCGGCTTTCGACCTGTTTGTGATAATGTTTGCGCAGCCGGCCGAGCGTTTTCGGCGGTGCGACGATGATCAGCTGCTCGAATTCGTTGGCGAGTGCTGCGCGGTTGAGTCGCTCGGCGGCCTCGGCGGCGAACCGCGCCTCCGCTTGATCGTGGAAATCCGCTTCACCCGCGGTCGAGCCGCCCTCACTCGCCCCTGCCGGCTTCTGACCGGCGGTGTCGGTCTTGATATCCCGGTCATAAGGGTCCGCCTGCTGTTCGGCAGCCATGACGATCAGGTTCGGATTCTCGGCATCGCCCTCGTTGCGAAAGAACAGCATCTTCGCGCCGTCCGCGACAAGGACATAGCTGTCATGAGGGATACGCATCAGGCAGCCTCCTTGGTGGTCTCAACCTGGCCAACGCGCGTGCGCCGCGCGAGGTTGCAGGGTTGCGCAGGAGCAAACCGCCCGCCATTAGCTCGCCATGCACGACATACGCGCGATCCGCGAAGACCCGGCCGCTTTCGATACGGGCCTGCAGAGACGGGGCCTGGGGCCGCAATCGGCCGGTCTGCTCCAGCTCGATGAGGCGCGCCGCGCGCGCGTGACCGAGGCACAGGCGCTGCAGACCCGGCGCAACGAGGCGTCGAAGGAGATCGGCAAGGCGAAAGCCGCGCGCGACGAGGCGACCGCCGAACGATTGATGGCAGAGGTCGCGGGCATCAAGGATCGTATGGCAGCGCTCGAAGCCGAGGCCGCCGAGACCGGCCGCGCGCTCGACGATGCGCTGGCTGCGCTCCCCAATATCCCTGCCGCCGAGGTGCCCGAGGGTGAGGATGAGAATGCCAACGTCGAACTCAAGCGCTGGGGCAGCCCGCGCACGTTCGATTTCGCGGCCCGCGACCACGCCGATCTCGGGCCCGCGCTGGGGTTGGATTTCGAAGCCGGGGCATCGATCGCGGGCGCACGCTTCACCGCGTTGCGTGGACAGGCGGCGCGGCTGCACCGCGCGCTCGGCCAATATATGCTCGACACGCAGAGCGCCGCCAACGGCTATGAGGAGACCGCTCCTCCCCTCCTGGTGCGCGACGATGCGATGTTCGGCACCGGGCAGCTGCCCAAATTCGCCGAGGATCTGTTCCGCACCACCGACGGCCGCTGGCTCATCCCGACCGCCGAAGTCAGCCTCACCAATCTGGTGCGCGAGCAGATATTGGCCGAAACGGATCTGCCACTGCGCATGACCGCGCTCACCCCCTGCTTCCGGTCGGAAGCAGGCGCCGCCGGGCGTGACACGCGCGGGCTGATCCGTCAGCACCAGTTCGAAAAAGTCGAGCTGGTCGCGATCACGGCCCCCGAATGTTCTGATGAGGAACATGAGCGCATGACCCGCGCCGCCGAGGGCATCTTGGAAGCGCTTGATCTGCCGTATCGACGGATGCTGCTGTGCGCGGGCGATATGGGCTTTTCCGCGCGCAAGACTTTTGATTTGGAAGTCTGGCTGCCGGGCCAGCAGACCTATCGCGAGATTTCGAGCTGCTCGAACTGCGGTGACTTCCAGGCGCGCCGGATGGATGCCCGCTACCGTCCGGTGCAAGGCAAAGGGACAGCATTCGTCCACACGCTCAACGGTTCCGGTCTCGCGGTCGGACGTGCGCTGGTCGCGGTGATCGAGAATTATCAGCAGGCGGACGGATCGGTGACGGTACCGGACGTGCTCAAGCCCTATATGGGCGGGCTGGACGTGCTGCGCCCGGCATGAGGAGATTGGGAGGCCTGATCGCGCTGATCCTGATCGCGGCTACGCCCGCGCCGGACGCGCCGTCGGAAACCGAACGCCTTTCCGCCCAGCAGATCGCCGCCGAATTCATGCGCTCGCAGGCCCCCGTGGAGATTGACGACGAACGGCCAAAATCCGCCAGAACGGCTCCGATACCTGTAAAGAAAGCGAAGATTCCGCCAGTTTCGGCCGGCAACAAAACGCCGGACGACGGCACGACACCCGCGAAGCCGCCCGCAAGTGCAAAGCCCGACAAAAAGTCGACTGCCGCCGGTTGTCCAGACGACGCCATGCCGCAGGCTAAGCGCGGCGCCAAGAGCGGGTCGCGCCCCTCCAAGACATGTGCCGGCCAGGCGGCCGATCTTAGCCAAAAAACCTCGCCCCCGGCCGCTATCGACAAAGCCGCCGACAGGCCGAAGGATGGCAGCGATACGGGGGTCAAAGCGCCGGGCGGGCAGAAGCCAGTGTGGGAAGTGGCGACGGTCGCTCCGGAGGCGGCCGACGTGGCCAAAACCACTTATGTCGTCCAGCCCGGAGACACATTGTCGGCGGTGGTGCGCAAGACGCACGCCGGCGCTGACGTGATCGCGCACGCCAACGACCTCAAACCGCCTTTCACCTTGCGACCGGGGCAGAAGCTCAAGATTCCCGGCGGCCGCTATCATATCGTGAAGAAGGGCCAGAGCGGCATCGCGATCGCGCGCGCTTATGGTGTCGAATGGACAAAGATTATCGAGCTAAACCACCTCCAGGAACCCTTCACGCTGCGCGAGGGCCAGCGGCTGATCCTGCCGCCGGCAAAAGACGTAGCGAAGATGACGCTCGAGCAGCGCGCGGCGGCGTTCCAGATCGACCTGACCGATCTTGCCACCGGAAGCGAGCCCGCGCTCGCACCCGCGGGCAAGCCTGCCCCGCCCAACCCTTCGCCTAAGCGCCAACTCGCGCCGACCACTCCCGTGGCGGAGCCCGAGACCACCTTCGCCGGCCGCTTCGATTGGCCGGTCGATGGCCGCGTGATCCGCGCCTTTGGGCCGATGGACAATGGCGGCCGCAATGACGGCATCACCATCGCAGCACCGAAGGGGACTGCGATCGCAGCTGCTGCTGACGGCGTTGTGATGTGGGTCGGCGAACATCCCGCCTTCGGCAACGTCGTGCTCGTCCGCCACGGCAGCGGCTGGATCACCATCTATGGCAATGCCGACAAATTGCTGGTCAGGCGCGGCCAGTCGGTCCGGATCGGGCAGACGATCGCGCTCGTCGGAACATCGGGGGCGACCGCTGACCAGCCGCAGACCTTCTTCGAAGTGCTACAGGGCAAGAAACCGGTCAACCCGATGGGGCTTTTGCCCAAGCGCGAGCGCAACGATCGGGATGCGGCGACCGATGACAGCGCCAGGAATCACGGCGAGCCGCAAAATTCGGACTAGAGCCGGGCTTCCTTAGACGCCCTCTTCGGCCTCAGCTTGATCGCTGCAGCTTACTTTCTCGCGAGCCATGCCTTGCTCTGGCTACCGATCAAATTCAGCATATTGCCCTGAACCAAACTGATATCGAGCGGATGCTCGCCCCATTGGGGGGCGGGGCTGTAGCGTTGCATCACAACCCCCAGCAAAGCGGCGGCCGGCCCGGGTTCGATATGCACGCGCAGCACTGCGCCCTGCGCGTCGGCTACGCATTCCGCGGTCAATTGGCCGACCAGCTCGACATAAGGTGGATCAGTTTCAGGCGCGAAGCTGGGCTTCGACAAATAAGTATCGAGCCCACCGCGTCCGCCCGCGATCGCGGCGGGATTGACGCATAGCGGCGCCACGCCTGAGGGCGCAGCCCCGAATGCGCGCGGACCCTGATAGCTATCCAGGAAGCTCGACCAGGCGACCACGCAGCCAGTCTGCCCGGCCGCGGCGCACGGTTTCACGTCGTGGAAACTCCTGGAATTAAGATCCGGATTTCCCGCGAGATAGGCCGCGACCAGCAGTTTCTGCGCGGGCTTGCCGTCAATCTCCTCGGCGATCAGCTGCTTGAGGATGATCGCCCCCTGGCTATGCCCGACCAGCACCACGCCGCGACCGTGATTGTCGTGCGCCTGATAATATTTCCAGGCGGCGAGCACGTCGCGATAGGGAATTTCGAAGGTCGGCGCAGCCGCTGTCTGGCGCATCGTCCAGGTCAGCGCCGCCATCGTAAACTGATGATATATCGGCACGAACAGCCGGCAGCGCGCGGTCAACCGCGCGGCCTGGCTGTGGATCGCCCTTTCCTCGGCCGCATCGAGCGAGAGGTCGCTGTAGAGGGTCGGGTCGGTCGATGCGGTCGGATAGACGTAAAAGCAATCGACCGGCGCATCCTTGGCGATCATGTGTGGCGCCGGCGTGCGGGCGCCGTTCGTGTCGATCTTCACCGCATCGAGATTGGCCGAGCAGGTGCCGTCGTCCATCCCCGGACGGCAGGCCCAGTTCGTGGGTTTGGCATAATCGACAGGCGTCGTATCGCCATGCTGGGGCTGGCTAACGGGCGCCGGCGGGAAGTCAGCCACCGCCGGTGCGGCGGCAAACAAGCTCACCAGAAGCAAAATCGACCGCATCGCTCACGCTCCCCTCGTATTTTGTCGCGAGCAAGGCTATGTGGCCCCCTCTCCCATGGCAACTATTCTTCCCTCCCCGCCCAAAGTGGGCATGGTGTCGCTCGGCTGTCCCAAGAATCTGGTCGACAGCGAACGGATCCTCACCAAGCTGCGCGCCGACGGCTATCACATGTCGCCCGATTATGCCGGCGCCGACGTGGTGCTGGTCAATACGTGCGGTTTTCTCGATTCCGCCAAGGAGGAAAGCCTGGAGGCGATCGGCGAGGCGATTGCCGAGAATGGCCGCGTCATCGTCACCGGGTGCATGGGCAAGGAAGCCGACGTGATCCGCGCACGCTTCCCGCAGGTGCTCGCGGTCACCGGCGCGCACCAATATGAGCAGGTCGTCGGCGCGGTTCACGATGCCGCGCCGGTGCCGCCGTCCGCCTATCTCGATCTGGTGCCTGAACGCGACCTCAAGCTCACGCCGCGCCACTATAGCTATCTGAAGATTTCGGAAGGCTGCAACCACCGCTGCTCATTCTGCATCATCCCCTCCTTGCGCGGCGATCTGGTCAGCCGCCGGCCGGACGCGATTCTGCGCGAGGCGGAGAAACTCGTGGCGGCGGGCACGCGCGAATTGCTCGTCATCAGCCAGGATACGAGCGCCTACGGCCTCGACCTGCGTCACGCCTCCTATCCGCTCAAGGGCGGCGGCGAGGTTCGCGCCGACATGACCGATCTCGCGCGTCATTTAGGCCAGCTCGGCGCCTGGGTGCGGCTCCATTATGTCTATCCCTATCCGCATGTAGATCGCGTGATCCCGCTGATGGCAGAGGGACTGGTCCTCCCTTATCTCGACATTCCGTTCCAGCATGCCGCGCCGACCGTTCTGCGCGCGATGAAGCGCCCCGCGAACGACGCGAAGGTGCTCGACCGCATCCGCAATTGGCGCTCGATCTGCCCGGACATCACGATCCGTTCGACCTTCGTGGTCGGTTTCCCGGGCGAGACCGAAGCTGACTTCGACTATCTGATGGACTGGCTCGACGAAGCCCAGCTCGACCGCGTCGGCGCGTTCCGCTTCGAACCCGTGGCGGGCGCGGCCGCCAACGACCTGCCTGGCGCGGTGCCGGAAGAGGTCAAGGAAGAGCGCTACGCCCGCCTGATGGAAAAGACCGCCGCCATCTCCGCCGCGAAGCTTCAGGCGAAGATCGGGCGCACGCTCGACGTGATTATCGACGCGGCAGACGAGGAAGGCGGCGCCACCGGGCGCTCCACGGCCGACGCGCCTGAGATCGACGGCGAGGTCCACCTGCGCGACACGAGCGGCCTGCAGCCTGGGGATGTTGTGCGGGTAACGATCGAGGATGCCGACGAGCATGACCTTTTCGGGGTGGTCGCTTAGCTTAGATCGCTTCGAACCGGCGCCACGCCGCTGCAACGCAGAGTGCGATCAGCCCTGGTTTCTGCTGGATTCCCGCCCTCGCGAGAATGACGGGCTACCGAAATTCAACCGAAACCCCGCTTCGCGGGACGGGGAAGCAGCGCCTTCCTTTGCGCGGCTTTCCGTGGCACCGCTGATGCCATGACCGATTTCGCGTCCCTGATCGCCGCCGATCGCGGCCAGCCCGCCCGTCCCCTCCAGCTCATCGCCAAGGCCGAGTTCGCCGATTGGCTCAAGGGGCAACCACCCCGCGCGCGCGCCGCGGTGGAGGCGGCCCGGTTCGAAGCCAAGGCCGACACGCTCGCGATCCTGCCGGGCGACGAGGCGGAGGCGTGGAGCGTGGCGATCGGCGTGGACGCCGCTGGCGGCCCGTGGACCCTCGCTGCCGCAGCGGCGAAGCTGCCTGAGGGAAGCTACCGACTGGCCGAACGCACGCCGGGAGACGGCGCGCTCGGCTGGCTGCTCGCGCAGCACCGCTTCGATCGCTACCGCGAAAAGCCGGAAACCCGGGGGCCACGCGTGCTGGTCACCAACGAGCCGGCGCGGATCGACGAGTTGGTCCGGATAGCCGAGGCCACGGCGCTGGTGCGCGACCTGGTCGATACCGGCGCGGGAGATCTGGGACCCGCCGAACTCGCCGATGTCGCCAAAATGCTCGCCGACAAACACGGAGCCAAGCTGCACCTGACGCATGGCGAGGCGCTCGCCGAGGCCTATCCCATGATCCATGCCGTGGGCCGCGCTGCGACCAAGGCACGCGGTCCGCGCCTGATCGAGCTGGAATGGGGCGATCCGACGCATCCGCGCGTGGCGTTGGTTGGCAAGGGCGTGTGCTTCGATTCGGGCGGGCTGGACATCAAGCCCGCGAGCGGCATGCTCCATATGAAGAAGGATATGGGCGGCGCGGCGCACGCGCTGGCGCTCGCCGGGCTGGTGATGGACGCGCGCTTGCCGGTGCGGCTGCATCTGCTGATTCCCGCGGTCGAGAATGCCATTTCCGCCGACGCCTTCCGTCCAGGCGACATCCTCAAGAGCCGCAAGGGGCTGTTCGTCGAGATCGGAAATACCGATGCCGAAGGACGGTTGATCCTGGGCGACGCGCTCGCTCGCGCCTGCGAGGCGGAGCCTGCCCTGCTGATCGACTTCGCGACGCTCACCGGTGCGGCACGAGTAGCACTCGGCCCCGATCTGCCTGCGATGTTCGCGAATGACGAGGCACTCGCAGCCGATCTCACAGGCGCTGCGGAGGGTGTCCACGACCCTCTGTGGCGACTGCCTTTGTGGCAGCCCTATAACGAAATGCTGAAGTCCGACGTCGCCGACATCAATAATGCGCCCGGAGGCGGCTTTGCCGGAACCATCACCGCCGCCTTGTTCCTGGAGCGCTTCGTCGCGTCCGCAACCCCCTGGGTGCACCTCGACACCTTCGCATGGCGGCCCGCCGCCAAGCCTGGCCGTCCCAAGGGTGGAGACGCGCTCGGATTGCGCGCCACGTGGGAGTTACTGCGACGCCGTTTCGGCGGCTAAGAGAATGTTTTGAAATTCGCGCAGGAGCGAGTTTCAAAAAGCGGCGGCGGCACGCGCCCCCAAGCCGCCTCCCGGCCTACAATTGTCTGTGGGAGATTAGGTTCGGCCGCAGGTCGGCACAGCCAAGTGCGCCTTCGGGGCATATCAAAACGGACTCCAACACAGATTAGTTCTTAAAATTGCGACCGCCGATGAAACGATCAGCGTTTCTGCGTGTTTTGTTTGGCCGAGGGGTAAGTAAAGTATCGAGTGAGGCGCCGTGATGATGCACGATACGACACTGTCGGGATGGATGCAGACGCTGGTTGGCTATGTCCGCTCCGGCCAGCCGGATCTCACCAATCGGCAGATGGCATTGCTGTTGCTCGTTTACCTCACTCCGGGGCCGCATACGGTACGGGGGCTGGCTCAGTCGCTCGGCGTCTCCAAGCCGGTCGTGACGCGCGCCTTGAATACGCTCGGTGCGCTCGGCTATCTGCGCCGCGAGCGCGATGAGGCGGACCGCCGCAACATCTTCATCGCGCCTACGGAAACGGGGGCAGAATTCCTTGAAGACTTCGGAGGGCTCATCGACGGCGACGCGCCCGCGCACCTCGCGCGGCACATGCGCCACGCGGCGGCCTGAGAGCTTCCGTCTCGACGGACCATCGCGGCGGCCGGATCCGCGCACCCATGCCTATCGCCCCGATATAGCCGATGTAGCACTGGCTGGCGTGCTGTTCGCGCCCCATTATGCTCGTGCCGAAAATTGTCGCTGCGTCGCGGATGCCGCGACGATCCATTCGGCGCCTTCGGACAATGCACCCGCGACATCGCAATTGTTGCATGGCGAGGGCTTCGCCTTGATTGACAAGGCCGGCGGCTGGGCCTGGGGCCGCTGCCTGCATGACGATTATGTCGGCTATCTTCGCGCCGACGCGCTCGGGCCGATGCGGACCCCGACGCACCGCGTGATCGTGCCGCTTGCGCTGATCTTCGCCAATCCCGACATCAAGGCTCCAGTGGTGAAGACGCTCGCGATGGGCGCGCAGGTCGCGGGCGGCGAAGAGGACGGTTTCTTGCGGATCGACGAGGGCTATATCCATCGCCGCCACGTTGCCCCGCTCGATGCGCGCGAGGCGGATCCGGTGACGGTCGCCGAGCGGCTGATCGGCTCACCCTATCGCTGGGGCGGGCGCGGCGGCGGCGGGATCGATTGTTCCGGCCTGATTCAACGCGCGCTCGAACTGGCGGGAATCACCGCGCCGCGCGATAGCGACATGCAACGCGACCAGTTAGGCGTGCCGATCGGCGAGGATGCGCAATTGCGGCGCGGCGATCTCGTCTTCTTTCCCGGCCATGTCGGGATGATGGTGGATGGCGATCGGCTGATCCACGCCAACGCTTATTGGATGTCGACGATGATCGAAAACCTGGCGGACGTGGTCGCCCGGCTGGCGCCGACGCATGCGTCACCGATCACCGCGCGCAAGCGGGTCGCGCAATGATCCGGGTTTTCGTCGACGGCGGCGCCGGCACCACCGGGCTGGAAATTCGCGAGCGGCTGGCTGGGCGGCGCGATGTCGAACTGCTCGTCCTGGCCGAAGAGCAGCGCAAGGACGCGTCCGCACGTCGGTATGCGCTCAATGAAGCAGACATCGTCGTCCTCTGCCTGCCCGATGATGCTGCGCGCGAGGCGGTAGCACTGATCGAGAATGACAGGACTCGCGTGATCGACGCATCGACCGCGCACCGCGTGGCGCCGGGCTGGATCTACGGCTTTCCGGAGGTTTCGGGCCGCGAAACGGTCGCGCACGCCAAACGTGTCAGCAATCCGGGCTGCTATTCGACCGGCTTCATCGCGCTCGTGGCACCGCTGGTGAAGGCCGGCCTCATCCCGGCAAATCTTGGTCTCACCAGCAATGCCGTTTCGGGTTATTCCGGCGGCGGCAAGAACATGATCGCCGAATTCGAAAATGCTACCACTCCGACCGCCTGGCGAAGCTATGCGCTCAAGCTGAACCACAAACATGTCCCCGAGATGCGCGAGCATAGCGGCCTCAGTGTCTCGCCAATCTTCGCGCCGGCGGTGGTGAACCTGTTCAGCGGCATGATCGTCGAAGTGCCACTGCATCTTTCCGCGCTAACCGGCCGCCCCACTGTCGCGGCGCTGCGTGAAGCGCTGGCAGCTTTTTATACCGGCTCGCCGATCGTGCGCGTGGTGTCGGACTTTGGCGAGAGCACGCTTGCGATCGAGCGGCTTGCGGGAACCGACCGGCTCGATCTGTTCGTGTTCGACGATGGACGGGACGATCAGGTCCGCCTCGTCGCCGCGCTCGACAATCTCGGCAAGGGCGCGGCCGGCGCGGCGGTGCAGAATCTGAACCTTATGGCGGGCCTCCCGGAAGGCGAAGGGCTGCGGCTCTAATCTGGGCGCTGCTGTTCGATGTTCGGCAACATCGCGGTGAGGAACCCGATCGCCGGCAGGAAGGCGCAGATCTGGTAGACGGTCTCGATGCTGGTGAGGTCGGCGATCCAGCCGAGCACTGCCGCACCAAGCCCGCCCACGCCGAACGCCAGGCCGAAAAACAGGCCCGAGATCATGCCGACCTTGCCCGGCACCAGTTCCTGCGCGAATACGACGATCGCGGGGAAGGCCGAGGCCAGGATCAGACCGATCGCGATCGTCAGCGGGCCGGTCCAGAAAAGGCTGGCATGCGGTAGCAGCAAGGCGAACGGCAATGCCCCAACGATCGAGAACCAGATCACCGGCTTGCGGCCGAACCTGTCTCCCAGTGGGCCTCCGGCAATCGTCCCTACTGCCACCGCGGTCAGAAATACGAACAGGTGAATCTGCGCCTGCTGCACCGACAACCCGAAGCGATGGATCAGGTAGAAGGTGAAATAGCTCGTGATGCTGGCGAGATAGACGTATTTCGAGAAGATCAGCGCGAGCAGGATGGCGATGCTGCGCGCGGTTTGCCCCCGGGGCAGCCGAACCGCGGCCGCAGCGTGGCGCGCCGCCTTGAGCCGCACAAGACCGTGATGGCGATACCAGATCGCCACGTTCCACAGCACCGCGCCAGACAGCAAGGCGAGCAGCGCGAAAGCCGCGAGGCTCGACTGTCCCCAGCGTACCACCACCAGCGCCGCGGCAAGCGGTCCGAGCGCCTGGCCGACATTGCCGCCGACCTGGAATAGCGACTGCGCAAGACCATGACGCCCGCCCGCCGCCATTCTGGCGACGCGTGATGATTCGGGATGGAAGACGGATGAGCCCACGCCGAGCAGGCTCGCGCCCGCCAGCACCAACCAATAAGCATGCGCGACCGACAGCACGGCCAACCCCGCGAGCGAGAAGAGCGTGCCGACCGGTAGCGCCATCGGCGTCGGGCGCCTGTCGGCATAAAGGCCGACGAGAGGCTGCAGGATCGATGCGGTGATCTGATAGGCGAGTGTCACCAGCCCGATCTGGCCGAAGCTCAGACGCAGATCCGTCTTCAGCGCCGGATAGATGGCGGGAAGCAGCGATTGCATCATGTCATTGAGCGCGTGGCAGAAGCTGATCGCCACGATCACCCCGAACACCGTCTCGGCTGGCTTCTGCCGGCTCACTGTGGCCTCGATCATGGAATCCTCCTTCACTAGTCGATTAGACCTTTCCTCGGCGTCCCGCTTCGCCATATGGGTCATTCGATTTCGAGGGTGGGACAAATGCCGCATCGTCATGCGCGCGATCATGAAGACGTGCCGCGCACCGTCGTCGGGCTCAGCAACGATTTCCCCGCCTCGTTCGAAGTGGCACCCCATCGACATCGTCGGGGCCAGCTTCTTTACGCTGCGAGCGGCGTGGTGGCGGTCAGCACCTCCCAGGGCGCTTGGGTTGCCCCGCCGGAACGCGCGGTGTGGATACCCGCCGGCGTTACGCATGCGGTGCGCATGGTGGGCGCGGTCCAGACGCGGAGCGCATTGATCGACCGTGCAGCATGCCCCTCTCTTAGCGAAAGCTGCCGCGTCATTGCGGTCTCACCGCTGCTGCGTCAGCTGCTGATTACCGCCGCCCAGCTGCCGCTCGAATATGACGAAGACGGGCGCGATGGGCTGGTTATGCGGCTGCTCGTGGCGGAGATCGTCGGCGCACCCACAATCCCGCTCGCCGTGCCCTTTCCACGCCATTCCGGGCTGGCCGCGCGATGCCAGGCGTTTCTGGAGCATCCTCTGGCCAACGACGTGATCGATCGCTGGGCAGAAGCGATGGCGATGAACCGCCGCAGCTTCACCCGCCTGTTCCGGCGCGAGACGGGAATGAGCTTTGCCGAATGGCGCCAGCAGGCCTGCCTGTCCGTCGCCCTTCCCCGGCTTGCGGGCGGCGAGCCGGTCACCACGATAGCGCTCGACCTTGGTTATGACAGCCCCGCCGGCTTCTCCACCATGTTCAAGCGCGTGCTGGGGGTATCGCCCAGCCGCTATCATCCCTGACGCCCGATCAGGATCCCCGCTTCCGTGCTATGGCGAACAGCGGATTGGGCTGTGGTTCGGCGACCTTCCGCAGCGTGTTGCGGTCACGGTGGACGAACGGTTCGGCCCGGCCGCGCACCTGCAAGATCGTGTCGATGACATAGCTCCAGGAGCTATCGTCGTTGAAGGTCACCACGATCTTGTAGGCATCAGTGCGAAAGGCATGCTCAAGGAAGGCGGTGGAGCAGATTCCATATTCGGTCTGCCCGCGTTCGGCCGTGAGGGTCAGGCTCTTGTCATCCGGCCTGGCATGTCCCGACGCGATCGCCACCTGTCCGCGCGGGATGGTCAGGGTCTGTAGCACAAGTCCGGTTGCGGGCTCCCACAGCCAATAGCCGACCTGATCGTGGAAGGTGATGTCCTCTTCACGCGTATTGATGTGGATATGATAGCGCAGGCCGTAGAAAAGCTGCGGGCCGTTGGCCTGTGGATCGATCGGCTGCATCTCGATCCGCTCGATGAACGGCCGCTGCTCGGGCCCGTCAGCCTTCGGATTTACGTCGACGCCGTCTTCCCCTTCCCACGCCCCGGCAAGGCGGCGCAGCGGACCGAGGTTGGACAGGGTGTCGGGATCGACATCCTGCGGTTCGGTGAACACGTCCTCGGGATATGTCGTCATTGGCGCTCCTCGCGCGAATAGGTAGCGCAGGGATCGCCGGCCTCGCTCAACGCGTGCCCTGCACCTTGCGCAAATTGTAATAGCGCTGGACGTTTGCGTTGTGGTCTTTGAGATTGCTTGAGAATACGTGCCCGCCCTTGCCATCTGCGACGAAATAGAGCGCGTCGGTCCGAGCCGGCGCCAGCACCGCCGCAATCGAATCCCGGCCCGGATTAGTGATCGGCCCGACAGGGAGGCCGGTCATCGCATAGGTGTTGTAGTCATTCTTCGCGCGCACCTCACTCAACTTGATGCGGCGGCCGAGCGGTTTGCCATGCGTAAGCGGGTAAATGATCGTCGGATCGGCCTGGAGCCTCATGCCGGACCGCAGACGGTTGGAATAGACGCCCGCCACCATCGGCCGCTCTTCGGCAACGCCCGTCTCCTTCTCGACGATCGAAGCAAGGGTCAGCGCTTCGGCCTTCGAATTGACGACGCTATTGGCCTTGCGCGTCATCCACAATTGGTTGAGCGTCTTGGTCATCGCATCCTGCATGCGCTTGAGGACGGCCTTGCGCGGCTCGCCCCGCTGGAAGCTGTAGGTTCCAGGCAGGACCGAGCCTTCGGGCGGGACGGGCAATTTGCCGGTCAGTAATTTCTCGCGCGCGAGCCGCTCGAACACTTCGATCGATGGCATGCCTTCCGGTATCGTGATCAGCCGCTGGACGGTGTGGCCGCTCTGGAGCAGCGCGAGCACATCCTTCGCGCTCATATGCGGCGCGATCTCATATTCGCCCGCCTTGATCGGCGCGGACGAACCGAAACGGCGCGCGAAACGCAGGAAGCCGGTGGTGGAGCGTACCGCCCCCACCTTCTCCAGCTCGCGCGCGGCGGCAGCGAGTGTCGCCCCCTCGGGAACCACCACCGTCGTTGGATGGCCGGCCGGGCCGGGCCCGGTCCAGTTGCGGTGGACCGTAAGCCAGCCTGCGCCGAGCACGATCAGCACGATCAGGAGCAGGCAGCCAAGCCCGCCACGGGAGGAGGAACGACGCTGGGCCACTCTCTATCCTAGCGTGGTCCGGCTCGGGATCAAATCGCCCGCATCACAAGGCTGGCATTTGTCCCGCCGAAGCCGAAGCTGTTGTTGAGAACCGCTTTCACCTGCCGCTGCTTGGCGACGTTGGGCACCAGGTCGACACCCTCGCAGCCGTCGCTCGGATTATCGAGGTTGATCGTTGGTGGCACCGTCTGATCCCGGATCGCAAGGATGCAGAAGATCGATTCGACGGCGCCCGCGCCTCCGAGCAGATGGCCGATCATCGACTTGGTCGAAGACATGGACACCGTCTTGATCGCATCGCCGAACAGCCGGCGGACCGCGCCCAGCTCCAACTCGTCGCCAAGCGGGGTCGATGTGCCATGCGCGTTGATATAATCGATGTCCTTGGGCTCAAGCCCAGCCTTGCGCAGCGCCATCTGCATCGAACGATAGGCGCCGTCGCCCTCCGGATGCGGGGCCGTCACGTGATAGGCGTCGCCGGTCAGGCCATAGCCGATCACCTCGGCATAGATTTTCGCGCCGCGCGCCTTGGCATGCTCATATTCCTCGAGCACGACGATGCCGGCGCCCTCGCCCATGACGAAGCCGTCGCGATCCTTGTCGTAGGGACGGCTGCCTTTTTCGGGCGTGTCGTTAAAGTTGGTCGACAAGGCACGCGCCTGGGCGAAACCGGCGATACCGAGTGGACAGATCGCACCTTCCGCGCCGCCAGCCAACATCACATCGGCGTCGTCGGCGGCAATGATCCGCGCGGCATCACCGATCGCGTGCGCGCCGGTCGAGCAGGCCGTAACCACCGCATGATTCGGGCCGCGCAGGCCATATTTGATCGAGACCTGACCCGAGATCAGATTGATCAACCGGCCATGCACGAAGTGCGGCGAGACGCGGCTCGGGCCCTTCTCGAAGCGCACGATCGATTCGCTCTCAATGCCCGGCAGGCCACCAATGCCCGAACCGATCATGCAGCCAACCCGGCAGCTCTGCTCGTAGGTCAGTTCACCCAGGCCCGCATCTTCATAAGCCTGGCCGGCAGCGTCGATGCCATAGATGATGAAAGGATCGACCTGGCGCTGGACCTTATGATCGACGCGCTTGCCCGGATCGAATCCCCAAGGGTGATCGGCGGGCTTAACCTCGCACGCGATGGTGCACTTCTGGTCGGACGGGTCGAAGCGCGTGATGCGCCCGGCACCTGATTTCCCGGCCTTGATATTGCTCCAGGCGGTCTCGACGTCGGCTCCTACCGGCGTCACGAGCCCCAATCCGGTCACGACCACGCGACGCATGGCGATCTCCCTAATTCATCTCTCAAAACGAAAGCGGCCCCCCGACGCCGGGTCGGAGAGCCGCTCGGCATTCTCAGCGGGGGCTCAGCCCTCCAAAGATCAGGCCTTGTGCGTATCGATGTAGCTGATCGCGTCCTTGACGGTCGTGATCTTCTCGGCCGCATCGTCAGGGATCTCGACGCCGAATTCTTCCTCGAACGCCATCACCAGCTCGACGATGTCGAGGCTGTCCGCGCCAAGATCATCGATGAAGCTCGCATCCTCGGTCACCTTCTCGGGCTCGACGCCCAGGTGCTCGACCACAATCTTCTTCACGCGATCCGGGGTGTCGCTCATCGTTTTCTGCCTTCCCTAGGTCTAATTTGCCGCCGCCCTAGCGGTGCGAAGCACGTCCCGCAAGAGGGGCGAGAGCTTGGCACCGGAGCGGTGCCGGCACCGCCCCGCGTAAATTACAACATCGCCATACCGCCATTAACATGGATCGTCTGGCCGGTGACATAGCCTGCCTCGCGGCTGGCAAGATAGGCCACCGCCGCGCCGACGTCCGCGCCGCTGCCGAGATCGCCGGCCGGAATGCGCGTCAGGATCGTCGCCTTCTGCTGTTCGTTCAGCGCGTCGGTCATGGCGCTGGCGATGAAGCCCGGCGCAACGCAATTGACCGTGATCCCGCGACTGGCGAATTCCTGCGCGAGCGCTTTGGACATTGCGGTGAGGCCGCCCTTCGATGCGGCATAATTCGCCTGCCCGGGATTGCCGGTCCAGCCGACTACTGAGGTGATCGACACGATCCGCCCGAAGCGCGCCTTCATCATCGGCCGGCTCGCGGCGCGGATGAGGCGGAACGCCGCTTCCAGGTTGACCGAGATCACCTGATCCCATTCCTCATCCTTCATCCGCATCGCGAGATTATCGCGCGTGACGCCGGCATTGTTGACGAGGATGTCGAGTTTGCCGCCGAGCGCCTCGATCGCAGACGGGATCAATGCCTCGACCGATGCAGGATCGGCGAGGTTCGCCGGCACGGTAACTGTATTGCCCGCAATCTCCGCCTTGACCGCGTCGAGCGCTTCTCGCCGCGTTCCCGACAGGGCGACGGTTGCCCCCTGCCCCGCCAACGCCTTGGCGATCGCCGAGCCGATGCCGCCGGATGCCCCGGTGACGAGTGCGGTCATGCCAGTCAGGTCGAACATTATCGCGTCCTTCTCGTTTTCGTCCATGCCGTCGCCCGGACTTGCTCCGGTGCCCACCGCCAGCTTCGCTCGTCCTTAAGCGATAGATGCCGGGCCAAATCCGGCATGACGAGAGCTACAATGTCTTAGCCAGCGCCTCGATATCATCCATGGCCACCACGCTCATGACGTTCGCGTCCGGAGCAATGCGTTTGATCATCGGCCCCAGAACCTTGGCGCCGAATTCGACATAATCGGTGACTCCCGCCTCCCACATCGCCTCGATACTCTCGCGCCAGCGGACAGTGCCGGTCACCTGGCGCACGAGGAGATCGCGTATCTCTTGCGGATCGCTCGCAGGCGCGGCGGTGACGTTGGCGTAGACCGGCACCAGCGGCGCGCGAACGCCGGCATTCGCAAGCGCCTCCGCCATCGCATCCGCCGCGGGCTGCATCAGCGAACAATGGAAGGGGGCCGAGACGGGCAGCGGCACCGCGCGCTTGACCCCGCGCTCCTTCGACAGCGCCATCGCGCGTTCGACCGCCGCCTTATGGCCCGAAATCACAACCTGCCCGCCGCCATTATCATTGGCGGCCTGGCAAACCTCGCCCGCGGCGGCCTCCGTGCAGATCGCCTGGGCGAGCGCAAAATCGGCGCCAAGCAACGCCGCCATCGCCCCTTCGCCCACCGGCACGGCCGCTTGCATTGCCTGCCCGCGCAGCTTGAGCAGCCGCGCGGTGGTGGAAAGATCGAACGCCTGCGCCCCGCACAAAGCGCTATATTCGCCAAGGCTGTGGCCCGCGACGAAATCGGCCTTGTCCGCAAGGCGGACCCCGCCCTCGCCTTCCAGCACGCGCAGCACGGCAATGGCATTGGCCATGATTGCGGGCTGGGCATTTTCGGTGAGCATCAGATCGTCGGGCGGGCCTTCGCCCATGATCCGCGACAATGTCTGGCCGAGCGCATCGTCCACTTCTTCGAACACCGCGCGGGCGGCCGCGCTCGCCGCGGCAAGTTCGGCACCCATGCCGACCGATTGGCTACCCTGACCCGGAAAGATGAAAGCGCGCATGGTTCTCCAATTCTCTCGCTTGGGCCGGCTGCCTAAGGCGATCACGACGAGTTGCCAAGCGGCGGACCGCGCATACTTGCTTTCCAAAGGCTTCTGAGCCATAGGGCCGCGATCCGGGCGAAGGCCGCGTGCCTTTCGCCCGGTTTGATTTTTGCACGACAGCCGGAGGGGCGTGGCATGGGGCCACGTCAGCGATCGGCAGGAGATATGGACTATGGCTCTTTACGAGCACGTGTTCCTTGCGCGCCAGGATCTGGCGCAGGCGCAAGTGGACGCACTGGCCGAATTGGCCACCAAGATCGTCGATGATAATCAGGGCAAGGTCGTTAAGGCCGAAACCTGGGGCTTGCGCAGTCTCGCCTATCGCATCGCCAAGAATCGCAAGGCGCATTATGTGATGCTCGAGATCGACGCGCCGACCGGCGTCGTTGCCGAGCTCGAGCGCCAGCTTGGCATCAACGAAGATATCATCCGCTTCATGACGGTGCGGGTCGACGAGCATGAAAATGGCCCGTCGGCGATGATGCGCCGTGGTGAGCGTGACCGCGAGCGTGGCCGCGATCGTGGTGACCGTCCGGATCGTGGCGACCGGGGCGATCGCCCGCGCCGCGACGACCGCGACGACATGGCCGCGTAAGGGAGAGCATAGACCATGGCCCGTGCATTTTTCCGCCGCCGCAAGAGCTGCCCCTTCTCCGCGAAGGATGCTCCCCGGATCGATTATAAGGACGTCCGTCTGCTCCAGGGCTTCGTGTCCGAGCGCGGCAAGATCGTTCCCAGCCGCATCACCGCGGTTTCCGCCAAGAAGCAGCGCGAACTCGCCCAGGCGATCAAGCGCGCCCGTCATATCGGGCTGCTTCCCTACATCGTTAAGTAAGGAGCGATCGGCATGGATGTGATCCTGCTTGAGCGCGTCGAGAAGCTCGGCGCAATCGGCGACGTCGTTTCTGTCAAGAACGGCTTTGCCCGCAATTATCTGCTGCCCAACAAGAAGGCGTTGCGCGCCAACGAGGCCAACAAGAAGGTCTTCGAAGCGAACCGCGCCCATATCGAGGCAGACAATGCCGCTCGTCGCGGAGAGGCCGAAAAGGCCTCGAAGGGCATCGACGGCAAGACCATCACCCTGATCCGTCAGGCGTCGAACACCGGCCAGCTTTACGGTTCGGTCTCGGCCCGCGATCTCGCGGACGCGCTGAACGAAGATGGTGCAAAGGTCGCCCGGAGCCAGATCGTGCTCGGCAAGCCGATCAAGGCGATCGGCGTCTCCGAAGTGCGCGTCGCATTGCACCCCGAAGTCTCAGTGACGATCAAGGTCAATGTCGCTCGTTCGCCGGAAGAAGCCGAACTGCAGGCGCAAGGCGTCGACGTGATGGCGCAGATGTTCGAGCGCGACGAGGCGGGCTTCACCGAAGCCTATGATCCCAACGCCGAACCCGGCGAGATCGCAGCCGAAGCGCCCGCCGAAGCTGCTGAGGAGCCGGCCGCCGAGGCCTGATTCTTCGCAAAATTGGTTCAAAAAAGCCGTCCGGGCGTTGCCCGGGCGGCTTTTTGTTACCGCTCCCATTTGCTAACGAGGCCCGAAGAGGCGCATAACCCAGGCGAATGAGAGGGAGGCGCAAGCCTCGATACTGCCGTGAACGACATGACTCCTCCGCGCGCCCCCGCGACCATCTCCGACGTGGCGGAAGCCGCGGGCGTATCGATCAAGACCGTCTCGCGCGTATTCAATGACGAGCCCAATGTGCGCGACGAGACGCGCCGGCGTGTGCTCGAGGTGGTCGCCGATCTCGATTACCACCCGAATATTGCGGCGCGGAGCCTGGCCGGGCGCAAATCCTTCCTGATCGGCCTGCTCTACGACAATCCCTGCGCCAACTATATCCTGGGTCTGCAGAGCGGCAGCCTCGATCGGCTGCGGGGCGACAAATGGCGCCTGCTGGTGGTGCCGTGCGAGGATTCGGCCAAGATGGCGGGCAAGACCGTTTCGATGGTGCGCGCAGCCGGCGTTGGCGGCGTGATCCTGACTTCGCCCATTTGCGACAATGCCGAGATCGTCAACGAACTCGTCGCGGCGCGCATCCCTATGGTGAGGATCGCACCCGCCGACAGCGTCGGGGTCGATGCGGTGGCGCCGTCGGTCGGCATGGACGATCGTTCGGCCGCGGCCGATATCACCCGCCATCTTATCAGCCTCGGCCATCGGCGGATTGGGGTGATCCGGGGTGACTCGACCCATTCCTCGAGCAGCGAACGCTGGGCCGGTTTCCGCCAGGCGATGGATGAAGCGGGGCTGGAGATCGACCACTCGCTGGTTGGCCAGGGCATTTACACGTTTGAAAGCGGGCTGGAGGCGGCACGCCCCTTGCTCGACCGCCCCGACAGGCCAACCGCGATTCTCTCGCAGAATGACGACATGGCGGCGGCGGCAATCCTCGTCGCCTACGAACTCGGCATCAGAGTGCCGGACGAGCTTTCGGTTACCGGCTTCGACGACAGCCAGATCGCGAGCACCGTCTGGCCGCAGATCACCACCATCCGCCAGCCGATCCGTGCGATGGCCCAGGCTGCCACCCAGGCGCTCATCAAAATCATGGAGGGCTCCCACAGCCCCCCAGGGCATCGTATCATGCCGTACGAACTGATTGTGCGGGGATCGACGGGGCCGGTCGCGGCCTGACGGCCAATCGGAGGTTAGGAAAAGGCCGCCGGGTGCGTCGCCTTACGGCCCATCTCGGCGGGAGTCGCTATAGCCGACTCACCCCCGCGCCGGCCATTCAATTCGGATATACCGGCCGCCTCCCCACGCATTTCGCTCGCATTGACCCAATCCTTGAGTGCTCCTGCTTTATATTCAGGCACCAGCTCAGTCAGGATCGCGCGCACCGCCGTAGCGTCCCGCACATCGATGAGTCCGCCGAGCTCCTTCATCCTTGCGGCAAGCGTCTCCCACGGCAGAAAGCCCTCGTTCGCCATCATGATGCGGGGATGAGCCGTGGGAACAGGATCATCGCCGATCAGCAGCTCTTCATACAGCTTCTCACCCGGTCGCAGGCCGATCACTTCAATCTCGATGTCACCATCCGGATTGTCGGGCGAACGAAGGGTCAGGCCCGACAGCTCGATCATGTTACGTGCGAGATCGTGGACCCGCACCGGCTTGCCCATGTCGAGCACGAACACCTCGCCGCCCTTCGCCATGATGCCGGCCTGCAGCACGAGCTGGACCGCTTCGGGAATCGTCATGAAATAGCGGGTTATGTCCGGGTGCGTGATCGTCACCGGCCCCCCTTCACGGATCTGTTGGCGGAACAAGGGCACGACTGATCCGCTCGAACCCAGCACGTTCCCAAAGCGGACCATCGCGTAGCACGTGCCCGTGGAATCCGCGGCGAGCGCCTGCAGGACCAGTTCGGCCAATCGCTTGGTCGCGCCCATCACGTTGGTTGGACGCACCGCCTTGTCGGTGCTGACAAGCACGAAGCGGGCGACGCCAAACTCCTGCGCCAGCCGCGCCACGACCAGCGTACCGATCGCATTGTTTCGCGCGCCTTCTACGGGATTATGTTCGACCAACGGCACATGCTTGTAGGCGGCAGCATGATAGATGGCGGACGGACGCCACGCGGCGAGAATCTCGCGCATCCGCGGCTCGTCCACCACCGAACCCAATAAAGGGATCACCTGGCAAGGCTGATCCGGGGCGAGCTTCCCCTCCAGTTCGCGGTGGATCGCATAAAGCGCGAATTCGGACGAATCGATCAGCAACAATGTCGCGGGCGACCCAGCAAGGATCTGGCGGCACAATTCGCTGCCGATCGAGCCACCCGCACCGGTCACCGCAACACAGCTGCCCTCGAACAGGCTTCGCAATTCCGCCTCATCTCCGGTCACGCTGTCGCGGCCGAGCAGGTCCTCGATATCCAGTTCCCGAATGTCGCTCGCCTGGACCTTGCCTTGCGCGAGGTCGATCAGCCCCGGCAAAGTCCGCACGCCCACGCCCGCGGCCCGCAGCCGCTCCAGCACCTCCCGGCGGCGGCGGCGTGGCACTGATGGCATGGCGACGACGATATCCGCGATCGATAGCCGAGCGATCAGGCTTTCGAGCTTGTCCGGCGAACGGACCGGCAATCCTTGAATATTGCCACCCTGCAGCGAGCGGTCGTCATCCAGAAAGCCGATCACGCGCATTTGCCGGCTGCCGGCCACCGCTGCGGCTAGCTGCCGCCCTGACGAGCCCGCACCGTAGATCAACACGTTCGACGCCGTGTTGCTGTGCAAGATGGTACGGTAGGAACCACCGAGCCATTGCCCCGCCACCGCCCGCACAGTCGCCACGCCGAGGAATAGCAACAGCGGCTGGATCAGCCCCACAGTGCGGGGGACGCCGCTCACGCCATAAAAAGTGAAGAGCGAAGCGTAACCGAAACCGTACAGTAAATTGGCGCGCAGCACGGCGAGGAACGCGCTGGTCCCCGCATGGCGGAAGATCATGCGGTAGAGACCGGTCGCGATATAGATGGGGAGCGACATTACGATAGCCGCTATGATCGGCATGCGCGCTTCATGGCTGAGATCGATCCACAGACCCAGCCGCAGATAATAAGCGACCCAGACAGTCAGGACGCACAGGGCTGCGTCAACCGACAGCGCGATCGCCCGCTTCATCGATCGCGGCAGCGCCAAGGTAGCGTCCGCCCACGACTTGCCGAACATCAGAACCCTTACCTTCGCCCCGACCCGCCCCAGCAGGCCAACAATTTCAACGTCATCGCGTGCACGACGACAATATGACCTTAGCATGCGTTAAGTCGACTGCCCACCGATAAGGGCGAAGTCTGGCCCATGGCATGCACCGATGTGGAGCGCTCGCGCTCGGACGATCGCGAGCGGCGGCGCTGCTTGATCGCGGTACAGCTTGTCCCTAGACCCGTCGGGCCGAGGTCCGGGGGCCGGGCCTTTCCAACGCCCTGGCGCGATAAGCGGATAGATGATGTTTGAAGGTAAGACGCTTTTGATCAGTGGGGGCACGGGCTCCTTCGGATCCACCGTGCTGCGCATGCTGATCGATCAGCCCTTCTCGGAAATCCGCATCTTCAGCCGCGACGAGAAGAAGCAGGAGGATCAGCGCCTGCATTATCGCGACAAGCGCCTGCGTTATTATATCGGCGACGTCCGCGATTATCGTTCGATCGCCAACGCTGTGAGCGGGGTCGATTATATCTTCCACGCCGCCGCGCTGAAGCAGGTGCCGTCGTGCGAATTCCACCCGATGGAGGCGGTCAAGACCAACATACTCGGCACCGACAACGTGCTCGAGGCGGCGATCGCGGCGGGCGTGTCGCGCGTCATATGCCTGTCAACCGACAAGGCGGTCTATCCAATTAACGCCATGGGCATCTCCAAGGCGCTGATGGAGAAGGTGATGGTCGCCAAGTCGCGGCTCGCGATCGGCACCAAAACCGTGATCACCGGCACACGCTACGGCAATGTACTCGCCTCGCGCGGCTCGGTCGTGCCCTTGTTCGCGCAGCAGGTCCGCAGCGGCAAGCCGATCACGATAACCGATCCCGCGATGACCCGCTTCGTGATGACGCTGGCGGAGGCGGTCGGCCTGGTCCTCTACGCATTCGAGCATGGCGAAAATGGCGACCTGTTCGTGCAGAAGGCGCCCGCCGCGACGATCGAAACGCTCGCCCGGTCCGTGCTGGAGGTGATGGGCGTGCCAGACCACCCCACGCGCGTAATCGGTACGCGCCACGGCGAGAAGCTCTACGAAACTCTGCTCAGCCGCGAGGAAATGACCGTGGCCGAGGATCGTGGCGATTATTACCGGATTCCGGCCGACAATCGCGACCTCAATTATTCGGTTTTCGTGGAGAAGGGCGAGAAGGCTATCTCCGATCACGAGGATTTCAACTCGCACAATACGCGCCAGCTCGATCAGCCGGAAATGAGCGCGATCCTGCGCAAGCTCGGCTTCTTCGAGGGCGGCGCGGGCAAGCTCGAGGAATGAGCAAGCGGCGGATCCTCGTTACCGGCGCCGACGGCTTCGTCGGCCGAAATTTGGGCGTTCGGCTGGGCGAACTCGGAAATGAGCTGCTGCCGATTACCCGCCAAAGCGTCGATCTGGCGCGGGCCGTCCGAAACGCCGACGCGATCGTCCACCTTGCCGGCTCCAATCGCCCGGCAGATCCGGCCGAGTTCATGGCGGTCAATCGCGACTTTTCGGCCCAGCTCGGGGAAGCGGTTGTTGAGGCCGGCCGCGCAATTCCTCTGATCGTCGCCTCGACCCAGAAGGCGATCGAGGAGACAGAATATGGTCGCAGCAAACTGGCCGGCGAACAGGCGCTGATCGATGCCGGCGCGAAGAGCGGATCGCCGGTCCACATCTTCCGCCTTCCCAATATCTTCGGGAAATGGTCGCGGCCCAATTACAATAGCGGGGTCGCCACCTTTTGCCACAATATCGCGCGCGGCCTCCCGATCGAGGTGCATGATCCTTCGGCGCCGCTGCGGCTGGTCTATATCGATGACGTCGTCGACGCTTTCGTGGCGCTGCTCGACGCGCCGGAAATGCCCGGCGGGTTTAAAATGGTCGAGCCGGTTTACGAAACCACCGTCGGCGCGGTCGCTGACTCGATCCGTGGCTTTCGTGCCGACCGCGACGACAATCTGATCGCCGACGTCGGTATCGGGCTGACCCGCGCGCTTTACGCGACCTATGTCTCCTTCCTGCCTCCGGAAGAGTTCGCCTACCCGATCGCCAGCCATCGCGATCCGCGCGGCGCTTTTTCGGAAATGCTGAAGACGCGCTCGGCGGGTCAATTTTCTTATTTCAATGCGCTGCCCGGCGTGACACGCGGCGGCCATTACCACCACACCAAGACCGAGAAGTTCCTGATTGTCCACGGCCGCGCGCGCTTCCGCTTTCGCAACATCCTGACCCATGAGCGACACGAACTCGAAACGTCGGCGGATGAGCCGGTGGTGGTCGAAACCATTCCCGGCTGGTCGCACGATATCACCAATATCGGGGATGAGGTGATGGTGTCGCTATTGTGGGCGAACGAGCTGTTCGATCGCGCGCGGCCCGATACCGTGGGAGCAGCCGTCTGATGCGCAAGCTCAAGGTGATGACCGTCGTCGGCACGCGGCCCGAGATCATCCGCCTGGCCCGCGTGATGGCGAAGCTCGACGAGCATTGCGATCATGTGCTGGTCCACACCGGGCAGAATTACGATTACGAGCTCAATCAGGTCTTCTTCAGCGACCTGGGCCTGCGCGCGCCGGATCATTTCCTGGAGGCGGCCGGCAGCACCGCCGCGGAGACGATCGCACAGGTGGTCGCAAAGACCGACAAGGTGCTGGCCGACGTCAAACCCGACGCGATGCTGGTGCTGGGCGATACCAACTCCTGCCTGGCGGTGATCCCGGCCAAACGCCGCCGGGTACCGATCTTCCACATGGAAGCGGGCAATCGCTGCTTTGACGATCGCGTGCCGGAGGAGATCAACCGTCGGATCGTCGACCATACGGCGGACATCAACCTGCCTTATTCGGCGATCGCGCGCGATTATCTGCTGGCCGAGGGCCTGCCGCCGGACCGGGTGATCAAGACCGGAAGCCCGATGTTCGAGATATTGGCGCATCATCGCGCCGCGATCGAAGCATCGGATGCGCTCGCGACTATGGAGGTCGAACCAGGAGGTTATTTCCTGGTCAGCGCCCATCGCGAGGAAAATGTCGATTCCGAGCGTCAGCTGCGCCGGCTGGCAGCTTCTCTCGACGCGGTCGCGAAGACCTACAAGCTGCCGATCCTGGTCAGCACGCATCCGCGCACGCGCAATCGGATCGAGCAATTCGGGCTGGCCTTCGATCCGCTCGTGCGCCTGCTCAAGCCGTTCGGCTTCCTGGATTATAACGCGCTGCAGATGCAGGCGCGCGCGGTCCTGTCCGACAGCGGCACGATCAGCGAGGAATCGTCGATCCTCAACTTCCCCGCGCTCAACATCCGCGAAGCGCACGAGCGCCCCGAAGCGATGGAGGAAGGCGCGGTGATGATGACCGGCCTGGGCGAAGAGCGCATCCTGCAGGGGCTCGCAGTGCTGGAGGGTCAGCCGCGCGGAGCGGATCGGATGATCCGCATTCCCGCCGATTATGCCGTGCCGAACGTGTCCGACAAGGTGCTGCGCATCATCCTCAGCTATACCGATTATGTGAAGCGCACCGTGTGGAAGGAATATTGATCTTCATGGCTGCCGCGGATCATCGGGTCGCGATCGAGGGTGAATATCTTCGGCGTGCTGCATGATCCGCGCCCTCGCGCGATGACTGTTTCTCGCTGGCGCGGTGCCGGGCTCGCTGTCGCCATCTTCTTCGCTTTCAAGCTCGCGCTCGGCGCCGCCATCCTGATTGCGTCGGCGCGGTGGATGACGGTCGCGGATTTCGCGATCTTCTCGCAACTGCTGATCCTGATCGCCTATCTGGCGAGCGTCGGCACCGCAGGCGTGCAGAACGGACTGATCCGGCAGATCGCCGCGGCCAATGGCGACGCGGCGATGATCGCGCGCGAGGTGCGTGCCGCATTGTCGATCTGGGCGGGCGTGGCGATCGTGGCGCTGATCGGCACCAGTGTATGCCGCGCGCCCATTTCGGTGATGCTGACGGGTGCACATGATGTCGCGTGGGCCGTGCCGTGGCTGACGCTGCTCGCTATGTGGTCGGGGCTGGGCCAACTCTTCTGTTCGGTGCTGACGGGCACGAACCGTGTCGCAACCGCGCTCTCGGCGCAGGCCGTGGGCCTCCTGGCGGGAGCCGCGCCGGCATTGTTCTTGCTGCACCTTGGCATGCCCACGGCGGCGGCGCTCGCCTTTAGCGGCGGGCAAGGAACGACCACATTCGTCGCGGCCCTATCTATTCGTCATATCCTTGCCGGCGCCCGGCGCGGAGGTGATCAGCTCCGTCCGGAAATCGTACGTCTGCTGGGCTTTTCCGGTGCTTTCCTCGCGACCGCATCGATCATGCCACTGACCTTGATCGCGCTACGCTCGGTCTATCGCACCGCCTTCGGGCTCGATGCGCTCGGCTACTGGCTCGCCGCCAACCGGATTTCCGACGTGAATACGCAGTTGCTGGGCCTCTACATGGTACAGGCCTTCCTGCCGGCGATGGCGGCGGCTCCGGCCGCGGAGCAAAGGCGCCTGGCGATCGGGACCGCTGCTGGCGCCGTTTGCGTGATGGCGCTGCCGCTCGCGATATTCCTGGCCGAACCGTCGCTGGTGATCCGCACCTTCCTGTCCGCCAAATTTCTGCCGGCGACGATCTTCTTCACCTCTTATTTCCTGGGGGACGCTTTGCGCGTTGGCGCGTCGACGGCGTCCTTCGCGGCGCTCGCGCACGCCCGGCTCAAACTCTATGTCGGAATTGAAGCGAGCGCTGCCCTGCTGATGAGCGGGTTCGTGATCAGCTTGATCCGGATCGGAAAACCGCAAGCCCCCGCAATCGCCTATGCCGCAACCTACATGCTGATTTTCATCGCGGCGGGCCTGTATGTTCTGCGCAGACGCAGGGCGGCGGCATGACCGGCGCCCGACGCGCTGATGCGCGGCCAAGCATCCTCATGCTCTGCAACAATTTCCGCAAGGACGATGCCTCTCGCTATCTTACCAATGACCTGGCGGACGCGCTCGTCGGCGCCGGGGCAGAGGTCAAGGTTGGCGTGATCGACTGGTATACCGGCACCGGCAAGCAGCCCGAGCTGGTCCGTATGCCGAGCGGCGTCGAAGCGCTGTTCGTCGCGCCGCGCGCGCTGCGTGGATTGGGCAGCATCGTCGCCAACGCCACCAAATGGCTGGGCGCCTCCACCTTCCTGGCGCGCGCGTTGAAAAGGATATGGGGGGATCGCCGCTTTGATCTCATCATCTCGTTCAGCCCGCTGGTGACGACCGGTATCGCGATCCTGTGGGCGAAACGGCGATATCGATGCCCCGGTGTTGCCTACATCACCGATTTCTTTCCCCTGCATCAACAGGCCGCCGGCCAGATCAGGGGCCGCGGCAAGATAGCGATCGGACTCGCACTGGAGACTATGCTGGTGCGCCGGTTCGAAACCGTAGCCTGCATGTCACCCCTGGGCGTCGCCTACCTGCGCAGCCATTATCGGCTCAAGAACACGCAAACCACGCCGGTATTGCGGCTATGGGCCGACATCGACCCGTTGCCGCCGGTCGACAGGACTGCGATCCGGGCCCGTCATGCGCTTCCCTCGGATCGTCCGATCATCCTGTTTGGTGGGCAGATCGCCGAAGGGCGGGGCATTGAAGACCTGCTCGGGATGGCAAGACTTGCCCGGCTGGAACGCCCCGATCTGTTTTTCCTCCTGCTGGGCGAGGGCCGGCTGGAGCCGCTCGTCCGCGACTATATCGCGCAGGGTAGCGACAATCTCATGCTGCATGCCGCCGTGGCGCGGGAAACATATCTTGAAATAGCGGCGGCCTGCGACGTCGGGCTGGTCGCCACGCTCGGCGATACCGGGGTGCCGACATTTCCGTCCAAGACGATCGACTATCTGCGGGTCGGCTTGCCGATCGCGGCATCGATCGAAGCGACGACCGATTATGGAGACTTCGTCGAGCATAATGGGTTCGGTTCGGCGGTGATTGCGGGCGATCCATCCCGATGGCTCGACGCCATCACCCGCATCATCGACGCACCCGAAAACCATGCGGCGATGGTCGAGGCCGGCCACCGCGCACTGCGGAAGCATTTCGACGTGAGGCAAGCCGCTCGGCTGATCCTGAAAGAGGGGCTCGGCCTCGTCGCGCCGGCGGAACCGCGGCCGTGAAAATCCTGCTGCTGACCCAATGGTTCGATCCCGAACCCTGCTTCAAGGGGCTGGCCTTCGCGCGCGAACTGAAGCGGCAGGGACATGAGGTTTCTGTCCTCACCGGCTTCCCCAATTATCCCGGCGGCAGGCTGTATCCGGGATATTGCGTGAAGCCATGGCAGCGCGAAACCATGGACGGCATCCCCATATTGCGCGTGCCGCTCTACCCCAGCCACGATCGATCGGCACTGGGCCGGATCCTCAATTATACCTCGTTCGCGGTGGCGGCGGCGATCGGTGTCTTCGCGCTGCCAAAGCCGGATGTGGTCTACGTTTATTCGCCCCCGCCGACCGCGGCATTGGGCGCGGTCCTGCTGCGCGCGTTTCGCGGCGTGCCGTTCGTTCTGGATGTGCAGGACATGTGGCCGGACACACTTGGCGCGACCGGCATGGTAAGCCATTCGGGCCTGATCGCCTGCATCCGCTGGTGGCTGCACGCCGTCTATCGCCGTGCTGCCCGGATCACCGTCCTATCGCGGGGATTTTTCACCCTGCTCGCGGCACGCGGCGTCCCAGCCGATCGGATCACCGTCATTCCCAATTGGTCGTTGGAAGGCGCACCGGGCGGCGAGGCATCGAAGCAGGAGGATACTGCATTCTTCGACGTCGTTTATGCGGGCAATATCGGCCTCGGCCAGGGGCTTGAGGTTGTGCTCGACGCGGCGACAGCGTTGCGCCAGCGCATGCCGAACGTGCGCTTCCTGATCGCGGGCGACGGTGTCGACGCCGGGCAGCTCCGCGCTGACGCCGCAGCACAAGGCCTTGGTAATATCGTCTTCCTGGGGCGGCTTCCGCCGACGGACATGCCCAAGCTCTTCGCCGGTGCGACGGCGCTGCTGGTGCACCTGCGCGACGAACCGATCTTCGCCGTCACGATCCCTTCGAAGACGCAAGCCTATTTGCGGGCGGGCAAGCCGATCCTGATGGGCGTGCGCGGGGATGCCGCAGATATGGTTCGTGACGCGGGGGCAGGAATCGCGTTCGAGCCGGGCAATGGAAAGGCGCTCGCCGAGGCGGTAATGGAGCTTGCGTCCTTGTCCGACGCCGAGCGCGCCGCGATGGGTGCGTCCGGCGCAGATTATTACCGCCGCCATCTTTCGCTCGAGGTCGGCGCAGCAGCTTTCATCCGTGTGTTCGAGCGGGTGCTGGGAGAGACGCGCGCCTAAGCACTCGGGGCGACGCAGGCGCTCACTGCGCCATATAGCCGCCGTCGACCACCATCGAACTGCCCGTGATCCAGCGCGCCGCGTCGCTCAGCAGGAATATCGCGGCCGCGCTCACGTCGTCGGTCTTGCCGAAACCGAGCATATGCAGGTCGCGATAGGCATCTTGCGATGCCGCATCGAGATTGCCGGTGATGGCCGCATGCATCTCCGTCTCGATCGCGCCCGCGACGATCTCATTGACGCGGGTGCCACGCGGCGCGAGCTCTGCGGCAAGCGAACGGGTGAGGCCACCGATCGCGGCCTTTGCGGCGGAATAACCGACCATTCCCGCAGTACCGCGCTGCCCGGCGACCGAAGACATGAACAGGATCGAGCCGCCATCGGCCATCACCGATTGCTTGGCGCACGCTTTGGCGATGCCCAGCGCGCCGTACGCGCCGCCCCCCATCATCGTTTCGAGATGCGCGACATTGAGCAGCTTCGCCATGCGCACGGCGGCAGCGCCCGCGGCATGAAATACGCCGTCGAACGCACCCCCATCGCGCGCGAGGCGCACCAAAAGATCGTGCGCCGCGTCGGCCGAGCCTATGTCGGCCTGTTCCGCCGCGTGACCTTCACCTTGCAGCTCCGCCAGCGTCCGCTGCAGCCGCTCCGCGTCGCGGCCGACCAGCGCCAGCCGAGCGCCGCAAGCGGCCATCATCGCCGCCGCGTCGCGGCCGATGCCGGATGTGGCGCCGGTCACCAGAATGCGCTTTCCCGCAAGCGCGTCGTCGCGAAAGATCATGCCGTCACCAGATCCGCGACCGCCAGCGGACCCACGCGCATCGCACAACCGGCCCAGGAATAGCCCACGCCGAACCCGAGCATCGCCAGCATGTAGGATGCACCACCGGTAACCTGCTCGCGGCAGTCCGTCGCAAGCAGCAGCGGGATCGTGGCGGAGCTGGTATTGCCGAAGCGGTCAATGTTCATCGGCACCTTTTCGGGCGGCAGCTTTGCCTTCTTTGCCAGATGCTTGATCATGAAGCCGTTCGCCTGATGGAACAGGAAGGCGTCGAAATCATCCCGCGCGATGCCGCTCGCCTCGACCAGGCCGTCGATCAGCCGGGGGACTGCGCCCAGCGTGAAGGTGAAGATCTCGCTGCCTTCCATGAACAACGTATCTTCGGGGTTGGGATTGCGCGGATCGGCCGGCAGGTCGGCGCGGAAGCCGCCCTTCGGCACGATCAGGTTGCGGCCGCCGGCCCCGTCAGTGCCGAGCAGGAACGTGGCGCTCCCCTCCCCGTCAGCCTCGACCAAAGTGGCGGTGCCGCAATCGCCGAACAACAAGGCGGTAGCGCGATCCTCGCCATGGACGATCTTGGAAATCGTATCCCCCACCAGCAGCAGCACGCGCTGCGGACCGCCGCTCGCGATCATCATCGACGCCAGCCACAGGCCATAAGGATAAGCCGAGCAGCCGAGATTGACGTCGAAGGCGGCGATCCCGACCGGCAGGCCCAGCCGGTCCTGCAACAGGCAGGCGGTGGCGGGAAGGCGATGGTCGGGGGTCTGGCTGATGAAGATCAGCGCCCCGATCGTGGTGCGATCGATCCCGGCGCGATCGAACAGCGCTTCCGCCGCCGCGGCGCACAGATCGGCGGTGGTCTGCTCCGGCGCGGCGATATGGCGCGTGATCACTCCCGTCATCTTGGTGACCTGCGCGACCGCGTCGCCGAACCGTTCGCTCAGTTCGTCATTGCCAACCACGCGCGCGGGCACGCACGCGACCACCCCCGCGATCCTGACGTCACGGATCGTCGTGCTTGTTCCCACGGCGTCGGTGTTGCTCATCCGGCGGCGAGCGCCTCGATATCGGCGACCGTCTGGCAGGTCTTCAGCTTGTCGACACCGACCGGCTTGCCATAAACTTCGTCGAACAGCGCGATCGTGGAGACCATCGCCAGCGAGTCCCAACCCAGATCCTCAAGCCGCGCATCGGGCGTGATCAGCTCCGGATCGACTTCGAAAATATCGGCGAGACCGGCATATAATGGGTTCATTATCTTCCTCTCAGAATTGCGCGACGCAGCCCGCCCAGCTCAGCCCCACGCCAAAGCCGAGCATCCCCACACGAGAGCCGGGACCAATCGTGCCGGCGGCGAGCGCGTCCTCCAGCACGAATGGTATCGACGATGCGACCGTGTTGCCAATCTTCTCGAAGAAATAAGGCACCTTGGCCGGGTCCAGTTTCAGCTTCTTGACCAACGCGTCGAGCATGAAGCGATTGGCCTGGTGCAACAGGACCTGATCGAAATCGGCATCCTCCAGCCCCGTGCGCGCCTTCAGTTCGGCCCACATCGCGGGCACTTCGCGCAGCGTGAAGCTCATCACCGCGCCGCCGTCCATGAACAGATTGTCGCGCGAACGCACATTGCCGAACTCGTCGGTGCGTTCCGCGCGCGTGGCCTCACTCCGGCGTAAGCGGGCACCACCGCTCTCGACGATCAGGCGGTCAGCGCCGCGCCCATCGGTTCCGAACACGAATGGCCCGATCGTCGCCTTATCGTCAGCGGCGATCAAGGTTGCGGCGGCGCCATCGCCAAACAAGGTGCGCACGCTCCGGTCGCCGGGATGGATGAAGCGCGAATAGGTATCGGCGGTGACGAGGAGCACCTCACGCGCCGCGCCGGAGGCGATCAGCCCGGTCGCCAGTGCCAGCCCGTAAACGAAACCCGCACAGCCGACATTGATGTCGAGCGCGCCGATGCTGCGCGGCAGCCCCGCCCGGTCCTGCAACAGGCAAGCCGACGAGGGCAGGATGTAATCGGGCGCCTGGCTGCAGAAGATCAGGAAATCGATGGCCGCAGGATCGTGCCCGGCATCGAACAGCCGCCTGACCGCGCCGACGCCCAGATCGAGCGCGGTTTGATCGGGCGCCGCGATCCGTCGTTCGGCGATTCCGGTCTTTTCCAGGATACGAGCGGCCGGCCAGCTTTGCTCAAAGACCTCGGCAAGCGCATCGTTGGTGAGCACGGCCTCGGGCAGGAATGTGGCGACCGCACGGATGCTCGCGCCGACTGCCTTCACACCCTCCACGGGCACATCCACTCTCCCGTCTTCTGGACGCGACCTAGGGCCTTTCCTATAGGCGGTCAACGAACCGCCGCATGGGTCGATGCCATGAGACGTGAGGGGGGAATTGCCGGCTCATGCCCAAGGTAGCGATCGTCGGCGGCGGCGCGCTCGGCCGCGAAATCCACAGCTGGCTGTGCGCGGCAAAGGCAGCCGGGGCACCACTCGATCCCATCGGATATGTCGACGATGGCGGGCCGCTGATGGAGGGATTCGCAGGGGTCGACCTGCCTTATCTCGGCATGATCGATGCACTGGATATCGACAAATTTGAGCTGGCAATGGCGATCGCCAGTCCCGCCGCCAAGAAGATCGTCGGCGATCGGCTGGGCGCGCGCGGCGGGCGCTTCGTGACCCTGGTCCATCCCAGCGCGGTCATCACCCATACCGCAACGCTCGGCGAAGGCGTGGTGATCGGCCCACAAGCCTATATCGCCTCGCATGCAAGGATCGAGCGCCTGGCGCTCGTCAACAGCCTGAGCGGGATCGGCCATGACGTGATCATTGGCGCCTGTTCGACGATCAGCTCGCAGGTCGACATCACCGGGCATGTCATCGTCGGTGCGGGCGTGTTCATGGGATCGGGCGCGCGCGTGCTTCCCGGGGTCGAAATCGGCGAAGATGCGCGCATCGGCGCAGGCGCGGTCGTCGTGCGCAGGGTCAAACCCGGCCAGACGATGTTCGCGGCGCCCGCGCGCGTGCTTCTGGAAGGTTCGGACTAACCTCTCAGCCGCGCGCCCGTCTTCATCGCCGCTGCCACGATACGTGCGGAGATCGCCTGCAACTCGGCGTCGGTGAAGCTCTTTTCGGCTGGCTGCATCGTCACCTCCACCGCCAGGCTCTTTTCGTCCTCGGCAAGGCCCGGCCCGGTGAAGACGTCGAACAAGGCGACGTCGACGATCGCCTCCTTGTCCGCGCCCCGGACCGCGCGCAGCAGCGCGTCGGCGGGTGCATCCCGCTTGATAATGAAGGCGAAATCGCGCCGCACCGGCTGGAGTGCGGGAGGCGCATAGGCGGTGCGCATGCGGCCGCTCTCACGCTTGGCCGGGATTGCGTCGAGATAGATTTCCGCCGCCATCGTGGGGCCTTCCAGCCCGAACGCGCGGAGCGTTGCCGGATGCAGCTCGCCAAATTCGGCGAGCACGGTCTTCGGACCTAACCGCAGCGATCCCGAGCGCCCCGCATGCCAGGTTGGAGACGTGGCCTCCATCACCTGCAGCCGGTCGACCGGCGCACCGGCCGCCGCAAGCAACGCTATTGCTTCCGCCTTGGCATCATAGGCATCGGCCTGGCGCTTGCCCATACGCCAATCGCGCTCGCCCTCGCCCGCCAGCACCAGGCCAAGCGTCGCGCGCTCACCCTCTGCCAGATAGCGACGGCCCAGCTCGAACAGACGGATCTCGCCCGCGCCGCGGTCGGCATTGCGCCGGGCGGCCGAGAGCAGCCCGGGCAGCAAGGACGGGCGCATCGCCTTCAGATCCTCACTGATCGGATTGGCAAGCACCCAGGCCGCGCCGCCGAAGCGCTCGGCCTCGGCCTCGGGCAGGAAACTCCACGTCACCGCTTCGTCCAGACCGCGCGCGGCGGCCGTGCGGCGCACGATCCGTTCGATCCTCTGCTCGGGCGTCGCGGTCGGGCGCGCGACGCCGTCGGGGCGCGGCAATGCCACCGCGGGGACATTGTCGATCCCCTCGATCCGTACGATCTCTTCGACGATGTCGGCCACGCCCTCGACGTCGCGGCGCCAGCTTGGCACGCGGATCGTCCAGGTGCCGTCGATACCGAAGCCGAGGCGCTGCAGGATTTCGCGCTGCCGCTCCGGCGCGACATCGAGGCCGCCCAGTTTCTCGGCGGCCTGCGGATCATATCTGAAGGTCGGATGACCCAATGGCGGCTCGCCCGCCTCCGTCACCTCTGTCGGCTTGCCGCCGCAAATCTCGACCACGAGCTGCGTTGCGATCGCAAGGCCATCACCCAGGAATGCCGGATCGACTCCCCGCTCGAACCGCTGGCGCGCATCGCTGGTCAGGCCGAGCTTCTGCCCGGTCCGCGCGATCGTCGCCGGCGTGAAGTAAGCGCATTCGATCAGCACGTCGGTCGTGCTCTCGGTTACGCCCGAATCCTCGCCGCCCATGATGCCGCCGATGTCGTGCACATGCGCATCATCCGCGATCACGGTCATGCTCGCGTCGAGCACATATTCCTTGCCGTTGAGCGCAACGAGTTTTTCACCGTCCTCGGCTTTGCGCGCGACCAGCGCACCGCTGAGCTTGGCGAGGTCATAGACGTGCAGCGGCCTGCCGTGATCGAGCATCACATAATTGGTGATATCGACCAGCGCCGAGATCGGGCGCTGCCCCACCGCCTTGAGGCGGCGCTGCATCCACTCCGGCGAGGCGCCGTTGGTCACGCCCTTCACCACCCGTCCAAAAAAGGCTGGACAGCCTTCCGGGTCATGGGTGGCAATATCGATCGGCGATTTGCCCACGCCTTTGATCGTCGGGACGTCGAGCGGCTTGAGCGTGCCATAGCCGCCCGCCGCCAGATCGCGCGCGATACCGCGAACGCCCATGCAATCCTGCCGGTTGGGTGTGATCGCAATGTCGATCACCGGATCGGACAGGCCGGCATATTCGGCAAAGGTGGTGCCCACCGGCGCATCCGCGGGCAGCTCGATGATGCCGTCATGGTCATCGCCCAGCTCAAGCTCGCGCGACGAGCACATCATGCCGTTGGATTCGACGCCGCGGATCGCCGCGACCTTGAGCACCATGCCGTTCGCCGGCACCGCGGCACCCGGCTTCCCGAATACGCCGACCAGCCCCGCGCGCGCGTTAGGCGCACCGCACACGACCTGCAGCGGCTTGCCGTCGCCGGCATCCACCGTCAGCACCTGCAGCTTGTCCGCCTGCGGATGCGGGGCGGCGGTCAGCACCTTGGCAATGCCGAAGCCTTCAAGCTTCGCCGCCGGATCCTCGACGCCCTCGACCTCAAGCCCGAGCTTGGTCAGCCCGACCACGATCTCGTCGAGCGTGGCGGCGGTGTCGAGATGCTCCTTCAGCCAGGAAAGGGTGAACTTCATGCGCCCACTCCTCCGCTCAGCGTGGGCACATCCAAGGCCCGGAATCCGTAATGCCTGAGCCAGCGCATATCGCCGTCGAAGAAGGCGCGCAGATCGTCCATGCCATATTTGAGCATCGCCAGCCGGTCGACGCCGGTGCCGAACGCGAAGCCCTGATATTCCGCGGGGTCGAGCCCGCAGGCCTCGATCACCTTGGGATGAACCATGCCGGAGCCGAGCACCTCCATCCAGCCTTCCGACCCGCCGATCACGCGGCGGCCCTTCTCGATCGAATAGCCGACGTCGACCTCGACCGAAGGCTCGGTGAAGGGGAAGTAAGACGGGCGCAAACGCAGCACGATATCCTCGCGCTCGAAGAAGGCTTTGAGGAAAGTCTCGAGCGTCCAGCGTAGGTGGCCGAGGTGGATACCCTTGTCGATCACCAGCCCTTCAATCTGGTGGAACATCGGCGTGTGCGTGGCGTCGCTGTCCGAACGATAGACACGCCCCGGCGCGATGATCCGGATCGGCGGCTTCTGCGTCATCATCGTGCGGATCTGCACCGGCGAGGTGTGCGTGCGCAGCAGCATGCGGTGCTCATCCCCCTCAACCTCGGGGAAGTAGAAAGTGTCGTGCATCGCGCGCGCCGGATGCGTCTCCGGAATGTTGAGCGCGGTGAAATTATGCCAATCGTCCTCGATCTCGGGCCCGGTCGCGACCGCGAAGCCCAGATCGGCGAAAATCTCCGCCAGCTCGTCCATGACCTGGCTGACCGGGTGGATCGAACCCTGCCGACCGCCTGATACGGGCAAGGTCATGTCGACCGTCTCGGACGCGAGCTTCGCATCGAGCGCGGCGTTGTCGAGCGCTTCCTTGCGTTCCGCAATCGCGTCCGAGACGGCGGTGCGCAGGCCCTGGATTGCGGGCGCCTTCTCGGTACGCTCCTCAGGCGACATCCCGCCGAGCGTCTTGAGCAGGGCGGTGATCGTGCCGCTCTTGCCGAGCGCACTCACGCGAATAGCCTCCAGCGCATCGGCATCGGCGGTCGCGATGGCGCCGAGAAGTTCGGCTTTTTGTTGGTCGAGGTCTGTCACATTCCACCCGTAATCTTATTCGTCATCCCGGCGAAAGCCGGGATCCATCTCGCGGCTGGGCAATGGCTTGAAACCGAGCCCCACCGCCAGGTCATCCCAATGCGAATTCTGCTGCTCGATCAGCTCGATCTTCCACGCCCGGCGCCACTCCTTAAGCTGACGCTCACGGACGATCGCCGCATCGATCGTGTCGAACATCTCGAAATGAACCAGACGTCGAACGCCGTAGCGGCGGGTGAAGCCCGGGATCAAGCCCTCGCGGTGCTGATGTAACCGCTGCATCAGGTTCGACGTTACGCCAATATAAATCGTCCCCCGCGTTCCGCTGGCGAGGATGTAAATCGCCGGTTGGAAAATGTCGCGTGGCATAGCCTAACATCTATACCGCACCCGAGCTGGAACCTGGATCCCGGCTTTCGCCGGGATGACGGCAGAGGAGAAAACAAGAAGGGCGCGGAAGCCTTGTCAGCCGCCGCGCCCTTCGAATGGCTTGCTGGGTATCGGCTTATGCCGCGACCCGCGCTCCTTCCGGAAGCGCCGCCTTCGCCTGGGCGATGATGGCGCTAAAGGTTTCCGCCTCGTGCATGGCGAGATCGGCCAGGACCTTGCGGTCCAGTTCGACACCGGCCAGCTTCAGACCATGCATGAACACGCCATAGGTCAGGCCTTCGGCCCGAACCGCGGCATTGATGCGCTGGATCCAAAGAGCGCGGAAGTTCCGCTTGTTTACCTTGCGGTCGCGATAGGCATACTGACCCGCTTTTTCCACCGCCTGGCGGGCGATGCGGATCGTATTCTTGCGACGGCCATAATAGCCCTTCGCATCCTCGAGGATGCGCTTGTGCTTTGCGTGCGTGGTTACGCCGCGCTTGACGCGTGCCATGTCCCGCTACTCCTTAATTGAGGCCGTAGGGCGCCCAGAGCTTGATCCGAGCCGTATCGGCTTCGGCAAGCACATCGGTGCCGCGGTTCTGGCGGATATATTTCGCATTGTGCGAGATCAGGCGGTGGCGCTTGCCGGCGACGCCGTGCTTCACCTTCCCGGTCGCGGTGAGCTTGAAGCGCTTTTTCACGCCGCTCTTCGTCTTGAGCTTGGGCATTTTCGTCTCCTTTCGAGAGCGATCAAGAACAGCCACGGCAGCCCATATTCAGCCGGGCGGTTCGTCCGAAATCGCTATGAAGGGCGCGCCTATATGTTAGTAGGCCGCATTGCGCAACCTCCTCCGCCGAGGACCGAACGTCGCCCGGCGACGGAACGGCTTCGGAACCCGACCGGAAGGAGCGGGTTTTCGCCCCATGGCCGACGCATCCGCCGCTGAGTCGGGGACGATCGCCCGTCCCCAAAATCCAGAGCCGCCACACCGGCGCGACCTGGGCACCCACACGCTGGCGGCCGGCATTTCGGTGCTCGCGACCCTGTTAGGCCTGATCTTCATGGCCTGGCTGGTGCTGTTCATCACCAAGGGCCGGTTCCTGAAGCATACGTTCGAACGGATCGCATCCTACCATACCGGCCGCACCGTGCGGGTCGCGGGCGACTTCAACCTGTATCTGGATCCGTTCGCCGCCAAATTCTTGGCCGAGGGGCTGACCATCTCCAACCCCTCCTGGGCATCGAAGCCCAACCTGTTCCAGGCGAAATTGATCGACGCACGGATCGACACCTTCTCGTTCCTGTTCGGCAACCAATCGAAGGTGAACTGGATCAACCTGCAGAATGGCGATGCCGATCTCGAGTGGGACAAGGCGCACCAGAGCAACACCTGGACGTTCGGCGGCCCGAAGACGCAGGGCCAGCCTTTCCAGATGCCGCTGATCGAACGCGCGGAGATTGCCGGTACCGATGCCCGCTATCGCGATCCGCGCATGCAGCTTTCGGTCGACATGCGCTTCGATCCGGTCAGCGCGCAGGACAACAAGGTCGGCAAGACGATCCGCTTTACCGGAACGGGCACGTTGCGCGGCAACCCGCTTCGCCTGTGGGGGCAGCAATCCTCGCCCAACCAGCTGCTGGCCGGGGGTGCGAACAGGTTCGAGCTCCACGTGGACGCGTTGCGCAACCGCATCGACATTGGGGGCACATTGCCCGGCGCGACCGTGATCGAAGGCACCGATCTCGCGGTTGCGGCGCGCGGCAGAAACATGCGCGAATTGTTCGACCTGATCGGGGTCGCGGTGCCCGATACCCGTGCTTATCATTTCCGCGCCACCATGGTGAAACAGGGCGAGGAATATCGCTTCACCCACCTCACAGGCGCTTACGGCAACAGTGATCTTGCTGGCAGGTTCACCGCAAAGGTTCCCGCCGATCCCGCCCAGCGTCTTTTCCTGACCGCGAACCTGGTCTCCCGGCACGTTGACATCGTCGATATCGGGCCGTTCATCGGCTACGAACCCACCGCGCTCGCGGCCAAGGGCGTTACCGCCGCGGCGACGACGCAGCATAAGCAGGACGGAGTTCCGCACATCCTGCCCGACGCGCCGCTGCGTATCGATGCGATCAAGGCTTTCGACGCCAGGGTCGATTATCGCATCAACACCATCAAGCAGCCGTACGTGCCGATCTCGAATATCGTGCTGGGGCTGGATCTCGATCGCAGCCTGCTCAAGCTCAGCCCTCTCAATTTCGACATGGCGGGTGGTCACCTGAGCTCCGATATCACGATCAATGCGCGCTCGCGGGCGGTCGCGACCGAATATGATATCCGCCTGTCGCCCACGCCGATCGGCAAGCTGTTCTACAAGACGGGGGTCGAGGAGGCTGGCACGACCGGCGTCCTTACCGCGCGCGTCAAGATGCACGGCGTCGGCGATTCGCTGCGCAAGAGCCTCGCAAATTCGAACGGCCGGATAGCCATCATTCTACCCAAGGGCAGCTTCTGGACCAAATATATCCAGCTCAGCGAATTCGATCTGGGCGTGTTCCTGCAGCGCCTGCTCCAGGACAAGCTCAAGAAGCCGGTCGACGTCAATTGCGGCCTGATCGCCTTCACCGTCCGCGACGGCATCGCTGCGGCCGATCCGATCCTGATCGACACCGACAAGAATGTGATGGCCGCGAAAGGCGGCTTCAGCTTCAAGGACGAAAGCCTGAGCCTGGCCTTCCGCGCCGACGGCAAGAAGTTCAGCCTGTTCTCGGGCCAGTCCCCGATCGGCATCGGAGGCTATTTTGCACAGCCGAAGATCCAGATCGTCACCCCGCAATTGATTACCCGTGCCGGGGTGAGCGTTGCTCTGGGCGTGGTAGCGAGCCCGATCGCGGCATTGCTGGCCTTCGTCGATCCGGGCGACGCCAAGAGCGCAGCCTGCGGCCCGGTGCTCGCGGGCGCCAATGCCGCCGCCCAACGCACCACCAAGGGCGAACCACGCAAGGATGTGGGAACCGGCAAGACCGGCGACGTCAAGGCCGAGAAAAAGGACAAGAAATTCCTCAAGCCTTGATCGGCGACATACCCCTACTTCTTCGAGGGAGCTTATCCCACGAAACGGCGTTACGATGACGTAACGGGTGCTGATCGGCCAGGAAGAAAGCGTGGGTTCGAAGGGGGCATTTCTCATCCGACATGCCGGCATTGGCCCGGCCGTCGCCCTGTTATTGTCGTGTGCGGCCCCGGCGGGCGCCCAATCGGTGGAGGATCTGCGCGACCTTTCGCTGGAGGAGCTCGCCAACGTCAGCATCTCGTCGGTAAGCAAGTCGAGCGAGGCGCTCGCCGATGCGCCTGCGGCCATATTCGTCATCACGCATGACGATATCCAGCGTTCGGGCGCGACCAGCTTGCCCGAAATGCTCCGGCTCGCGCCCAACCTCTATGTCGCGCAGAGTTCGAGCAACACCTATACGATCACCGCGCGCGGGCTGAGCGGCAATCCCGGCCTGGTGAATTTCACTAACAAGCTGCTCGTGCTGATCGACGGGCGCAGCGTCTATTCGCCTTTCTATTCCGGCGTGTTCTGGGACATGCAGGATGTCCTGCCCGATGATATCGAGCGGATCGAGGTGGTGAGCGGCCCTGGCGCCACTTTGTGGGGCGCGAATGCGTTTAGCGGCGTGATCAACATCACCACCCGCCGCTCCGGCGAAACCCAGGGCCTGCTGGTCGGGGGGGATGCCGGCGCGCGCGCCCGCTCCGGCGAGCTGCGCTATGGCGGCAGGCTCGGCGGCAATCTGACCGCACGCATCTACCTGCGCGGTCTCAGCGAGGACGAGACACTGAACGCCTCGGGCGCCTCTGCCCACGACGATTGGTGGCGTCTCCAGGGCGGCTTCAGGCTCGACTGGACTCCCGGCGAGCTTGACGCGGTCACAGTGCAGGGCGACGTCATGAACGGGCGGATAGATGCCGCCACCGGAGGGGACACGCTTACCCGCAACCGCAATCTGCTCGCGCGCTGGACGCACTCGCAGAAGGACGGCAGCGCCTATGAATTGCAGGCTTATTACGATCGCAGCGCCCGCGAAATCACGCAGAATGGCGGGCGGCTCTGGATCGACACCTACGATCTCTATCTGCAGCACAACAATATGGTCGGGACAAAGGGCGATCTGGTCTGGGGCGGCGGCGTGCGCGCCTATCGGTTCAACACCGTCGGCAACGATTCCATTTATTTCCTGCCGCCGAAGCGGACCCTGATGCTCGCGGACGTCTTTGCCCAATATGGCTGGGCGTTCGCTCCGGGCGCAAAACTGACGCTCGGCGTGAAGCTGGAGAAGGATCCCTATGTCGGCACGTCGGTGCTGCCCAATGCCCGGCTCGCGTGGAAACCGGCGGATGCGTTGCTGCTTTGGGCCTCGATCGCCCGCGCGGTGCGCTCGCCGACGCCTTTCGACCGGGACGTGGTCGAGGCGGTAAACCAGAAGCCATTGCTCATCGGCGGCGCCGCGTTCCGCAACGAAAAACTTACCGCGTTCGAAGCGGGCACGCGTATCCAGGCCTCTTCCGCCGCGAGCTTCTCGCTCTCGGCTTATTATAATCTATACGACGATCTGAAGGCGCTCGAGATCACCCCGATCACCACCGTCCCCTTCTATTGGGCGAATGCGCTCAAGGGCCACAGCTACGGGCTGGAGGCCTGGGGCGACATCTCGCTCGCCCGCTGGTGGAAGCTGCGCGCGGGGCTCAGCCTCCTGCACGAGCGCTTCGCGTTCAAGCCGGGTGCGACCCGCTTCCTCGGCGCCAACCAGGTTGGGAATGATCCTTCGCGCCAGGCGACCTTGGGATCGTCCTTCAATATCGGCCGCACCATATCGATCGACGCGAACGTCCGTTATGTCGGGCCCCTCCCGGATCCGGTCGTGCACTCTTATTGCGAACTCGGCGGCAAGATCGGATGGCGCGTAAATGATCACGTGCAGCTGTCGATCAGCGGCACGAACCTGCTCCACAAATGGCACCAGGAATTGCCGGGCGATGTCGCCTCGCAGGCCCCGCGGACCATCCTCGCCGGATTGAAATGGCGCATATAAGGGTCTGCGTCGGGCTGCTCGCGCTGCTGGCCACCACGGCCAGCGCTCCCGCAGTCGCGCAGCCGATCGAATATGCCATCAAGGCGAGCTATCTCTACAAATTCGCGCCGTTCGTGCAGTGGCCGCCCACCGCCTTCGCGAGCCCCACTGCACCGCTCACCATCTGCATCGTGGGGCCTGATCCGTTCGGGAAGATGCTCGACGACGCGGTGCGCGGCCAGCGGGTCAACGGCCATCCAATCGAGATTCGCCGCATAGAAGCGGTCCACCCCGGCATCGCCTGCAATATCCTGTTCGCCGGCAGCGAAGCCGGTAACGAAATGCTGCGCGCAATGGCGCACGAACCCGTGCTGACCGTCACCGACCGCAGCCATGGCGGGACGGGCGGCATGATCCAGTTCGTCACCATAGGGGGGCGGGTGCGTTTCGCGGTGAACCAAGCGGCCGCGGAACAGGGCGGCCTCGCGATCAGCTCGAAGCTGCTCGGCCTGGCCGTGAGCGTAACGCGATGAACAGGTCCCCGTTTCTCCGCCGGCTGATGACCGCGCTCGCCAGGACGCCGGCAATCGGGATCGGCATCGCGTCCGTGCTGCTGGTCGCCAGTCTAGGCCTTGCTTATCATAATGAAGATCAGACGCGGTTCGACAAGGTCCGGGAGGTGGAGGTCCAGGCCCGCGTACTCGCCGCCAGTCTTGCCGGCCCCCTCGCATTCGATGACGAGACCGCGACGCACGAATATATCGAGGCGCTGAAGGCCAGCCCGGAATTCGACGCGGTCGGCGCTTACCGGCTCGACGGGCAGCTGGTGGCGGGCTTCGCGCGCGCCGGCGAACCCTTGCCGGCCACCAGTCGTGCGGGGCACCCGATCGTGCGCGGGAACGAGATCATCGTCGCGGCCGAGGTCGCGCAGGGCGGGACCAGGCTCGGCTCGGTCTATGTCCGCGCCGCGACCGAAAGCTGGGCGCGCCGCGCGGGCCGATATCTGGGCATCGCCATCGTTCTCGTCATGGCCTGCCTGTTGGTGGCGGTGCTCGGCGCCTTCTACGCCTCGGTCAGCGCCGCCAACCGCCGGCTCGAGGCGGAGATAGCCGGGCGCGAAGAAGCCGAGGAAGCGCTGCGCCAGGCGCAGAAGATGGAGGCGATGGGCCAGCTCACCGGCGGCGTGGCGCACGATTTCAACAACCTGCTGATGGTCGCCTCGTCGGGTCTCGAGCTGCTCGAGCGGACCACCGATCCGATCCGCCGCGACCGGTTGAAGGACGGCATTCGCCAGGCGATCGAACGCGGCGCCAAGCTCACCCAGCAATTGCTGACCTTCGCGCGTCGTTCGCCGCTTTCGCCCGAGGTGATCGACGTGCGCGCGCGCATCCTCGCGCTTCAGGATCTGCTCGAACGGTCGCTGCGCGAGGACATTCACATCGAATTCGACTTCGCCGACAGTCTATGGCCGATTGAGGCCGATCCTTCGCAGCTCGACGTCGCGATCCTCAACATCGCGATCAACGCGCGCGACGCGATGCCGGAAGGTGGCACGATCCGGATCGGCGCGCACAATTATCCCGCCGGACGCGAGAACAAGCACGATATGGTGCGCCTTTCGATCCGCGATACCGGCGGTGGCATCGCGCCCGAGCTGATCGACAAGATTTTCGAGCCCTTCTTCACCACCAAAAGCGTCGGAACCGGCACCGGGCTCGGGCTGAGCCAGGTCTATGGCTTCCTCCGCTCGTCGGGAGGCGACATCCGGATCGAAAGCGAGATCGGCAAGGGCACCACCATCTTCCTGCTCTTCCCGCGATCCAGCCAGTCGATCCCCCGCCGGGAGATACGCGAAGGCGCGCTCAGCCGCGCCGGCCACGACGCGACCATATTGGTTGCCGAGGATGACGAGCATGTCGCCGATCTGGTCTGTGAGATGCTGCGCGAACTCGGCTATAAAACGCAGCGCGCGGCCACCGCGGCGGAGGCCTTGCGCATCCTCGAGGAATCGGGGCCGTTCGACGTCATCCTCTCGGACATGATCATGCCCGGCAAGATGAACGGCCTGGAACTCGCGCACGAGATCATCCGCCGCGAGCCGGATCTGCCGATCGTGCTGATGACCGGCTACAGCGATGCCGCCACCTCGGCCGCGACCGAGGGCTTCGCGCTGCTGGTCAAGCCTTACACGATGGAGGCGTTGGGCGAGATCATCGGCCGGGCGCTGCGCGGCGAGTGCCGGCCGAGGCAACCGGTCGACCAATAATTGCAGTCGCCAAAGCTTTGCTGCACTTGCGAAACTACTCGTCGAAGCCCACATCGCGCGAATGGAAGATCCAGCCGCTCGGGACAGCGCGAGTCCCACCTGGCGCGCGATGAAGCGCGGCCTCGCGCTTCGCTGTCCCAGCTGCGGCGCCGCGCCGCTTTACCGATCCTATCTCAAGGTCGAGCCGGTCTGTCCCGCTTGTGGTGCCGAGAATGGGGAACATCGCGTCGACGACGCGGCATCCTATTTCACCGTTTTGATCGTCGGCCATGTCGTGGTCGCGCCGATGCTGGCGTTCGAACTGTTGTGGAACGCATCGCTCGCGCTCGTGCTGGGGATCGCGCTTCCCGCGGTCGGCCTCGTCGCGCTGGGCGCCCTCCCCTTCGTCAAGGGCGCGATCATCGGCCTGATGTCCGCCCATGCGCGCCGCGCCAGGGCCGAGGCGGTTCGTCCGTCGACCACCCCGCCCCCCGCCGGATAATATCGATCGGCCGCCGCCCGGCTCATAAGCGCCGGAAAACAATATTCATTCTGGTTCTTCCGCGCGGCGCCTTTTGATCGCCATTCTCCCTTCGCCGGCACGCGGCGATCCGTGCCGTCCAGGCGGGAGATCGCTCCCGAACCCGACCAATTTGCTCCACTTCGGCACAGATTGACGAACGCCCACACCGCCACCCCGCTATTCATTTTCCAGGACTGTTTTGGGGACGGGAATGAGCGACAGGATGACGGACGCCATTGTGGGGGTCGCCGTGGCAATGGGTTTTCTGGTCATGGTGGCGGGCTTTCTGTTCCTCGGTCGCGGCTGAGCGGCCGGGCCCTGCGGCCCGGACTTAGCTCGGGCGCGCTGTGACAGATGCGAGCGCCTGTGGCCGGACAACCGATCTGTCTGGCGCATGCCTGCAGCATCCAACAGCTTCGGCGAAAACCCTCGGCAAGCGCAAAGCCCTAAAGCGACGCCGTCAGCGCAAGCATCGCCGCGATTGCCGTCGAACTGGCAAGTAGCGGCATCACGGCTCGCCAGCGTACCGCGCCGCCGTTCACGAGCACTATGCCGCCCTTGAACAACGTATTGAGCAGCACCGGTCCAGCGAGCACGAGCCCCGCCCCCCATGACGATAGCGTGGTCTCCGGCAGGCCACGCAGCGTGACCACCGCCGCATCGACGTCGAAGCTTCCCGTGATCACGATCACCGCCCCCGCGCCGGTGCCACCAAAATATTGCTCGGCCCAGCGCGTCGCCACGGCCATGGCGGCGACCAGCGCGGCGAAGCCGATCGCGGGCAGCAGCTCGACCGGATTCTTGCTCTCTCGTCCTGCCGCATCTTTTTCCTCTCCCACTGCCTGGCGCGCGGAGAAAAATGCATAAGCCAGCGCGATCAGGCCGGCCGGGGCGATAGCGAGCGCAAAGCTTGGCCAGGCATGGGGCACAAGCAGGGCGGCGAGCAGCAGGACACGGGCGAACATGATTGCCGATGCGATCGCGATCCCCGCTACGACCTCCCGGTGCTCCTCCGCCGGACCCCGCAAGCGCATGGATAATGCCGCGATCACCGCGGTCGACGAATAGAGGCCGCCCAAAGCAGCGGTGGCGAAAGTCCCCCGATTCCTGCCGAAACGCTGCTCGGCGACGTAGCCCGCGAACGAAAAGCCCGTCACCAGCACGACCACAGTCCAAAGCTCGCGGGGATTCCAGGCATGGAACGGTCCGAACGCCACGTTCGGCAGGAGCGGCCATATCGCCATCGCGATCAGGGCGAAGCGCATGCCCGCCTGGATCTCGGTTCCGCTCAGCCCCGCCACCCAGCCGTGCAGCTGCGACCGGGACGCCAGCAGCAAGGCCGCCGCGCACGCCGCCGCCACCGCCTCCAGCGGATGCCCGAAACCGGCGGACGCACCGAGCGCCAGTGTAAGAAAGGCGGCGATCGCGCTTGTAGCGCTCAAGCGGTCGGCCTGCGCGCTTTCGCGCCAATAGCCGATGATGAAGGGTATGGCCGATCCGGCAAGCAATATCGCCCCGGCGCTTTCCCATCCGCCGCGCGCGAGATTTCCCGCGACGCCCCCCAACAGCCCGAGCAATCCGAAGGTTCTGACGCCGGCGACACGCCGCCCTTGTTGCTCGCCCCTGCTTTGCCAACCCCGCTCGACGCCGAACAGCAACCCGGTCAGAAGCGCCGCAAGTAGCTGCCCTGGAACCGTATCAAGCAAGCCCTGCGCCCTTCACGTCCCGATATGTCAATGCGCCATGAACACCGGGACAGGCGCCTCGTTCAGCATGGTCCGGGTCACGCCCCCGAACAGCGCCTCGACGAAGCGCAAATGGCTGAATCCGCCCATGACCACATAATCGATCCTCTCGCGCCGGACCTCGTCGAGAATGACCTGGGCAGGCTTCATCGTGAGTGGGTGACGTCGACGGACCAGCGCGTGAACATCATGCCGCGACAGATATTCCGCGGCCCCCTCGACGCTGCTCGCACATTTGCCCTCATCCACCTCCAGCAGGATCACGGCTTCCGCCAGCTTGAGCAACGGCACCGCCGCATGCAGCGCGGCCGACGCACAGGCGGATCCGTCCCAACAGACCAGAACCCGTCCGCAGACATTGAGCCCGCGCGACTCTTCCGGAACGGCAAGGATCGGTTTGCCCGATCGGACGATCAGGTCGCCGGCAAGCTCACGCATGTCGGGCAGCGGAAAGGAATCGAGTTGGCGGTTGACCACGATCAGATCGGCCAATCCGCAACTGTTTGCGAGCGCCGGACCCGCCATTCCGACTGTGTCGGTCCAATCCCAGGGCAGTTGCTCCTTTGCGAGCCGCGCTTCGAGCTGGGTCCGGTTTTCGCCCTCCTGCGCGCGCTCCTCGGCGAGCAGCATTGCCTCCCCCGCCCCCGAATAGAAGTCTCCGAGCAGCATCGGCGACATCGCGACGTCGAGGCACTTGAGATGCCCTTCCAGCGCGCGGGTAACGTCCAGCGCCGCCTGTAGGCGCGCTTCCTGGCCGGCGTCGTCATGCACGAGCAACAATATCGTCTTCATCATTGCCTCCATCGGGAGAATGACGACCCGACTAGCCCCTCGTCCGGAGGCAGAATATTCGGGACTCTACCTACCCCCTCCCGGACATTTGACGGGAAGAGCGTCTTGCCGGCCCGAAACGCTGGCCGACCCGCCAAGGCATCGCGCCAGGCCGATCCGGCGATCCCTAGGTAATATCCCGCATTTCCGCTGCCCTTCCGTGGCGTCATCGATTCCGCCGCCACGTTCGCTCGCGATCGCGACCAGGAGGAATATTCAGGATGACCCAACCTGCGGCCATGAGTTCGCTAGCCTTTCATGGGGCGGCCGGGACGGTGACCGGTTCGTGCTACGAACTGCGGCACGGCGACGCCGCCATCCTGATCGACTGCGGTCTGTTCCAGGGTCCGCGCGAGCTGGAAAAGCTCAATTTCTCCGGCTTCGCATTCGATCCGACGCGTCTCGCCGGGGTGATCCTCACGCACGCGCACCTGGATCATTCCGGACTGCTGCCGCGGCTGGCTGCGCAAGGCTATAATGGGCCGATATGGTGCACGCCGGCCACCGCTGAGCTGCTTCAATTCCTGCTGCCCGACGCGGCGCGGCTTAACGAACAGGATGCGCAGCGGCGCAATCGCCGCGCCGATCGCGCCGACGACCCGCCGATCGAACCGCTATACACGTCCGCCGACGCGGAGACGCTGCTCGCGCAACTGCGTCCGGTCGAATTCGGGACAAACTTCATCCTGTGTCCGGGTGTCGAGGCGCGCTTGTGGAATGCGGGCCATGTGCTGGGGTCGGCCTCGGTCGAAATCCATATCGCCGATATGCGATTGCTCTTTTCGGGCGATCTCGGGCCGCACGACAATTCCTTGATCGGGCCGGCGGAATCGCCAAGCGGGATGGATTTCGTCGTGGCCGAGGCGACCTACGGCGATCGCGACCGCCCTGACGTGACGGTCGAAGCACGCCGCGCCAGCCTCATGCTGGAGGTGAAAGAGGCGCTCCACCGTGGCGGCAATCTGCTCATTCCCGCTTTTGCGCTCGAACGGACGCAGGAGCTGCTGCTCGACCTCGCCTCGCTGCTTCGTGATGGCTCCGTCAAGGACGCGCGGATATTCATCGACGCGCCCTTGGCGACCAAAATCACCGGCGTGTTCGCGCGCCACGCGCATGAGCTCGAGGTCGATGCCGCCGCCGAGATGCTGCGCCACCCGGCCTTCCCATTTCGTCGAGGACGTGCAGCAATCGCGCGCGCTCGCCAGCATGTCGGGCGCGATCATCATTGCCGGGTCGGGCATGTGCGAAGGCGGTCGCATGCGTCACCACCTGCTCAACAATCTGCCGGACAAGAATTCGACCCTGCTGTTCGTGGGCTACCAGGCCGCCGGGACGCTCGGCCGAACGATCCTGGAGGGCGCGCGCCGGGTCAGGATTTCGGGCGAAACGGTCGCGGTCCGGCTGCGGGTAAGGGAGATTGCGAGCTATTCGGCGCATGCGGACAAGAGCGAACTTGTTGCCTGGTGCGAAGCGCGCCTTCCGATCCTCGGCAGCCTGTTCCTGACCCACGGAGAGGATCATGCCCTGGCCAGCCTCAAGCAAGCGCTCGACGCGCCCGACCGCTCGATCCTCATACCCGAGATCGGCGAACATTATGCGCTGTCGCCTCAAAGCCCGGCCAGGCGGACGCACACAGGCGATCCCGGGATCCGGCAGGTCGTGAACCGCGATTGGCAGAACGACTATGCCGATTTCGAGGTCAATCTGCGCAAGAAGCTTGCCGCGATCGAAAACGAGCAGCGGCGGCGCGAGGCAATCGCGCGGATGCGCCGTGTCCTCGACGATTTCCGGGATGCCCGCCAGTCCTGATGCCGGTCAGGCCGGACGGGCGCAGGCGCGGAGCTGAGCCGGCTTCTCGTCGAATTTTAGCCCGTCCGCCCCGCCGGACAACCTCACCTCACGGCCTGATCGCGACCTTCAGCACGCCGTCGCGCTGATGGCCGAAAAGGTCATAGGCGCTGACGATGTCGTCCAGCCCGAAATGGTGCGTCACCAGCGCCGCCGTATCGATCCGCTTGCTCGCGACCGCCGCCATCAGCCGCCGCATTCTCTCCTTCCCGCCGGGGCAGAGCGTGGTCACGATCCGGTGATCGCCCAGCCCCGCCGCGAAGGCGTCGATCGGAATGCGCAGATCCTCTGAATAAACCCCGAGCGACGACAGGGTCCCGCCCGGCCGCAGCGCGCGCAGCGCCCATTCGAACGTCTGCTGCCGGCCGAGCGCCTCGATCGCCACGTCGACCCCCCGTCCTTTGGTGATCCGCATGATCGCGCTGACCGGGTCTTCCTGCGAAAAGTCGATCACATGATCGGCGCCGAGCTTGCGCGAAATCGCGACCCGCGACGGGACCGATTCGATCGCGATGATCTCCGCCGCGCCCATCAGCCGCGCCCCCGCGGTCGCGCAAAGCCCAATCGGCCCTTGTGCGAACACCGCGACCGTGTCGCCGATCCGGATCCGGCCGGCTTCCGCGCCGCCAAAGCCGGTCGACATGATGTCGGGGCACATCAGCACCTGCTCGTCGCTCAGGCCGTCGGGCACCGGCGCGAGATTGGCCATCGCATCGGGCACGAGCAGATAATCGGCCTGCGCGCCGTCGATCGTGTTGCCGAAGCGCCAGCCGCCCATCGGCTTCCACCCATGCGCGGTGCCCGCGCCGCATTGCGAATGGCAGCCGTCGAGCGACGCGTTCGACCAGCCCGACGGCGTGATTGCGCCCGCGATGACGCGCTGCCCCTCGCTATAGCCGCGCACCGCCGCGCCGAGCTTCTCGATCACCCCGACCGGCTCGTGCCCGATCGTGAGGCCGCGCGCGACCGGATATTCGCCCTTCAGGATATGGATGTCGGTCCCGCAGATCGTCGTCGTCGTGATCCGGATCAGCGCGTCGAGCGGCCCCACCTCGGGAAGCGGCTTTTCGCCGAGCACGATCCTGCCCGGCTCGACGAAGATCGCGGCGCGCATCTTGGTGGCCATTGCTGCTCTCCCTAAGGTGAAGCGCCACCAATATGCGCGCCTCCGCGAGGCGGCTCTGCGTAGAGTCCCGGATGGCTCACCGGTGTGCGGGCGAAGCTGTAATCGGTGACGATCGTCGGCCGGATCAGCTGTTCAGCCTGGGGTCGCTCAGTGGCGAGACCGCGTCATTACCGTATACGCTGTCCGCCCGTTTGGCAGGGCGGATTCTGCCACCGGCCCCTATTGCCATGGTCGATATGAACCAGATTGGCCGTGCTGGGCCGTCTATTTAGAACTCAGCAAGTTCTTTTTGAAATCCGATCCTTTTGATACTATCGCCAACGCTCTTTCAATTTTTTCTAATGTGATATCCCCGTCAACTACGATATAATTCGAAGGAATCATATAGCAGCCGTAAAATTCTAAGCCTGCGTCAATTTCACTTTTGATTCTATCCGGCGTGAGTATTTCTAATTCTATGATCTTACCATCTACCTCTACAAGCACAGAAGGCACAAGGCAGCGCTGATAGCCATCTTCGATCAGCTCTTTCAAATTATCTGGACCAACAATCTTCATTGGATCGTCCGATTGGGTATTACGGCGCCAGTTTACTTATCTTCGATGCCGCGCTGCGTCACGTGGTAGGAATAACCGGGCAGCACGAGTAGAGGCAGACGAATCATTCTGCGGACGTCGGCCAATTTGAATGGATTTAGCAAACTGACACCGTAACTCCCCATTTCGGCGAATGCTGTAAACTATCATCGTAACTCATAATCTATACCCCGAATCCCTCTTCCCAACTTACTTGATCCACCAGCTTTCGCGATATTACGAAAGAACTAGGAAAATCACGAAATCCCGGCATGTTCCTTAGCTGATCTATAGCAGATCTAGCGGTATCCTCAGACGAAAATACACCAATCGTCTTTACATCTTCATCGACTTCATCTTCGCGCGCTACATGCTGCAACAAAAAGACAAATTCCATTTTGTTCTCCTCGAGGTGATCTCCGCGTTACAGTGCCGCCTCCCGTTTATCTCGTTCTCCAATTTATCGAGACAATCAAAATCATTGCCAAGACCGAAACCACTGAGCGGGCGATCGCATACTGACGGATTTTTGGAATTTCCTTGCCAAGAATGTAGGCCGCACCAGCCTTGTGGGCGCTCCAATTCGCAGCAACGAGAAGAAGGATGGTTGCCAGGCTTTCCATTGTCATGGCTTAACTCCGGGCCACGCACCTCGAGATAAACGCTATCCGAACCGTGTCCTGGCCTCAGACAACCACCTGTCGATTTGACCATACAGAGCTGAGCAGGATTTTACCTGGACGATCTCCGCATCAAGAATGGGGTCGTTGGTCTTATGCGCCTTACGACAGTCTGCCTCACTGAGGCGAGACAGGGTTGATACAAAGTCGACCACCTCCTGCCTCTCTCCGTCGGCCCAACCACGATAAAACTCCCCCAACTCCCCTGATGCCTGCTCTTCGCTCGTGAAATCCTTGAAGTATATAAGATAGGCCACAAGTTGCGGAGGAATAACCATTTTCATCTCGCTAACTTGGGTAGGCTCGTCGCCGTTCGGCCCGAACACATAGCGCCGGATAACGGTGCCCGCGCGGTTATACTCAACCGCCGGCTCGTCGCCGTCATATAGCAGCCTTATCCCGTTCTGCGTCCCGAACAGCAGCCGGTGGTGTGGATCGTGAAGAAGCGATAGCTGTCCTGCGTCGCCAGCTCATTCTCGGCATTATAGCCGAAGGTCGATCCCCCCGCATTGGTCAGGTTGCCCTTGGGATCGTAGCTGATCGAGGCGATGCCTGAGATTGCCGCATTGGTTGAGGCCGTTGGGCGTGTAATTGCGATTGACCGGGCTCGCGCCCGTCAAGGAGAAGGCCGGGTTGGACAAGGTCTTCTGGCTGATCTGGTCCGCCGGCGTGTAGGCGAAGGTATATTCGTTGGCGCGCGTGCCGCCCGAATTCAGCTGGAGGTCGTTCAGCCGGCCGATCGCATCATAGCCGTAAGTCGTGCTGCTGCCGTTGGCCCGCGTCAGCGTCTGCCGCCGGCCCATATTGTCATAGACGAAATGGATCAGGTTGGTCGTGACGCCGAGGGCGCCGACACTGGCTCACAGCGTCGACGCCTCCATCATATCGGCGGGGTTAGTAAACTTCCACCGCAATTCCAATAAGCGATCTACTCCCCGCCCAATATGCAGTGCGTGCGACGATCTCAGGTAAACACTTGTGAGATGTCGTACGACAATCCAACGCCAGCGGCACCAAGTCGTAACATCTCATCAGGTGCAATCGACAACTCGTAGGTACCTTTCGGAATTATCGCCGATATCCAAATGCGCGATCCGCCTCTCGCCAACTCAGTAATCACGTCGATGGATAAAATGGATGCAATAACACGCTCAGTAATTTCTGACTCTAATTCAATTTCTGCAATTCCTGCATCGAATCTGCAATACGATTCCTTGAATATCGCTGTAGATGTACCCCTCTTATCGCCCTTATTTGCGGACATTATGATAGGAAAGGCTATGCGTTCTGCAATTTCTTCGGCGGAAATTGTAGAATCCCATATAGAAACAAAAACATGTACACTAATCATGCTTACATCCTCTTCGGACTGTCATAGTCATCAATATGCCCGAGATGTTCGGCCTCCCCCGTTTCAGGGTCGGTCGCAATTATATTGCCGTCCGGTGTCACTCCCACCCAGTCCTGTGCCCCAAGGCCTAAGCCCGGCTTAGCCGCGTGCACCTTGTCTTTAATCGGCGCTGGCATTTTATCAATTGGGCGCGTCCCGGGAGGTTTATTGGTGGGCGCCGAATGACGGGGATCTTTCTTCGACGAGTTTAGGCTAGCGAGGCTGTCCGCCGTTGTACTGATTGCCATGTTCACGGTCCTCGCGGCAATCGTTAGCAAAGGGAACGTGCGTTCAACACGGTCACGCAACCCTCTCGCAGTGATCACAATTTCTTCGGTGGGCGGCAGCGCCGGAGCTGCCGGATTCGAAGAACCGTGGCAAAAGGAGCAGGGACCGCCGTGAGCGGGAGCGGCTCCGTATTGCGGTGCCCGACTACCTAAACCTAAGACTCCTATGTTTTCCGGACAGTGGAGCTCCATAGTCTCGCATTTGCCGCTTGGGTCGGTTCGATCGATAGGGTCATTCCCAACGTAGCTATAAAGATTAACCTGGTCCCCATACCCCACCGGATCAGTCTGCATGAACCGCCCAAGCGTCGGTGAATAGATCCGCGCCTTGTAATAATACATGCCAAGCTCGGGGATCCACTGCTGCCCGGTATAGCGGAACCGCCCGGCATAATTCTCGTTGCTCGATGCCGGATTGCCATATTCGTCATACGTGTTGGTCGCCAGCGTCGTACCTGTGCTGTCGCTCACCTGCACGATCGAGCCCTGCGCGTCCGCGGCCATGTAGCGCTTGAGCATCTTGCCCGCGCCTTCATACCACACCAAAGGCTCGTCGCCGTTCGGCCCGAACACATAGCGCCGGATAACGGTGCCCGCGCGGTTATACTCAACCGCCGGCTCGTCGCCGTCATACAGCAGCCTTATCCCGTTCTGCGTCCCGAACAGCAGCCGATGGTGCGGATCGTAGTAGAAACGATAGCTGTCCTGCGTCGCCAGCTCATTCTCGGCATTATAGCCGAAGGTCGATCCGCCCGCATTGGTCAGATTGCCCTTGGGATCGTAGCTGATCGAGGCAATGCCCGAGATCGCCGCATATTGGTTGAGCCCGTTCGGCGTATAGCCGCGATTGACCGCCGCTGCCCCCGTCCACGCGAACGCCGGGTTGGTCAGCGTCTTCTGGCTGACCTGGTCCGCCGGTGTGTAGGCGAAGGTATAATCATTGATCAGCGTCGCGCCCGATCCGCTGTTCAGCTTGAGGTCGCTCAGCCGCGAGACAGCGTCATAGGTGTAAACGCTGTCGATCCCATTGGTTCGGTGCAGCTTCTGCCGCCGACCCATGCTGTCATAGTCGATATGGACTAGGTTGGTGGACGTGCCGGACACGTTGACCTCGTTGATGTCGGTCATCCGGCCGGAGCCGTCATACCCGTAGGTCGTGTAGAATGTCGGATCATCCCACTTGCGCTGGATGCGGTTGCCGGCGGCATCATAGGCGCTGGTGATCGTGTGCGTCACACCGTTCAGCGTCTCCGCTTCCGCCGTCATCCGCCCGAACCCGTCATATGTGTAGGTCGTTCCGGTCGAATAGACGCTGTTCGAGCTCGTCATCGACAGCAGATGGCCCATGACGTCATAGGAATAAGCCGAATTGAGGTTGGGATTGCCGGCAGGCAAAGTCTTGCTCGTCATCCGATTGAGCGCGTCATAGCCGTAACTGATCTGGGCCGGGCTGGTCGGAGTGGAATTGCGCAGCGTGCGCACAATCATATTGCCGTTGGCGTCATATTGATACGTTTCGAAGCCACTGGCCGTGTTCACTGCGCCGGCGGTTGCGAGCGCGCTCGCCTGGGTCGAACCGTCGAACGCCGAAGGCGGCGTGGTCGATGGGAAATACCAGCCGTTCTTGCGGTCATACCCGTCATAGGTCTGCTGCGCACGATTGCCGTTGGCGTCGATCACATAGGCCTGCTTGCCGTTCGGGGTGTAACTATATGTGACATAAGCCTGTTCCAGCGGCGTGCCCACCGCTTTTCGGATCTGAACGAGTTGGCCGGCTGAGTCATATACCTGCTGCGTCGCGCGATCCGGCCCGAAAACACCTGTCGTCTGCGTGGGCGCGCACTGGGTCGCCTGTGCGCCCAGCGTCGTCACCATCGATTCGATCGCGCAGGTCTGGCGGCCGACGCCATCATACAGGAAATCGGTCGCGGCATAGACCGCGCCTCCCGCAATCGTCGTCTGCCGGTTCGGCTTGCGGTTGGTGCCGTAGCCGGTCGTTTTCGTTTCCGCGCTGACGAAAGCGGCCAGCGCCGCGTCGGTCACGTCGGTGACCGGGCCGATATCCTCCTGCGTCACCTGGTCGTCCGAATCCCGGTACGTGAACTTGTGCGCCAGCCGCTTGCCGCTCGCCATCAGCGGCCCGATTTCCCAGGTCTTTCGGCCGATTATGTCGTAGCGATAATAAGTGGCGTCGGCCGTTCCCGGCAGCGGCCCGTCCTTCACCAGCAGCCGGCCCGCGGCGTCATAGCTATAGTCGGTCGCCAGCACCTCCCCGGTCGCCACATTGACCTGGCGCTCCTCGCTCGGGAGGAAAGTGTTGTTCCAATAGCTATATTCGGTGCGATACTCGCCATTGGTGCCGCAGGTCGTGCCCAGCCCGCACAGCCGCACCGCCGATTTGCGCGACAGGCCGCTCGTGGCGTCATAGCTGATATAGGTCTTGGGCCTCACCCCATTGGCATCGGCCGGGGCGGTTTCCTCGGTCGGCTGGCCGGCGCTGTTATAGACAAAGTCGGTCTGGTGGTTGAGCCCGTCGCGTATCCACACCGGACGATAACAGAGCACGCCCTGGCAGCTCGACGTGTCGACAAAGGCGGTTTCGGTGATGTCCGCCAGCCCCGAACCGGGCTTGGCCTTGCTCACCTTCGATATGATGTTGGCATAGCTGTCATAGGTGACGTTGACGCTATTCCCCTCTGGCATGGTGACGCTGGTCGGGCGGGAAAGGAGATCGTAGCTATATTGGGTCGTTCGATTGAGCGCATCGGTGATCTTGTGGATGTCGGCCGGCAGGCAGGCGGCCGGATCCATGTCGTAAGCGACATTGTAGCCGTTCGGGCCGCTGACCGTGACCCGGTCATATGTCCCGCTGGTGACCTCGGCCCCCGGGCAACTCGGCGGACGCAAATTCAAATAGGTGTAGGTCCATTGCACCCCATCCTTCACCACCGAGCTCACAACGGAGACCTGCGCTGCTCCGGGAACGGTCATGGGGTTGAACTGGATCGCGGGCGCGGATTCGCCCGGCAGCTGCATGCTGCCGCTGGCCGTATCCAGCGGATCGTCGAGACGGTTGGTGCATCCGCTGCAGACGTAGGAGCGGCCGGCCAGATCGGTTATCGTCGTGCCGTTGAACGTGAGCCGCGCGAGCGGCGTGTTGGGATCCGCGGGGCCATATAATGTGGCCTGCTGCGGTATGCCGGCATTGACCGATTCAGGGTCGAACGTCGCATCCACATAGCTGATCGTAATATAATAGCCGGTGCTGCTCGTGATCCGGTTGGGCCGGTAATAGGTGCGATTGATACTGTCCCCGGGCACCTTGGCGCCATCATAGGAATAAGTCAGCACCTCCCCATCCGGATAGGTGATCTTGGAAACATAATATAGTGACTGATAGCTCGTACCAACCAGTTGATCGAAGCTCTTCGTCCCGTACGTATAGACCGCGCCGCTCCCGGCTTCGGTATAAAGCCGAAGCGCCGGCCGATAGAGCGAACCGGTACCGATGCCATTGCTCTGGCAATCCGTATCCGTGCAGTGGAAACTCTCGGACGTATCTTCCGCCGATTGGACGGCAACGTCGGATTCGCCGCCGAGATCGCCATAGATCGTGCGCTTGACGAACGGCGCCGCTTTCTGGATCCAGTCGAACTTCAGGCGCGGAGCGGCAGGAACCGATATCGAAGGCATTGGCAACTGGGCTTTCCCGTTGACCAGATTCACATTGTTGGCATCGGGCTCGACCTTGATCGGCGAAAGCGCAGTGGGCGCGCTCTGCGCCAATGCCGGCGCGGCCAGCGCCGATCCCAGCGCGAGCAGGCTCAGCCCGAAGCGAAGTGCTCCGGAAGAATCTCCCCGCCGGTATGTGGTCAGCGTCTTGGAAACATAGGGAATTTGGACGAAATTGGACATGAGGTCTTCCTTGAAGGATGTCGAATGTCGATGAGGCAAAGCCGCGCCGCCGCGGTGCCTGACGGCGATGCGTCCGCTAACGATGCCGATGATCTTGCCGGTGGCTGGAGCAGCGTTGCCGTTCTTGCGCACCGCGCGGCCCGCCCGAAGCCGGCCGCTAAATATGGCCGCTAGCGGGCGTGCACCGGCAGCGTGACAGCCGTCCGCGCGCCCGGATCTGCCGGTGGCACGGCCCGCGCCGCCGCTGCGGATTGTTCCGGACGCGCCGGCTCGTCCGCAATTACCGCCGCATGCGCACCTGTCGTGACCGTCAAGTTGGTTCGGTTGCCCGCCGCATCCAGCGTATAAGCCGCGGTCACGCCATTGTTCACCGTGCCGCTGTGCGCGACATTCCTCAGCCGCCCGAGCGCATCATATTGATAGCTGATCTGCTCTGCGACCTGCGCGAGCGCGGCCTGACCCAGGCCAAGACAGGCCCAGCCCGCCACGGCGAGCCGCGACGCGCCGGATAGCAATCGTCGGCCCGGTTTCGCCGCCGCGCGGGCTTTCAGGCCCGTCGCAACGCCCGCGCCCCGGCCGGCGTCCGAAACGCAACCGGCGCGCGAGCGCCCTGCCTCGAATGTCTTCTGCATGGTCATTCTCCCGAGTCGCTAAGGAACATAGGGAGAACATCTGCCTTGAAATCCTATAAGACAAGCCGATTTCTTATATTTATCCTACGGGCTGTGATCAGCTCAGCTTGCGCCCGATCCACACCACCCGGCCGAGCACGTCGATCTGGCCGATCGGGCAATCGGGCCAGGTCGGATAAGCGGGGTTGTCGCTGACGATCGTCACCGTCCCCGCCCGTGGCGCCACCGCCAGCCGCTTGACCATCAATGTCTCGTCCCGCCGCAGCACATAGATGCCGTCACGGACGCGCCGCCCTCCGTCCGAATGGTCGACCAGCCCGTCATCGCCATCGTTGATCGTCGGCGCCATCGAATCCCCGACGAAGCTGATGATCGAAAGCTCCTCCGGCCGCGCATGCGAGATCTGCGAGAGCCAGGATCGCTCGAACCGGAACCGGCCCACCGCGAACTCGCCGTCGATCATCCGCCCCAGCCCCGCCGCCGCCTCCACGTTCAGCCTTCTCACGCTGATCATGTCCTCGGATCGGGGAAGATTGGATGGCGGGCCGCCGAGCAAGGCCTCGTCCACGCGCAGATAATCGGCGAGCTTGCGGCGGTCCTCCGCCTCCAGCCGCGCGGGCGATCCCCGCGTCACGAACTGCTGCAGATAGGCGTCGTTGCGCTGGATGAAGCGCGATAGCCCGGCCAGGCTCTCGCCCCGTTCCTGCGCGATGCGCCGCAATGCGTCCCTGGGATTTTCCTGCGTCATGCCGCCCCATAGCATAGGATTTATCCTAGACATATAGGAAATCATGTGAGAACGAATCGGGAACACCGAATCACGAGGGTTGTTCCCTATGCTCCTGCGTCGTGTGGAGCGCCATCTGCGGCGTTTCGAAATCCCGCCCGCTCGCTTCGGAACCGAAGCCGTCGGCGATCCCCGTTTCGTCTTCGATCTTCGCCGCGGCCGCGAACCGCGCGCCCGCACCGTTGCCCGCGTCGATGCCTATATCGCACTGGCCGAAGCCAGGCTCGGCGCATGAGATATGGCGGCAGCGCGGCAATGCTCAGGATCGGTGTGGGTGCGTTCGCCAGCCGCCAAACGCGGAACAACGCTTTTCCGCCAAATCATCAAGTTCGTTTCTGGTGTTTTTTGTTTTTCCCGAAGGGCGCGCGGCCATTCGGAGGCCTCGCCAATCCTCCCCGCGCCACATTCCCTTTTTCCGCCGGCAAATCATCAAGTTTGAATCTGGTGTTTTTTGTTTTTCCCGAAGGGCACGCGGGCGTTTGGCATGCTTCACAACAAAAGCCCTCTCCTTCGTGGGAGAGGTTGGGTGAGGGTGGCCCGCACTCCAGGTCAGGGCGCTCGCCTAAGGCTCGCTCCAATCTCAGGAAATCCTTTAGTTCGTTTCTGGTGTTTTTTTATTTTCCCGAAGGAGCGTGCGCCCGTTCGGGAGGCATCGGCATCCCGCGGGAGCCGCCGATCCGCCCGGCGCTCGACCCCTCCCCGGCCGGCCCCACGCGAGGCCGCTCGATGAACCACGAAATTGGTGCCCCGGGAGAGACTCGAACTCCCGACCTGCGGTTTAGGAAACCGTTGCTCTGTCCTGCTGAGCTACCGGGGCCCGTCCGCGCCGGTAGGGCAAGCGCGCCGGTCGGGTCAATGCTACGGGTCCGAACCCTAGTGCGCCGTATCCGGCGGAACGATCGGCAGCGGCAACGGCGCGACCGGGACGCCCTCCTCCACCAGCGCCTTGGCCTCCGCCGCCGTCGCCTGGCCATGGATCGCACGCTCGGGCGCGTCGCCGTCATGGATCGCGCGCGCCTCCTCGGCGAAGCGGCTGCCGACATGTTCGGAGCCCTCCAGCAGCTTCGCCTGCGCCTTGGCCAGCGCGGCGAGCGCCGCCTTCATCTCCGCCGGAGCCGGCACCCCTTTCCGCATCGCCACCGCCGACGGCGTCTGGCGATTGCCCTTGGCCGAGACATTGGGCGCCATCACCGCCTTGTCGATCTCGCTCAGCCCGCAGATCGGGCAGGCGACCAATCCCCGCGCGCGCTGGTCCTCATAATCGGTGGAGGATCCGAACCACGCCTCGAACACATGGCCAGCGCCGCACGACAGGTCGAACACGATCATGCCGCCACCGCGACCGCGCCGATCGGCCGCCGATGATCGATCACCGGAATCCGCGCGCGCGCCTCCGCCACGTGGGCGGCGTCGATCTCGACCACCGCCACGCCCGGCGCCTCGCCCATGTCGATCACTATCTCCCCCCACGGATCAACCACCAGCGAATGGCCATAAGTGTGCCGGCCATCCTCATGCGTGCCGGTCTGCGCCGCCGCGATCACGAACGCCGCAGCCTCGATCGCCCGCGCGCGCATCAGCACATGCCAATGCGCCCGCCCGGTCGGCACGGTGAAAGCGGCGGGAATCGCGATCATCGTCGCGCCGGCATCGCTCAACGCGCCGAACAGAGCCGGGAAGCGCAGATCGTAGCAGATCGCGAGCCCCAGCCGTCCCCAAGGCGTATCCACCGCCACCGCCTGCCCGCCCGGCGCGTAGGCCGCCGATTCGCGGATCGACTGGCCATCGGGCAGGTCGACGTCGAACAGATGCATCTTGTCATAGCGCGCCCGGATCGCGCCTGTATCGTCGATCACGAAGCCGCGATTGGCGAACCGCCCGTCCGCCGCCTCGCTCCGCACCGCGATCGATCCCAGATGCACCCACAGTCTGTGCCTGGCCGCCGCCTCGCGCACCGCCGCCAGCGCGACATCCTGCTCTTCCGCCACGATAGTGCCGGCGGCGCGCGCGCGGTTCCGGTCGAGCACCGCGCTCATCTCCGGCGTGAATACCATGTCCGCGCCCTCGCCCGCCGCGCGCTCGATCGCCTCCACCAGCGCGCGCGCGCCGATCAGCGGATCGACCCCGCTATTGGCCTGGAACAAGGCGGCGCGCATCAGCCGGCCAGCATCGCATCGAGCTTGCCCGCGCGCTCGAGCGCGGCAAGCTCGTCCGATCCGCCGACATGGCTCCCGTTGATGAATATCTGCGGCACGGTCGTGCTGCCATTGGCGCGCTGGATCATTTCGGCCCTTCTGGGCCCGCCCAGGGTGATGTCATATTCCTCGAAATCCACGCTTTTCTCGCCCAGCAGCCGTTTCGCGCGCACGCAATAGGGGCAGAACATCTTGGAGTAGATCTCGACCTTCGGCATGTCCGTTCCTTGTCCGCCCGATCTGTGGTCGCCGGGCCGGACTGTCAACGCTCGTCCTGATGATCGCGCACCACCCGCGCCCAGCACAGCAGGTTGACCTCGGCCGCCCCTGCCCGCTTGAGCACGCGCGCGCAGCCGCTCGCGGTCGCGCCGGTGGTGTAGACATCGTCGATCAGGACGACGCGTCGGCCCTTCACCGCCTGCTTCCAGCCCTCGCCGACGCGGAACGCCCCCGCCACCGTCCGCGCCCGCGCCGTTCGGCCGAGCCCGCGCAAGGCCGGCGTGTTCTTGGGCCGATCGAGCAGGTCGAGCGCCAGTTCGCCGCCGCCGTCGCGCACCAGCGCCCGCGCGATCAGCGCCGCCTGGTTGTAGCCGCGCGACCAGATCCGCCAGCGGTGGAGCGGGATCGGCGCCACCAGCGCGCCCTCCAGCATCCCCCCGGCAACGCGCCGCATCGGCCGCGCCATCGTCAGCGCAACCCCCGGCCGCCGTCCATATTTGAGCTTGAGCGCGAGCGCGCGTGCGATCGGGCCGTAGGCGACCGCGGCGCGGGCGCGATCGAAGGGCGGCGGATCGGCAAGGCATGCGCCGCAGCGCGCTTCCTCGTGAAAGGCGAGCGCGATCGGCTCGCCGCATTGTGCGCAGCCCGGCCCGCCCAGGAAATCGAGCTTCTGCCAGCAGTCGAGGCAAAAGGCATGATCCTCGCCCACCACCGTGCCGCAACCCGGGCAACGCGGCGGCAGCGCGAACGCGATCACGTCACGGCCGGCATGCCGGGCAAGGTTGAGCAGCGACATGGGGCCGCTTGTCCGCCGCGTCGCGCGCGGGCACAAGCCCCCGCCGTGGAGCCGCCCGAAATCTTCGACCGCACCCTGCGCCGCTTGCGCCGTGACCGTGCCGCCCCGCATTTCGGCGAACACAGTTTCGTGCGCGACGCGATCGTCGAAGGCCTGCTCGACCGGCTCGATCTCGTCACCCGCAAATTCGATCATGCGCTCGACCTCGGCACCGCCGACGGCAGCCTCGCGCGGGCGTTGCGCGCGCGCGGCATCCAGGTCACCGCCGCCGACGCGGGCGCGCGCTTCGCCGCCGACGGCGTCCAATGCGACGAGGATCGCCTGCCCTTCCCGCCGCAAAGCTTCGACCTTATCGTCTCGGCGGGCGTGCTCGACAGCGTCAACGATCTCCCCGGCGCGCTCATCCAATGCCGCCGCGCGCTCAAGCCTGACGGCCTGTTCCTCGCGGGCTTCGTCGGCGCGGGCAGCCTGCGATGGCTGCGCGGTGTCTTGCTCGATGCCGATCAGGCGTCAGGCGCTGCGATCCCCCAACGCGTGCATCCGCTGATCGACGTCCGCGCCGCGGGCGATCTGCTGACCCGCGCGGGCTTCGTCCTGACCGTCGCCGACGGCGAACCGCTCGACGTCGGCTATGGCGATCCTTTCCGGCTGATGCATGATCTGCGCGGCATGGCGGCGGCCAATATGCTCGCCGGCCAGACCCTTCCGCTGACCCGCGGCCGCCTCGCTCTTCTCGCCCGGGCCTTTGCTGCCAAGGCCGATCCGGACGGCCGCCTGCGCGAGCGATTCGAACTGGTGTTCATGACCGGCTGGTCGCCGGGACCGGACCAGCCTCAGCCCGCGCGGCGCGGATCGGCAAGCGCGAGCCTCGCCGCCGCGCTCAAGCCGGGATCACAATAGGGCTTCGAGCAACCCTATCAGGGGTCGGTCGGGCGCGGGCATGTCGAGCCCGTACAGATCCTGGATCCGGACCCAGCGCAGGCTTCCCCCCTCCAGCGATTGCGGCGTGCCGCGCCATTTGCGGCACACATAGAGCAGCAGGATCATGTGCCGTGTGCCCCCCGGCTGCAGATCGCTCGCGAAGGTCGCGGGCGCCAGGCAGGCCGCCTCGACATCGATGCCCAGCTCCTCCTTCAACTCGCGAATCAGCGCGACCTCAGGCGTCTCGCCTTCCTCCACCTTGCCGCCGGGAAACTCCCACAGGCCGGCGAATGGCTTTCCGGGCGGACGCTGCTGAATCAGCAACCGCCCATCGGCATCGATCAGGGCCGCGGACGCGACAGGCAGGAAATTCATGAAATCCTTTCTTTACCCAACCCGGCTAAAATCGAGCCCTGTGTCCGTCGAATATTGCGGATGGGCGAGGTCATGACCGTCATTTGCGGGAGCGCGATACGCCTCCGCGATAGCGCGAATCGGGCTTCGTTCAATGGGTGAGATCTTGGTCACGGGTCAGGCCGATTCGGCACGAGCCGATCAGGTCGTGGGAATTGGACATGAAACGCCGCATGATCAAACTCATCGCCAATGTCCGCGGAGCGACCGCAATCGAATACGGCTTGATCGTCGCGCTGATCGTGATCGCGATCGTGGTGGCGATCTCCAGCCTGGGCGGCTCCAACGGGGATTTGTGGGGCAACATGACCAATAAGGTCAGCAACTCGCTCCCCGTATCGTAAAAATAATTGCCCTGCTGGCACATTAAATATTCGGAAACCAGTATCGTATAAGAGAGCAGTGCTGGTCCGCTCCATAAGGCAGCCGGCGCCGTGAAGTTAGGACCTACGAAAGTCGATCGACGAGGAGATTAAGTCATGCGTGCCATTCGGAATTTCATCAAGAACAGCAAGGGTGCTACGGCCATCGAATACGGCCTGATTGCCGCTCTGATCGCGGTTGCCGCGATCGGCGCCATGTCGACCCTGGGCACCAAGCTCAAGAACACGTTCTCTAACGTGTCGAACAACATGAACGTCTCGTAATCCACGATTACAGACTGACACAAGCGGGGCCGGTGCAAGCGATTGCACCGGCCCTTTTGCTTGTCCTGGGTCAGCCCTCGACGAATGTATCGCTTGTGTAACATTAACTAAGTTCGGAAAGAGAGCCTCCCTAAATCTTATTTTACTCTATGGATAGGCTCGTTTGGGGAGCCGAACCTGTGGAGGCACACATGCGGTTTTTGAAGAACCTGATCGCGAACAGTCGCGGAGCGACAGCGATCGAATATGGCTTGATCGCGGCGCTGATCGCGGTCGCGGCGATCGGAGCGATGGCTGCGCTCGGGACCAAGCTCAACAACACCTTCTCGAACGTTTCCAACAATATGAACGTATCGTAATTGCGCTCCCCCTCCCGCGCTCCCACGCGGGAGGGGCTCAACCGATCGCGAGAAACTTGGCGCGGCGCTGAGCGAGCAGGGCCGCGGGTTCCAGTCCCTCCAGGCTCGCCAATTCTTCCTCGATCGCACTGCCCAGCGTCGCTATTGCGGTCGCAGGGTCGCGCTGCGCACCGCCGATCGGTTCCCGCACGACCCGGTCGATTACGCCCAATTTTTCGAGGTCCTGCGCGGTAATCTTCATCGCTTCGGCGGCATCCGCCGCCTTTTCCGGTCCGCGCCAGAGTATGCCCGACGCTCCTTCCGGCGAGATCACAGAATAGATTGCATGCTCGAACATGAGCACGCGGTCGGCGGCCGCAAGCGCTACCGCGCCGCCTGATCCGCCTTCACCCACGATCGCCGCCACCAGCGGTACGGAGAGCGCGAGGCATTGCTCGGTCGAGCGCGCAATCGCCTCCGCCTGCCCGCGCTCTTCCGCCTGGACACCCGGAAAGGCTCCCGCGGTGTCGATCAAGGTCACCACGGGCAGTCCGAACCGATCCGCGAGCCGCATCAGGCGAATCGCTTTGCGGTAACCTTCGGGTTTGGCCATGCCGAAATTGTGGCGGATGCGACTGGCGGTATCGTCGCCCTTCTCGTGCCCGATCACCATCACGCGTCGGCCGGCGATTCGGCCAAGCCCGCCAACGATCGCCTGGTCATCGGCAAAGGCGCGATCGCCCGCAAGCGGTATAAAATCGTCGACGAAGCCTGCGATAAAATCCTTCAGATGAGGCCGTTCCGGATGGCGCGCGACCTGCGTCTTTTGCCATGGGGTCAGCTTGGAATAAGCTTCCCGCAGCAGGCGGTCAGCCTTGGACTGGAGCTTTGCCACTTCCGCTTCGATATCGAGTGTGCCGTCGTGGCTGTCCGCGGTCTCGCGCAACTCGACGATCCGTGCTTCGAGCTCGGCGATCGGCTTTTCGAATTCGAGGTAGGATGCCATCGCGCGCCGGTTAGGAGCCGGAACGGCCAGCGTCAACGCGGCTGATCATTTCGGATTGGCGAGCGGATGACGTTGGTTGACCAGCTCCACCAGCCTGCGGCTGTCGACATGCGTATAGATTTGGGTAGTCGCGATATCGGCATGGCCCAGCATGGTCTGTAGCGCTCGCAGGTCGGCGCCGCCCTCCAGCAAATGCGTGGCAAAGGCATGCCGCAGCACGTGCGGGCTGATCCGATCCGGCCTGATTCCCGCGTCGGCCGCCAGATTCCGCAGCAGCTGGAACAGGCGAACCCGGCTGAGATGCCCTGTCTCCCCCGATGGAAAGAGGTAAGCCCCTTCCTTCGGCAGCGTTGCAGCATATTCAGCCGCTGCTGCGCGGGCGCGGTCCGAAACCGGCACCAGCCGTTCGCGCCCGCCCTTGCCGCGTAGGATCAGATAGGGCTGATCGTGCCGCACCAGATTGCGCGGTAGCGATACCAGTTCGGTCGCCCGGAGCCCTGAGCCGTAAAGCAGCTCGATCAGCGCCGAGAGACGCAGATTGGCGGGCGAACGTTCGATCGAGAGCCGTCGTTCGATCTCGGCAAACAGGCGGTCTACATCCTCATGGCCCAACGTGCGCGGCAGCGTGCGTGCCGCACCCGGCCGCGGTAGCGCGTCGGACGGGTCGTCAGGCCGCAGCCCTTCCTCGGCGAGGAAAGCGAAGAAGCGCCGCAGCGCCGACGATTTGCGCGCAACGCTGCTGCGCGCGAGCGGGAGCCACTGCTCGCCGAGCCGGCGGAGCATTGCGGCATCGGCCTGACCGAGCCCACCGCCGAGCGATTCGGAGGCGCCGGCCAAATCGCGGCCATAAGCCGCCAAGGTGTTGCGTGCCGCGCCCGCCTCGGCCGCCATCATTTCCAGGAAGCGCTCGATCAGCGCCCGATCCTCTCCGCTCGCAGCGGCGGCGGTCACAGCCGCGTCATCGCCTCGGCCGCGATCATCCGCGCTTCGCTCTCCATGCCGACCGCACGCAGCGCGCTGATCATCTGGTAGAAGTCGGCGGCCGGGATGCCGGTCCATTTCGGCGATTGCATGCCCGCAGCCACCAGTAACGCGACGGTGCCGCGCTGGCGTGCCGCGACCGCATGCCGAAGCGCGGTGCCGTACCGGCTCGGCTGGCCGAGTGTTACGCCTAGCTTGCCCGCGAGCTGGACAGCATCACCATCGCCGAGCCGGCCAAGACCAGCAAGCGCGGACACAAGCAACGCGCTGCGCTGCACCCCCGCTTCGCCTGCGCGATCCGCGAATTTGCGCACGCGCGCCGCACTGATCGTGACCACCGGCCGGCGGGCCCCGACCGCAAGGATCGACCAGGCACGATCGCCGTCTGATCCGCTCGTTGCCTCGGCAACGCTCGCCCAGCGTTCAGCCTGAACGTCGAGTCCGGCTGCGAGCATGGACGCAACCAATGCCGCCACATCGTCCTTCTGGTCGCTGGACGGCGCAATTCCCGCAGCGGCGCGTGCGGTCAGGATCGACGCCGCATAACGGTCGCGCTCACCGCCATCGCCGTTGGCGGCGGCGTCCCAGATGGCGTGCATCGCCGCCAGCCGCGCATCATCGTCATCGCCGCGATAGGCGGCGCGCAGACGACCCGACGGGCTGGCCGTATCCTCATCCCCGGCCTCGTCCATGACGCGGCCATAGAGATCGACCAGATCCGCACTGGACAACACGCCCAGTGCCGCCGCAACCCGAGCCGGTCCGATCCGTTCCGACGCCGAAAGCATCGGCGCACGCGCGAGCCACGCCTGATACCAGACCGGCGCGCCATCGAGCAAAGTCTGCGGGATCGTGATCCCAAGCGCGCTCGCCAGTCCGAAGCGCCAATCGGTCATCGTATCGACCGCCGCCCATTCGATCTGGATGTCGCGCCGTCCGCCGCCGCTTGCGGCGACCAGCCGTTCGGCGAGCGGATGGTCGATGGGATCATTGGGCGGGCCACGACCGATCGTCGCGTTGGCGGTCGCACCGTCGCCGGCGAGCGTCGCACATATCGCATGGATCATCGGCCAGGCCGGCTGGCCGCCGACCTGCTCGTCGCCGTCTGGCAAGGGGCACAGGCCCTGCGGATCGGAGGTCGCGAGCGCCGATTCGATCGCGACCCTGCGCAGGCGGGGGCTAAAACGCTCGACGTCGACGCCCTGCACCAGGATCCGCGCAGCATCCGCCTCACCCAGGCGCAGCAGCAAGGCGGCGCGATCCGCTACCCAATCCGCCTGGCCCTCACCCACAGGCGCAGGCGTTGCGCCGATCAAGGCCCGCCGAAGCATGATTTCCGCCCAGCGCGACGCGATCGGCGCCTGCAACCGGCGCATCATCGTGACGATGTAGCGCCCGTCCGCGTCGCCAAAGGCGTCGACGCCATAGATAGGGTCGGTCCCCACCAGCGCCAGCGACCTCTTGGCAGCATCCGGCATCTCCTCGGGCGGAGTCACCTCGATCGCTGCCAGTTTGGCGATGTCCGCCGGCAGCAGGGAAGGGCTGGTTTCGGCGACCGCCTCGTCAGCTCCCGGCGGCGTTGCAACCGCAGGCACCGGCGCAACCGCAGCCCCTGGCTGAGGCTGGCTGGGCGCAGAACCAGCGGCTGCGGCCTTTGGCGGGGCGCCGCCAAAGCCGGGCGGCAATAGCGACTGCGGCGCGTCCTGCCCCAGCGCGGGAAGCGCGACAGCGAGCCCCACACCCGCCGCCAATGATGCGAGAAGCTTAGTGCGTCGCCGCATTGACGGTCACCGGCTGCTCGATATGCGTCAGCGGCACCGGGCGATCGAGCGCCGCCAGCGCCAGCAACGCGCCGACGATGACCACAAGGACGATGAGGAGAATCAGGATCGGGCGCGGCAACTTGGCATCCTTCAAGAATTCATATTCGGCGCGCTTTTGCCCGACCCGGGGCGCCTGTGTATAGCCCCTCCCGCCATGTCTTCCGCCTGCGCGCACCAGCATGATCCGATATCGCGTCCGATCGTGCTGGTCGGGCTGATGGGCGTCGGCAAATCCACCGTCGGGCGGCGGCTCGCCAATCGCCTGCATTTGCCCTTCGCCGATTCGGATCATGAGATTGAGGAAGCGGCCGGCCTTACCATTGCCGAGATGTTCGAACGCTATGGCGAGGCAGAATTCCGCGACGGCGAACGGCGCGTGATCGCGCGCCTGATCGACGGCAACCCCAAAGTCATCGCCACCGGCGGTGGCGCTTTCATGGAAGAGCAGACGCGCACGCTGATCCTTGAGCGTGCGACCGCAATCTGGTTGGACGCCGACATCGATGTTCTGACGGAGCGGGTCGGCCGCCGCGCGGGCTCCCGACCGTTGCTTAAGGACGCCGATCCGCGCGAGAAACTCGCTGCTTTGGCGGAAGCGCGCAACCCGATCTATGCGCTCGCGCCCATCCATATACGGAGCCGCCCTTTGCCTCATGACGCGACCGTCGATTCGATCATGAAAGCGCTCGGCCGATGATCCGTGTCGAAGTCGGCCTGGGTGAGCGGAGCTACTCGATCCTGATCGAGTCAGGGCTGCTCGATCGTGCCGCCGATCATCTCGCGCCGCTCGCGCGCGGCGGCCGGCTGGTGGTAGTCACCGATGAATCGGTCGCGGCAACCCAATTACCGCGCCTCGTCGCCGGGCTAGGTGATATCCGCGTCGAACCGATAGTCCTGACCCCGGGCGAATCGACCAAGAGCTGGGCGACGCTCGAGCGGCTTACCGATCAGCTGATCGAACTCGGCGTCGAACGCAGCGACCGCATCGTCGCGCTGGGCGGGGGCGTGATCGGCGACCTGGTCGGCTTCGCCGCATCGATCCTCAAACGCGGCTGCGGCTTCATCCAGATTCCCACCACCCTGCTCGCGCAGGTCGACTCATCCGTTGGCGGCAAGACCGCGATCAACAGCCGGGCTGGCAAGAACCTGGTCGGCGCCTTCCACCAGCCCGATCTGGTGCTGATCGATCCCGCCACGCTCGACACGCTACCGGGGCGCGAATTGCGCTCGGGCTATGCCGAGGTCGTCAAATATGGGCTAATCGACGATTTCGACTTCTTCTCCTGGTGCGAAAGCCATGCCGCCGCCTTGCTGGCAGGGGACCGGGACGCGCGAACCCACGCGATCGCACATAGCGTCTCCGCCAAGGCGCGCGTGGTCGCCGCCGACGAGCGCGAGACGACCGGCACGCGTGCCTTGCTCAACCTTGGCCACACATTCGGCCACGCGCTCGAGGCAGAGACCGGCTTTTCCGATACATTGCTCCATGGCGAGGCGGTGGCCTGCGGCATGGCGCTCGCCTTCCGTTTCTCGGCCGCGCAAGGGCTATGCCCAGGGCAGGATGCGGTGCGCGTCGCCAATCATCTCGACCAGCTCGGCCTTCCCACCACGCTCCGCGCGGCGCATGCCGATACCGACGGCGCAACTTTGGTCGGTCATATGGCGCACGACAAGAAGATGGAAGGCGGCAAACTCCCCTTCCTCCTCGCACGCGGCATCGGCCAGACCTTTCTCGCGAAGGACGTCGACCTCACCGAAGTCGCACATTTCCTAGATACCGAGCGTTAAGCCTCCCGACGAAGAACCTAGCTGCGCATGGCAGCGAAAGAGGCACGATGCCGCGCCATCGTGACGTGCGGCACCGTGCCTTAATCAGCAGAATGCAATGCAGAGGATCAAGCCGATCAGGACGTCGATCGCGATCACCCCGACCACTGCGACAACTGCACCGATAAATGCCCCTGCTATCCCGCCGCCGGTCGCACCCGCAATCGTGCCTTCCGGCCCGACGACGGTACCGAGTATACCGCCGACTGCACCGAGCAGGCCTGCGCCAAGCAGTCCGCCGGCAACGATGATGGTGGCAAGCGCCACGAGGCCCCACCAGCTGATCTGCGCACCGAAATAGGTTTTCAGGCAGTTCAACACGCACTTAAGCATCGGCTTTCTCCCCTTTCCCACAGCGGCACCCGCATCTCAGGGTGCAGCATAGGATCGAGACGAGCACCACCATCCCCTGCTCGATTGGATTATGCGAAGTATATTGGTAGATCATCAGCCAGGCGACCACCGCCGCCAGCGCGATGATCCACAGAACCAGTCTCTCGATAATCATTGGCATCACTCCCGCTCTTTTTTGCGCAGAAGATATACACCATGAATCCGTTTCGCCGAAGAAACTATTTCGGTATTAACATGGCAGCAGATGTACTTAATCCTGAAGCAGTTTTTCAAACTGCGAGTTGGACAGCACGCAGGAAAGACAATAGCGCCTTCAAGGAACGGCACACATGCGACAGGTCTAAAATTCTATCGCTTGCCGCCTGCCGGCGCCGCTTGCCAGGCGAGCAGCAGCCACCCCAGGATCATTCCCAATCCGCCAATCGGCGTGACCGCCCCCAGCCAGTGCGGCCAGCCGAGTGCCATCATATAGAGCGTTGCAGCGAACAACGCCGACCCGGCAAGCAGCAGGAACGCCGCGATGTTCGCGCGCAATTGCACGGCGACGATCGCCGCGAGCGCATGCACCATCTCATATTCGCCGCCCGTCCTGAGCCACTCCGCCGCCTTGACGTTGGCGACCCCATGCGCTCCGAAAGCTCCAGCGATTACGGCGATTGCGCCGGACAGGGCGGCAAGTGGTACGAGGGCGCGCTTCACAGCGTGGCGATCGCGAGCGCCGCGGCCACGGCTAGTGCAGCAATACTGACGATCAACACGGCGCCCGCGATCATGTCCTTGATCGCCTTGATCTCGGGGTGAAGCCCTGGATGAAGCAGATCGATTACGCCCTCGATCGCCGAATTGAGCAGTTCAAGCGCCAGAACCATGGCCGCGACGATCGCCACAAGCGCCCACCAGACTGGCGGCGGCCGTAGCAAAACCAGCAGAGTTAACGCGGCCAAGGCTGCAACAGCTTGCGTCCGGAAGCTCGACTCGCGCAGCCAGCCCGCGCGAAGCCCAGCCACCGCAAATCCGAGCCGCTGATGCAGGGGCCGATTCTTCACTCCCCATCCTCCAGCAGCGGTTGGTCGACCGAAAAGAGCGTGCGGGCCTCCTCGGAAAAGACGCCCTTCTCCGCCTGGACGCGCAATCTTTCCTTGTCGCGCGCGCGATACGCCGTCTCGATGCGCTGGATACGATCGTCCTCCACGCCCAGCGTCTTGAGCACCTTGCGCCCCATCAGAACCGCGCTTTCGAACACTTCCCGGATCACCGCGGCGGTATCCAGCCCGCGATAACGGGTCAGCGCGCGACGATCATAAGCGCGCACATAGACGGCCGCCTGCCGAAAGGTCTTGAGCGCCAGTTCCAGCTCTTCCCGGCTCAGCTGATCCTGGTCCATCGCGAACACGATCACCTGTGCTTCCCCGCCGCCCGCCTGCTTGAGCAGGTCAAGCCGGGTGCCGTCACCATAATAGACTTTCGCGCCGAACTGGGCGGCGACGTCGATCATCTCCGCGTCATTGTCGATGATCGTGACGGTGAAACCCGCACCCATCATCATCTGAGCGACGGTCTGGCCAAATCGCCCATAGCCGACCACCACCGCAGTCGATTGCTCGGCGGCTTCCGGCCCGTCGAGATCGTCGCGCCGGGCCTCTTCCTTCGGCCGATTGTAACGCGTCGCCAGCTTCATCAGGAACGGCGTGGTCACCATTGAAAGGGTCACGATCGCGCCGAACAGGCTGGCCGCCTCGGGCGCGACGAGCTGCGCGGCAGCAGCCTGGCCGAACAAGACGAAGCCGAATTCCCCGCCCTGACTGAGCAACAGGCCGAGCGCGAATGCAGGACGCCGTTCAACCCCGAACAGCATCGCCAGCAGCGAGATGATCGCGGCTTTGACCACAACCACCGCCAACGCCATCCCGATCACGAACATCGGCCGCGCGATGATCGCGTGCAGGTCGAGCCGCATCCCGACCGCGATGAAGAACAGGCCGAGCAATACGGTGCGGAACGGCTCGACGTCCGCCTCCAGCTCGTGCCTGTAAGGCGAATCCGCCAGCATCACGCCCGCGACAAAGGCGCCAAGCGCGGTTGAAAGGTGCAGCGTCTGCATCACAGCGGCGGCGGTCAACACCGTGAACAGGCCCGCCGCCACGAACAATTCGCGTTCGCCCAAGCCGCCAATCAATCTGAACAGCGGCGTGAAGAGATAGCGTCCGGCGAGCACCAGCCCGACAACCGCCCCGATCGTGTAGATAACCAGCAGCCACCCCGGCGGCGTGCCTGGATCGGCGGGGACGCGCGAGAGGCTGGCGATGATCGTGATCAGCGGCACGATGGACAGGTCCTGGAACAGCAGAACCGAGAAAGCACGTTCGCCAAACGGCGTGTTGAGCCGCCCTGCGGACTGCAGCAGCGGCAACACCTGCGCGGTCGAGGACAAGGCCAAAGGCAGGCCGAGCGCAAGCGCCGCAGGCCAGCTGAAACCGCCTGAATAGATCACCGCCGCGATCGCGCCGCCGCACAGGACCACCTGCACCAGCCCAAAACCAAAAATGTCGCGCCGTAGCCGCCACAATCGGGTGAGGTTGAGCTCAAGCCCAACCAGGAACAGCAGCAACGTGATGCCAAGGTCGGCGATCGAAAGCTTGCTCTGCGCGCCATCGACCAGTCGCATCGCCTCGGGCCCGATCAGCGCACCCGCGACGAGATAGCCCAAGGTGGCGCCGAGCCCGAGCTTGCGGAACAGCAGCACGAAGGCGAGCGCCACCCCGAGCATGATGAAGCCATCGGTGACGAGCGTTTCGTTCATGCCGCTTGCGCGGTCGCGGCGCGCGCGGCTGCCTCGGCCACCGCCTCGAACGCCAGGCGGATCGACGCGTGGCGCGCACTATGCGCCCGCGCCGGACTGAAGATTTCCAGACCCGGCCAGCTGCCCGGATCTTCGCGTGCACCGGCCAGAAAAGCGGTCAGCGCATCGCGCGCCTGCTCCAGCTCAGACAGACTGCGGCCGATCGCATGTGCACCCATCAGCGCCGCTGATGCCTGGCCTAGCGCGCAGGCGCGGACCTCCTGCCCCAGCTCGTTTATCCTCCCCTGCTCATCCAGCACGACATCGACCGTGACGCGGCTACCGCAGATCGGTGAACGGCGTTCGGACGTACCATCCGGTTGGGGCAGCCGCACCTGATGCGGGATGCTGGTCGCGAGCTTGAGGATTTGCGTGTTGTAAAGGGCCGCGGTCATAAGGCTTAGCGGCTGTTCGCCTGCACAGCGTCGGCGCTGGCATTGTCCGGACTGACAGCCTGGCCGCGGCGGCGCTGGACCCAGTCCACCACCGCGCGACCGCTCGCGTTCAGCAGCGGATAGGTGCGCGAATTGCGGACGAACGCCGGACGTTCGGACGCCCCGCCATAGATGGTGTCATAGGCCAGGTTGACGCCGAGGAAGAGTACAGTCGCAATCAGCAGCCCCTTGACCGCACCAAAGCCGAGCCCAAGCGCGCGATCGACCGAGCCCAGCACCGATTTCTTGGTGCGCCGGCCGAGCGAGGCCGCGACCAGCTTGCCGCCGAGAAAAACCGCGCCGAATACGAGGACGAAGGACAGGACCGATGCGCCGCTCGGGCTTTTGACGACATGGACGAGCAGACTCGCGACTGGACCGTGCAAAAGCTTCAGCGCGAAGATGGCCGCCGCCCAGGCGAAGAGCGACAGCACTTCCATCACGAAGCCGCGCATCAGCCCCATGACGGCACCGCCGCCAATCAGGAGGAAGACGATGATGTCCATCGCGGTCAGCATGATGACGCTATGGCGATCGGTCCCGCCAATCACAAGGCTTGGCGATCGGCGGACTACCGGGGCGGAAAAAAGGGCCGCCCCGGCATGTCGCTTATATCAGCTCGCCGGCTTGACCGAATTGTTCAGCTCATCGTGGTCGAGCGTACCGTCGCCATTCTTGTCGGCCGCCTTGAAACGCTCGGGCGTCGCGTCGAGATAAGCCTGCTTGGTGACATAGCCGTCTGCATCCGCCTTGACGCCGATGAATGCGCCCTTTGCCATCGGATCGAGATCCGCGACTTTGATCTTCTCGGCACCCTGGCTGAAAAAGCCCCAGCCTTGCTCGCGGAAGTTGGCGAACTCCTCCGGCGTGACCTTGCCGTCGCCATTGCTGTCGGCGAACTGCATCAGATCCATGTCCTGCGCCACTGCCGGACCGGACATCGCCGCCATCGCCACCGCCGAAGCAATCAGAATCAATCCCATGCGCATTGATAATCCTCCCCATTCCTATGGACTTGTCAGACATATCACATGAAATGAGCTTGTCACGCCGCAGCTGATGCCGTGCCCCCGGCTTTGCGACTAATCGCTTGCGCTCGCCCGGCTCTTTGCCCACCTCGCGCTGCATCATGCGAATCCAGGCGAAGATATGCGGGCTGTCCACACCCGAAAGCGTCGATGCGGCGGTGGCTAACGGCGCCGCATGGCTGGGCTTCGTCTTCTTCCCCAAAAGCCCACGCAGCCTCCCGCCCGAACGGGCTGCATCCCTGATCGCGCATGCGCCTGATGGCGTGGGCAAGGCTGCCGTGCTGGTCGATCCGGATGACTCCCTGATCGCGCAGGTGATCGATGCGGGCGTGACCGCGATCCAGCTGCACGGCGACGAAAGTCCCGAGCGCGTGGCCGCCCTTCGGCGCCATGGCATCGAACTGTGGAAGGCAATTCCCGTGCGCACCCGCGCCGATCTCGACGCGGCGCGCGCTTATCGCGGTGCTGCCGACCGGGTCCTCTATGACGCCAAGACACCCAAGGGCACGCTTCCGGGCGGTATGGGTCTGCGCTTCGACTGGACATTGCTTGATGGCTTCGGCCATCCGCTGGACTGGGCGCTGTCGGGGGGCCTCGACGCCGATAATCTCGCCGAGGCTACCCGCATCACCGGCACGCGGCTGGTCGACGTTTCGTCGGGCGTGGAAAGCGCACCGGGCGTCAAGGATGTGGACAAGATCGCCGCCTTCCTCCAAGCGGCGGCGCGTCTATGACCCTTCCGAACAGCCTTCGACAGCAGCCCGATCCCTCGGGTCATTTTGGCGAATATGGCGGCCGTTATGTCGCCGAAACGCTGATGCCGCTCATCCTGGAGCTGGAACGCGAATATCGTGCGGCCAAGGCCGATCCCGCATTCAAGGCCGAGCTTGACGGGCTGATGACTCACTATGTCGGCCGTCCGAGTCCGCTCTATTACGCCGAGCGGCTGACCGAGACGCTGCGCGCCAGCGCCCCCGAAGGCATGGGCGCAAAAGTCTATTTCAAGCGCGAAGAGCTCAATCACACCGGCGCGCACAAGATCAACAATTGCATCGGCCAGATATTGCTCGCGCGCCGAATGGGCCGCACCCGGATCATCGCCGAGACCGGCGCGGGCCAGCATGGTGTCGCCACTGCGACCGTCGCCGCGCGCTTCGGCCTGCCCTGTGTCATCTATATGGGGGCAAAAGACGTCGAGCGGCAGCAGCCGAACGTCTTTCGGATGAAGCTTCTCGGTGCCGAGGTGATACCGGTCACGAGCGGCGCGCAGACGCTTAAGGATTCGATGAATGAGGCGCTGCGCGACTGGGTCGCCAACGTCCACGACACTTTCTACATCATTGGCACCGCCGCAGGCCCCCATCCGTATCCTGAACTGGTGCGCGACTTCCAGTCGGTGATCGGCACCGAGGCCAAAGCCCAGATCATGCAAGCCGAGGGGCGCCTGCCCGATTTGCTTGTCGCTGCCGTCGGAGGTGGCTCGAACGCGATCGGCTTGTTCCATCCTTTCCTCGATGACGAGGATGTCGCGATGCTCGGCATCGAGGCGGCCGGCCACGGGGTTCAGACCGACAAACATGCCGCGTCGCTGAACGGTGGCACGCCTGGCATCCTCCACGGTAACCGCACCTATCTGCTCCAGGACGAGGACGGGCAGATCACCGAAGCCCATTCGATCTCGGCAGGTTTGGATTATCCCGGCATCGGCCCCGAACATAGCTGGCTGCACGATATCGGCCGCGTGAGGTACGAGCCGGTCACCGATCAGGAAGCACTCGACGCCTTCCAGCTCTGTTCGCGCACCGAAGGCATCATCCCCGCGCTCGAAAGCGCGCACGCCATCGCCGCGGTCGTGCGCAACGCGCGCGATTATCGGCGCGACCAGATCATCCTGCTCAACCTCTCCGGCCGCGGCGACAAGGACATCTTCACCGTAGCAAGCGCGCTAGGGGCGCAGCTGTGACTACCCATTGCTGCGAGATGATGCGGGCCAACGTCGAGAACACATGCGCGCAGCACCAGAAGCGCTCCGACTGCCCTGACTGCTTGATCAGCTATTCGGAGCGGTGGAACGCTTACGGTATCATGATTCACGACGGTGGTTCGTCGTCAATTGGCATTCAATTTTGCCCATGGTGCGGTCAGCATCTTCCCAAAACAGATGAGATGGACCTGGACAATCTCGGCGCGGATCAGGGAGGAGCAGAATGACCCGCCTTTCCGACGCCTTTGCCAAAGGCCGCCCTGCCCTGGTCTGCTTCGTCACGGCGGGTGATCCCACGCCCGCAGCCACCCCCGCGATCCTGGATGCACTGGTAGAAGGCGGTGCGGACGTAATCGAGCTCGGCATGCCCTTCACCGATCCGATGGCGGACGGTCCCGCAATCCAGCGCGCCAACCTGCGCTCGCTTGGCGCCGGCACGCGCACCCCCGACATTTTCGCGATCGCCAATGGCTTCCGAGCGCGCCACCGCGACGTGCCGCTGGTGCTGATGGGTTATGCGAATCCGATGCTCCATCGCGGCGCTGCCTGGTTTGCAGATCAATGCGCCGGGGCCGACGTCGACGGCGTCATCTGCGTCGACGTGCCTGCCGAGGAAGATGAGGCCCTTGGGCCCGCGCTTCGATCCGAGGGTATCGCGCTGATCCGCTTGGCCACGCCTACCACGGATGCCAACCGGCTGCCGACCGTGCTGCACGGCGCGGGTGGCTTCCTTTATTATGTCTCGGTGGCGGGCATCACCGGCATGCAGCAGGCCGCGGCCGGTAGTATCGCCGAGGCGGTTGCGCGATTGAAGCGCGATACCGATCTTCCGATCGCGGTAGGCTTCGGCGTTCGCACACCGGAGCAAGCCGCCGAGATCGCTCGCGTCGCGGACGGCGTGGTTGTGGGTTCCGCGATCGTCGACCTGATAGCCAGGGCGGCGGAGGATGGCGACGATCCGGCGCCTGCCGTCGCAGGCTTCGTGAAACAGTTGAGCAACGCGGTGCGAGCCGCGCGGAAGGAGATGGCGGCATGAGCTGGATCGATCGGGTGCGCAACGCGCTGCCTTTCATTCCCAAGCGCGAGACGCCCGACAATCTCTGGCACAAATGCCCGAGCTGCGGGACGATGCTGTTCACGCGCGAATATGAGGAAAATCAGTCGGTCTGCCCCAAATGCCAGCATCACGGACGGATCGGGCCGGATGAACGTTTCGACGCGATTTTCGATAGCGGTATCTACACCCCGCTGCCTTCGCCGCAGGTGCGCGAGGACCCCCTCAAGTTCCGCGATTCCAAGAAATATGCGGATCGACTTAAGGCCGCCCGCGCCAAGACCGGCGAGAGCGACGCACTGATCAATGCCAGCGGCCGGATCGAAGGCTTCAAGGCGATCGTCGGTGTGCAGGATTTCGCCTTCCTCACCGGCACAATGGGCCTGGCCGTTGGCGCCGCTTTCGTGGCGGGCATTCAGTCCGCAATCGCGGAGCGTTGCCCCTATATCATCTTCACCTCGGGCGGGGGCGCGCGCATGCAGGAAGGCATAATGAGCCTGATGCAGATGCCAAAGACCACGGTCGCGGTACAGCAGCTGCACGAAGCCGGCCTGCCTTATATCGTCGTGCTGACCGATCCGACTACCGGCGGCATCACCGCGTCCTACGCGATGCTCGGCGATATCCAGATAGCCGAACCGGGGGCGCTGATCGGCTTTGCAGGCCAGCGCGTGATCGAAAGCACGATCCGCGAGAAGCTTCCCGAAGGCTTCCAGCGCGCCGAATATCTGCTCAGTCACGGCATGCTCGATATGGTCGTGCATCGCCACAAATTGCGCAGCGAATTGGCGCGTCTGATCTCCTACCTCTGCCCCGGCAAGCAGGCGGCGTGACCGGCGTCCTCTCCCCCTGGGGGAGAGGGGCGGATGACGCGAAGCGTCGCCGGGGTAAGGGTGCGATTACCCAGCCTCCCGCACCTTCTCCTCGCCTCTCTCCGGCAAGCGGAGAGCGGCAATAATGCCCGATTTCGCCGTCTCGTCCGATCCCGCCGTCCAGCGCCAGCTGGACCGGCTCGCGACCCTGTCCCCCGGCGCCGATATCCTCGGCCTGGAACGGGTCAGCGCCCTCCTCCACCGGCTGGGCGATCCGCACCGCGCGCTATCGCCGGTGTTTCACGTCGCCGGCACCAACGGCAAGGGATCGACCTGCGCTTTCCTCCGCGCGGCGCTCGAGGCGTCGGGCCACAAGGTCCATGTCTATACCAGTCCCCACCTCGTCCGCTTCAACGAGCGGATACGCGTCGCCGGCGCGCTGATCGAAGACGCTCTGCTGGCATCCTTGCTGGAAGAGGTACTGGATATCGCCGACGGCATTTCACCCAGCTTCTTCGAAGTCACCACGGCCGCCGCTTTCCTCGCGTTCGCGCGCACGCCGGCGAATGCGTGCATCATCGAAGTCGGCCTCGGCGGACGACTTGACGCCACCAACGTGCTGGAAAAGCCGCTGGTTTGCGGCATCGCGCAATTGGGCCTCGATCATCAGCAGTTCCTGGGCGACCGGATCGAGCAGATCGCTGCCGAGAAAGCCGGTATCGCCAAGCCGGGCGTACCGCTCATCACTCAGCATTATCCCGCCGCGCAGGCCAATGAGATCGGCCGGGTGGTGCGCGAAATCGGGGCGGAATGGCTAGCCAAGGGCGGTGCCTGGGACGCGTCAGCCTATCGCCGCAAACTCCATTACCGCGATGCCCAAGGTGAGTTGGAGCTGCCCCTGCCGCGGCTGCCTGGCGCGCATCAGGCAGGCAATGCAGCGCTTGCGGTCGCCATGCTCCGGCACCAGCGGGATATTGAGGTCCCGGTGGCGTCGCTCCGCGCGGCGATGGGATGGGCGGAATGGCCTGCCCGGCTGCAACGGCTGAGCGAAGGCCCCATGGCCAAGCTGCTCCCCTCCGGCAGCGAATTGTGGCTCGACGGCGGGCATAACCCTGCCGCGGCGCGCGCGATCGCGGATTTCTTCCGCAGCCGACTCAGCCCCGGCCGGCCATTCCACCTCATCCTCGGAATGCTCGCGAACAAGGATCTGCGCGGCTTTCTCGAGCCTTTTGCCGGTAGCGGAGCGCACATCCACGCGGTTCCGGTCGAGGGCCATGCCCATCACGATCCGGCAGCGGTGATCGCTACCGCCGGTGAGGTGGATCTATCCGCCGACGCCGCTCCAGACGCGCGCACAGCGCTCACGACGATTGCGGCAGAAAAGGGCGAACAGCCGCTCGTTCTGATTGGCGGCTCGCTTTATCTTGCCGGAACGGTGCTGGCCGCGAACGGAACCCCGCCGGTCTAACGCATGCTGCGCATGCGAAATTGTCGCATATTGTGCGAGCCTTGGCTGAGGCCTGGACACCTTGATCTGCTTGCACGAGGCGCACGCAACCATCCCCTTCACGCCTCTTAGAAATCTTGCGCAAGGGATGATTGCATTTTCTGCAGCTGCGATGAAACGTTTTGAACTGGCGCTAAATTGAGCCGAGCCTATTTGCGCTGCGCCGCACAACGAAGCGGCAACCGCAGAAGGAAAATATTGTGAAGACGTTCGAAAATGCGACCAGCCTGGTGCTCGCGCTTGCCGCGCAAGCGCTTGCCATTGGTGTAATTCTCGCCCTTTGATGGCAGTTCGGAAGGCGGCGGGAGGTCCCGCCGCCTCCGACCTCAAGCCTCGACCAGTTCCAGCCCTTCGAGTTTCGCTACCGGCAGGCCGCCTTTCTTGCTGGCCTGCGCCATCAGCTCTTCCTTGCGCGCGGCTAGGCGGGCGCCCAGTTCATCCATGTCGATATCCGTACGCCGCGCCTGCGCGAACATTCCGGTGATCCAGCGCTCTTCCTCAGCGACATGGTGCTTGATCTCTTCCGACAGCACCTTGACCTTGGCGTCGTAATAATCGTCCTTCGGATCCGCCTGAGCGAGATCGTTGATCAGCACTTTCGCACCGTCATGCTCGATTACCCCTTCCTCGACGATCGCGGGATCGATCTTGGGCTTCACCGCCGGATAGAAGATTTCCTCCTCGATCATCGTGTGGATCTTGAGCTCTACGCAGATCTGCTCGACGATGCGCGCCTTGCGATCCGATCGCCGCGCCTCATCAAATTGCTGGAACAATTCCTCGACTTTGCGGTGATCGGCCTTGAGGAGCGCGATCGCGTCGGTCGGCATGTCTTCGGCCATGAAAATCCTCCTGTCTTCCGAACGGAAAACGTGGCCCGAGACAAAGGGTTCAAGCGTCGGGCGGATTGTCCCTGAGCTTGCGCCATTCGGACCAGATGAACGAGCCGACCGCATAAACGGCGGCAGCGGCAAGACCCCAATCCCAATGGCCACTGCCGGCGAAAGGCAGCATCGCCCAGATCAATGTATCGACGCTCGCAAGCCAGATCGGCGGCTTGACCATACTCAGCCGCCGTTCGGTCCACAGCCCGAGCAGCGCGGCCATGAGCAGGGCGCCGGTCAGGTACCAGCCCCATTGTCCGGTCGTCATCGCGAGCGAGCGCGACAGGCCTGCCACCGCGATGCCCGCTCCGCACAGCCGCGCGATGCCGAACAGCCGTTGTTGGAAGCGCGAGCGCTGGCGTATCCGCGCGAGCCGGGCTGCGCCCGCCGCTGCCGGTCCAGACAGAAGCAGGCTGATCAGCGCCAGCCATCGCCAGCCGCCCACGCTCAGTGCACCGCCCGCGATCGCAAGCAAGGCGGCGATGCCCGCGACCATATTCGCATCGGCCTTGCGCGCGAGCAGCAAGGGCAACGCCAGCTCCTCGGTCGGCGCGAACAGCATCCGACCGATCAGATCGTCGGCCGGCTTGCGCGCGCCGGCAAGGATCGATTGTTCGGCCATCGCCAGCGCGGCCGCATCGGTCGTCAGTATCGGCGCCCCGGCGGCGGGAATACGACCCGCCCCTTCCTGCACCGCGCGCCGCATGAGCGTGGAAACCGGATCCCACGCGCCGATCATCGCCGCCGTCTCGCCGACGCGGCGACCATCGAGCAGCGCGACACCCGCCCAGCGCTGATCGGCATCGATCCTCTCGAACGTCCCATGCTCAGGCGTATCGGGGAGCACCGCGAGCACCGGCACATGCGCTGTGACCATCGCGCGCAGCAGGCAGACCTCGGGCAGACAGGCCTCCGCAATCAGCAATACGATCTCATCCTGCGCGATAGCGTCGGCGACCTGATCTATCCCCTGCGCCATCCCGGTCTGGATGCCGTCGTGGCGCAGGCGAGCGATTGCTTCCGATAATTCGGCAGGCGCCTCGTCGATCAACAGCAGCACGCGGCCGGCTCCAGCCTCGATCGCGCGCCGCGCCTGATGCTCAACCACGCTCATGCCCGCGAGCGGCAACAGCGCACGCAGCCCACCCGGCCCAGGCCCGGGCTCATAGGCGCCGATCAGCGCGGTCGGTCCCACCCCGTCCATCGTGGATGACTTTCAGACGCCCTGCACCGCAAATCAAGCGGCGTTGCATATCGAATGCTTCCGCAGCCGCGCCAAGCTGATACAGTCCGGCGATGAATCGCGGGACATCGAACGTGGGTTGGGCCGAACAGGAAGCCGAGGTCGAGACGGTCGAAGCGGCGGAGGTTGCCGAAACGACGTGGGAAGCCGCCGAACCACGCCGCTGGCCCGGCATCGTCTCTGGCGTTCTGCTGCTCCTGCTCGGGATCGGCTGGACCATCGCGCTCGGAGTGACCCTGTTCCAGGCGAGCCCGGCACATCTGCTGCCTCCGCTCACGCTTGCGGCCTGGATCGGGCTCGGCTGCGGCCCGCTCGCCTTGTTGGCGATGCTCTATCTGATTCTGCTTCGCACCGGTCGCGCCGAAGCACGCGCTTATTCACGCGCCTCGGCGCGGCTGCGTGCCGATACCGAAGCGCTCGCGGGCACGTTGGCCCTGCTCAACACCAGGATCGAAGAGGCGCGCACCGCGCTCGATGCACAGGCTTCCAGCCTTCAAACCCTCGGCAGCGAAGCGGGAGCGCGGATCGGCGAGGCCGCGGTCGAACTCAGCCAGCAGGCCGCCTCGGTCGAGCGGACCGTCTCGTCGCTCAACGAAGCCACCGCGGTCGCGCGCGAGGATCTGAACGTGCTGCTGACCGAACTGCCCAATGCGGAGGGCACCGCGCGGCGGCTGGCGGAAGGCCTGCGCGAAGGTGGGGCCGAAGCCGACGCGCGTACGCGTGCGCTGACCGAATTGCTGCAGGCGCTCGACATCCAGGCCAAGGCCGCGAACGAATCGACCGGTGGGGCCGCCGCGCGGCTTGCAGGCCAGCTCGACCGGATCGAGGCCAGCGCCGCCGCCGCCGACAAACGGATCGAGGATGCGGCCGGATCGATGGGGCGTGCGATCGACGCCGCGCTCGAAGCCGCCGCCGAGAGCCTCGACGATGCGCGGCAGGTGATCGCCAATCAGAGCGCCGCGCTCAACGCGATGGTGGAGCAGGGACAGGCCTCGGTCACCGCCGCCAGCGACGACGCCGCACGCGCCCTTTCAGCCCGGCTGGATGAACTGGTCGCGCGGGTTGAGGACATCGGCACCGGCCTGCGCGGCCAGGAGTTCACCGCGCGCGGCCTGCTTACCCAGCTGGAAGCGGCGATTGCGGCGGTGGAGGCCAAGTTCGCGGAACTGGGGGACAAGGGCGCGGAGCATACCGCCGATCTCGCCGAACATATCGTCGCACTTTCCAGCCACGCCGAAACCGTTGGACGCGCGCTCGGCAGCAGCAGCCAGACCGCCGAGACGCTGCTCGGCCGCGTCGGGCAGCTGCGCGAACAGGCCGAAGCAAGCAGCGTCACCATCACCGACACCATCCCCGCTGCGCTCGCGCGCATCCGCCTTCACGCCGAACAAAGCCTGCAGGCGATCGCCACCGCCGGCACGCGCACCGAGAGCCTGAGCGAAGCCGCGGCGGCGGTAAGCCAGCGTCTCGCCGACGCCGAGGTTCTGCTCGAACGGCAACGCGCCACGTTCGGCGAAGTCGGCGAGCAGGCTGAGAACCGCCTCATCGCATTGATCAACCAGACCCGTACGCTCGAAGAGCTGCTGGCCAAGGCGGATGCCGAAGTCCGCTCGCTGAGCGAGGGCGCATCCGGACATCTGGTCGACGCGCTCAACCAGGTGCGCGAGACCGCCGCAATTGCCGCCGATCAGGCGCGCGACGCGCTCACCGCCGCGATACCGCGCGTCGCACAGCGGATGAGCGAGAGCGCGTCCCGCGCGATGAGCAGCGCGCTTGCGGACGTGGGCAAGGAGGAGATCGCCGCAATCGGCACCGCGTCGGAACAGGCGATCCAGGCTGCGCATCTCGCCACCGAACGGCTGAACCGGCAATTGCTCAACATTGCCGAGACCGCGACCGCGATCGAAGCGCGGATCGAAGCCAATCGCGCCGACACCGAAGCGCATGATGACCAGAGCTTCGCGCGCACCGCCGGGCTGCTGATCGAGGCGCTCAATTCCACCGCGATCGACGTCGCCAAGATCTTCTCGAACGAGGTCACCGACGAGGAGTGGAAGGCCTATCTGCGCGGTGATCGCGGCATCTTCACGCGCCGCGCGGTCCGGTTGCTCGACCGTGCCGACGCGCAGGCGATCAGCCAGCGCTACCACCAGGACGGCGAATTCCACGAGCAGGTGAACCGTTATATCCACGATTTCGAAGCGTTGCTGCGCCGGGTGATGGCGACCCGCGACGGCACGCCGATCGCGACGACGATGCTGTCGTCGGACACCGGCAAACTCTATGTCGCTTTGGCCCAGGCGATCGAACGGCTGAGGAAATAATCAGCCGGCGGAGGTGCGCCGCGGGTCCGGCGCATCGTGGCGATTGAATGAGAACCAGGGCTTCGATGAAGCAGAAGATCGTCATCCATATCGGCTATGGCAAAACCGGAAGCTCGGCGATCCAGTCGGTGCTGGCGAAGAATCACGGCCTGCTCAAATTCAACGGCATATTGTACGCCGAGCATCCTTCCTTCGCCGAGGCAAGACAGGGCCGCATCAACTCGGGCAATCTCGATCCCGAAAACTGGTTCGAAGGGCAGGTAATCGCCACTGTCGAGCGAGAGGCCGGTTATCGGACGTACGTGTTTTCGAACGAGAACATTTTCCACCGGATGGACGAGTTTCTCGCCGCATCCGCCAAATATGCCGAGCGATACGCGTTCGAAATCATCCTGTTCGTGCGCGAGCCGTTGGAGCGACTCAACTCGGCCTATCAACAGGCGATCAAACGGCGGGGATTTACCGGCGATATCCGGGAGGTCGCCGAACATGATAGCGACATCCCGAAAGCGGCGGCGCTGATCGCCGAGCTCGGGCAGCGCGATGTCGCCTTCAAGCTGTTCAATTATTCGGCGACCCGGCGCGACACGGTGAAGGCCTTCCTCGGCCATCTCTCCTTATGGGACATGATCGTGCGCGAGGGCGACGCGGAGGCAGGTTCGGTCAACCGATCGCTCACAGCGGCCGAGGCCAATTTCATCCTCTATGTGAACCAGATTTTCGGCGTGGAATATGGCACGCTGCTTTCGGATGCACTGGTGAACCAGCTGCCCGACATGGCGGCGGACCCGGTTCCGATCGATGACGCGATCAAGGCCTATTTGCGCGCGAAGAACATGGAAGCGGCCGAGCAGATCAACCAGTTCCTCGCCCCGTCCGAGCGATTGACGCTCGACATGGATGCGGCATCTCCGCCCGCCAGATGGCATGAGCCGCTGGGGCCGCCGCAGGTGGACGTGATCCGAAAGATATTTCCCAGCGCGCTCACGCCGGCCGACGGGATCATTCTGCGCGACATCGCGATGAAATATGAAAGCGACGCGCCGCTGACGCGGGACGATGCGATCGCGCTGATGGAATATGCGCAGAAAGCGAGGCCGCGCGGCCAGATCATCGCGGGCAAGCTGAACGAATGGAAAAAGCCCCACGGAAACCTCTGAGCGAGCCGCCTCCGCATCGCATCATTCGCCCACGGGCGCAGGCGATCGCGCGGACGCGAAAAATAATTTCACGCGAGACGCGGACGCGCCTTCAACGCAGCCCGTTTCGTGGTCAATCTTGAGAAAAAGCCTGCGCGAAAGCGCCGAAAAAACAAAAACACCAAAAACGAACTAGAGGATTGCCGATCGGCGTGGAAACGGCGTAGCTGTTTCCACGTGGAACATAGCAGGAACATTAGTGCACTGTCAAGTGGGCGGAGAGCGCGGTCGATCGTGTGGCGAGGCTGGACCATCCAAGGGCAAAATGACCGCGGCAGCTACGCGCCCAGTGTCAATCGTTCGGGCGCCTCGCAGCCGTTCTTGAAAGCGGCCGTGTGTTCATCGGAGCGCCGTCAGGGGACACTTTCATGGATCGCGAGATGCGTTGGCATTACTCCTGCGCGGGCGGAGAATCTGACACCGCTTCTATGCCTCTGTCGTTTGCCGGCGAATAGATTTCCCACGCTACGAGGAACAAGGCTGCGACCAGCGGGCCGACCACGAATCCGTTGAACCCCAGAAGTTCGAACCCGCCAAGCGTGGTCACCAACACGATATAATCGGGTATTCTGGCGTCGTGCCCCACCAGGATCGGCCGCACGACATTGTCGACCGTGCTGATCACGAAAAAACCGCAGAGCACCAACACAACCCCTTGCCAGACCGCGCCGGTGGCGAGCAGATAGATCGCCACCGGGACCCACACGAACCCGGTGCCGACCGCAGGGAAAAGCGAGGCCACCCCCATCGCCACGCCCCATAGCAGGGCGCCGGGCAGGCCCAGCATCCAGAAGGTCAGGCCGCCTGTCACCCCCTGCACGACCGCCACAACCGCACCGCCTTTTATCGTCGCGCGGATCACCAGAACGAACTTCCCGATCAGAATCGTGCGCTGATCCGGAGCGAGCGGCAGGGCCCGCTCGATCCGCGCGGCCAATTGATGCCCGTCGCGCAGGAGGAAGAAGGTGAGGTAAAGCATCACGCCGAGCGAAAGGATAAAGCCGAACGTCCCCTGTCCGATATTCAGGATCTGGGCGGCGACGAATTGGAAGCTGCTGGCAAAGGCCTGGGATAATCTGGCCCGTAGGCCGGAGACATCCCCCAGCCCGACCTCTGCGAGCCAATGTTTTGCCCAACCCGGCAGATGACCTTGCACAGCGACGAACAGCCGGCCGGGATCGATCGCGCCGCTTCGCACTCCGGCAAAAACGGAAGCGGTTTCGCGCAGCAGCGCAGCACCGAGCAGGACAGCAGGTACCACCACGACGCCGATAATGACGAGGAGGGTGAGCAATGCCGCCCAATTTCGCCGCTCCGGCATTCGGACCAGCAGGCGCGCGTTGAGCGGCTCGAACAGGATCGCCGCGATGACGGCCCATAGGATTGCCCCCGCAAACGGAGCGACGAACCACAGGAAAGCGATCGAGATGCCGATGACGAACGACAGCAGAAAGGCGTGCGTCCGCCGCTTGTCGCGTAAGGTGTTGTCGCTCATGCCGCGAGACCGATCTGCCCGCCGGTTACGGGGGCTTTCTGCACCATCCACCGCCGGGCCGGGATTTTGGCTGCCTCCAGCACCAGGAGCAGGCCCAGACCGAGCCCGAGCGCCAGCAGCATGTCACCCCATGCGATCGAGCCGAATTTGAGGAGCGCCTGCGCGGGGCCCACGAGCAGGATCACAGCGGTGACAATTGTGATCGCGGCCGCGACGTAGCGCAGTGCCAAATTGTGCCGGAACAGGGCGCGGCCAAGCCTGGCACTGAAGGAGCGGTTGACAAGGATCAGCGCGAAAAGCTCCCCGATCAGCGCAAAGAAGATCAGCGCCCGCAGTTCGACCTCCGGCATGGCTGCGGCTGATTCGACAAGGAACAGGACCGCCAAAACGGCGAAGGCGAGACCTCCCTGGAAAAGGCTCCAGACGATCATGAGCAGGGAGAATAAGGGTTCTGCCGGATTACGCGGGCGGCGCCGCATGACGTCGTCTTCTTCCCGCTCCGCTTCGAAGACCAGCGCGCAAACCGGGTCGATCACCATCTCCAGCAGCGCGATATGGATCGGCCCGAACAGGATCGGCAAACCGAAGAAAAGCGGCAGCAGCGCCAAACCGGCAATGGGTACGTGCACGGCGAAGATGAACGCCATCGCCTTGCGGATATTGTCATAGATCCGCCGCCCGAGCCGGACCGACTGCACGATCGATCCGAAATCATCCTCGAGCAGCACGATCGCCGACGCTTCGCGCGCAACGTCGGTCCCGCGCTTGCCCATGGCGATGCCGATATGGGCGGCCTTCAGCGATGGTGCGTCGTTGACGCCATCGCCGGTCATCGCGACGATCTCGCCGTCAGCCTTGAACGCCTGGACGATACGCAACTTCTGTTCGGGCATGATGCGCGCGAACACGGTCACGGTCTTCAGGCGCTGGGCCAGCTGATCGTCGTCGAGCAATTCGAGATCGTGCCCGGTGAGCACGTCGCCTTCCGCGATGCCCGCCTGTCGCGCGATCGAGCGAGCGGTCGAGGCATAGTCGCCGGTGATCATCACGACGCGGATCCCTGCGCTCCGGCATTGGGCGATCGCGTCGGGCACACCCGGCCTGAGCGGATCGGCCAATCCGACCAGCCCCGTCAGCGTATAGGCATAGCCACGTTGTGACTCCGCCCATTGGCGATCACCGGCAGTGGCAGTGGCAACCGCGAGCACCCGAATGCCGCGAACCGCCATCCTTTCTACCGCCTGAGACATGGCCGAGACCTGCTCTGGCGCAAGGCGGCACAAGCTTGCGATCGCTTCCGGCGCGCCTTTCGCCGCGATCGTCAGTACCTCGCCATCGTCCCAGATGTTGGACATCGCCAACAGATCAGGCCGAAGCGCAAAAGCATGCACCATCGCGGCATCGGATCGGCTGGCGGCCCCGACCGTACTGCGCGCATTGTGTAGCGCGATCTCCATCGGGTCAGCGGGCGCGACCGCGCTGGCAAGCGCCGCGGTTTCGAGCAGCGCGTGAAAGGCGGCGGGAACGCCCGCATCCGGCCCGAACGCAACAACCTCCCCGGACGGCAGCCAAAGTTCGGCGACCGACATGCGATTCTCGGTCAGCGTGCCGGTCTTGTCGGTGCACAGCACGGTGGCCGAACCCAGCGTCTCGATCGCCGCGGCGCGCCGCGTGAGCACGCCTACCTTGCCGATCCGCCATGCACCCATGGCGAGGAACACGGTCAGGACAACCGGAAACTCCTCCGGCAGCATCGACATGCCGATCGCGATGCCCGCCAGCAGTGCTTCGATCCAGCCGCCGCGCAGCAACCCGAACAGCAGTATGACGAGCAGCGCCACCACCCCGCCGCAGATCGAGCACCAGGTGACGATCCGCGTCGTCTCACGGCGCAGCCGCGGAGCTTCGGTTTCGAGCGATCCGAGTGACTGGCCGATCTTGCCGATTTCGCTGCGTGTGCCGGTAGCAAGGACGCGAGCGATCCCGCTGCCACGCACGACCAGAGTACCAGAATAGACGCAGGGCTGATCGTCTCCGCCCGGCCTGTGGAGGGAGTCGGCGGCATCGCCGCTGGCGACGGTCTTGCCAACGGGAAGGGATTCGCCGGTCAACAGCGATTCGTCGGTCTGAAGATCGGCGGCTTCGACGAGCAATGCGTCGCCGACGATCCGGTCGCCTTGCTCGAGTACGATCAGGTCACCGCGCACGACCTCGCGCGCGGCGATGTGGAGACGCCTTCCGTCGCGGATTACGAGCGCGCGCGGGGCGGACAGGCTGCGCAATGCCTCCAGCACGCGTTCTGTGCGGCTCTCCTGGATCACCGTAACCGCCACCGAGAAAGTGGCGAAGGCGAGGAGAATCAACGCCTCGCCCAAATCGCCCAGCAGCAGATAGGCAGCACCTCCTGCCATCAGCAGCGCCAGCATCGGCTCGCGCAAAACTTCCGTGACGATTCTCAGGGGGCTGCGGCGCGTGGCGGAGGGAAGCTCGTTCGCTCCCTCGGCAATCAGACGGCGACAAGCCTCCTCAGCGCCAAGACCTTGGATGGCGGCAGGCGCAGCTACGTCAGTCATCGGCCAGCCCGTGGTTTATTCGAACGGGCGCGGCTTGGCGGTTGATCATGCGACACCTCCAAGCTGCGGCTAACCAACACGCGACGGCGCCACACTTCGCAAATCTACCTAGCCCGCGAGGCAATCCGCCGGCCGGCGGAGGCAAGGCCGGGCGATGTTCATGTCGGGCAGGCGGAACACGCCCCGATCCTGCCCGTGTGGGTCACGGCAAGAGCCGCTTTCGTAAGCTTATGCTTAGACCGGCCTTTGTAAGCATGACTGCAGTGGCCGTGGCATGGCGGTCACTTCATCTTGCCGGCATCGCTCGAACCCGAGGATGCCGTCATGCACTTCCCCACTGTACGTCGCGTAGCGTCCGCCGCCCCGCCCCGCCGGCCGAGCCCCCATTTCGCCGTGCGGCGCGGGGCGGAGCCCGCATGATGGCCACTCTAGTCCATACCCGCCCGCGCTGGGATGCGCTGGTCCGGCTCACCCACTGGGGAATCGCCATCGGCGTGATCGCGAACCGGCTGCTCATCGAAGGCGGCAGCGGTTTGCACATCTGGATCGGTTATGCGGTCGGCGCGCTGCTGGCGTTGCGGTTGCTGTGGGGGTCGGTCGGTTCGGCCTCGGCCCGCTTTGCCAGCTTCCTGCCGGATCCGTCCGCGGCGATTGCCCATATTCGCGACATCAAGGCCGGACGAATGCGGGTATATCCTTCGCATAACCCGCTCGGCGCGCTGATGGTCTATGCGCTGTGGGCGATGCTCATCATCGTCGTGGCGACCGGCATCGCCATGGCCTCCGCCCACTCCGTAATTTCCCCAAATGCGCAGGCTGCCGAGGCTGCCTACGCTCTCCCCACCCCGGCGGCGGCCGAGGAGGAGAACGAGTCACGCGGTGAGCATGAGGAGGAAAGCATGTTGGGAGAAACCCACGAACTGGCCGCCAACCTGCTGCTGGCGCTGGCCGTGCTTCACGTTGCCGGTGTTGCGCTCGAAGTGCGCCGCGGCGACCGCGGCCTGGTTCGCGCCATGATCAGCGGGCGGGCCGACCATGACTGATCGTCTCGGCCAGGGTTGGTGGATCGCGGCCGTCGGCCTCCTGATCGCCGCAGCGATATTCTTCGTCACCGACGCAGTAGGCGACGTGCAGGAATTCGGTTTGGGGCTACACGTGGCGTTCGAGGGCGTGATTGCCACAACCCTGATGGCCGTCGCGGTTATCGCGACCGTGAAGTTCGGCGATGTCTTGACGGATGCCCGACGGTCACGCGCCACGGTCCAGGCCGCATCGGGTGCCATGGCCGAACTCATGCAGCTCCGCTTCGCCGAATGGCAGCTGACGACGGCCGAAGCCGACGTGGCGCTGCTCGCGATGAAAGGGCTTAGCGGCGAAGAAATCGCGCAGCTCCGGGGTGCCGCCCCCGGCACCGTGCGTGCGCAGCTTACGCGCGTCTATGCAAAGGCCGGCGTGAACAGTCGTACCGGCCTGATCGGACTCTTCATCGAGGACCTGCTGACCGAACCACTGCGCCTCTGCGAGGCGACCAGACTCAACCTAACCCCTGCCCCCTCCGCCCATGAGGCGATCGACCACGCGTAGCCCTGTCCCCAATCAATCCGCCCAAGTGTGCGCCAAATGTCGTCACCGGTGATGACGCTGCTATTCCAAAGCCGCGATACATGCTCGTCGTGCACGAAGCGCCTAGTCGCGCTCAGATCGCCAAGAAGTGCCGAGAACGATCTTTTAACAAGGCGCGATGATCGACCGCGCCACCAATCACACACCCCAAGTCCTCATCGTCGGCGGCTCTGTCGTCGGGCTGGCGGCCGCGCTCTTTCTGGCCGAGCGGGGCACATCGGTGATGCTCGTCGAAAAGCGGGAACGGCGTGAGATCCATCCGCGCGCGCGTACATTTCACGAGCGAACCATCGAACTGTTCCGATCAACGACGGCAGGCCCCGACATCGAAAGTCAGGGCGCTCCCCTCCGCCAGGCTGGCGGCGGTATCCTCCGCACGGTGTCCCTGGCGTCGCCGCCGGATGCATGGACTCCCGCCCAACCTGCTCAAGCGGAACTCGATATCAGCCCCGCGCCATTCATCTATCTCGGTCAGGACCGGCTTGAGCCGATTCTGCTCGAGGCGGTGCGCAAGCGAGGCGCCGATATCCGACTTGGCTGGGAGCTTGTTTCCTGGGAGCAGAACGCCAACGCGGTCAAGGCTGAGCTTGAGGACCGACACGGCAACCGAACGTCGGTTGCAGCGGAATATCTTGTTGCGGCCGACGGGGCCCGCAGTGGCGTGCGGGAGAGCCTGGACATCGCCTTGGTCGGAGCAGGTGTGCTGGGCCGTAACCTGTCTATCGTCTTCGAGGCCGATCTGTCGGAAGTCACTCAGAAGCACCCTTTCGACTTCGCCATCATCACGCATCCACAAGCGGGGGGCGTCATCGTCACAACCGATCGACCCAACCGCTATATCTACGCCGTGTCCGCTGCGGCGCATGCCGGCCGCCTCGGCGACGCAGACTGGGTGAGGCTTCTTCGTCAGGCCACCGGCCTTCCCGAACTGAAACCCGTAATCCTCGCCTCCTTCGCCTGGGACGTTGCCGAAAGGGTGTCCGAACGCTTCAAAGTGGGCCGCATTTTCCTCTGCGGCGACGCCGCCCATCAGATGCCGCCGGCGGGCGGATGGGGCGCGAACGTCGGCGTCCAGGATGCTGCGAACCTGGCATGGAAAGTCGATCTCGTCCTGCGGGGGCGTGCGTCGCCCCTGCTCCTCGAAACCTATGACGCGGAGCGCCGCCCGGTCGCTGCAGCCACTGGCCGCGAAGCGCTTCTGCGAGCGGAAGCACTGAAGTCGCCGGGTCAGGAACCAAAGGGTTCCTTCGCCGAAGACAGTTCCGTGATGCTGTCATACCGCTATGGCGATTCCGAGCCGATACCCCGCAAACTTACGCTGGATGCGGCGCCGGGGCGACGGGCACCCCATGTTTGGCTGCAGCTGAATGGCGAGCGGGTTTCGACGATCGACCTGTTCGGCCGCGGCTTCGTCGTTCTTACCCCATCGGTGAAATGGTGCGAGGCAGCCGAGCGGGCTTCAGCCGCATTCGCGGTCGAATGCGCCTGCCATATCGCAGCTGAGCTTTGCGCGCCCTATGGGATCGGACCGGGCGGGGCGGTGCTGGTGCGACCGGATGGCGTCGTGTCTGAACGCTGGACGCGCGCGCCGGCCAACCGGTCACTAGCGCTGTCGTCGGCGTTGAAACGCGCCTTGGGGTGGTTTGATCAGCGCAATTCGGGAGAGTAAGGGTTCCGCATGACCAGCGGCCCCTTGCCGATTGCCCATCGCGCCTGCCCGTCCGGCACGAGCGGCTTCGGCCCGGAACATCAAAACGATTCCTGGGAACTGACCTGGATCGAGCGCGGACGCGTCCGATTTCATGTGGGAACCGAGGTTGTGGAAGGTGTGGCTGGAGACTGCATCTGCCTGGCTCCCGGCGTGCAGAACAGGCCATGGGTGGAAGGCGTGTCGCTATATCAGACGTGGCTTGCGCCTTCCCTCGTCAGCGAGGCCAGCGACGCGCTCGGTATCCCCAATCCGGCCGGGACCATGCGCGTTTTCAGACCGACCGCTACCGTCACGCTACTCGGGCGGGCGCTATTTGCCGGAGCCTGGTCTGGTCCGGCGCCCGGGCTGCCTAACGGGATCGCCGACATGCTTGCGATCGAGATCGCGCGGGCGGGACGCGGCACGTCGGTGCGCCCTCCTCCTCTGGAAGCTGCAGTGCGGCGCATACATGACGACTATACCGAGCCGCTGACAGTGACGCAGCTTGCGCGAACCGCCGGGATGGATCGCTTCGCCTTTTCGAGAGCTTTCCGAAAAGCCTATGGACAGAGCCCCTACCGGGCGCTCGTTCAGTACAGATTGGATCGCGCCGCGGAATTCCTGCAGATCGATGCACGATGCTCGGTATTGGAAATCGCACTTCGCTGCGGCTTCAATGATCCCGGCCGCTTCTCAAGGGCTTTCCGGCGGCGGTTCGGGCGCCTGCCCCGCGAATCGCGTCGCTAAGGTTCATTTGCGGCAGATCCGTAACGGTCCCGGCACGCCTCAACCGGCTTCAATCACCTGTTCTCGCAAGCGGCCGGGCGACAGACCGGTCAATCTTTTGACGGCGCGGCTCATGTGCGCCTGATCGGCGAAGCCGGATGCGATTGCGAGGTGGCTCAGCGACAGATCGGCGATGTGCCGCACTGCCCTTCGGGTCCGGGCAATGGACCGAAACTGGGCGGGCGTAATGCCGAACTGCTGGCGAAATCCCCGCGAGACGCTCCCGGGGTGGAGGCCGGCGTCAGCGGACCATCGGGCAAGATTGATATCCGGGTTACGCAGCAGCTCGGCAGCCAGGAGGTCCGGCCAATCCTTCGCGGTTGCGGGCAGCTCGACGACGGCATCGCTGAGTGCGGCTGCTGCTTCGCGCATGTCGCGTTCGGCGAGACGGGCGATCGCATCAGGATCCTTTACCGCCGCCACGATCGGCCAATCCCCCTTCCGGTAGAAGGGCAAGGAAAGCACTTCGACGCGCGTGGCGCCAAACCGGTCGAGATGGCTTTCATAGGGATCGTGGAAGATCACATTGCCCGGGCCCACCTGGTGACGCCCGCTGTCGCCCGCTTCGACGTAGGTGCCGCTCAGCACGATCGCGGCAAATGCTTGGGCGTGCCTGTGTCTCGCCAGCATTTCGTGGGGGCTGTGCCAGCCCCGCCCCGTAACTGCGGTGCCGCAGCCGTAACGCGCGCGCAAAGGTGAATTCGGTTCAATATTCATCGGCAGCCATCGCCCTAAACGCGCACAGAATAACTGAATAGGGTGCTTTCCAGCATGTTTGCAGTCGCCGTCGCAACCTGCCTTGCGCACGCCACGCCCGAATTGCTGCTCCGGGCCAACCAACAGGCCACGGCTTCGGCTGGTTCGGGAACGCTGGTGCGGACCTATCTTTATCATAGCGAGGGCATGGATGGCACGGCAGCCTCCACGGTCGATCTCGCGACCGGCCGCTATGTCGAATCCAGCCAAGCGGGCCTGTCGAGAAGCGGCGACGGCTTCGACGGCGCGGTCCCCTGGATGCGGGACCTTTCCAATTTTTATCTTCCGCAAGAGGGCGGCAACAAGCCTGCTCTGGCGATCAACCAGGCGTATCGCAATTCCAACCTGTGGTGGCGCGCGGACCGCGCCGGCGCGACGATCAAGCCGGTCGATTGCAACAGCATCGAGGTCACCCCTCGCGGCGGCCAGCCGTTTCGAGCGACGTTCGACCCGCAAACGCATCTGCTTGCAAGCATTCACGAGCAGCTGACTTTCGGCCAAGCGGCCGAGATCCGTTATTCGCGCTACCGCCGGTGCGGGCGCGCGCTTGTGCCCGGGCGGATCGAGACCATCGCGGATGGCGAGACATCGGTCAGCGAGACATATGAGCTCGATAAATGCGCCGTCGCCGCGCCGAAGCCCCGAAGCGCCTATGCAATGCCACGCATTCAGCCGGAAGATTGGTCGCTGCCGCCGTCGGGCCGCACGACGGTTGCAATGCGGCCCAACGATACCGAGGTGATGATCGAGGCCTCTATCAACGGCAAGGGGCCGTTCCTTTTCTATCTCGATAGCGGCGGCCACAACATCATCTCGCCGCGACTGGCGCGGGAGCTCGGGATCAGGATCGAGGGACAAGGGCAGTCGGGCGGCGCCGGCGAGTCCCGCGTGGAGCAGGGCTATGCCAGGGTCGCGAGCATCGGCGCGGGCGGCGCGGTGTTGAAGAACCAGACGATCGCGGTGCTCGAAACCAGCCCACCCGATGTGGTGGGCGAACTGATCAGCGGCATCCTCGGCCTCGAATATTTCGAGCGCTTCGTGACCCGCATCGATTATGCGGCCAACACGGTGACGTTCGAAGCGCCGGACCATTTCTCGGCAGCCGAGCGGCGTGCGGCGGGGACGCCGGTCCCGTTCAAGTTGTATGAGCATATGCCGCAGGTGGCGGGTCGCTTCGACGACGAGCCGGCGCTGTTCGATATCGACACCGGTTCCGGCCAGACGGTGACGATGACCCGGCCGTTCGTCGAGCGCACCGGGCTTCGCGCCCGTTATCTGGATGCGGTAACGATGGTCGATGGCTTCGGGACGGGCGGCGCGAGTCGCTCGACGATCATCCGCGCCGCGAAACTGGCGCTGGGCTCCGAAGTCGTACTGCGTCCCGCGGCGAGCCTGTCGACGGCCCAATATGGCGCGTTCAGCGATCCTGCTTATGGCGGCAATCTGGGCAATGGAGCGTTGCGGCATTTCACGGTGACGTTCGATTACCCGCACCAGACAATGTATCTGGCGCGCGTCGCGCACCCGGACCTTTCGGCGTACGGATATAACCGCACGGGCATGGTGGTGGTCCTCGATAACGGACAGCTGAAGGTGGTGGACGCGTCTCCCGGCACCCCTGCGGCCGAAGCCGGGATTCAGACGGGCGATCTGTTGCGATCCGTCGGCGACGTCGACGTCGCGCGGCAAGGTCTGCGCGAGACCAAGCAGATGCTAAAGCAGGTGCCGGTGGGTCGTCCGCTGGCCGTCACGTTCGAGCGTGCCGGAACGCAACATGTGGTCACACTTACGCCGCGCGATCTGGTGCCGGAGTAAGCGCATCCGCGCGCGAGGCGCTGCGTGGCGTGCCAGCCGGCGCTGCGCTTGCTCAGATTGTCAGATCTGTCGGGCCAACGCACACCCCGCCCAACCTGTGCAGCCGGTCACTGCCCCTCCAGCACCCGATCCGGGACGAGGTTGAACCTGTTCACCGGCAGCCATTGATAGACGTAATTGGCGTAATAGAGGCCGAACAGGACGGCCGAGACCAGGGTCGTCCATTTGGCGGTGCGGGCGAAGCTGAATTTCGGCGGCGCGCCGGCGGCCTGGCCGGGGACGAATTCGTCCTGCCCGTCCGCGCGGAGGCGGAAAGGCAGGACGAGGAAGAAGCTCATCGCCCAAAAGAGGATGTAGATGGCGGCGATCGAGCTCCAGCGCATGGCGTCAGACGCGGATCACCGAAACGTCGACCACGGGCTTCTTGCCGGTCCAATTGGTGGCGGCGCGGCGCACGCCCAGACGGATCGCCTCGCGCAGCGCGGCTTCGTCCTTCTTGCCGGCCTTGACCGCACCGGCGGCCGCTGTCGCGGCTTCCTCGATGAAATCCTCCTTGTCCTCCTCGACCGGGACGCCTTGCAGCGCGATTGCCGGCTGACCGCGCAGCCGGCCCTTGTCGTCGAGCGCGACCGTCACCGCGATCAGACCGTTGGCTGAGATACGGCGGCGTTCATTCATGGTGGTGCCGTCGGCGGGCAGGATGACGTCACCGTCGAGGATCAGGCGCCCGGCGCGTTCGTTGCCGATCTTCTTCGGCCCGTTGGGGGCGAGGCGGATCAGATCGCCATTCTGCTGGACGATCCCCTTGGGCACGCCCAGTGACGAAGCGAAACGCTCCTGTTCGGCCATATGCCGCATCTCACCGTGGACCGGCAGGATGATCTCTGGGCGGATCCATTTGTACATGAGTTCGAGTTCGGGCCGGCCGGGATGGCCCGAGACGTGGACGTGCGCCTGGCGTTCGGTGACCATATTCACGCCCTTCGACGCCAGCATGTTCTGGATGCGGCCAATCGCCATCTCGTTGCCGGGGATCTGCTTGGAGGAGAAGACGACGGTGTCGCCTTCGCTGAGCTTGATCTGATGGCTGTCGAACGCGATGCGGGCGAGCGCGGCGCGGGCTTCGCCCTGCCCGCCGGTAGCGATGATCATCACTTCGCTAGGCGGCAGGCGCATCGCCTCGTCGAAGTCGATGACGGGTGGGAAATCCTCAAGATAGCCGACGCTCTTGGCGACGCGAATGATGCGATCGAGCGAGCGACCCGCGACGCAAAGCTTGCGTCCGCAATCGCGCGCGACCTCGCCCAAAGTCTGCAACCGCGCCGCATTGGAGGCGAAAGTGGTGACGAGCACGCGCCCGGTGACCGCCTTGATTACGCCATCGAGACCTTCGCGCACCGCGGCTTCCGAGCCCGACGCGCTATCGTTGAACACGTTGGTCGAATCGCAGACGAGCGCGAGCACGCCCTTGTCGCCGATCTCGGTCAGCTCGGCGGCGGTGGAGGGGGTGCCGAGCAACGGCTCTTCATCCAGCTTCCAGTCGCCGGTGTGGAAGATATTGCCGTAGGGCGTCTCGATCAGCAGCGCATTGCCTTCGGGGATCGAATGGGCGAGCGGCACATAAGTGAAGCCGAACGGCCCGAGATTGAAGCTGCTGTCGCGTTCGATGATGTTGAGCTCGACCTGTTCGGTGATGCCCTCTTCCTCGAGCTTGCCCTTGATCAGGCCGGCGGTGAAGGGGGTCGCGTAAAGCGGCACGCCGAGATCGGCGGCGAGATAGGGAATCGCGCCGATATGATCCTCATGCCCGTGGGTCAGCACGATGCCGATCAGATCGTCGCGCCTTTGCTCGATGAAGTCGAGGTCGGGCAGGATCAGATCGATGCCTGGGTAAGCCGGATCGGCGAAGGTCAGGCCGAGATCGACCATCACCCATTTGCCGTCGCAGCCGTAGAGATTGACGTTCATGCCGATCTCGCCCGAGCCCCCAAGCGCGAGGAACAGCAATTCTTTTCCTGGGACTGTCACTAAAATTCCGATTGTTGGCAGGTCTATCCGACCCGCAATATCCGCGCCAGGCTTCACGCCATGGCCAAGCCTTGCATGTAGAGATTGTGCGCACCGCCGCAAGGGAGTGCGGCATTGCCAAGCCATCCCGGCGGACACCCTGGCCAGCCAGACGCCGAAGAATGTTTCCGAGCCACATGGCGGGGTGCCGGCGGTAGCTAAAGATGATCCCGACCCTGATCGAAGGATAATATCTTCGTGGTGAAGCCTATGCTAATGCTTCTTGCAATCCTACTCGATCCAATTGTCGATTATAGTTAATTTGTTGGACCGGGATGGTGTTCGAGGATTTCGGGGGACAGATTGTGAAGTTTTCGAGTGTAGCGTTTTCCGCGATCGCCGCCTTTGCCCTGACGGGCTCCGCGCAGGCCGCAACCTATTTGGTGGATTATCAGAGCAATGGCGCCGCGCCGTTGACCGCCAGCCTGATCGTCACCACCAGCGACGTGCTTAACGGCGTCGGCGGTTATGACGTGACCGGCATTTCGGGCAATGTTTCGGGCGATGTTGTGACCCATCTGATCGGCAACCCGGCGCAGCCTTCGCCGAGCTACAGCGCCGACGGCTGGTTCATTTACGACAATGTCTATTATCCGGGCGCGCCGACCGTGAGCTATTGGGGCCTGCTGTTCGGCAGCGCCGGCCACGAATATAACCTCTTCTCCGACAGCCCGACGCAGTACGAATTGTACCAGGCGACCGCGGGCTACGGTTTCACCCAGAATTCGGTCGGCACGCTGTTTTCCGCGCCGCTGCACCTGGAAGGCCCAGGGGGCTCGGCCGGTGTCGACGGCGTACCCGAGCCGGCAAGCTGGATGACGATGGTGCTGGGCTTCGGCCTGCTCGGCGGCCTGGTCCGCAGCAATCGCACGGCGGCGCGGCAGATCGCCTGATACCCTTGTTACCGCCGCCCGCTATGCGCTTTCGGGCCGGATAGCAGGCAGCGGCCTGGCCGCGCTCCTTGGGCTGGTATTCAGCCGGAATCCGCAAGATCCAGCGTCATGAAGACGCTGTTGGGATCTACCACATAGCTCCCGAACGGCGCGCATTCGACGAAGCCGTGGCGCGCGTAGAGCGAACGCGCGGCGGCGAAATAGTCCATCGAGCCGGTTTCGAGGCTGAGCCGCCACAAGCCGCGGGCGCGGGCGGTTTCGATGATGTGGCGAATCATCGCGGTGCCTGTTCCACGGCCGCGCGCCGCGCGGGCGGTGTGCATCGACTTCACCTCGCCATGCCCCTCGCCAAGCTCCATCAGCGCGCCCACGCCCAACAACACGTCACCGTCCCAGATGGCCCAGAAGCTGATCTCCGGCCGCTGTAATCCGGATACGTCGAAGGCATGGCAGCTTTCGCGCGGGCTTTCGGCAAGCGCGCTCGAAACATGGAGATTGAGCAGATCGATGATGCGGGGATCGGCCAGGTCCCCCGGCACGATCCGGATCGTGTCACTCGCCATCGTCGCCCTTCTGGTTATCCTGCTTGCGGCAGGAGCAGCCGGGCTTCGATTTGCGCTCGACCTTGGTGGTGGCGAATTCGGTTGGGTTCAGGCTGCCTGAGTGGTCGGCATCCGCAGTCGCGAATTTCTCTTCGGCCTTGACCGCATATTCGTCGAAGCTGAGCTTGCCGTCATTGTTGACGTCGAGCTTGGCGAAGTTGCGGTGGCGCGCCATCAGATATTCGTCACGGCTGACCGTACCATTCTTGTCATGATCGGCGCGCGCGAAACGCTTCTCCTCGCGCGTCTTGTCACTCGCCTCCGGAGGCGAGGGCGACGTGTCCGTGTCGTCCGTGGCCGCGGCCTGTGCCGCGGCCGGCGCGGACGGCAGGCTATGCTTGGCGCTTGCGGTACTGCGCCAGTAGAAAACCCCTCCAACCACCAGGAGCAGCGCCGCCGCCGCTCCTACCCAGTAGCGCCACATATCTGTCTCCCCCGAAACCGTTCGCGAGCCAGGTTATCGTCCGAAAAGGCGAAGCGCCAGCACCCGCAGCAGCCGGCCAGGACTACCCTGCATTCTTTGTCCGGTGCGGGCGTCACGGCGGGCGAGCAGGTAAAGCGCGGCAAGCGGATGCGCGGCGGCAGGCCAGCGTCCGGCGGGAATCGCGTCCACCATCAAGCGCGCGCGCAAGAGGGCCGCATCACGGACCCCCGCATCGGAATGGCGGAATCCGAGATCGGCGAGTGCCCAGACCTCACCCGCGGTCGTCAGGCGCGGATCGGTGGCACCGAGCAATGCTGATGCGGCGGAGAACAGTTTGCCTCCGCGTTGGCGGCCATGGCGCGCGATCGCATCGTCATCCATTTCGCCGTCGATCAGGGCTGCCCAACCATCCTCGATATCGGCGAGCGCCTTGCCGGTGACGCCGTTCTGGAGCGCATCGTCCGCGAGCGCACTCAGCAGCGGCTCGGCCGGAGCGGGATCGCGATCGAGCTTCTCCAGCGCCTCGCGCCACCAGGCGAGCCGCATCTGGCCGATCAGCGGTTCGCTGGTGGAGGCAACGACCTGCCCGAAGCGCTCGTCGAGCGCGAACAAGGCGGTGAGGCCGGCGCGGCGCGAGGGCGGCGCGTAGGCTATGACGAGCGCCCGTTCAGGGTCGGCGAGCTGGACAAGCGCCTCAGACACCGGCCCCTCCCCTGACGGGGCATCGGGCTATCAGCGGTAGCAGACCTTCTTCGCGGCCGCGACAACCTGGTCGGCGGTGATCAAAGCCATCTTTTCGAGATTGGCGGCGTAAGGGAGCGGCACGTCGACATTGGTGACGCGCAGCACCGGCGCGTCGAGATCATCGAAACCGTCTTCCATCGCGATCGCCGCGATTTCCGACGCGATCGAGCAGGTCGGCCAGCCTTCCTCAACCACGACGATGCGGTTGGTCTTCTTGAGGCTGGCGAGCACGGTGCCCTTGTCGAGCGGCCGGATCGTGCGCAGATCGATCACCTCGGCGTCTATACCGTCGTCCGCCAGGAGCTTGGCGGCTTCGAGCGCGACGCCGACGCCGATCGTATAGCTGACCAGGGTCACGTCCTTGCCCGCGCGGGCGACACGCGCCTTGCCGATCGGCAGGACATAATCGTCGAGCTTGGGAACGTCGAACGACTGGCCGTAGAGCAATTCATTCTCGAGGAAGACGACCGGATCGTTCGACCGGATTGCCGCCTTGAGCAGCCCCTTGGCATCGGCCGCCGAATAAGGCGCGATCACGATCAGGCCGGGGACGGCGGCATACCAGGGCGCGTAATTCTGGCTGTGCTGCGCGGCGACGCGTGCCGCCGCCCCGTTGGGCCCGCGGAACACGATCGGGCAGCGCATCTGGCCGCCCGACATATAATTAGTCTTGGCGGCGGAATTGATGATGTGGTCGATCGCCTGCATCGCGAAATTGAAGGTCATGAACTCGACGACCGGCCGCAGGCCCGCCATCGCCGCGCCAGTGCCAATCCCGGCAAAGCCATATTCGGTGATCGGCGTATCGATCACGCGCTTGTCGCCAAATTCCTCAAGCAACCCTTGGGTCACCTTGTAGGCCCCCTGATATTCGGCGACCTCTTCGCCCATCACGAAGACGCGCTCGTCCCTGCGCATCTCCTCGGCCATGGCGTCGCGCAGCGCGTCGCGCACGGTGGTTCGGACCATTTCGGTGCCCTCGGGGGCTTCCGGATCTTCGCGCGTATCGGCGACGTCGGCGACCAGGGCCCGCGCGGCGGTCGGCATCTGCTTTGGCGCCTCTTCCGATCGGCTCACAGCTTCCAGCTCGGTCTTTTGATCGCTGGGCTGCTCGACCGGCTGCGCCTTGGGAGCGGGCGCGGCCGAAGCATCTTCATCCTCACCGGCAATCAGCGCGATCACCGCGCCGACCTTCACGCCGTCGGTGCCTTCGGGCACCACGATCTGGGTAATCGTGCCTTCGTCGACGGCTTCGAATTCCATCGTCGCCTTGTCGGTTTCGATCTCGGCGAGGACGTCACCGGATTTGACGGTATCGCCTTCCTTGACCAGCCATTTGGCGAGCGTGCCTTCCTCCATCGTCGGAGAAAGCGCGGGCATTTTGAGTTCAATCGGCATGTCTGATGCGCTCAATAAGTATCGACGAGGACGTCGGTGTAGAGTTCGGAAGCCTCGGGCTCGGGGCTTTCCTCGGCGAAGGCGGCGCTGTCTGCGACGATCTTGCGGATGTCCTTGTCGAGCGTCTTGAGCTGATCCTCGCCGACGCCCTTCTCGGCCAGCATCTTGGCGAGATGATCGATCGGATCGGACTTTTCACGGACCGACTGGACCTCCTCGCGCGAGCGGTACTTGGCCGGATCGGACATGGAATGGCCGCGATAACGGTAAGTCTTGAGTTCGAGCAGAACCGGGCCCTTGCCCGCCTGAACCCATTCCAGCGCGGTTTCGGCCGCGCCGCGCACCGCAAGCACGTCCATGCCGTCGACCTGGATGCCGGGGATGCGGAAGCTTTCGCCGCGCTTGTAGAGCTGATCCTCGGCCGAGGCGCGATTGACGCTGGTGCCCATCGCGTACTGATTGTTCTCGATCACGAAGATGACGGGCAGCTTCCACAGCTCCGCCATGTTGAAGCTTTCATAGACCTGGCCCTGATTGGCCGCGCCGTCGCCAAAATAAACCAGAGCGACGCCGCCATCGCCGGCGTATTTATGCTTGAAGGCGAGGCCTGCGCCGATCGAGACCTGCGCGCCGACGATGCCGTGGCCGCCGTAAAAGCCATGTTCGACCGAGAACATGTGCATCGAGCCGCCCTTGCCCTTGGAAATGCCGGCGGCGCGGCCGGTCAATTCGGCCATGATGAGGTTGGGATCGATGCCGTAAGCCAGCATATGGCCATGGTCGCGATAGCCGGTGACGACCGAATCCCGCCCGACCTTGAGCGCGGACTGCAGACCGACCGCGACCGCTTCCTGGCCGATATAAAGATGGCAGAAGCCGCCGATCAGGCCGAGCCCATAGAGCTGACCGGCCTTTTCCTCGAAGCGGCGGATGAGCAGCATCTGCCGATAGAATTCGAGCATCTCCTCCTTGGAGGCGTCATAAGGCTTCGGCTCGGGCGGCCGCTCGCGATTGGGGGTAGCAGGCGGCGTTGCTGCCGGCGCAACGGGCGCGGCCGATTTTGCTGCTCGAGCCAAGACGATCTCTCTCCAGAGGGATGCTATGAAAACGCGCCCCTATAGGCGGGACAAACCCGCTCCCGCAACGGTCCGTTCCGCTGTGGCAAGTGCAGTTTTTGCAATCGTGTGGCTATAATCCGGAAGCGCGATTTGCGGATGGCGCTTCAGTTGACGGGGACGATCACCTCGTCAGGGCGAATCTGCCCGGTCTGCTTGCGCACCATTTCTTCTGCGAGATCCGGATCGACATGGCGCGGATCGAGCAAATCGGCGTGATGCGCGAGCCGATCGCGTTCAGCCTGGAGTGCTTTCAGCGTGGCGATATGGTCCGCACGCTGGTGGCGATAGCCCGCGAGCGAGAAGAGCCCGTTCTGGCCGACGATCGCCGCGCCCGCGAAATAGATGATCACCGCCGCGGCCACAGTGGGCCAGAAAGCGGAGCGGATCATGCTCAAGGCGGGGCGACGCGTCACGGAATTCAAAGAATCACGTTCCGCCAATGGCTTCAAGCGAAAAGCCGCCGAAACGTGCAAAAGCTGAGTCAGGCGGAGCCGCGCGCGCCTTTGGGATTCAGCCAAGCTGAATCCAGTGCCGCACCGGCCCGCACCCCCACCCCGCCTCCCATAGAATAGCCTGCTGGGGGTGCGGGCCGGTGCGGCACTTAGCGCAGCTGGGCATCAGAAGAATCTTCGGATCGGGCGCGGATGCGGCGTCATCCGGTCGGAAAGGTCGAAATCGACCTGGTCTTCATAGCACCAGCCCCATCCCTCCGGCGGGTCATACCCTTCGATAATCGGATGAGATGTCAGGTGGAAGTGCTTGGTCGCATGGCGATTTGGGGAATCGTCGCAGCAGCCGACATGCCCGCAGGTGCGGCAGAGGCGTAGATGCACCCACCAAGAACCGCTCTTGAGGCACTCCTCGCAGCCGTCCGCGCTCGGCGTCACATCGGCGATGGAATGGTAATGCGGGCAGGGATCGGGCATCTGCACAGCCTATCCCTCCCCTCCCTGCCGTCAACGCCTCGTTGGTGGCGGATTGAACGAATCCCGCGAAAGCCGGAGCGAAATGCAGCGGTGACGCCGGCTCTTAGCCTTTGTCACCCCTCACCGGTGGAGGCCGCGACGAGCTATTCCTGGCGACGCAGG